>Ga0208857_1000249_pt1 | contig 10982 bp, 24 predicted proteins | sample LakMenEpi05Nov12_FD_150674 | JGI IMG/M metagenome (GOLD analysis project Ga0208857, IMG submission 150674) | Freshwater microbial communities from Lake Mendota, WI - 05NOV2012 deep hole epilimnion (SPAdes) | ecosystem: Environmental > Aquatic > Freshwater > Lake > Epilimnion/Euphotic zone ... | reverse complement strand
GGAAGAATACGGTCTAGGAGCTAAATAGTTTTATTGATGCGAGGCAATATAGAGGGGCGCTTAACTGCGCCCTTCTTTTTTTGTGCCTACATTTTGTCAGCGGGACAAGGTACACATACCAAGTTACCGCAGTTAGCACAGGTTGCATCTAAGTAATACCAGCAGATCTCGTAATCATCAAACTGAACTAACACAGTGAATAGAGTGGAACCACAAGGACAGGTATGAAGTGGTCCTAATGAGCGCAGATCTGAACCAAACTTTGGTGGTAATTTATTTTTGTTTTTTCGCAGAGTTGGTAGACGGAACATCCTGTATCCTCACTCATCACAGCCCGTGAGGGCTGCTGTTTTTTAACTCGCTATCGCTCGTAGTATAATCCCATTTACTCCTCCGGTGAGAGAATCTGGACTTCACGGCGTGTCGCATTTCACTATATGGTATCTTTATCTCAAGACATAAGGAGGGAACTTTGACCACTGTCGTCGGAGTGCAAGGTAAAACATTTTGTATCTTAGCTGCTGATTCTCAAATCACTGAAGATAATTTACGAACTATTTCTTTAAAGACTCCTAAGATAATTGAGAAGGGTCAGTACCTTCTTGCGATTACTGGTGATACCAGGCCTGGTGATATCTTAACTTATAACTGGAATCCACCATCTTATAAAATTAGTTATGATCCGGTACAGTTTATGGGTAAGAGAGTTATTCCATCTATCATCAAGACCTTTACCGATAATGGGTACGCTTGGAATGATAATGAGAAAGACAAAGACGCTGGCTTTGATTACCTCATTGCCTTTAACGGATTCATATTCCACATCGCATCTGATATGTCCTTCATCCAATCCGAAGCTAACTACTACGGTATTGGTTCTGGTGGTCAATTCGCTTTAGGGTTTATGTACTCTAAACGAAGTGATCGTTTCTTAATACAAGATGAGGCAGCAGAGTTGGCACAGAAGGCGGTTGAGGTAGCATCCCTACTTGACATCAACACCTGTCCTCCGATACAAATAGCCGTGCAAAAAAGGAAGGTAAAATGAGAGAGATATATTGGCAGTTACAGTGGTACCTATTAGATTTAGAAATGTATAAATTTATTTTAGAGTGCTTTATTAAGTGGGGTTTGTAATGACTAATCCAAAAGATTTACTTATAGATATTTTAAGGAACAAAGATGCGGCCCGTAGTCGCAGTACACAAAAGCAGGTTGGACCGTCTGAGTTAGGAGGATGCCGCCGTAAGGTTTGGTATCGTCTTAATGACCAACCTGAAACCAATGACAATGAGTTAAAGCTCTCTGCCATTATGGGTACTGCGATCCACGCTGAGATCGAGAAGGCGTTGGCTATTGCTGACCCAACTGGTGAGAAGTATGTTGTTGAAACAGAGGTCGAGTACAACGGAATGAAAGCACACATCGACCTATGGATTCCTGAAACTGGTGATGTTGTAGATTGGAAAACTGTTAAGGTTAAAAACCTTTCCTATTTTCCATCGCAACAACAGCGGTGGCAGGTGCAGGTGTATGGCTACTTGCTTGAAAAGTCGGGGAAGGGGAAGCCCCGAAACGTAAATCTTGTAGCCATCGCCCGTGATGGTGATGAGCGTGATGTAAAGGTTCATACTGAAACCTATGATCCTAAAATTGCTGAAGAAGCAATGAACTGGTTATCTGCTATCAAAGAATCAGTAGAGGTACCAGAGCCTGAGAAGGATGAGAATTACTGTAAGTTCTATTGTAAATACTATGATGCCACCGGTGAGATGGGTTGCGTTGGCTTAAAAAAAGAACGTATCAAAGAGGCAGAGGTGGTGATTGATGATCCCGATGCCGATAAAAATGCGCTGTTGTACTTACAACTTGATGAAGAGATTAAGAAGTTATCAGCTACTAAAGAATCAATAAGAACATCACTAGAAGGATTCGCTGGGACTACACATAGCGGAGTTCAAATCGTTTGGACTACGGTGGCAGGACCTAAGCGAGTAGACGCTGATGAGGTAGAAAAACTTCTCGGCTTTGTACCATACAAACAAGGACAAGAGACCGCCCGTATCTCTGTCAAATCAACTGGAGGAAAATAATGGCCGCTTCAAATAGCGACACACAACTACAAGTTAACTTCAAACTAAAAGATGGAACACTTGTAAATGTTTATGCCAAGAACAATGCAGACCTAGAAGGACAACTGACACAAATTCAGGACCTATCTACTCTGATCTCATCAGTAGCTGCTTCACTAAATGAATCAGCATCTGCTAATGCAACAGTTGCTTACGCAACTAAAGCACTAGGAGCAGCACCAATTAACGGTGATGCACCAACTTGTAAGCACGGAGGAATGAACTACCGAACTGGCCAAGGCGCTAAGGGTCCTTGGAAGGGTTGGATGTGTAACGCTCCAAAGGGTGCTACAGATAAGTGCGATACCGTCTGGGTTAGATAACCTATGCGGGTTCCTAGAGAGTTCGAGAACCCGTTATGTTCTGAAGTAGATACAGAACTGTTTTTCCCTGAGACCGGTGCAAGTGATCAAGCAGCTAATGCTAAGAGAATATGCAATAGATGCCCACACCTTACTGAATGTTTTGAGTGGGCATTGAATAATGAAAGATACGGTATTTGGGGCGCTTCGAGTGAACGTGATCGAAGAAGTCTACGAGCCAAATTAAATATAAAATTGCGAGAGGAATACGTTGCTTAGTTTAAGCAGAGCGTGGGGTGGAGTAACTACAAAAGCTACGCCCCTACCTGATGTGTGGCCTTCATTACAACAGGCACAGATTAGGTTTAGACGAGGACAAGTCTGTATGGTTGCAGCAGCACCCAATGTGGGCAAGTCTATGTTCGCTCTGATTTATGCTTTAAAAGCAAATGTAAGAACTCTATTTTTCTCAGCAGACACTGATACTACAACTGTAATGATGAGGGCAGCATCTCATTTATCAGGCCATTCACAATTAACGGTTGAGACAAACCTTAATATGAGAAGCCAGTACTATGACAAGTACTTTGAGAAGATGAGTAACATCCAATGGGTCTTTGATTCTTCACCATCTTTAGATGATATTGAGAGTGAGATCAAGGCATACATAGAGTTATATGGTGCTGCTCCTCAACTAATAGTTATAGATAACCTTATGAATATAGCCGCTGAAACTGATAATGAATGGGCAGGACTTAGAGCAATTATGATGGAGTTGCACGATATGGCTCGTCAGACTGAGGCTTGTGTATTAGTTCTTCATCACGTATCAGAGCAGAGTGAGTATGGTTCAGGTATGAATCCACCAGCTCGTAGGGCTATTCACGGTAAGGTATCACAACTACCAAGTCTTATTGCAACTATGGGTTACGATCCATTTAATAAGCAGATGAGAATTGCTGCAGTTAAGAACCGATTCGGTCCACACGCAGCAGATGGTTCTATCTCTATTCCTTTGTCAGTTGATTATGCTAACTGTCAGATAACAGAGGTAGGGGAATCACCACATATAAGTAAAAGATTTGACCAACAATCCATACTACATTAGGACACTATGAATACTAACCTGGTAATCGTTCCATCAAGAAGCAGACCTGACTCAATAGATCGTGCTGTTAAATTCTTAAAAGAGACTAGCATCATTTCAGATATATGTGTGGCAATAGATGATGACCAAGCAGATCTATATCCAAGATTAGACGGGGTTATCTATGAGGTAAACCCAAGACTTAGAATGAATGGCACACTTAATCTGGTAGCTAATAAGTATGCAGATAAATATGAAACTATATTCTTTATGGGTGATGATCACCTACCACAGACCCTGCAATGGGATCACTTCTTATCCGGTGCTATAGCATCTAAGGGATACGGTGTTGCCTATGGCAATGATCTATTCCAAGGTAAGAACCTTGCCACTGCAGTAATGATGAGCACTAATATCATTAAGAGCTTTGGCTTTATGGCACCACCTAAGTTAGTTCATTTGTTTATGGATAACTTTTGGATGTTACTTGGTATGGACCTTAATGCTATCTGGTACTTTGATGATGTAATTATTGAACACCTACATTTCCTTGCTGGTAAATCTCACGCAGACGCTGGCTACCTTGAGGCTAACGCTCCTGATATATCTAGTGCAGATGGCATAGAGTTCCGCCGTTATGTTGATGAAGATTATCAGGCAGATCTTGCTAAGTTCAAGGAGTTAATAGGTATCAAATGAAACAAGTAATCTCCTATTCTCTTTATGGCCAACAACTTAAGTTTTTAATTGGTGCTATAAAGAACGCACAGTTAGCACAGCGATTCTTTCCTGGCTTTACGGTGCGCTTTTATGTAGGAAATTCTGTACCAACCTGGTGTCGTTCTACCTTAGAGTTGTTTCCCAACGTAGAGATAATAAGAGTAGATGAACGGGAAGATAGTTTGGCTAGGATGTGGAGATTTAGAGCAGTCCTAGATCCAACTGTTGATGTAGTTCTATCAAGAGATGCTGATGCCCGCTTATCTTACCGAGAGGTGTTAGCACATCAAGAGTTCTTAGATTCACCATACGGTTTCCATATCATTAGAGATCACCCAACAGGTCACGGGTATCTTATCTCTGCTGGTATGTTCGCTTGTAAGAATAAAGATATGCACTTCTTTGAGAAGCTATGGAGTGAGACACCGTTACGAGATACATATATGCAAGACCAAGAGTTCTTATCTAGTCAGATCTATCCGCAGATAGCAGGTAACTGTTTAGTTCACGACCTTTACTACAACTATCAACCATCAGAACCTAGCAAGAAAACTATTATACCTCGTAAGAAGATCAACACTGTATGCCATATTGGAGCAGCGTTAGATGAGAATGATGTCTTTGTTTATAGGGCAGACCTTGAGATGTCATTACAACTATCAGGTCACGTTAAATATATCTACGATTGGGGAACAGATGAAGATCTTAATCACCGGAAATAAAGGATTTGTTGGTAAGTATTTTACTGAAGAGTTATCTGAACTACCTAATGTTAATATCACTGGTGCTGATATCAAGGATGGTTTAGATTGTAGAGATCTATTTAAAAGAGATGATACTCAATACGATTTAGTTATTCACCTTGCCGCTATCGTAGGTGGCAGAGAATCTATTGAAGGTAGACCACTTGCAGTAGCTGATAACTTATCTATTGACTCAGAGTTTTTCCAATGGTGTTTAAAGACTAAGCCTAGAAAGATAGTTTACTTCTCATCATCAGCAGCTTATCCAATTGATTTACAGATCAACCGAGATACAAGATTAAAAGAGTTTGATATCAACCTTAAACATCCTAACGGACCTGATATGACATACGGTTGGAGCAAGTTAGTTGGTGAATATCTGTCCCAATTTGTCCCAAATGTCCACATTTTTAGGCCTTTTTCTGGGTATGGATGGGACCAAGATCTAACTTATCCCTTTCCTATGTACGTTAAGAGAGCGGTAGAACGCAACGATCCCTTTGAAGTATGGGGAACTGGTAAACAAACACGAGACTTTATTCATATGAAAGATGTGGTCAGTGCTGTACTTACAGCAGTAAGAGAGAATGTTGTTGGTGCTACAAACTTAGGTACCGGTAGATCTACATCCTTCTTAGAGTTAGCAAGCTTAACTAGTCAAGCAGTTGGTTATACACCAGAGATTAAAACTAATCCTGATAAGCCTGTCGGTTGTATGTATAGGGTTGCTGATGCTACAAAGATGCTAGAGTTCTACACTCCAAAGATTACATTAGAGCAGGGCATAGATGAGGCGGTGAAGAAGTTTGGCTAACACAGAGATAACATACTTAAAGAAAAAGATTGCACAGTTAGAGACTGACTTTGCTTCCTTTGCTAGTTTACTTATCCAGGCAGGACTTATAGAGGTAGTTGAAGAAGATGGTCAACGGATATTTAAGGTAAACAAAGTGAAGTTAGATGCCTAACCCAACTTATAATAGACGCAAGGGTGCAGCCTTTGAGATAGATGTAATGAAATGGTTTCGTAAGATGGGTGTATTAGCTGAGCGACTACGCCTATCAGGTAAGGAAGATGAAGGTGATCTAGTTGTTATCGTTGCTGGTGAGTCTTATATCTTTGAGTTAAAGAATACAAAGAGTTTAAACTTGAAGGAGTTTTGGGATGAAGCGCAAGACGAAGCTGCTAACTATGCTAAGCATCGCGGTATTGATAAGCCTTTTTCTTATGTATTATTTAAGAGGAGAAAAGCGGGGATCCACAAAGCGTGGGTCATCCAAGATCTAACACAATGGCTGGAGGAAAAAAATGCCAACACCTAATGGCGACTTAACGACATCAGAAATATGGGTACAACCACAAGAGGTAGTAGAAGAAGTAACACCAGTAGTGGAAGAGGTTAAGGAAGAAGAATGATTTGCGAACGCTGTAAATCTGGTGGTGAGCTGAACAAGATGGGTCAGTTCAAACGTGCCAGTAATATGCACGATAAATGTAAAGGGGATTGTGGATGTCAGCACAAGACTGGTCCAGGAACAGGAAGTCAGGCAAAAGTTTTAGCGGAACCTCTGCGAACTCAGTACCCATTGGAATAATAGTTCAGTTTTACGGAGGGGAAGTAAGAGAGGGTAAGAACGTATCGGTTAGGTGTTGTGTTCATAACGACACTAGAAAGTCAGCAGTAATTGATACGGTTAACAACCTCTACTACTGCCACACCTGCGGTGTAGCAGGTAATGGCGTTAACATAATTACACATAAGGAAGGATTGGAGTTTAAAGATGCAATCAAAAGAGCAGATGAAATCCTTGCTGGTAGCGGCGGAGCAGTACGCTCAAGCAATAACTCCAGAAACTCTAAAGTATCTCGAAGGACGTGGAATATCTGAAGAGGTAGCAGCACGGTTCCAGCTTGGAACTATTACTGATCCACTACCTGGTCACGAACACCACGCAGGATGGTTATCAATACCATACATAACTGCATTAGATCTTTGTGTTGGCTTTAAGTTTAGAAGATTAGATGAGGGTAAGCCTAAGTATGGTTCACCTCTTGGTCAGAAGTCACACCTATATAACGTTGCTGATATCTGTAAGTTGTCATCAAGAATTGTAGTGTGTGAAGGAGAGCTAGATACCATCATAGTTTCTGGTGTATTAGGTATGCCAGCAGTAGGAGTTCCTGGTGTAGCTGCTTGGAAAGATCACTTCAGTAAATTGTTTAACGGTTATGATGTTGTATATATCGTTGGTGATAATGATGTTAAAGAAGATGGCACTAATCCAGGTGCTGAGTTTTCTCGGCGTGTTGCAGGGGAGGTGATCAACGGAACAATAGTACAATTACCACCTAATATGGACATTACGGACTATTACCTAACTAATGGTGCCGACGCTACTAGGCATTTATTGGGGGTTCCAATTGTGTAAGCAAGATTCTAATCAAGCTGCTCTTGATAAAGGTATAAGCCAAGAGTTTATAGATACAGTAAGAGGCTTACTTGATGAGGCCGGTGATCTACTTCTAAGAAAACAAATGGACTACGGTCCAACTAATATATCCCGTGCTCCTGGTGGACCAATCAACGGACTGCGTGTACGTATGCACGATAAGATAGCAAGAATAAATAATTTATTAGATAAGAATTTTGAACCACAGAATGAGTCACTTAGAGATTCTTTTATAGATCTACTTAACTACTCCGCCATAGCAATTATGGTATTAGAAAACAAGTGGCCTAGTGAGTGAGGATTTACACCCGACTTTCTATGAGCTAGTACCTAGCGTAGCAACAGTTATTATGCGTAGGTTTAAAGGGTGGGTAGATAAACAAGATGTAATACAAGAGTGCTATGCCTGGTCAGTAGCCAAGAACTCTGCCTTCCTTGAACAATTAAACGAGCCTGACTTTAATAAACGCCAGCGTAATGAGAAGCGTATTGCCTATCAGATGAGGCGTATGGCTGAACGCTATGCCCGTAAGGAGAAGGCTGGTAAGGCTGGCTATCACACCGGAGATGAAGCCTTCTATGAGACTACCACTATCGCACAACTACTACCCTTTGTAATTCAATCGGTACTGCACGGGACTGTGTTGCAACAGGCACAGGATATGATCAACGATGGCTCACCAAAGAAACAGTCAGCTCCCGCTGAGAGCGGTAATCTAATTGCTATCTTACTTGATATTAAAAAAGCATATGAGAAGTTAGATGTTGATGAAGCCAAGATACTAGAGCTTAGATACCACGACGCTTGGACTTTAAATCAGATAGCACAATACCTAGAGGTAGCAGTATCTACCGCTGATCGCAGGTGCGCTAATGCTATGCGTAAACTGCAAGATCTACTTGGAGGGGATACACCTTGGAGTTAAAAGAGCCTGAGTTATTTGATTACCTAAAAGAGTTTCACTACTCAGACCTTGAGAAGAGTGATGAGTTTGATACCTGGGACTGCGTATCACTAGAACATAAGATGTTTATTGAACTTAAATCCCGTAAGACACACTACCCTGAATTACTTATTGAAGAGATGAAGTATCAAGCATTAGTTGAGGCAGCAGGTATGCGTTCACTTGCACCTTGGTATATCAACGCAACACCGGAAGGTGTATGGGGATTTGATCTTGGTAAATTACCTCAGCCAGCCTGGGCAGATAAGTGGCTACCTAATACAACTGAGTTTGCTAATAAATCTAACCGCAATAAACTGGTAGGGTTTTTAAAGGTGAGTGACGGAGTAGCTCTCTGATATACGAATATAAGTGCAAGGTATGTGGCGGGGTTATCTCTATTGAACGCCCTATCTATGGTGTTGAGGACACTCCCACCTGCTGTAGTGAGTTGACCTCCCGCTTATGGTCTGCCCCATCTATAACTTTTAAAGGTAGCGGGTTCTATACCAACGATAAATAATTGTGCTACATTTGTAAAAATGTGCTACAATTTTACTACAAGGCTGGATCCGATATCCAGTTGAGTGCTGGCAATAGCCTCTACGGTTCCTATCCCGTAGGGGTTTTTGTCTTTTAGAATTAGAAAAGCCCCGCAGGAAATGAATGAAAACTGCGAGGCTTTCGGTATGTCCTAGGAAGGTTAGGACAAGTCTATGTTAATCAGTAGTAGTTTCGTTTGAGAAAGAAACTGTAGGCTCTACAAGGTGTGTTGTACCGTGCAGAAATATATTTAAGACCTCGTAAGATTTGGTATTCGCTTCGGTGATCTTTCTCTCTAAGGAGTTGAGCAATTCCATAAGCTGAACTTCCTTGTTGGTTTTTTGCATAGTTATCAAACCTGCTCTCACGGGTCCAAAGGGACTCAAGGCACTTCCACTCTCTCCCTCGCCAGTCGAAACCAGCCGCAGCGTACTCCTTTGCGAGCTTTCTATTACGACTCTTCTCATCTGATGTTGCCTTCCTATTCTCTATTACACCATCAGGTATTTTACCCGCCGGTGGTGGAAATAATTTATTATGACCTGTGCTTAACAGACCTAGTACGACCAGTAATATCAAGCCACCTCTTACCCACTTGTTCATCAGTTGCCATCTCCTCTTCAAGATAGGTGCGATATACATTTGGGTAATCTCTACTCAAACGAGCTAACGCCCTGTCCCTTGCTCTCCGATAATTTCTCTGACGAACGGCTTGTGCCTTCGCAGTTTCTATCCTGTTCTCGACCTCTTTACTCATTTAGTAAACCTATCAACACAATTAGCAATAGTAGCAAGTACTATCGGTGTAATCTCTATGAAGTCCATAGTTAATTTAGCCTCCTCCTCCGTAGTTTCATACTGTCCGACCCATACTTTGCTATCAGTAGGACTCTTACGATACCACTCAATAGCCTCTAGGACGTTCTCTCCGCCCCATATAGCTATCCCTTGAGCGTCTGATACTTCATAAAAAATTACATCAACCTTGCCCCTGCGGGGCAGTTGTAATACATCTTTCATTTACTCGCCTTCTCTCTCTTTACTCTCTTATCTTCGCAATCTGAGCAGGTATCTGACCTATATTCTACCCTATCAAACATCTTTTTACAGATATTGCAGTCTATTAGCTCCTCGTAGCCTCCGTTATAGGCGTAATCGTCCCCAAATAGGTAGCGTGGCTCGCTCATTACCAACTCCCGTCTTTGTGTGATACCCAACTACACCTATCACACTTGACCTTATTCTCTAGGGTTTGGCTATCACCACTCATCTCGCAACCACATACCCAGCACTTACCATAACTCATACGCTCTCCTCCTCGTTTCTCTTTAGGTCGTTGATAGTGGGCTGGTCGGTGGTCAGTTCAATTAACTCCTCAGCCAGTATTATTAGTTCGTTTATTAAGTCGCTCATTACTTAGTCCTCTCCCAAGTTAGTTCATCAAGGTAATGTTCAAAGCTCATACCCTCGTGAGCTTCCTCGTCCCACTCAATTACCCAAGCGGGTGTATATATCATCTGCTTGCCATCACAAAATCGCCACACAATATCGTAGCCATCAAACTCACCCCAATATAAGGTTAGTTCATAGTTATTACCCTGATAATTAAAAGAGATACGCCTCTTCCAGCCCGTATTCTCTTCTTCAGAGTGAGCAATTATTATCTGCTTCTCTAAGTGTTGCTTCATCTTGCTCATACTTTTACCCTTCCCTTGATGTGTGCTACCGCTTCTTCTAGTGTCCAATTAACTTGTTGCCAGTAGTAATCACTATTGTCTAAGGATTTAACTACATACTCCCACTCGGCAGGTGTTATCTCCTGTTCATCATTGTAATAATCTTGATAGGTTTGCTTATCAAACCAGCTCACCACTATCTCCTCATCAGGATTTAATTTCTTTAGCTCTTCAATTACTGTTGATACCTTCATACTTTTACCCCTTCCATATCTACACTAACTGGCACACCATAACGCCAAATAAACTTCTCAAACTTATCATCATTAGGCGTTGAGTCTTCTTCTTCCATTTTATTAGTGATACCTTCCCACTCTGCCTCAG
>Ga0208857_1000242_pt1 | contig 11182 bp, 9 predicted proteins | sample LakMenEpi05Nov12_FD_150674 | JGI IMG/M metagenome (GOLD analysis project Ga0208857, IMG submission 150674) | Freshwater microbial communities from Lake Mendota, WI - 05NOV2012 deep hole epilimnion (SPAdes) | ecosystem: Environmental > Aquatic > Freshwater > Lake > Epilimnion/Euphotic zone ... | reverse complement strand
TGTAGAGGTCTAGATTGCATTGTGCTGTCGAGGGTTTAGTAATTTCTCTCATTTTTCAATACCTATTACTAGACGACTCATATTTATCAATTCACTATTTCGTTATTCTGTCAATGCGTAAGTCCTATACTCCTGATTTATTATACAGGATTTATTCATACTGCCCATCATCTACTAAAGTACCATAATAATCAGATATATCTCCGTGATCAGGTAGTTCTTCATCGGAATCACTATATTGATTTTCTTCTTGAATATCGTTTAATAAAATATAATTTTCATCATCTGGTAAATTACTCCATAACCCCATTTTGAAGTGGCTATCAACTAGAACCGAACGGGTTGGTATTTCTAAGTTAGAATACATAATAGATATTGATTTTAAAAGGTAAAAAACATCTTTAATCTGTTTTTCTAAAATCAATTTTTCTGCACGAGATATGATATATGATAGTGTAATCTCATTTGTTGAATGCTGATATTTCTTCCAATCATCAGTTTCTAAGTAATAACAATTATTCTCTTTACTCTCATAAAAAATAATTAATGCAAATAATTTGCCTAGTAACAAATGTAAAGATTGTAAGGTCATAATTAGACAATTTAGGCTTATTCCTATGAAAATCAACAGATTCGGCAGGGCATAAATTTTGACCCCCGACTAAATTAGTATCCTATTTACCGAGGGTTTTGTCAACCCATTCGAGGTATCAAGGTTTTCAGAATCATCAAATTTTGAATTTAAATGGTTTTGGGGGTTGACTCGCGCCGCTAGGCGTGATACTATGATAATGGGAATTTTTGCCTCTATAAAAATTTTATCACCACTCCATTATACTAATATAGCACATCGCCGGCGATGTTGCAAGCCAAACCCCGAAAAAAAATTCGCGCCCAACGTAAAACTGAGAAATTGTGTAGAATTGCTAGGTGTAACGTTGAAGCTAGATAATGGATTTTAATCTCCAAGCACCTTTTGTCCCCACCGGTGATCAACCACAAGCGATCGCACAACTTTCTGCTAGTATTCAAACAGGAAATCATTATCAAACATTACTGGGTGCGACAGGAACCGGTAAAACGTTTTCCATAGCCGCAGTCATTGAAAAAGTCGGTAGACCTACCTTAGTATTAGCCCATAATAAGACATTAGCCGCCCAGTTGTGTAACGAACTGCGGGAGTTTTTTCCTCATAATGCAGTTGAGTATTTTGTCAGTTATTACGATTACTATCAACCCGAAGCATATCTACCCGTTACTGATACTTATATAGAAAAAACATCAGCGATAAATGAAGAAATAGATATGTTACGACATTCCGCCACTCGGTCCTTATTTGAACGCAAAGATGTGATTGTTGTGGCTTCAATTAGTTGTATTTACGGTTTAGGAATGCCGGCAGAATATTTAAAAGCTGCAATTAGGTTACAATTGGGAATGGAAATTGATCCGCGTCAAGTTTTACGGGATTTAACAGCAGTTCAATATACTCGCAATGATATCGAAATGGGGAGAGGAAAATTTCGAGTTCGGGGTGATGTTTTAGAAATTTCTCCTGCTTACGAAGATAGAATTATTAGAGTGGAATTTTTTGGTGATGAAATTGATGCAATTAGATATGTAGATCCTGTGAGTGGGGAAATTCTCCACAGTTTAGAAGCAGTAAATATCTACCCTGCGCGTCACTTTGTTACTCCTAAAGAAAGAGTAGAAATAGCTTGTGAAGATATAGCCACCGAATTAAAACAGCAACAATTAACATTAGAATCAATGGGTAAATTAGTGGAAGCACAACGCATTGATCAACGCACCCGTTATGATTTAGAAATGTTAAGAGAAGTGGGATATTGTAACGGTGTAGAAAATTATTCTCGCCATTTAGCCGGAAGACAAGCAGGAGAACCACCAGAATGTTTAATTGATTATTTTCCCAAAGATTGGTTATTAGTGATAGATGAATCTCATGTTACCGTTCCCCAAATTCGCGGAATGTATAATGGAGACCAAGCAAGAAAAAAAGTATTAATAGATCATGGTTTTCGGCTTCCCAGTGCGGCGGATAATCGTCCTTTACAAGCCGAAGAATTTTGGCAAAAAGTCAATCAATGTATTTTCGTTTCTGCAACTCCAGGAAATTGGGAATTGGAAATTTCGGAAGAGAATATTATTGAACAAGTAATTAGACCGACGGGAGTAATTGACCCAGAAATATTTGTGCGTCCCACGGAAGGACAAATTGATGATTTATTAGGAGAAATAAAAGATCGAGTTGACCGTCAAGAAAGAACGTTAATTACTACATTAACTAAACGCATGGCGGAAGATTTGACTGAATATTTAGCAGAGAGGGGAATTAAAATCAGATATTTACATTCAGAAATCAATTCCATCCAACGGATTGAGATTTTACAGGATTTGCGAAATGGTGTTTTTGATGTGTTAGTCGGTGTAAATTTATTGCGGGAAGGTTTGGATTTACCTGAAGTTTCGTTAGTTGCAATTATGGACGCAGATAAGGAAGGATTTTTGCGGACTGAACGTTCGTTAATTCAAACTATCGGCCGGGCTGCGCGTCATATTAGAGGAAAAGCAATTTTATATGCTGACAAATTAACGGGGAGTATGATTAAAGCCATTGATGAAACTGATAGAAGAAGAGGAATTCAAAGGGCTTATAATAAACTACATGGAATTACACCACAACCGATTATTAAAAAACAGAGTAATTCTATTTTATCTTTTTTAGATGCCTCTCGTCGTTTAAATGCAACTGATTTAAAAATGGTTGATGAACATTTAGATGAATTATCGGTGGAAGATATTCCAGAGTTAATTACGTTGTTGGAAAAACAGATGAAGGAAGCAGCGAAGAAGATGGAATTTGAAGAAGCTGGAAAATTGCGCGATCGCATTAAGCATTTGCGAGATAAAATGTTGGGACGTTAATATATAGCATTTATGTACAAGATTTTTTTCAACGAACCACAGAGGCACAGAGAACACAGAGAAAGAGAGAAAGAGAGAAAGGAGATGTTTGTATTTTATTAGGATTGCTATATATTATCATCACAGTAATAGCATCGTGATTATTCTGTAATTTTTCCTCTAGTCAACTTAATTTGTCCGCGCTTATTTTTACTATCAAGACGTTTTCTTTGAGAATTGCGACTTGGTTTAGTTCGTTTGCGTTTTCGAGGTAAAACAGACACACTTTTAATCAGTTCCTGAAGTCGTCGGCAAGCCTCCTCCTTATTTTGTTCTTGACTGCGGTATTCCTGCGCTTTAATCACCACAACTCCCTCAAGAGTAATGCGGTTATCCTTCAACTTTAAAAGCCGTTCCTTATAGATTTCCGGTAAGGAAGAAGCCCCAATATCAAAGCGCAAATGAATAGCAGTAGCCACCTTATTAACATTTTGACCACCTGCACCCTGAGAACGAATTGCACTAATTTCAATATCGCTATCAGGAATAATTACTGTCTGGGAAATTTCTATCATTTATATGCAGTAATTCATATAGGGCTACTATTTGATTTTTGAACAAGCTGTAAACCGTAAACCCCATCGAATCAACGATTGAGTCTCAGTATAATGAACAACAATCAAACCGGATTCCTATATCTATAATACTAAATCCTAATATACAGCAATTTTCATATAACTGTAAACAATTATCAGCTATGAACAGGAACAACAAAAAAGAGGAAGTTTTTACTTCCTCCTAGTAGTCTGTCAATCCAAAAATGACGGGTAAAGGCAAGCAGGGGGAGAAGAGGGGCAGGGGGAGTAGGGGAGAGAAAAACAGAAGTTTTTTCCGATCATTACCCGTCAAAATAAATTTGACAGACCACTAGGTAAGCTTTAAAAAGGGTGTAAGGAAGAAAAAAAATAACCACTAAAAATTATTCACAATACTAAATAAACAGCACTTCTGGCAAGATCAAGAGTAAAGATCTTATTATCGTAGAAACTAAATGGACCACGATATGCTGTTTCCAGGGTATTTATACCATCATAAACAGTGGTTAAAGCAACATCACGTCCACCCAAGAAAGGTAAAGGTAAAATACCAGTACCTAAAATTTGCTGTATTTGCTCTGAATTTAAGTCATCCAAAAATGTCTTTTCCTGTAAGTCAGAAATTATGATTGTAGCCATGATCTTATTGCCTCATCAAATAGTGAATAGTTCTGGTAAACGTGACAAAATTGCCCTTAAATATGCTGAAATAATTAACGATTTACCCAAGCATTAACTGTCCGACCATAATCTATCGTATTAAATTTATTATCATGAAAACTACCGGCTCCTTCATAAGTTGTTGAAATGGTATTTATACCATCATAAACGGTGGTTATAAAAACATTAGGACTTAGCCCTAAATTGGGATACCCCCCCCAAAAACCTCCCCCTAATAAAATACCTAATTTTGATATTTTTAAATCATCAATAAAGGTTACTAAATGACTAGGATATAAGTCATTAATTACTATTTTCTCCATTATCGTATCCTCAAAATCCTTAATTCATTTAACTACTTAATTCTGACATTTTTCTTTTAGGAATAATCAAAAAGTTGCATATTAACGTCTATTAAAAAAGACATAATTTATTGAATTATGTCTTCAGTATAATACCTTATTTAAAGCTCTAAACCATTTTTCTGTAACTTCTTAAATGGGTCTAAAATAAAGTCAATAACTCGACGTTGACGAATGATTACTTCCGCACTTGCTGTTTGTCCAGGTGTAAGAGGAATTTGTTTGCTACCAACTTGAATATAAGGATTTTCTAAAGCGATATCTAATTCATAAGTTTCTATTCGGTTAGAACTATTTTCTTGAATTTTAGAGTTAGGTGAAATCCAACTAATCTGTCCTGATACAATTCCATATTCTTGGAAAGGATAAGCATCAAATTTAATTTTTACTGGCATTCCTACCTTGACAAAACCACTATGTTGACTGGGCATACGGGCTTTCAAAATCAAAGCGGTATTTTCGGGAGCAATTTGAGCAATCATTTGTCCTAATTGTACCACAGAACCAGGTTTTTTAATAGGTAATTCAAAAATTATTCCATCAATAGGAGAGCGGACAATTCGCTGTTTTAGTTGTAAATTTAAAGATGCAAGCTGTCCTTTTGTTTGCATCATTTCTGATTGAAGAGAAATTATTTGATTTTGGATGTCTTTAAACTGTTCCTGACTTTTTAATAAAACTAATTCTCCTCCTTGCATAGAACTTTTATAACTATTTTCTTCTTCTTGTAAACGTAGTTTTGCCTGTTCAATATCTGAGCGAACTTGATTCATTAGTGATTGATAACGGCTGACTTCTTCTTTTAGTCGTAACTGTGCTGTTTGCAGATTAAATTTTGCTTCTTCTTGTGAACGTTGACTTTCTTCGGCAATTTTTTCCAATTCTACTACTTTAGTTTGAGAAATTATTCCTTGCTTTAACAATAGCCGATAACGTTCAACTTCAGAAACATCTCGACGTAACCGACTTGTAGCTAATCTATAGTTAGTTTGAGTAGATCGTATATTCTGTTTTACCTGATCAATTTGGGCTAATTTCTCCAAATCCTGGAAATTATAGGCACTTTTTTTAGTCTCAAATGTTTGTTGGGCTTGATTAAGTTGAGCAAGTTTTTCTAATGATTGAGATTGATTTTGCTGACGTTGAATATTAATTGCCATGAAGACTTGATTCTTCAGTATTTCCAGTTGAGATTGTCGATTTTTTAACCCATCTAATTTATCTTTTATTTGCTGTATTTCTGTTTTTAAAACATCAGATTGCATTTCTACTAATACCTGTCCAGCTTTAACGATTGCACCTTCTTTAACATTAACAGCAACTACACTACCAGTTACGGCACTATCTAATTTTTGTGTTGCCCCTTTGGGTTCTATTCTGCCACTAGCACTTCCTGTTTCATCAACTTTAGTTAACATTGCCCAAGGTAAAATAATTGCGGCAAAACTGACTAATAAATACAACATGGAACGAGTCCATACTTTTGGTAAAGCATCTAATAATTCTTCTGTACCATAAAACCAATCTTGGGCTTTATTTAATGTCTGAGTCTGAGGTTGATTTTGGATAAAAGCAGTAGATTCAGTTTGATTCTGCGGCTTTATGGTAGTTGTTGGTTGTGTGTAAACTGACTGTGGCATAAATAATTTTAGAATTCTGGTTATAGATCCCCAACTTCTTCAATAAGTCGGGGATCTGGTTATTAAACAATTAATTTGTTTGTGCTAATTGTTGTTGATTGAGATAGAAATAATGTCCTTTTTTGGTAATTAATTCTTCATGTGTACCGCTTTCTACTAAAACACCACGATCTAAAACTAAAATTAGATCAGCATGACGAACTGTAGAAAGACGGTGAGCAATAATTACACTTGTACGTCCTTGCAGAATTTTTTTGAGGTTGTTCTGAATAATCCGTTCAGATTCAGCATCAAGGTGACTTGTAGCTTCATCTAATATTAAAAGTCGCGGATTTCCCAGTAAAGCCCGGGCAATTGCTAACCGTTGACGTTGACCTCCAGATAACATTCCGCCTCCTTCACCAATTTGGGTTTCATAACCCATTGGCATCCTTTTGATAAACTCATCTGCACCTGCAAGTTGGGCAGCTTCCACAATCTCTTCTAAAGAGGCTTCTGGATGGGCAATTGTGATATTTTCCCGAATTGTTCCGCCAAATAAAAAGGTATCTTGATCAACAACTCCTATTTGCGATCGCAAAGAATGTAAGGAAATACTAGTAACATCTTGATTGTCAATTAAAACTCTTCCATCTGTCGCTAGATATAAACCCAAAATTAACTTAGAAAGTGTTGTTTTTCCAGAACCACTGCGCCCAACAACTGCTACAGTTTGCTCAGGTAAAATTTCAAAACTGAGATTTTCTAAAATATTAATCTCACTTTCGGGATGATAGCGAAAGGTAACATTATGAAAACGGATTCTCCCGATTAATCTCGGTAAGAATTGTCGAGGGTTATGTTCTAAATCTTCCTCTAGTTGTGCTTCCAATACATCATTAATTCGTTCTGTAGCGACAATTACCTCTTGTAACTGATTCCACAAAATAATTAATCGTTGGAAAGGCTGAATAATATTACCCAGTAACATATTAAAAGCAACTAACTGACCAATAGTAAGTTGATTTTGAATGACTAACCAAGCGCCAAACCAGAGCAACCCTGTACTTGCTAAAGATTGAATAGTAGAGCTAATTAATTGCAGTTGATTACTAATTACTTGACCACTAAAGTTCTTTTTGATTAAATTGTTTAGCAACTCTTCCCAATGCCAACGAACTGTTTGTTCAATAGCCATTGAGCGAATCGAAGAAATTCCCGTCAAGCTTTGAATCAAATAACTATTTTCCAAAGTTCCTGCTGTGAATACCTCTCGACTAATCCGCCGCAAAAATGGTGTGGCAGAGAATGTTAATAACACAAAGGGTGGCACAATTGCTAATGTCATTAATGCCATTGGTGGACTGTACCAAAACATTAATCCCACATAAACAAAAACTGTTAATAAATCCAAGCCAATAGATAGAGCTTCACCCGTCAGAAACCGTTGAATTTTTTGATTTTCCTGAACACGAGAGACAATATCTCCCACATAACGAGACTCAAAAAATGACAGAGGTAAGCCAAATGTATGCTTAATAAATCCCACCATTAAAGCCACACTAATGCGATTAGCGGTGTGATCTAGTAAATATTGTCTTAACCCATTAATAGCAACCCGAAACAACCCAAAAATTAACAATCCAAACCCGACAGTATTTAAGGTTAAGATGCTACCTTGAACAATGACTCTATCTAATAAAAGTTGAGTAAATAAAGGTGTGATTAATCCAAATACCTGAATTAATACCGAAGCAATAAATACTTCTAAGAGAACCTGAAAATGCGGTTTAACTAAATCAAATAACTGCCAAAATGGCGTGTTAGCTTCTTGCGTTTTTTTGAGTGAAGTTGTAGGCTGTAACAGTAAAGCGTAACCAGTCCAACCTGCAAGAAATTCCTTAATAGTAAGCTGACGTTGGCCAATAGCGGGATCAGCAACAATTACCTGTTTTTTGGTAATTTCATAGACAACAATGTAATGTCTACCTTGCCAATGAGCGATCGCTGGTAAAGATTGTTGGGCAAATTTATCCAAACTGGCTTTCACCGGACGGGTAGCAAAACCAAGGCTTTCTGCTGCTGCACTCAAACTTCGCATGGATGCACCACTCCGGCTAACATTAGCCAGATCCCGCAGCCGATTGATACTCAGGTTTTTTCCCCAATAACGGCCAACCATAACTAAGCAAGCAGCACCACAATCAGCAGCACTTTGTTGTTCAAAAAATGGATAGCGTTTAGTAAATTTACGCCACCAATTACCAACAACTACAGTAGGAATAGGAAAGTATTGAGGGCGTTTTTTTACTTGTGTTGGTGCGGGAATTATTGGTTGAGGTAAATTGGCACTATTTACAGTTCTTGGGGCTTCAATCAGCGGAATTTCTGAAGAATTCGCAGTGTTAATTAGCTCTGCCTTATTCAACAAAAGATGATAAACACTAGGAAACTCTCCCATTACCTTAGTTAATATTGCTTGGGGAAGATAGGCAACCTTTAAATTTATAGAAGCTCTAGCCACATAACTGCTAAAATCTTGTTCTGGAAATAAAGTTAACTCCCCAAATGATGACCCTGAAGTGAGAGTATTAATTAAATTGTTCGAACTATCAAGTAATCTCACCTTACCAGTCAGCACAACATAAATTCCCGGCTTTGCTGTTGTCGCTTGCCAAAATTGCTTTGCTACTGGTGGTTCAATAATTTCTAAAGCCTTGGTACAATCTATAACTGCTTGATCTGATAAGCCATCACCCAAGACTTGCCTAATCTGTGTAACTAACTGTTCCTGAGAAAACGCTGATAGCATTTCCTAACCTCCAAAACACTATTATTTATTGGTCTGCATGAGATTCAATGACCAATGAAAACTAGGTTCAGGCGGAGAATGCAAATCACTAATTTTAATTGCTAAATCCTGATTTTCAGTAGTTATCAATGGGGAACTTTTATGTTTAGTAGAAAGTCCCATTTGTTTAAGGAGGCGATTAATGTGGCGATCGCTAATTTGAATTCCCAACTCTTTCGCTAAATGTTTACTCAACCATTGCGCCGTCCAATCACCAAAAGCATAGCCATATTCACGGGGACTAGAATTGACTAATTCCTTCAATCTTTCAATATATTGATGATTAACAATCTTTGGTCTACCCAATGGGCGCTGATTCCATTTGTGAGCCATCCCCGCCTCAGCAGTACCTATCCAATACCTAGCCATCTCCTGAGAACAACCAATCATGTCACAAATATGAGTTTGCGATTTGCCCATATCTGCTAACAACATAATCTCAATTCGTCGCCGATATTCTGGTTGTGAATTGCTTTGTAAATTTTTTAGCAATGCCTTTCGCTGAAAAGGTGTTAAAAACTTACTTTCATAACCATCGTAAATATCAATAACCCGATTTTGATGAGAATAAGATGACATAATTCTTACCAGTTGCCTTCTACTTTCAAATTTGGGCAAATTTATCTGTTACATCTATTGCTCAAAGACAGATGCAAGAAATTTCACAGATATTCAGTATTTAATTTGGAGGATGTTTCATGAGTATTTATGTGATTCTTAATATCTATGCAGCAGGCATAGCTGTTATGTCCCTCAATAAACAGCACTGTCTGGTAAAACACCTATAGATAAACTCCCAAGATTTAGCTTGCTAATGCTAAAAATCTACACAGGGAATGATATTACCCCTAATTGAGATATTAGGATATTAATAAACACTGGTATTTAAGTTAATTGATTAATTTATGCAGTTAGAACTAACTAACAATTACGGAACTCTTCAAAAATTGTAGCCTCACACTAAATAAACTGAAGCAGGATGTAATCTATCTCTTACACTATCCTAAAAATAGAAAACTCTCATCAGCAAACTTTCTTAAATATGAAACTGTTTGTCTGATAGGGTAGCATTAGTCATTTGGTCTAGATAAAAAAGTGACAAAGCTTTAATTCTTATCTTTAAATTCTGCTACATCTTCTTCTAAAATTTATATAAAAAATAAAATCTTCATCTAAACTTCATCATATCTTTACAGAAAATTTATATAAATTAAAAGCTGATAAAAATCAAGCCATTAATCAGTAATCCTTAACTATGAAATAATTTGTGATATTCCTAGTACATCAAGGCAGCAATTAACCAACTATTAAAAATACCTGAAAAGCCTCCATACTCTGATTTTTGAATTTTTAATTCCGCCTTGCGGTAGTAGTAGAATCCGGTGTAAGTTAATGAACCATGCCAAATCTGTGACAAGCTTATGCTGTATTCATTCTAAATTCTAAATTCCGCCCTGCGGTACTAGCTTCACCTAAAAATTAATTCTTTTTATTTGTTGTTCCCATGATTGAAACCCTATTTCATGCCTACACACCTCTATTTATCTGGGTAGGCTTAGGACTTGTATTATCTCGCGTGACTGTAGATAATTTTCTCAAGTGGTTAGGCCAAGGACTTTATTGGGTGGGTGTTCCTTTACAACTTTTAGTATTAGCGCGGCATACAAATACATCTGCGGGAGGATTTATACCGGGAACAGCGATCGCAATTTTGCTTCTGAGTTTAGTTTTAGCATTGTTAGCTTGGTGGGGTTGGCAATGGTACATAACTACTCAACGTGCAGTCAACCTGGAAACTGTAGATGTGCCAGAATCGCTAATTAAAGCTAGTTTAGGTAGTTTTATTCTAGCAACAATCTTAGGCAATACTGGTTTTGTCGGACTTACTCTTATACAAGTGCTAACCAGTTCTGAAAATACTGGTTCAGCAGTATTATTTAGCGTCACTAATAATGTAGTCGGTACTTATGGGATGGCGATTTTAATTGCTAGTTATTTTGGTCAGAGAAAAACCGAAAACTATTGGTGGATACAGGTAAGTAGGTCGGCGGAAAAGTTTATAACTATGTAACGAAAAGTTAAGAAGAAGTATGTTCGTTAAATTTAATACGTTCTGTACTGTATTGTCCTTTTTCTCCCCTGGCTTTAACCCCATTCATTACGGCATAA
>Ga0208857_1000238_pt1 | contig 11493 bp, 20 predicted proteins | sample LakMenEpi05Nov12_FD_150674 | JGI IMG/M metagenome (GOLD analysis project Ga0208857, IMG submission 150674) | Freshwater microbial communities from Lake Mendota, WI - 05NOV2012 deep hole epilimnion (SPAdes) | ecosystem: Environmental > Aquatic > Freshwater > Lake > Epilimnion/Euphotic zone ... | reverse complement strand
CTCCGAGATCACATCAACGACTCCCGAGAAGTCATTGCTCACGAGCAAGCCGAAGACTGGTGGACGTAACGCGTATGGTCGCAAGACCTCACGTCACCGCGGTGGCGGCCACAAACAGCAGTACCGAATGATCGACTTCAAGCGCAACAAAGATGGCATCACTGCCAAAGTTGCGACTATTGAATACGACCCCAACCGCACCTGCCGTATTGCTTTGTTGCACTACGCAGACGGCGAGAAGGCGTACATCCTTGCTCCTAAGGGCATGAATGTTGGCGATCACGTATCAAATGGTCCGAAGGCCGACATCAAGCCTGGCAATGCGTTGCCGTTGCGCTACATGCCGGTCGGTACCGTTGTTCACAACGTCGAATTGCGCCCTGGTCAGGGCGGCAAGATGGCTCGCTCGGCTGGTGTCGGCGTGCAGCTCGTTGCAAAAGATGGCGACTACGCAACCTTGCGTTTGCCGTCAACTGAAATGCGTCGCGTCTTGATCGATTGCCGTGCCACTGTTGGCGAAGTCGGCAACTCCGAACACGAACTCATCAAGATCGGTAAGGCTGGTCGTAACCGTTGGAAGGGCGTTCGTCCGCAAACTCGCGGTGTCGCCATGAACCCGGTCGATCACCCTCTCGGTGGTGGTGAAGGTAAGACCTCTGGTGGTCGTCCTCCCGTATCTCCGTGGGGCAAGCCAGAAAGCCGTACTCGTGATGGCAATAAGGCATCACAGAAGTTGATTGTTCGTCGTCGTCGTTCCGGCAAGGGCCGCCGGTAAAGGATTGGTGCATTAGATGTCTCGTAGCTTGAAAAAAGGGCCGTTCGTTGACGACCACCTCGTCAAAAAGGTGGACGCGTTGAACGCAGCCAATGAAAAGAAGGTCATCAAGACCTGGAGTCGCCGTTCGACGATCATCCCCGACATGGTGGGTCACACCATCGCGGTGCATGACGGTCGTAAGCATGTTCCGGTGTATGTCACCGAATCAATGGTTGGTCACAAGCTCGGTGAATTCTCACCGACTCGTACCTTCAAATATCACGCAGGTCAAGAGAAGAACGTGAAGGGTCGCAAGTAATGACTGGTCCCAAGCTCAATGAGCGTTCATTCGTTGCTGGAGAGCGCACCGGAACAAAAGCAAGTGTTCGCGGTTCACGCATGTCAGCATCGAAAGCACGCGTTGTCCTCAATCTCATCCGCGGTCGCGATGTTGTCATGGCCGATCAGGTCTTGCAGTTCACCGAGCGTGAAGCTGCTCGCGTGATTCGCAAAGTGTTGGCATCAGCTGTTGCCAACGCCGTGAACAACGATGGCCTCGAAGCCGAAACCTTGTACGTCAAGGCTTGCTACGCCGACGAAGGCCCGACCTTGCGTCGCTTCAAGCCCCGTGCCAAGGGACGTGCAACTCGCATCAACAAGCGCACTTGCCACATCACCATTGTGCTCGGTGTGATTGATGCTGAACTCTTGACAGTTGTCCAGGCTCGTCGTGAGCGTGCAGTCAGCGGTCGCCGTGCAACTCGCGGTGGCGGTGTTGCTGATCGTCGTGCTCGCGTTCAGGCCAGCCGCACCAAGCGCACCGATGGTGGCGATGATGCAGCTGAAAACACATCAACTGAATCAACAACTGTTGAAGAAGTAACACTCGAAGAGACATCAATGGAAAATACGGGGATCGAAGCAACTGCCGTTGAAACTTCGGCGCCTGAGGCTGAGGAGACCAACTGATGGGCCAAAAGATCAATCCTTACGGCTTCCGTCTCGGAATTACCACCGACTGGAAGAGCCGCTGGTTCAGCGAGCGCAACTACAAGGAATACCTCACCGAAGACTGGAAGATTCGCGCTTACATCATGGAATCACTTCCCGATGCTGCGATCTCACGTATCGAAGTTGAGCGTAAGCGTGGCGAGACTTTGAAAGTCGACATCCACACTGCACGTCCCGGAATTGTTATTGGTCGTAAAGGTGCCAAGGCCGACGAACTTCGTTCAGGTCTCACCAAGCTCACCGGCAACTTGAAGGTGCAGTTGAACATTGTTGAAATCAAGTCACCAGAACTTGATGCAGCATTGATCGCTCAGGGCGTCGCCGATCAACTCGTTGGTCGTATTGCTTTCCGTCGTGCCATGAAGCGTGCTGTGCAGAACGCACAAAAGGCTGGCGCACTTGGTATTCGTGTTCAGTGTTCGGGCCGTCTTGGTGGCGCCGAAATGAGCCGTACCGAGTGGTACCGCGAAGGTCGCGTTCCGTTGCACACATTGCGTGCCGACATTGACTACGGCTTCCGTGAAGCTCGTACCGCAAGTGGTCGCGTTGGTGTGAAGGTCTGGATTTACCGTGGCGACATTTTGCCGTACAAGCCCGTCACCGATGACAAGATCGTTCGCGAAGCAGCCATGGCTGTTGGCGAAACTTCAGGTGCACCTGGTGCCCGCAAAGTTGTGTCATCAAGCGGACGCCGCAAGGCCGAAGAAGCTGCCGAATTGGCCGCAACACCGCTCATTAAAGAAGCCGATCCCGAACTCGAGAAGTTGCTCGACGAGGAAGAAGAAATTGCCCGCCGCACCCACGATGGGCACGAGACCCCGCACTTCCGTGCACAGGACTGATTCATTATGTTGATGCCTCGCAAAGTTGCCCATCGTAAGCACCATCGTGGTCGTACCGGAGGTATGGCCAAGGGTGGAAGCGAACTGGCTTTTGGTCAGTACGGAATTCAAGCTCTTGAACCGTGCTGGTTAACCGCTCGTCAGATCGAAGCTGCACGTATTGCTATGACCCGTCACATCAAGCGTGGTGGCAAGGTCTGGATCAACGTGTTCCCCGATAAGCCCGTCACCAAGAAGCCAGCTGAAACCCGCATGGGTTCCGGTAAGGGCAACCCCGAATTCTGGGTAGCCGTGGTCAAGCCTGGTCGCGTGTTGTTCGAATTGTCATTCCCAGTTCGCGAGCAGGCGTTTGAGGCCCTCAATAAGGCCATCCAGAAATTGCCGATTAAAGCTCGCATTATCACCCGCGAGGAGACGATCTGATCATGGCAACTCAAGCCAGCAAAGACCGCGCTGAACTAAGCGAACTCGACCTCACGTCATTGGTCGAACAGCTTCGTGCTACGAAGCAAGAGGCATTGAACCTCCGCTTCCGTAGCGCAACTGGTCAGCTCGACACCCATAGCGAATTGCGTCGTGTTCGTCGCCGCATCGCACGAATCAACACCCTTATCCGTCAGCGTGAAATCGCTGCCGCTGAGGCCGGAGAGTGAACCAGATGTCTGAAACAGTCGAAACAACAGAACGCGCACCGCGCAAAGTACGCGAGGGCATCGTGTCCTCGTCGAAGATGGACCGCACCTTGGTCGTCGAAGTCGTCGAGCGCGTGCGTCACCCGAAGTACAACAAGTTCGTCATGCGAACCAAGAAGTTGTATGCCCACGATGAGGCCAACGACGCCAATGTTGGCGATCGCGTGCGCGTCATGGAAACCCGTCCGTTATCGAAGATGAAGCGCTGGCGCCTCGTCGAGATTCTCGAGCGGGCCAAGTGAGCCTGGGAACGACGGAGAAGAACACATGATTCAGCAAGAAAGTCGTCTAAGGGTTGCCGACAACAGTGGCGCCAAAGAAGTTCTTTGCATCAAGGTGCTCGGTGGTACACGCCGCCGTTACGCCTCGATCGGAGACATTTTTGTGGCTGCCGTGAAGGATGCAATTCCCGGTGCAGGTGTCAAAAAAGGTGATGTCGTCAAGTGCGTCGTCGTTCGCGTCAAGAAGGAAAAGCGCCGTCCCGATGGCAGCTACATCCGTTTCGACGAAAACGCTGCCGTGATCATTAAGGATGACCTCACTCCACGAGGAACTCGTATTTTCGGACCAGTTGGTCGCGAATTGCGTGACAAGAAGTTCATGCGCATTGTTTCGTTAGCGCCGGAGGTGTTGTGAAATGAAGATCAAAAAAGGTGACACCGTTGTGGTGATCTCAGGTAAGGACAAGGGCAAAGAAGGCACCGTTTCGCGTGTTATGCCCTCGACCAACCAGATCATCGTTGACGGAATCAATGTTGTGAAGAAGCACCAGAAGCCAAGCGGTACCAACCAGCAAGGTGGAATCATCGACCGTGACATGCCGCTCGACGCATCGAACGTGATGCTCTTGCACAAAGGCAAGCCCACGCGCGTTGGTTACAAGGTTTTGGCCGATGGCAAGAAAGTGCGCATCGCTCGCAAGACAGGTGAGGAAATTTCATGAGCACTACTACGATGCCCCGTTTAAAGGCGAAGTATCAGAGCGAAATTCGTGACAGCCTGAAGGCTTCGCTCGAATTGCCCAACATCATGCAGGTTCCACGTCTCGAAAAGATTGTGATCAACATGGGTGTTGGTCGTGCAACACAGCAGCCGTCGTTGCTCGAAGGAGCTGTCGCCGACATGACTCGCATCACGGGCCAAAAGCCCAAGGTGACCAAGTCACGCGACTCCATCGCCAACTTCAAACTTCGTGAGAAGCAAGCCATTGGTTGCATGGTCACTCTTCGTGGTGACCGCATGTGGGAATTCCTCGATCGTTTGATCGCAGTTGCGATTCCTCGTATCCGTGACTTCCGCGGTTTGCCGGCCTATTCATGGGACGGTCGTGGAAACTACTCGTTCGGTCTTGTTGACCAGACAGTGTTCCCCGAAATTGAATACGACAAGATCGATGCCCCTCGCGGCATGGACATCACCATCGTGACCACCGCTGTTGACAATGCCCAAGGTCGGGCACTCCTCGATGCGTTTGGCTTCCCCTTCAAGCGTGGCGCTGATGCAGCCATTGCGCCGAAGAAGGCAACCACTCGTGGACCGCAGTACGCAGCCAAGAAGAAGAAGTGAGCGAGAGGTACTGACTCATGGCAAAGAAATCTTTAATTAACCGAGCCAACGCAACACCGAAATTCAAGGTGCGTGGTTATACACGTTGCCGCAAGTGTGGTCGTGCTCGTTCTGTTTACCGCAAGTTCGGACTCTGCCGTGTGTGCCTTCGCGAGATGGCTCACGCTGGAGAAATCCCCGGCCTAACGAAGTCGAGTTGGTGAGGCGTTATGTTGACTGATCCTATTGCCGACATGCTGACCCGCATCCGCAACGCCAACACGGCGATGCATGATGAGGTCAAGATGCCGTCGTCAAAGCAAAAAGTTGCTCTGGCCAAGATTTTGGAACAAGAGGGTTATATCTCTGGTTTCACTGTCGCTCCCAATACCAAGGGACCAGGCGAGATCTTGAACATCGGAATGAAGTACTCGGCCGAGCGCCGTCGAACCATTGCCGGTATCAAGCGCATTTCAACACCAGGACTCCGCGTGTATCGCAAGTCCGACACTGTGCCTCGCGTGCTCGGTGGACTTGGTGTTGCCGTTCTATCCACCAGTCAGGGACTCATGACCGACCGCGAAGCGCGCAAGCGCAAAGTCGGCGGCGAAGTTCTCTGTTACGTGTGGTGATCAGGAGACAACATGTCACGTATCGGTAAAGCACTTATTCCCGTCCCGGCGGGTGTTGATGTTTCCTTCAGCGGAAACTCAGTGACGGTCAAGGGTCCTAAGGGATCTTTGAGTCGCGATCTTGTTGGTGGAATCACTGTTCGTCAAGACGAAGGCAACTTGGTTGTCGAGCGTCCGAACGACGAGCGTGAATCACGTAGCTTGCATGGCCTCAGCCGCGCACTCGTGAACAACATGGTTGTTGGAGTCACCACTGGTTTCGCTAAAGAACTCGACATCGTCGGCGTTGGTTACCGCGCCGAGTTGAAGGGCCCAAGCTCCATTCGTCTCAACCTTGGTTTTTCACATCCCGTTGATGTGGAAGCTCCCGCAGGTGTCACTTTTGAAGTGCCCGTGCAGACCAAGATCATCGTGAAAGGCATCGACAAAGAAACTGTCGGCCAAGTAGCTGCCAACATTCGTTCCATTCGTAAGCCTGAGCCCTACAAGGGCAAGGGTGTGCGTTACCAGGGCGAGAAGATTCTGCGCAAGGCCGGCAAAGCCGGCAAGAAGTAATGCCGAGAAAAGATTCCGGTAGGGAGATCCAATGAGCAAGATTAGTAAAGAGCGTCGTGAGAGTCGCCTTGTACGCCACAACCGAGTTCGTAAGAAGATCCACGGCACCGCCGAGCGTCCGCGCTTGTCGTTGTACCGTTCGAACAAGCACCTCATGCTTCAGGTCATCAACGACGATCTTGGTGTGACGATCACATCGGTTTCATCGAACGAGCCGGCATTGCGTGCCGCTGGTGGAAGCACTGTTGAAGTCGCTAAGGCTTTGGGTGCAACTGTTGCGCAACGTGCTCAAGCAATTGGTGTCAAGAAAGTTGTTTTCGATCGCGGTGGTTACTTGTACCACGGTCGTGTCGCTGCGGTTGCTGAAGCCGCTCGTGAAGCAGGTCTGGAGTTCTAATGACGAATACACCAAACAACCCCAATCCAAATCCGCGTTCAGGTGGACCTGGCGGCGGAAACCCGCGCCAAGGTGATCGTCCGCCCCCCGGTATGGGCAACACCCCCGAAGGTGGCCGCGAGTCACGCGTGATTCATATCAATCGCGTGGCCAAGGTCGTTAAGGGTGGTCGTCGCTTCTCATTCACCGCACTTGTTGTGGTTGGTGACGGCAACGGTCGCGTTGGTCTCGGTTACGGAAAGGCCAAGGAAGTTCCGTTGGCTATCCAAAAAGGAACCGAAGACGCCAAGCGCAACATGTTCTCGGTGGCCCTCGCCGGCAGCACCATCATGCACCCCGTCATTGGCATCTTGGGTGCTGGTCGCGTGATGCTTAAGCCCGCAGCTCCTGGTACCGGTGTTATCGCCGGCGGTGCTGCTCGCATCATCCTCGAAGAAGCTGGCATTCACGATGTGTTGGCTAAGTCACTTGGTTCATCCAATGCCATCAACGTGGCTCGCGCCACCATCAACGGACTGCAGTCATTGCAGCGTCCCGATGAAGTCGCGGCTCGTCGTGGTATCCCCGCCGATAGTTTCGTTCCAAAGGGCTTGCTCAAGGCCTACAACGAAACCAAGCGTGCCGTTGCTGCAGGAGAAAGTCACTGATTATGGCTACCTACCAAACAGTCGTTCACACTGGCCCCACCATCACGGTGACCCAGATCAAGTCAAGTACACATGCCAAGCCCAAGAGCCGCGGAACATTGCGTGCACTCGGTCTTGGTCGTATTGGCAAGAGCAATACCTTGCCCGACCGTCCCGAAATTCGCGGCATGATTGCCCGAGTTCCCCACCTGATCGAAGTTTCATCTTCGACTGATTCGAAGGAGAGCTGACCAATGCGCGTTGACGAATTAGCACCAGCACCTGGTTCAACCCATCCGAAAAAGCGACTCGGTCGCGGTATCGGCGGCAAAGGCGGAAAGACTGCCGGTCGCGGTACCAAGGGTCAGCACTCACGTGGTCGCGGTAAAGTTGCTCGCGGCTTCGAAGGTGGACAGATGCCCCTCAAGCAGCGTGTTCCGAAGTTGAAGGGTTTCAATAACCCATTCCGCATCGAATACCAGGGTGTCAACCTTGACACCATCAACGAACTCGACGACGCAGTTGTGAACCCCGAGGTCTTAACGGCCGCTGGCGTTTTGCACAAGAACGTTTTCGTCAAGGTTCTCGGCCGTGGACAGATCACCCGCAAGGTTGATGTTCATGTTCACGGTGCATCGAAGGCTGCTCAGGCTGCCATCGAAGCTGCCGGCGGTTCTGTCACCATCATTCCGTTGCCGTACAAGGTTCGCCCTGCTGCCAACGGCAACCAGTTCACCAACCGCTGATTTCGGGCTTCCCGATTTTCACCAGCCGCTAGAACCAGAGGAGACCACGTGCTGTCGAACTTGAAGAACATCTTCAAGGTTCCCGACCTACGGAACAAGATTTTGTTCACGGTCATGATGGTGTTGTTGTATCGCTTAGGCGCGCACATTCGCGTTCCTGGCATCGACGACCAAGCTGTTCGCCAATTGCGCGAATCAGCCCGTGAACAAGGTGCACTTGGATTCTTGAACTTGTTCTCCGGTGGAGCATTCTCATCGTTCGCCATTTTTGCTTTGGGCATCATGCCCTACATCACGTCAAGCATCATCATGCAAGTGTTGACGGTGGTTATTCCAAAGCTTGAAGAGTGGCAACAAGAAGGTGCAACTGGGCAACGCAAGATCACTCAGTGGACGCGATACGTAGCGATTGCGATTGCAACTTTGCAGGGCGCTGGTTTGACATTCATTTTCGGTCAAGGCCGAGGTTCAGCGTTCTTTACTGCATCGGCCACTGCACCCGACATCGTGTTGTTGCCAGACGGAATGTGGCCGCGCGGTTTGCTCGTCATTATTTCACTTGTTGCGGGTACAGCATTGTTGATGTGGATGGGTGAACTCATCAGTCAGCGCGGTATCGGTAACGGTATGAGCATCCTGATTTTCGCATCGATTGTGAGCTCGCTGCCCTTTAGTTACTACTCAATTCTGCAAAGTAAGAAGTGGGTTGTCTTCGCAATTCTCGTGGCCGTCTCCATCGGAATCTTGATTGCAGTTGTGCGTGTCGAACTGGGTCAACGCCGTATCCCCGTGCAATTCGCCAAGCGTGTTGTCGGTCGTCGTATGTATGGCGGTCAAAGTACGTACATCCCATTGAAGGTCAACCAGGCCGGTGTTGTTCCGATTATTTTTGCAAGCTCGGTGATGTTGTTGCCCGTACTTGTCACCAACGTCATCGGTGGTTCGGGTGGCTGGCGTCGTTCGGTGACCGAATGGGTCGACCGTAACTTGGTGTCGTCGCAAGGAATGCTGTACATCGTGTCGTTCGCGTTGTTGATCATCGCGTTTGCATACTTCTATAACTCCATCGCTTTCGATCCGATTCGTCAGGCCGATCAGATTCGTCGTCAAGGCGGATTCATTCCTGGTATTCGTCCCGGACCACAAACTGAGCGTTATCTCGCTAAGACCGTGAACCGCATTACATTGCCTGGTGCTTTGTTCGTTGCTTTCATTGCCATCTTGCCGTACATCGTGTTGTGGGTCGGTGACGTGCAGTCGTTCCCGTTCGCTGGTACGACGGTGCTGATCGCGGTTGGTGTTGCTCTTGAATTGATGCGCCAAGTAGATAGCCAGCTCATGCTGCGCAACTACGAGGGATTCCTGAAGTGATGCTCACGCAGCATCGGTGGCTGCGGCAGGACTAACTCATGACCGCGGGCGTTCGTCTGATCATCATGGGTCGTCAAGGCGCTGGCAAAGGTACTCAATGTCAACGCATTTCGCGACACTACGTGGTTCCCCATATTTCAACGGGGGAAATTTTGCGCGCTGCTGTGCGTGAAGGAACTGAACTCGGCAAGATGGCCAAGCAGGTCATCGAAGCTGGTCGCTTGGTGGGCGATGACATCATGATTGAAATTATTCGCGAACGCCTTGAGCAAGATGATGCCCGTACTCGTGGCTACATCCTTGACGGCTTTCCGCGGACCGTCGCCCAGGCCATTGCTCTTGACGGGATCGCCGCCGAACGACCGATCCATGTGGTGCTCGACCTTGACGTTCCTCGAGATCTGGTCATTCAGCGCATTTCGGCTCGCCGAGTGTGCCGTGACTGTGGAACGAACTATGTTGCCACGGCCCAAAAGCGCGACCCCTGGATTTGCGATTCATGTGGTGGAGACGTCGTCCAACGTAATGACGACACCCCCGAGAGCATTAACCAGCGCCTTGATCTGTACGAATCCCAGACGTCACCTTTGCTGGAGTTCTACGGCGATGGTGGGCGACTTGTGGAAATCGATGGTTCGGTCTCGCCTGATGAGGTCTTCGCGACCTTGACCGCGGCGATTGATATTGCCCGGAAGAACGGCTGAGCCCACCTGTGGATAACTTTTCTTCGGCTATTGCCACAACCAACCAGAAAACCTGGACTATGGTTTCGCTCCGAAAAGACTCCCAAGTTTCTCGTGAAGTTTCTGGCCCGAGGCACTTGGTTCATTTGAGTCTCGGCGGTAGCATTGCCCCTCGGCCCAATGGCCGACCCTGCACGCGTCCTCGTGGCGCACTGCAGTGTGCAATATCCGCCCTGTTAGGAGTCAGTTCTGTCCAAGCCCAAAGACGACGCCATTTTGCTCGAAGGAACGATCCTCGAGTCCCTGCCGAACGCCATGTTTCGGGTGGAACTAGAGAACGGCCACAAAGTTTTGGCGCACATCTCCGGAAAAATGCGAATGAACTACATCCGAATTCTTCCTGGCGACAAGGTGCAAGTAGAGCTCACGCCTTATGACCTCACCCGAGGTCGCATTACCTATCGCTACAAGTAATACAAGTTCGTAAATAGTCAATAAAACCAGTCTTCATTCATTCAAATTCATTCAAAATTTAACAACAAGAAGTGAGATGACCATGAAGGTCAAACCAAGCGTTAAGAAAATCTGCGAGAAGTGCAAAGTGATCCGCCGGCACGGCAGTGTCATGGTTATTTGCGAGAACCCGCGTCACAAGCAGCGTCAAGGCTGAGAAGAGAATAAGGAAACAGCATGGCCCGTATTTCTGGAGTTGACATTCCCCGCGAGAAGCGGTTGGAGATTTCGCTCACCTACATCTTTGGCATCGGCAAGCCGACTGCACAACGCATGTGCGCCGATCTCGACATCAGTCCGAACACGCGTGTTCGCGACTTGACCGACGAAGAAGTCAACAAACTTCGTGGTTGGGTTGACAAGAACGTCACCGTCGAAGGTGACCTTCGCCGCGAAGTTCAGACCGATATCAAGCGCAAGATCGAAATCGGTTGCCTCCAGGGCGTCCGTCACCGTAAGGGCCTGCCCGTTCGTGGCCAGCGCACTCACACCAATGCTCGTACCCGTAAGGGACCGAAGAAGACCGTTGCAAACAAGAAAAAGGCAGTGAGGTAGTACATCATGGCTAAGCCGAAGCCGGGCGGACGACGCCCCCGTAAGCGCGAGCGCAAAAACGTCAGCGTTGGTGTGTGTCACATCAAGTGCTCGTTCAACAACACCATCGTCAGCATCTCTGACACCGAAGGCAACGTTTTATCGTGGGCCTCAGGTGGCGGAGTTGGATTCAAGGGTTCGCGTAAGAGCACACCTTTCGCCGCACAGATGGCAGCCGAGAAAGCAGCTAAGGCCGCTTTCGAACAAGGTATGCGTCGCGTCGAAGTTCACGCTAAGGGCCCTGGCTCTGGTCGTGACACCGCCATTCGTTCGTTGCAGAACACTGGTATCGAAGTGACTGGCATCAAAGATGTCACGCCCGTACCCCACAACGGCTGCAAGTTGCCCAAGCGGAAGAGGAACTAAGTCATGGCCCGTTACACCGGACCCAAGGTGCGTTTGTCGCGCCGTCTGAACACCAACTTGTTCGAAAACGAGAAGGGCCGCAAGGCTCTTGAGCGTCGCCCATTCCCACCGGGTCAGCACGGCCGTACGCGTCGTCGCTCAGCCGGTAGTGAATACCTCGCTC
>Ga0208857_1000234_pt1 | contig 11797 bp, 12 predicted proteins | sample LakMenEpi05Nov12_FD_150674 | JGI IMG/M metagenome (GOLD analysis project Ga0208857, IMG submission 150674) | Freshwater microbial communities from Lake Mendota, WI - 05NOV2012 deep hole epilimnion (SPAdes) | ecosystem: Environmental > Aquatic > Freshwater > Lake > Epilimnion/Euphotic zone ... | reverse complement strand
TGTAGAGGTCTAGATTGCATTGTGCTGTCGAGGGTTTAGTAATTTCTCTCATTTTTCAATACCTATTACTAGACGACTCATATTTATCAATTCACTATTTCGTTATTCTGTCAATGCGTAAGTCCTAATTACTATAATCAAAAGTGATAAACTTAACAAATCATCCCATGTTTACCATCATTAGATTATGCGTACCATTCGTCACCTTACCAAAGTTAGCACTCTCACAGGTGTAGCTTTAACCAGTCTACTCGTTTCTAGTCCTCCAGTAGCAGCACAAAGGGCGTGCGTTGTTACCGATAGTGGCAATGTTGTATGCGGCAGACTTCAGCAGAATTCTCAAAAACCTAGCAGTGCCAAAAACCAAACTGTAGAATTTGAACATATTAATGTAACTTTGCAAGGCTGTAAACGTTCCTCTTCTACCGTGAATTGTCACTTTCTATTAACTGCTAAACAAGATAGTGATGTATCTTTTATATGCCGTAAAAGCAAGATGTTTGATGTATATGGAAGTGAGTATTTTTGTAAGCAGGCACAAATAGGCAAAAGTAAAGAAGAAGGATCTCCTAATACAAGGATGCTTAAAGGTATTCCTCTGAAAGCAATAGCGACGTTCAAAGAGGTACCAACACAAGTAAAAGAGATAGCAGCAATTGAAGTGAAAGTTAATCCTTATGTTGACTATCAGAGATACTACAATGCCGTATTTCGCAGCATACCCATATCAGAGTAGCCTAGGTCTTGTTTAGGGTTGTCTAAACAATCAAGACCTATTCTCATCGCTGTTTTTACAACAGAAAAAAACAATCAAACTATCTACCCCTTCTACTCAGACACCCGCCAAACTTTAATATTACTTTCTCTACTCGCACTAGCTAGAGTTTTGCCGTCTGAACTAAAAATAACAGAATCAACGGTGTCAGCATAACCTGTCAAAGTGTGGATTTGTGTTCCCGTTGCCACATTCCACAATTTAATTGTATTGTCATCACTGCCACTAGCCAAAATTTGCCCATTGGGACTAAAAGCCACAGAACCAACTCGGTTAGAGTGACCTGTGAGAGTGCGGATTTCCGTTCCTGTGGCTACATTCCATAGTTTAATTGTATTGTCATCACTGCCACTGGCTAAAATTCTCCCATCGGGACTGAAAGCCACAGAACCAACCCGATCAGAATGTCCGTCAAAAGTCAGAATTTCTCCACCTGTTGCCACGTTCCATAGTTTAATTATCCTGTCATCACTGCCACTAGCCAAAATTTTGCCATCGGGACTAAAGGCCACAGCACTAACCTTAGTAGTATGCCCTGGCAGAGTGAGTATTTCCTTGGTTGTGGACACATCCCACAGTTTGATAGTCCCGTCACTACTACCACTAGCCAAGGTTTTACCATTTGGACTGAAAGTGACAGAATAAACCGAGAAAAAACTTCCTTGCAGACTGCCAATTTCCGTTCCTGTAGCTACATTCCACAACTTGATAGTCTCGTCATTACTCCCACTAGCCAAGGTTTTACCATCTGGACTGAAAGCAACCGACTCAATTCGGTCGGAATGTCCTTGAAAAGTGCGGATTTTGCTTCCTGTAGCTATGTTCCATAGTTGAATACTTCCATTCATACTGCCACTAGCGAGAATTTTACCATTGGGACTCAAAGCAATAGCTGTTACCGGGAAAAAATCTCCAGGTAGGGTTTTCGCTAGAGTGAAAGAAACGTTGGGAACTTTTGTAACTGGTGGACTGGGAATTTTAGTAACTGGCGGCGGAGGATTTTTTGTGGTACTTGGACTGGGAACTTTCGTAACTGGTGGACTGGGGTTTATCCGTGTTCCAGTAAGTTGTAAATAAGTCTTCAACGGAATACCTAACGGAATACCTGGTAAAAAAACATCTTCTTTGATAATCTTCTTTGAAGACTGACCGTAAATACCCACTAACTTACCGTTTTCATCAAGTATCGGACCGCCACTCTTACCCTTGAGAACTTCAGTACGTAACTGCAAAGTATAACCGTCTTTATTTGGTTTTTGTGGTGGTCCGGGAATCGACCCTGGAACACAGTGGAATTTACGTTCTGTCAGTCCAATTTCCTGTTCTGGAAAACCACTCACATAAATAGTTTCTCCCCCAGTAATTGTGTCAGAATCTCCCATTTCTGCCACTTCATAATATTGATTACTGGTAAAGGTAAACTCTGCTAAATCCACATCTCCCAATTGTTTTACTTGTCGGTGGTTAAAGGTATACTGTGTATACGGTGTACTTAGTCTACCATTATATATTTGGGCTGTGTACTTGCCTTCTAAATTGACAACGTGCCAGTTAGTCAACACTGTATAAGTATAAGTTGAACCTTGGCTATTAGTTCTGCGTTTGATGATAATACCAGAACCAGCCTGAGTACCATCAATACGAACTGTTATTTTTTTGGCAATGACATAAACTTCTTGACTTGATAATGCTGCTATACCATTCACCGGAAAGATGGCAATTGTTGTAGTCAGTAAGACTGATGATAGGATACTGCCAAACCTCATCAGTTATTCTCCAAATGACGTAGTAAAACCTGTTGATTAATAGGTATAGCCATACTAGAATCTATAATAAGTTTTTCTACTTGTGGTTCTGGTTGAGAACCATCTTGATATACTTCCGAACTATCCCACAGTGGGTTTTTGTGTAAACTATTGATACCCACCACTTCACCATTTATATTTAGCAATGGTGCGCCACTCATGCCTTTACGAACATCATTAGTATAGCCAATCTGATAACCTCCTACTAAGGGCTTAGTCAGTAAAATGGAAACTTCACCAGCAGTAAACACAAACCGATACCAGCTATTTTTGACTGTTTTCACCTCTGACTCAGGAATATCATCAGCAGTTCCCTTGGATATAAATCCTCCCACAAACACCTGCTCCCCAACTTGCAGACTAGAGGTATTTCCTAACCTAGCCTCCGTATAAACTACACCAGGACTGGAAAACTGCAACACAGCTAAATCCTCTTGGAGAAATTTCGCCTTGGTTAAGACAGCAACATTGTAAATAGATCCATCAACGGTGTGAATTTGATAGGGTGGTTTAGCGGCTCTTAAGACATGAGCATTAGTAATAACTGTATAAATATTGTCTGTTTTTTTTAGTAAAGTGCCTGAACCAAGTAAGGTTTGGGGTAATTGCTTGGTTGATATTTTTACTGTTATATTTTGTGCTAATTGTTGTATTTGCTCTACAGTTAGGGTAGGTTCAGACTGAGAGGATGTTGGTATTGGACATTCAGAAATATTGCAATTACTAGAAATGCTTTGCTGTCTTGATATTGCTAGGGAAACACCACCAAGACAGATCACTAATCCTAGAGTATAAATAATTTTACTTCTAAACCAATACCAATTCCTGTTTGACATTAATTCCAAAAATGTTAAATGCTAAACTTTGAATTTTGACAGGAAATTAATCCAATTTCCCAAGTAGAAAATAAATCGTGAATATCAAGGAATTTAATGATTGTCAGTACCTAATTATCAGTACAGGTTTCATTATCTAGCAATTTCTTCACATCTATGTAAATATTACCTTCATCGTTGTAGGAGATCAGATTACATCCACTTAAATTAATTGGAGAATCACCTGCACCTCGACGGAAATCGGTCATTCTTACCAGCACTTCTTCAAAATCAGTTCCCGGTTTAAGGGTGACTAATAAATTATCGACTGTACAAGGTGCGCCTTCTTTATTGGCAATACATACAACTGGATAGCCGTTAAACTTCTTTCTGCCAGTAAAAAACAACTTACCTTGATCATAATAACGTTGTAATTTAGCGGTAACAATTTGACAGCGTTTCTGGGGTGGGAAGTTCTTAAAATCTTTGACAACCCAACGCAGAAAAGTCTCAGCACCCCGTGAACCGCGAACCTTGGTAACTGGTACATTTTCCTCTTGGGTACAGAAAAATTTGTTACCTCTGGCATAACTTGGTTCACTTAGAGACATTCCTAAAGTCAAAAGAGAGGATACGGTGACGGCTGCTAGTCTTGGTAAAACTTGAGTCAAGAACCTTTGCTGCATAAATTCAAATATTAGTCATTGAAATCTACGTAAAAAACTACCATACAACATCTAGTTGCTTTTTTCGCTTCTTTGTCAAGTCTTTTCACTGAAAATTAATATTTTAGGACTAGCCCTTTCAAGGTGGTGAAATTTGTAACGAAGATTGGTTGTTTCAACCTTCCAAAAAAACAAAATATGAGCGAAATATTCACAAGGATAGCACTGCAAAGGCATATTTCCGTTAGTCACTTTGAAAGGGTTAGTCCTAGAATGTTGGGATCATTTTTATTCTTATTGGTCTTATTGACAATACCTGACCTATCTTGCCTCTTGCCTATTGCCTGGCTATCAAGACAATTTTCAACGTCAACCTACTTCATGTATCATAAGTTAGAGATTTTTTTAAAATCCTGAATTTCTAAATTTAAAAATAATTAATTTTATGAATTTTCGTGATGAGTTTAAATTGTTACTCCGCGCCCGTTATCCGTTGATTTATATTCCTACTTGTGAGGAGGAACGGGTAGAAGCGGCGATTCGGGAAGAGGCGATAAATCAAGGTAATCGTCCGGTGTATACTTGGGATTTTGTGGACGGTTATCAGGGAAGTCCCAATGATGTGGGGTTTGGTAAACGTAACCCGTTACAGGCTTTGGAGTTTGTGGAAAAGTTGACTGCTGCTGCACCTGCGGTGTTGATTTTACGAGATTATCATAGATTTTTGGATGATGTGGCGATCGCTCGTAAACTTCGTAATTTAGCCAAACTGCTGAAATCACAACCGAAAAATATTGTCCTATTATCCCCTCGCGTCGCTATTCCTGACGATTTGACGGAAGTGCTGACGGTGGTTGAGTTTCCCCTACCTAACGCCTCGGAAATCAAAATGGAGGTGGAACGGTTGTTACAAGCCACCGGGAATCCGCCTGTTGGCAAGTTTTTGGATGATTTGGTGCGTTCTTGTCAAGGGTTGTCTATGGAAAGAATCCGCCGGGTATTGGCGCGAGGAATCGCCACTCATGGACAATTAGAACCGGAAGATGTAGATTTAGTTTTGGCAGAAAAGCGGCAAACTATCCGCCAAACCCAAATTCTTGATTTTTACCCCGCCACTGAGGAAATTACTGATATTGGTGGTTTGGATAATTTAAAAGATTGGTTAATTCGGCGTGGGGGTTCGTTTAGCGAAAAAGCCCGACAATATGGTTTACCTTATCCCCGTGGGTTAATGTTGGTGGGAATTCAAGGAACTGGTAAATCTTTAACGGCCAAAGCGATCGCTCACCATTGGCATTTACCTCTGTTACGATTAGACGTAGGGCGGTTATTTGGTGGTTTGGTGGGTGAGTCAGAATCCCGCACCCGGCAAATGATTCAAGTCGCAGAAGCGCTCGCTCCCTGTATACTTTGGATTGATGAAATTGATAAAGCTTTTTCGGGTTTGGGTAGCAAAGGTGATGCAGGAACTACCAGCCGGGTATTTGGGACTTTTATCAATTGGTTAGCGGAAAAAACTTCTCCTGTATTTGTTGTGGCTACTGCTAACGATATTCAGGCTTTACCACCAGAAATGTTACGAAAAGGGCGATTTGATGAAATTTTCTTTGTCGGTTTACCTAGCAAAGAAGAAAGAAAAGCCATTTTCAATGTGCATTTATCCCGATTGCGTCCCCATAATTTGAACAGCTATGAAATCGAAAGATTAGCCTACGAAACCCCCGATTTTTCCGGTGCAGAAATTGAACAAACTTTAATTGAAGCCATGCACATTGGCTTTAGTCAAAACCGTGATTTCACCACTGATGATATTTTAGAGGCTGCTAGTCAAATTATCCCCTTGGCACGAACTGCCCTCGAACAGATTCAAAAACTCCAAGAATGGGCAGCATCCGGTAGGGCGCGTCTAGCCTCAAAATACAGTCCTTTAAGCGATCGCATTCAACGTCAATTATAGGAGTCAGGAGTCAGGAGTCAGGAGTCAGGAGTCAGGAGTTAGGAGTCAGGAGTCAGGAGTCAGGAGTCAGGAGGAAGAAAAGAAAGAAGAAAGAAGGAAGAAGGAAGAAGGAAGAAGAAGAAAGAAGAAAAAAACTAACCAATTACCAATTACCAATTACCAATTACCAATTCCCTACTATATGCTTACAAACTTACTTAAAGTTATACTCGGTTTTATTTTAGCGATCGCAGTTTTATTAGGTACTGGCTTAACAGTTGCCCTATATTTTGTTAACCGTACCGCAGTAACTCCTCCCAAGCCACTCTATGCTAACGATAATCCTTCTAAACAAATTAAAAAGCCCAAAGCCACTCCCAAATCTCAATCGCAAAAACCAGCTATTCCCAACCCCACATCTAGCCCTACAGCTACTCCCACTCCCACAGAATCACCCAAAGCATTGCCACCAGATGCTTACGAAGGAACTGTTACTTGGGCGCAAGGACTAAGTATGCGAGCAGAACCAGATGCAAATTCTCCCACTACCGCAGGGGTTGGGGGTAATAAAAAAGTAATTATTTTAGAAGAAAGTGCCGATAAAAAATGGCAAAAAATTCGCATTGCTGATACCGATAAAGAAGGTTGGGTAAAAGCAGGTAATATTCAACGTTCCCCGTAAATAGGTGAGCATTAAAAATTATCCTATTTATGCTGATAAAATAGTCGGTTAAAACCGACTTTAGCTTTTAGACAGGGAATTGATTCCCTGGCTGGAAGGGAAATCAATACCGCGTTTAATTTGTTCGCGTTCAATAGCTTGAAATAAAGCCAGAAAATTACCTTCTCCAAAACCTTGGGCAAAAGAACGACGTTCAATAAACTCAAAGAAAAAAGTTGGTTTTGAAAAAATTGGTTGACTGAAAATTTGCAATAATAACTGACCTGGGTGAGAATTTTCATGCCAGTCTACCAGAATTTCCTGATGAGATATAGCTTGTAATTCTTCAGTTGACAGAGAAAATTTATATCGTTGTTGTAGCTGGGAATAGTAACTTTGGGGAACAGAAAGAAAAGATAAACCAGCAGCCCGAAATCGAGAAATTGCATTCACAAGATCAGGTATTAATAAAGCAATATGTTGAATACCTGCCCCTCGATTTACATCCAAAAACTCCTGAATTTGCGAACTAGGCGAAGCCGGTTCATTAATTGGTAATTGAATATTGCCATCAGAAGAAATCATTACCTGACTATGCAAACCAGAACGATCAGTTTTAATATTAAAAGTTTGTTGAGGTTGAAAATCAAATATTTTTTCATACCAATTCACAGCACTTACCAACTCACCCACACCCACATTTAAAACTAAATGATCAATAGCCGTAACAGAATGACGGGAAATATTTTCCACCTCTGCTATTTTCGCCTTTTTCCTACAAATTAACGTATGATTTAACCCACCCCAAGCAGCAATTTTAGCATACTGACAAAATCCAGCGTCTTGAACAGGTTGGAGAATCCTTGCCCCATTGCTTATAGCCCTTGCTATCACAGCTTCCACATCATCAACCACAAAAGCTATATCAGCCACACCAGGAGGATGTTCACGCAAAAACTCAGCCACCGGACTACTCGGCAAAATCGCAGAAGAAAGTAAAAAGTAGACAGATCCACTTTTCACCACTTCCGTACAAGTATGCAACGATTTGGGATGATGAAAAAACCTGAAAAAAATACCATCATTCACTGCTTGAAAACCAAGACAATATACAAACCAATCTCGCCACCTTTGGGCATCCTCGATATAAAAGTGAACGTGATCAATTTGCAGCATAATTCCTTTTAAATCCAGTATTTACTATCACCTTTTTACCAATTTTATGTGAGGCTGCACAGAATCATGAAATCCATTAATTTATCCGTATTTATCTGCGTCTATTTGCGTTTATCTGCGTTCAATTATTCTGGAAATATTATTTTATGCAGCCTCATCTTAATTTGGTATCACATACTAGAAAAACAAATGACTCTCAGGTTGAATATTAATTTCCATAGGAATAGCCTGTGGTTCAGCCGACAAAGCATAAAAAATAGCATTTGCCGCAGTCTCACAACTCAGCATTTTACTCCGATCTACTTTTAAATTTACCTTATCCCAAAAAGAAGAATCTATCCCCCCAAAGTAAAAAAGCGTAATTTTCACCCCAAAGCGTTTCAGTTCTTCCGCTATACATTTACTAAAACCCACCACACCGAACTTAGACGCAGAATAAGCCGCAGCCATAGGCATTGAATGTTTACCAAGAATACCGACAACATTACAAATATGACCAGATTTCCGTTTTTGCATCTCCTTCGCTGCGGCTTGAGTGGTGTAAAAACAGCCTTTTAAATTCAAATCCAGCATTGCATCTAAATCTGCCGATTCAATGGTGTTGTAGGCTTTGAGAATACCCGCTCCGGCTGCATTTACCAAAACATCAATTTGTCCAAACTGAGCTATTGTCCTTTGAATTAATGCGTCTACCTGTTGAGGTTGAGTAATATCAGTAGGAACTGTCAGAACCTCTCCTGATAACTCATTAGCTAATGCTGCTAAACTTTCCCCGTCTCTAGCTACAAGTACCAACCTCGCACCAGTGGAGGATAACTGACGAGTTAAGGTAGAACCAATACCACCAGTAGCACCGACAATGACAATAACTTTATCTTCTAGCATCATAATATTTACATTTCTTTACAGACTATATTTATAGTACAGTTTATCTCGGTATTCTGGGTTTAATTCTCTAAATCAAATTAATGATCCAAATCAAACAAATCATAGTCCAGATTTTTTCACACCCACTTCCCATTTTTTACCGACTTGCTGAATTTGCAAAGAATGACAAGAATGGAGAAATTTAGCAAAACTACCCCCAATCTTTAATTGTTTGATTTGTTCAGTTATTGGTTTCCCATATTGCTGATAAAATTTACTTGCCAAAATACTAATATCAACGGATTTCTGATTATCTACCTTGCTTAAATTAGTCAAAACATTCTTGATTGCTTGCTCTAAATCTGCGGGAGAATTAATAGGAGATAATACTTTTGATGTCAGAATTTCCTGTTGTGAATTATCCTGAGTATTTTCTGATTTCGATTGATGATGTTCAAAAAGGGTGACATATAATTCAGATTTCTCATCAATTTGATGAACTACAATCTCAGATGGATAGTGAATAAATACGTCTTTGGCTTGCTTACCGGGAAAGTGATGAGCAATAATTTGACTAATAGTTAATTGATGTTTGCTTTTAAATAATTTAGACAGAATCGAAAGCTTAATCCAATAAGTTTTAGTTTGTTTTTGTTGTAATTTAATCAAACCCTTCATTTGCAAAAGAAACTGCTCTATAGATGGTATCTCTGGCAAAGGTTTAAGAGAATAATTAATAGTTTCACTTGTTAAACTATTGAATACTTTAATATTTTCTCCATGCTGAGTAACTTGATAAACTAATATCCCATTTTGTTGTAGTGTATTACATAAGTTTGTCATTACCTTATCTGACGAACAAACAAACACCTCCTTCACATGAGGATAGCGTTCATGAATAGAAGAACCCACCGCAATCATTTTACCATCAGCATTATCTCTACCAGCAGGAACATGAATTAAATCATAGCCACGTTCATGTAATTCTACATCCAATTTTCCGCGATTTGACCAATTAGCAAAAGCAATTTTAACTTGTACAGGACAATGACAAATTGTAGTTAAAAACTTTTCTGTATTCGTGTTTAGTTGCAGGTTTTCTGCATCTAAAAGCAAAATAGTTATACTAGCAGATTGTCGTTGGAGTAAATGGTTAGCATTTACATCAATATTTTCTGGATTTAGCTGCTCAACAGCAGATATTAAATCTGATAGTATTTGTGAATCAAAAGCTGCGGGAACAAGCACCGCTTTAAGTGATGATTGCAGTTTTTGTAATAATTCATCCCAGCTTTGAGTTTGACTGAGTATGGCTGTGAATTTTGTACTTAAAGCCGATTTATTTGTAGATATTTGCCAGTTAATAATTCGATATTTTGCAATCAAGAATTCTGGTTGCTGTTTTTGAATAGCAATAATTGATTGACAAATCTCGACAGAGATTTTTTGTAATAAGGCAGAATCATGATAGGACATAGCTTACAGCGTACAGTAGAGCATCCTGAGTATGAAGCCTCAAGTCTGAAAATATATTTTCCAGAACTCAACCTTCAGTAACTTCTATAACTTTAACTGTTACCTTACCTTGTGCCAACTGAATCACTAAATTTTCTCCTATAGTTAATTCTGATACAGAACGAGGAATTACACCATTTTCTGTTATCACCACTGCATAGCCACGCTGTAAAACGGACTTGGGGTCAATACTAGCCAATTTTTGTCGTAACATTTCTAAGTTTTGGCCGGCCTGTTGTAATTTTCCCGTTGTTACCTGTAATAATTGCCGATGTTTCCAAGTCTAACGCACCCTACAACAGATTTTTAGTGTGACACTTGCGTAAGTCCTAGATAATTTCCCTCACGCTTTGAGAATCGGGATAATAAAACTTTATATACTGATATAAGAAAATACTAATTTATGACAAGACAACCGCACGACCAACTTGCTAAAGAATATCTAGAAGAATTATTAGCACCTTTAGGAGAGGTCAAAACCAGTAAAGATGTAAAAAGCGAAGTTCAGGAAATAGATGTTTGGTTTGTTCCGACAACAACAGTTATAAATTCTGAATTAGGATTATTAGGAAAAATGGCAGTTACAAGCTGTCTTTTTGAACCTTACCGTAATGCACCTAGTGAGATAGAAATTAGGAGTTGTTTGTTAAAATTGTATAGTGTTCAGGGTGAATTGTTAAGATAAGCCAAAAGAGAAAAACGTTCTATCTCTGAAGAAGAATTACCCTTTCTATGGATTTTAACACCAACTTGTTCTGAAAGAATCTTGGAAGGGTTTGGAGCAAAAACAAAGGAGGAATGGGAAAAAGGAGTTTATTTTCTGCCAAAATACCAGAAAGCGGCTATTGTTGCTATTAACCAATTACCCATAATAGAGGATACACTATGGTTAAGGGCAATGGGAAAAGGCAAAACTCAAACTGAAGCTATCAGCAAAGTTGTTGAACTTTCACGAGAGAATGATAAATTGAATAAACTGGTAGAAATTTTCGCATCTTGGCAGAAAAATTTAGAATTGAATAGTGATGTTAATGATGAAGAAGTAAGGGAGTTAATTATGAGTTTATCACCAGCGTATCTTAAACAACGGGAAGAATGGAAACGAGAGGGAATAGAAGAAGGAAGACAGACAAGAAGGACAACAAGACGGACAGCGTTTGATGGTTGAGAGTTTATTAGCGGTGCGTTTTGGTAATTTAGATGAGGAATTATCTGCTATTGTGACTCCGATGATGGAACTTTCTTTGACGGAAAGAACCCAGTTATTACTAACTTTATCAAATGTTTCCCGTGAGGAATTATTAGCTAGATTTAAAGTTGATTAAACCTATCGTAAAAAGGAGGTAAGAACCCCACCCCCAACCCCCACCCCGCAAGCGAGGAGGGGGCTATAATATTTTTAATCTTCATCATCAATCAGAATCTTGTTGTAAAATACGATTATTCAATCGCTCGTATTCATCCTCTAGTAGCCACATTTTCGCGGCTTCATAATTGTCACTAGCAAAGATGATTTTATAGTTTTGTGCAGGGTTATGGATAGAGAATTTTCCTGATTGTTCTTTGACTAACATCAGAATAT
>Ga0208857_1000230_pt1 | contig 11922 bp, 12 predicted proteins | sample LakMenEpi05Nov12_FD_150674 | JGI IMG/M metagenome (GOLD analysis project Ga0208857, IMG submission 150674) | Freshwater microbial communities from Lake Mendota, WI - 05NOV2012 deep hole epilimnion (SPAdes) | ecosystem: Environmental > Aquatic > Freshwater > Lake > Epilimnion/Euphotic zone ... | reverse complement strand
TGGATATCTATCATATTATCAAATGTTTCTTTTGTAAATATAGGATAAAATATACCAGGTTGTTTTCGCCCTACTCTTCCTTTTCTTTGCAAAACCATAGATTGTGTAGCTGGTTTTATAATTAATATATTAGAATTAATTACTGGATTATATTCTAATTGATTAACTAATCCAGTATCTATACAATATTTTAATGAATTAATAGTAATTCCCGTTTCTGCAATATTAGTCGCTATAATAACTTTTCTAGTAACTTTATCATTATTTTCTAATGTTAAATTATTTAAATCTTCAAATAATGCTTGATAATTTATATCTGATGATTTAAAAACTTTACTATCTAAAGAAATTGGAAATAATTTATTTTTTAATTGATTATTTAATTCTAATATTTTATTTTTTAATTTAACTATATAAGATTGACTTGGTATAAATACAATTATATCTGATTTATTAATTATATCTTCTTTATTTTGATTATCATTATGTATATCTTTGATAGTATTAATTATAGTATCATATATATTATTAGAATCATATTTTAAATAATGAGTATCTATTTTATGACTTGTTCCAATAATTTCAAAAATAGTTTTTGTATTATAATATTTAGCATATTTATTTACATTCATAGTCGCACTAGCTACTACTAAAAATGGACATTTATCTAATGGTACTTCATTAAATAAAGTTTTAGTATAATAAAATATTAAATCTAAATTAGTTGTACGTTCATGAGCTTCATCAATAATAATACAACCGTATTTATTTAAAAATATTTCTTTATTCATATTTTTTAAAAATTGTAATAATACACCAATTGTACAAAATAATATACCTTTTTCTAAAGGTTTTTTAATATATTCTTTAGTTTGGTATCCAATATTTTTATATAATTCTATTCCCATACCATCAGTTCTATTTTTTGCCTGATAGCTTTCTACTGATGAAATATCTTTTGGTATAGATATTGTTGTTAATATTCGAGGCTGTGTTACAATAATATTTTTTTTCATTTTATTAAAAAATCGTAAATAAAATTCGGTAGGGAAAACAGTACTTTTTCCACTACCAGTTGCTGATTTTAAAATAACTATTTTATCAGATATTGATTTTATAGAATTTGGATTTTCTATTCGTTTTTTAAACCAATTCATTACATAATCTATTCCTCTTATATTTGATATATCACTTTTTTTTTCACCCATATGTGGGATAATAACATTTTCTTTTAATAAAGTAGGTAATGACATTATATTTAATAATAAAATATATATATTTATAATATAATAGATATATAATTGTAATATTATTTAAATAAAACTATATCATGAGTATTAAAATTATTGGTTCTAATGGTAAATCAGTTAATTTAATTACAGATAAAATTCTAGAAAATAAAATAGATACTATTATTTTAGAATATGATTTATTAAAAGAAAAATATAATAATCAAATAGATAATAAAATAATAAATAAACAAAAATATAAACATTTAATTAATCAATTAATTAAATTATTTCAAACCGAAGATTTAGATTTATTAATCTTTTATTTAAATAGTACTAATAATATTAAATCATTTGAAATAATAATGTGGAATTTTATAGAAAAATTTGATTTATATAATAAATTAAATGATTGTATATTTAAATTAATAGATAAATTATTACTATTAAAAGTAATTAATAAATCTGAATTATTAGAATTAAATAATAATTATTATAATACTTTATTATTTCTTAATGATAAAATAAACAAAAATAATAATCAAAAAAATGATCAATTTTTAAAAATTATAGAAATTGAATTAAATAAAATTTCTAATGAATTAATTAAAATTAATAATTTTACTATTAAAAAAAATAAACAAATTACTCTTATATTTGATGATAATATATATAAAAAAGATTTTATGAAAAATTTAATATTATCTATAGATAATCATATATCAATATATAAAATTATAAAATCAAATATTTTAAATATTGATAATAGTATTAATATAATAATTGAAAATTTATATAAAATTTATAATAATTTATAATGGCAACTGCTGGATTATATAATTTATTAATTTTAGATGATACTAATCAAGATAGTTATTTAATAGCGCAAAAAAAAATAAAACAAAGGTTAATAAATATAAAAAAAGAAAAAATTAAAAAACTTGAAGATAAATTATATGAATTAAATAAAAAAATAGAACAATTAAATAAATTAAGTTATACATTAGTAGATACTAAAGAATTTGAAAATAATAAAAATGAAATAATTGAATTAAATAAAATTATTACTCATTTAAAAGATAATTATGCTGATTATATTAAACCCAAATCAGTAGATATCGATCAAACACATTTTTTATTTATTAATAATTATTATAAACCATTTGTAGAATTTTCATTTGAATATATTAATTCTACTGTAAATACTAAACCGTTATTCGGAAATTCTATTGAATTTACTATTCCACCGGATGGTGAATTTATAAGTGATATGTTTATTTATCTTAGATTATCTGAATTAACACCGTTAGAAGAAACTGATAAAGTACGATATGCTGAATATTTAGGACATAAGATTTTAAAAAATGTACAATTTATTATTAATAATAATGTAATAGATGAATATTCTAGTGAATATTATAATATTCATTATTTTATGCATGTACCTGAAGATAAAAAAAATGGATGGTTAAAATGTATCGGTCAAGAAATACCAATTGAAGCAACCTTAATACAAGATCCTAATAATGATAATTATAAAGAAAGAAAATGGATATTAAATGGAAATCAAACATTAAAAAATAGTCATCCAGGTATTGAATTATATATTCCATTATTATTTTGGTTTAATAAAGATAAAAGATTAGCATTACCTAATAATGTATCTCAATATGGTAAAGTAAAGGTTAGAATAGATTTAGAAGAATCAAATAAATTAATTACATGTGTTGATATTATTAATAATTTATATAATGAAAAATTTAATACACCTAATATTGAAGAAATTGAATTATATACAAATCATATCTATATAAATCCTGAAATTCAAGATATTTTTGTAACTAGATTAGGTTTTATTTTAGTTAGAATTCATAAAAGAATTACAACTATTTTAAATAAAAATAAAGATAAAATATTATTACCGGAATTAAAATTCCCAATGGAATCTTTATATTTATATTTTAGACCATCAATTAATGAAACTGGTTTAGATAATTTACAAACCTGGTATAAAAATGCAATATTAGATTTAAATTATATTCAAACACCAGTTATTTATGATAATGCCGGAACTAAAACTATTGGTTATAATAGTATTAAATATTATCAAGAATCACCAGTTGTTAATAATATAGAACTATTAATTAATGATACATCTACATATAATTTTAATGGTATTAAATTATATGATAGTTATTTACCATATATTTCTGATAAAAATGTTATTACTTCTAATAATAATATTTATTATTTACCATTTTCTTTTTATGAATCCAAAAATCAACCTTGTGGTTATTTAAATTTATCAAAATCTCGTGAAATATATTTAGATTATGAATCTACAAAAATAGAACAATATAGTCCTGTTAATTTATATATATATGCAAAAACAATTAACTTTTTATTAATAACGAAAAATTCTGCTAATTTAAAATATATAACATAATTAAAAATATATTTATTTAATTAAATATATATAAAAATGAATCGTGCAATTATTATATCTGCTGATAAATTAAAAAAAAATAATCCAAAAAAAATATTAATACAAAATTATATTAATGATTTATCATATAAAATAAATTCAGCTATTGATGATGCATATAAAAATAATTTAACTGAATTAATATTTAATTTACCAATTTCTTTTAATATACCTTCTAATATTAATCATAAAGATTTTCAATTAGAAGTATATTATAATATTATTCAAATTTTAGAAAAAAAGGGTTATAATGTACAAATTAAAATTTTAAAAAATGATACTTTTTTAAAAATTAATTGGGTTTATTTAGATACTGAAAATTTAGATGATATGAAAAAAAAATTAAAATCTCTTATGTTTTAAAATTTATTTGTATAACCTTATTTTTACTATAGTTTAATAATTCTTTACCTATTATTTTTTTATATACTTCTTTTAAATGTTTTACATCTTTTAATAATATATTATGTTGAAATATTAATTTACCAGTCTGTAATGCATTTAATACATAAATATCATCTGTTATCATAAATGAATGTTTAAATTCATCAACTATTTTATATTCATTTTTTAATTCATTTACACCATCTGACCATAAATAATCTATAAAATGATATTCCCCATCATACCATCGACCCATATTTTCTAAATATATTAATATTATATTAAATTTCATTAATTCTTTTTTTAATTTTTTAATAGTATTATTTATAAGTTTTTCATCAAATTTTAAAATTTTATTTATTTTATTTTGTGGTGTTATCATTTTAAAATGTTTAATTGCATTTGATGATACTTTTTTCCATTTATATATATTATTTTTGTCTGGTAATGATATATAATTTTCTTCATCATTACCTAATTTAATTTCATTTTTAAAATCTTTTGCGTGTTCATTAGGACTATTTCTTACCATTTTTTTTTAATTAATATTATATTAAAAAAAATAAATTATATTATAATATTTTATAAAATTATATTTACTTTTCTAATTCTTCAATAGTTGGAAGATTTCCTTTATTTTTTTCTTTTTCTAGTTCTTGCTCTAATACTTTTTGAAAATGTTGAAATAATCCAAATAATTGCCCAAAGCTATCGATTAGAGTTGGGACTCTTTGTGACCCTTCACGAAAAACTTGTACAATGAAAGCAAGTTCAACAGTTGTGAGTTGATTAAAAGTTGAATCATTTTCATAACCTTCTTTAACTTCAGTTAATCTTTCATTAATTGATGCAATATCTTTATATTCGGATACTTTAAATACACCTTTTTTAGAATAAAAATCAATTAATTCAATAACTGCAGTTACTAAATTTGCATTTAAGCTTAATTCTTGGCTCTCTGTTACAGCACTCATTTATAATTGATATCGATTTTAAATATAATTATTATATATTAGTATATAATAATAATCTTTAATTTAAAATTTAAAAAATGTCTGTATTATTACCTAATAAACCTACAAAGGTTACAATTGATGTTGGAACACCTTTAAGTTCAAATACTGCTATTGGAGATTCTGGAATTTCTATATATGATAATAATAGCCCTAATACAAATATTACTTTAAAAACTAATAATAAACCTGCTTTATATATTAGTGATACTCAACGAATAGGTATTAATATTTCTTCAAATCCGACTAAAAGATTAGTTATTAATGATGAATTAGGGGAAACTATTAGATTAATATATGATAATACAAATTATGCAGACATTAATATTAATTCTGAAGGTTCTTTATTATTTAAAACTTATAATAATCAATATATTAATTTAATTAATGATACTAATAAACCAATATTAAAAATTAATAATGTATTAGTTGAAGCAAGTGCTGAACAATTAAATTATAATAAAATTACATATTTAGGTATAGCAGAAGCTAAAAAGGCATTAATTTTAGATTCAGGAAAATCAATTAGTGGTATTGAAAATTTTTCTACAGCTAATGCTTTTATTAATAATAAATTAGTATTAGATACGAATACATTTGATTATACAATTGATATTAAAAATAATAAGGGTAATTGTTTAAAATTACAAAATCTACATAATCAATATACTACATTTCGTATGTTAGATAGTGGTATATTAAATATTTATAATTCAACAAATATTATTGAAATCTTAAGTGATAAAAATAATAATTTAATTTATCCAATTCAAATAACTACAGAAAATAATTTAAATAATACAGGTATTGGTATTAAATTTAATACATATAATGATAATAATATTAAAAGAAATATGTCTACTATAGAAACTATTATTACTAATAATCAGGATAATTATGAAAATTCTATTATTAAATTTAATAATATGAATAATGGTAATTTAAATAATACGGTTACTATTAGAAATGATGGATATATTTTATGTAATACATTAATGGAATTATCTGATTCTAGAACTAAATATATTTTAGGAACTTCTAATTTTGACGATTCATTAAAAAAAATATGTAATATTAATACTTATAATTTTAAATATATTAATGATTCTAAAAATATTATTCATAAAGGTGTTATTGCTCAAGAATTACATAAGATAATTCCTTCAGCAGTTAATATTGAAAAAACTAATAATTTTGATGATTTACATACAGTATCTAATAAAGAATTAATTGGATATTTAATTGATAGTATAAAGGCATTAAAAAATGAAATTGAAAAAATTAAAAAATAATAATAAAATCTGATAACTTATTGTTTACTTTCCTTAATTTGGAAATCTTTAGATGACATTCTTAACATATATAATAAATTAGACATATTTTCTATAGACATTCTTTGATATATTATTACTAAAATAGCTATAAATAATAATATATAGAATATAAAAATTTGATTATTTTTTTTATATAATTCTTGATATTTATGATGTATTAATTGTTTATAATACGAACATTGACTTGATAAATTATTACATAAAGTATTTTTTTCATTTAACATTTTATTAAAATACATTTTATTATAATAATTAGATTGAGATTGTTGTGTATTATTTAAATCTTCATCTATTTCATCTAATATATTTTCTAAATCATTATTAAATGCTTCTTTTCTTTTAATTGGATATACCATTTCCTTATAAAAAGTTTCATCAAATTCTACAGGAGGTGGTGGTTGAAAATAATCATATCCATATTCCACAAACATTATATTTTATTTAAAGTTTAATTTTTATATATTAAATAATAAAATTTATTTTTTATATATTAAATAGTAAGATTTATTTTTAAAAAAATAATAATATGGTTTCTAATTTTATTTTACAAAATATACTTTTTTTAAAAGGTATTACTTTAGATGATATTATAGAGGTAGAAGACATTTATCAAAAGGAATTATTAAATAATATTAGTACTCAAAGTATTAATAATGAATTAAATGTAGTTTATGAAAAAATACCTAAACATTTTATTAATTTTGATACTTGGATAAAAAGTACTAATGTTAGATGCTGGCATTGTAGTTTAAAATTTAAAAATACACCTTGGTTTATTATGTTAAATACAAATTCTACATCTGATGGTATTAAATATGACATACATGGTAATTTTTGCAGCATTGGTTGTTTACAAGGATATATAAATATTTTTTACGATTCTAGAAAAAATTTTGATATTTATGAATCGGCTAAACAATTATATAAATTATTTTATAATAAAAAAATAAAAGAAATTAAAGAATCTCCTAATAAATATAATTTAAAAATTTATGGTGGAGAATTAGATATTCAAGATTATCAAAAAGAAATTCAAAATATTAATAATATAAATATTAAAAATGGTTATTGACTTTCTATAAAATATATATATGCTAAAATTTGCATAAAACTATCTGCTAAATCGTCTATATTCTTTTTTTTTATTTTTTTTATTATATGATTTAATTTATATTGATCTAAAAAATATAAAAAATTTACTTTTGTATGATTCTTATTTGCAATATAATTATTATTATATTTTTGAATAAAATAGGAATGTTTTAAATTTGATGAAAAATATAATTTATTTTTATATAATGGATTCATTATATATAATTTATAATTGGGTATATTACTATATTCATATATAATTTGATTATAGATAGTTCTCGATTTTTCATTAAAACTTGGTTGGTATTCAACTAATACTGTAATATTTTCTATATTATTTTTATTTTTTATATCAATTATTTGAATATTTAATTTATTTAAAAATTCCTTTAATTTTTTAGATCTATCTATTAAAGTAGTTTCTCTCACTTTTTGTTGAGGAATTAAATCTACAACTTCATATATATAATAATCAAAAATATGATTTAATTCTTTATTTAATTTAGTCATATTCATTAAGGTATTTTTATAATTATCTGATTTAATTTTAGTCTTATTAAGAATTTGTTTATATTCTTTATCAAATTTTATTAAAGATATTGCTAATGATTTATTAGCAATATCAAATGATAAATAATACATATTTATTATATTTTAAATTTTATAATATCTAATATTATTAAAATTTAAATATAAATTATAAATTAAATATATATTTAAATAAAAAAAAATATTTATCATTTATGACAGACGATTTAGAAATTAGTGATGCAAGTGCCTTATTAGGTATGGCAAATTTATTAAATAATTCTGAAATTGATAATTCTTTAAAACCTAAAAATATAGAAAAAGAATTAATTCAAAATTCATTAGAATTTGATTCTCTTATTAATCATAACGATGAATTAATGAATTATAATCCTATTAATGAATATAATCAGGTAATTGATAATATAATAGATAAAAATGATGGTAATGATAGTGATATCTATAATGATAATGATAATGATAATGATAATAATGATAATAATAAAGATGATGATGCAATATCAGAAATTGATGAATTAATAACAATGTCTAGTAGTAATAATCATTATAATAACAATAATAATTATAATAATTATGAATCAAATAGTTTTTCATATAAATTAACAGAAGAACAAAAAAATCAAAAATTAGTTGATTCGGTATTAGATGTTCGATCTGAATCAAATACTTCTTATAATAATGCTATGACATTTAATATTGATGATGAAAATCGTGAAGATTTAAAAGTATCATTATTAGAAAAAATAGATAATTTAATGGAAGAATTAGAAGATGATGGAATATCACTAGATAAAATCCCAAGAGTTGATTATAATACGGATCTAGAAAAAATAGAATATGTTACTAAATTATTAATGTTAAAATCAAATCGTAATAGATATGCTTCATTAGGTGAAGAATTTATATTAGCTATGGCTAGTGGTTTAGAAATGGTATGTAATGGTGATAGAGAATTTTTTGGATTAAGACCTGATTTACATGGTTATTCAGATGTTGTAAAAGTTAAACTTAGAAGATTACGTAATGAAACTAGTCAAGTGGTTGGAAATGTTGTTGAAAAATATGAAATATCTCCATTTACTACTTTATTAATTGAATTAATTCCTAGTTTGTTTTTACATTCTAAAAGACGAAAAAATCAAATTAGTGATAATTTATATAATGATTTATCTGATGATATTAATGAAATTAGAAAATATAATTAATTTTATTATATTTTTTTTTTATTTAAAATTGAATTTTATTATATATTAAATATAATTAATAATAATAACTAAAAACTATGGAATATACAATTTCTGATTTAATTTTATCAACAATTACAGTTGAAGCTAAAATTTCAAATATTAATTTTAAAGAAAAAGAATTAATTGAATTATTATCATTAGAAGATAAATCAGATATTATTAAAATTGGATGTAATTTTAATGAATATATTTCAGATACATATTTAGAATTAACTAAACCAGTTAAAAAATCAAATAGAGGAAGAAAAAAAAAAGTAAAGCCTTTATCAAATCGTAAAATTCAAGGTAATGGTAAATATTTTAATAGCCAAATTACTTTTACAATTTTAGATTCAATTGATAAAAATAAATTTTATCATTTAAAATTATTTACTAATGGAACTATTCAAATTCCTTTTGTTTGTAATGAAAATATTGAAATTATTAAACCTATTATTAATATTATTATTAAAAAAATAGAAAATTTAAAAAATATTAAAGTCGATTCTGATGAAAATATTGAAATTGTATATATTAAATCTATTATGAGAAATTATAAATTTAATTTAATTGAACCTGAAATTTATATTGATTTATATAAATTTCAAAGTATTTTATTAGATTATAAAAATGAACAAAATGATTTAGATATTTATAAATTATATAATTTAGAATTATCATTAATTAAATTTTTCCCTGAAAGATATACAGGTATTATTTTAAAATTTAAAACACCAATTCCAGAAAATCAAAATAAATTAACAACTGTAAAGATATTTTCATCTGGTAAAATGAATATTGATGGTTCAAATTCATTGAATGAATCTAATAATATTAAAGAAATTATTTTATATCTTCTTAAAAAAAATAAAGAAACTATTTTATATACTAAATAATTTATTATTTTATTATTAAATTATATTTTTTTTATTTAATAAATCTAATAGCATATAAATCATAGATAATAATATACCATTAATTATTATACCTTTATTTGTTATTTTATCATTTTCATTATCATAAACATTATTAAATATTTTAGATAATACATTCTCTATAAAGATATCTAAATTTAAAATAATATATAGAAAAAATAATATTATACCTAATTTTACATTTGTTGTTTGATACACTTTTGAACTTACTTGAAATAAATCTCCAGTTTTATTTTTTTTATTTTCTTTTTCTGTAAAATCTTTTTTTTTAATATCCTTTATATTAAGTTTTTCTGAATCCATACTATTTTATATTATAAATATATGTAAATTTTTTCGTTAATATAATATTTAAATTTGTATATATTATTAATATTATAATTTACTAAATTTAATAATATTTTTTGTTTATATTTATTAGTTATATCGTAATAAAATATATCTAATAATTTATTATATATCTCTTTTGATATTATTAATTTTTTATTATCACAATAATATGATTTATTTATATTATTACATGATGCTAAATCCAATATTTGTTCATTATTATTTATATTTTTATGTGATATTGTTTTTTGTAAAATATCTTTTATTTCTTTAATAAAATCATTTTTATTTTTATTTAATAATTCATATAAAGATAAATTATCAAAGTTAAAAGTAATATTATTAAATTTTTCTATTATTATTTTTTTTAATTCCTTTATACTTTTATCTTTATTTTTTATTGATATATTTTTTAAAAAGAATATAATTTGATTATATATTTTTAATTTATATTGAAATTCTTCATATAAAGTATTATTAAGATTTTTTAAATTTATTTTATTAATTAAATTATTAATTTTATCATTTTTATGATAAACTATAATTTTATTAATATCTAAATTATCTAAATTAGATATTATATATATTAATTCTGTTCTTAATTTCTTATTTTTTAATTTATAAATTTCTTGAATAATATTTATTAATAATAAATTATATATATTAGTCTCATAAATTGCTTTATTTAACTCTTTAAGTCTAGTATCATTGTGTTCAGTATCATGTAATAAAATATCATTAATTTTTAATGGATTATAATAATATATTTGATAGTAATTATAATATTCTTTAATATTTTTATAATTAGAATGATGAATAATTTTATTATACATTTTTGAGTTATTATCTTCTAATTTAAAACATCTAGTTAATATTTTTATTAAATCTGTTTTATTAATTGTTTGTTTTTTAATTACCTTTTTTAAATTATTAATTTCTTTTTCTAAATATTGTTTACTATTAGATAAAGTAATATTTTCATTAATATATAAATTTAAATTATTACTACTAAAACCTATAATTTTATCATTATATATTATAAATTTATTAATATAAATGTAAGGTATTAAATTTAATTCTTTAAATTTAATTGTTGAATTTTCTAATAATTGCTGTTCATTTAATATAAAAATATTATCATTTTTTACATTATTTATTAATATTTCATTACTTAAATATTTATAATATATATCTGAATATTTATCTTTATTTTGATTATATATAAATGTATTTAAATCTACTATAAAATTATATAAACTAATAAATTCTAATTTATAGTCGTTATTAAATATTTTATAACTATATTGATTATTATGTAGTAATTCAGAATATGTTATATTACTTA
>Ga0208857_1000227_pt1 | contig 12050 bp, 9 predicted proteins | sample LakMenEpi05Nov12_FD_150674 | JGI IMG/M metagenome (GOLD analysis project Ga0208857, IMG submission 150674) | Freshwater microbial communities from Lake Mendota, WI - 05NOV2012 deep hole epilimnion (SPAdes) | ecosystem: Environmental > Aquatic > Freshwater > Lake > Epilimnion/Euphotic zone ... | reverse complement strand
TGAACTTCCTGAACTAGCATCTCATCTGATTGAAAACTCAACTTGGTATAAAACTATTGACTATCAAACTCATAAATCTTGGAGTCGTAGTCGTCGTGTAGTCACTAAAGTTGAGTATGGGGCAAAGGGAACTAATATCCGTTTTGTTGTCACCTCAATTCCTACAAATAAGATGCCTCCAAGTGAAGTTTACACCCAAAAATATTGTCCTAGAGGTGAGATGGAAAATCGCTTTAAGGAACAACAATTAGAATTATTTAGTGACAGAACCAGTACCCATACATTTGCTGGTAATCAACTACGTTTGTGGTTCTCTTCCATTGCTTATGTTTTGATGAATGCTTTGCGAAATAAATGTTTAGTTAAAACTGAATTACAGAACGCTCAAGTTGGGACTATCCGTACCAAGTTGTTGAAGTTAGGAGCTTTAATTACTGTGAGTAGCCGACGAGTTTTAATTGCAATTAATAGTTCTTATCCCTATCAGCATATTTATGCTACTGCTTACCGTTATTTGCAGTTGTTACCAAATCCTGGTTAATTCTTTTGGGACGATTATTACGCTCATTTTTAGCTTTAATTTAGAGTAGAGATAAAAGTTTTTTTAACTCTTTTTTGTCATGTCTAATTTTAATATTCAATCATTCATATCAGTATATATTGCCTGAATAGCTCCTGATATTTAACTAAATTTCTCAAATATATACTTAGGAGATTTCCTTTTTTCATCTTTGCTATTTATGTATCAAATAAACTTCCTTTGTTTTACTCTTTATGAATGATTTTTTTCGCTTGTGAGAAATCCGGGCTAACTGGCAGCAACGGTTGAGGGATTTTGTTGATCAACTTATTGAAGACTTGGACAAACAGTAACATAAGGCTAGTTATGGGTAGAAATTATCAAGCTGTTTCTACCCCTCATCAAAAATCGGATGGATAAGGATAGTCAAAATGTGATTATAATTATCTGCTTCTGATACAGCGGTTTCCGCTCTTATGAGGTACAAAGTTGAATCATGAAACTCTTGTAGTGCGGGCATCTTGCCCGCTAGATATCTACCTCATAACACCGGTAAGTGCTGTAAACCTGAAATCTCTCAAGTGATAAAAGAAGCAAATGGACTATTAATTTAACATCAATAATCACAAAAATCATCAAAATCCTAAAAATCACAGTTTAGACATTTTATCTAACAAAACACTAACCTTTTTAGCCCTTTCTGGTTGACGCTGTTTTTGCAATAATTCCTTTGCTTGAACTAAATTACTTTTCGCTTCTACTTCCTGTTGTTCCTGCATGAGAATATTCGCTAAACGTAAATAAGCATCAGGATTTTTGGGACTACTATCAATTACTCCACAAAATAACGCTTTTGCTTCGGCAATTTGTCCCTTCTGATTTAAAATATCTCCTAACAGCAAACGTACCATATCATTGGTAGAGTTGATAGCAATGACTTTTCTTAAAGCTATTTCAGCATTTTCAAAATCTTTAGCTTGATAAAAATTGATGCCTTTTTGAAATAAATTAGAAGTAATCAATGTTTTGATACTTAAATAACCAAGAATGGCAAGACCAAAAATGACTACGGAAATGGCGATAATATTGGAAGTGGGAAATGTTTCTAACATGAGTTTAAGCTAATAAACAGGAAACAGGAAAAATTAGATATTCAATGAAAAACAATTTCCAGATAAATTGATAGAAATTAGTAATGGCTTGTTTGTCTTGTAAATCAACTCCAGCACCTTGCCACCACATCACAATTAAAGCTACTGTATGAGTGATTAAGATGAAGATAGTGTTAACTTCCGCAAGATTCAATAAAGCTACTAAAATCATACCTCCATAACAGATTGTTAATACCCAAAGTGCGAGATTAAATACTTTTTGTTGTCCGAGTTGGAGGGTGAAAGTTGTGATATTATAAAATCTATCTCCTTCCATATCAGGAATATCTTTGAAAATAGCGATCGCAAATGTAAATACCAAGATAAACACCGTTAAAGCCCAAACTGCACCCGGAATCCCTTGGCTTCTTTGCAATACCCAACTAAAATGCAAAAATAAACCTAAATTAACAATCGTTCCCCGCACCGAAAAAATACATAAAGCAGCCCAAAATGGAAACTGTTTTAAACGAATTGGTGGTAAAGAATAAGCCGTACCAATTGCTAAACTTATCGTTACCATACCCATTAAAAATGGTCCCGTTAGCCATGCTAAAGCCAAAGCCGCAATACCAGTAATAATAACAATTAATTGTCCTTGTCCCCTGGTAAATTCTCCCGACGCTAAAGGTAAATCAGGCTTATTGATTTTATCAATGTCAATATCTTCCAATTGATTCAAACCAACAATATAAATATTGCCACAGATACAAGCAATCCATGTTGCTAAAATTTGACTAATATGCAAACCAGAAAACTTTGTCGAAGTGACACCCAGGGTAATTAAATATAAACCCAAAACACTCAAAGTTGTTCCCATAATTGTATGGGGACGGGAAAACTTCCAAAAAGAATAAAACCAACTTCCTGGAAAAATAGCAGAACTTTGTTTATAAAATTGATTCATTTTTTGCTCTTTTTTGTTCGTAAGCACCTAAAGGAATTGAACTTATACCATTTCTTTATGAAACTGCGCCGAATTTCCTAACCTTATCTTTTTCTTCTCTGTGTCCTCTGTGCCTCTGTGGTTCGTTTATCCTTAAATTGAGTACATCTTTAAACAGAATTGGACTTATTTTGTCCCGCGTAATAATCCAAATCTAACTAATCCAGTTTCGTAACCTCGACGCATTAAGCCTAAAGATAATGCCCCCTGAATTGTAGTCCAACCAGCCATTAATAAACCGATAAATGCTTGGGGTGTAAACGCTGAATCAATGACAACATTCCAAAAAGGTGCAACTGCGGTTGACCAATCAGCCGTGCGAATATTATTTAATGGTAATTGCCAAGCGATCGCTTCATACTCCGCTAAAGAAATCACATAAGGTAAACAATAGACTCGATAAATATCCTCTAAGTGCTTTTGCTCATCCGTTGTTAGTGGTGACTTATCCGTATTCCGATGACACCATGTCACCATAATCAAAGTTCCACCGGGCTTTAACACGCGATAACACTCTTGTAAAAACTTAGTTTTATCTGGCATATGTTCACCGCTTTCCAGTGACCACACCAAATCAAAAGAATTATCATCAAAGGGCATTTCTTGGGCATTGGCAACCATGAACCTAGTCTTTTGACTCAAACTCATTGCCAAAGACCTTTCGGTGGCTCTAGCAGCTTGTACAGGACTCAATGTAATTCCCGTGGCATTGGCCTCAAACTTATCAGCCAGGTATAAAGAACTACCACCAATTCCACAGCCGACATCAAGGATATTTTCAGCACCCTTAACATCTGCCCATTTTAGCAACTCTTCAATTAAATCAATTTGTGCCTGACGGCGTTCTTTTACCTGTTTACCATCTACACCATAATAACCGTGGTGCATATGTTCTCCCCAAATCTGTTCCCACAGACTGGAAGAAGCATCGTAAAATTCCTGAATTTGTTTGTAAAGTATTTGACTCATGAATTTAATAATTAAAAAATGACAGGAAATTGAAAAAAAACTTATTCTTAGGCTACCATCTATGTTTTTAATTAGATAGGGATATTTTTCTGCCTGGGAATAACTCATTAATTCTACCTTGGTAAGATGTCAAAATAGCCTAATTGCACAAAGTTTATTTATTTTTCATTTTTAATTACTTATGACTGTTGCGCGGACAATTTGTTTGGGCTTTGTCGCTGTCATTCTCTTGGGAGCAATTCTCTTGACAATGCCTTTCTCTACTGGTAATGGTAATTGGAACGACCCAATTGTTGCCCTATTTACTTCAACTTCGGCGGTTTGTGTCACAGGTTTAGCAGTGGTAGATACTGGTACTGAATTTTCCTTTTTAGGTCAGTTGTTTATTGCCCTATTAGCCCAAATTGGTGGTTTAGGTTATATGACAACTACCACATTTTTAATGTTATTAATTGGCAGAAAATTTGACCTGCGACAAAAAGTAGCAATTCAACAAGCTTTAGACCGTCCAGGCATGAGTGGTAGCAGTCAAATTATCCGTTCTATTATTGCGACTACCTTATTATTTGAACTCACGGGAGTATTTTTATTAATGATAGTCTTTGTTCCCGAAAAAGGTTGGCAAGAAGGAACTTGGTTAGCGATTTTTCATAGTGTTAGTGCTTGGAATAATGCTGGATTTAGTTTATTCAAAGATAATTTAATTGGTTATCAATCTTCTCCTTTAGTGATTATCACAATTGGCTGTTTAATTATCTTTGGAGGTATTGGTTATCAGGTCATTTTGGATATGTATTTGTGGTTACGTGACCGCATAGTCAAAAAAACAAGTTGTTTAGTATTCTCTCTAGATTTCAAAGTTGCTACTAGCACAACTTTAATATTATTAGTGTTAGGAACAATTGCAATTCTCTTTGTAGAAATTAGAAACGATAGCGTCTTTGGACAATTAAGTTTATCTGATAAAATATTAGCCGCTTGGTTTCAGTCAGTCAGTACCAGAACCGCTGGTTTTAATAGTATTGATATTGGGAAAATGACTAATGCTGGATTATTCATTATGATTGCTTTGATGTTTATTGGTGCAAGTCCTGGAGGTACAGGAGGAGGAATCAAAACCACTACTTTACGAGTGCTTACCAGTTGTACAAATGCAATTCTTCAAGGCAAAGAAGAGGTATTATTATATAATCGGAAAATAGCCATTTCTTTAATTTTAAAAGCTGTTGGGGTGGTCTTTGGTTCACTAGCAACAGTGATTGTAGCTACGGTTTTAATTAGTATTACCGACCCCAAATTGGCTTTTATTCAAATTCTTTTTGAAGTAGTATCGGCATTTGGTACAGTCGGACTTTCCACAGGAATTACAGCTACTATTTCTACCGCAGCCAAATTAATTTTAATTCTCACAATGTATATTGGTCGAGTTGGTGTTTTACTATTAATGTCATCTATATTAGGTGATCCTCGTCCTAGCAGAATCCACTATCCCGAAGAAAATCTCCTTGTTGGATAATCACCAATTACCAATTAATATCGAATAATGTAGGGGCGAAGCATTCGGACAATTAATTATCGGTTTTTACCCAAGACTATCATCCGAATGCTTCGCCCTTACTGTGGTCTAAAGACATGAAAACTGCTGTAACGTCATCACAAAACCTTCAAAAACCTATTCAGGAAATATCATTTTTATGTCAGTGATTACCATTCGAGAACAACAGCAAATAGCAACAGGATTTGCAGCCAGTATCAGTTTTGGTGACGGTGAATATGACATTACTATTACTGATCCTTTCACTCCCCAGGAGGAACGGGAATTAGAATGGTATTTTGAAGAGTGGCTGGTTTATCCGATTGTGGATACAGTCAAAGCCGAAAGGGCAAAAAACAGTGTTAAAACCTACGGTGAAAAGCTGTTTGACCAAGTTTTTCAAGATAGGAAAGCATACAGCAAATATCAACAACTTAAAAATAATCTCGGTCAATTACAAATAGAAATAGTTAGTAAAACGCCGGAATTTCAAGCATTGCATTGGGAAGCATTGCGAGATCCAGATTTTCCCCGACCTTTAGCCATAGATTGTGTAATGCTGCGGAAAAGCGTTAACTCTGCTGTTGGGTCTGTAAATTTGCCACCTTCTTCAGTTATTAACTTGCTGGTAGTTGTAGCGCGTCCTGACGAAGAAAAGGATGTGGGTTATCGGACAATTTCCCGTCCCATGTTGGAATTAATTGAAAATGGTCAATTGCGGGTAAAGGTGGAATTGCTGCGTCCAGGCACATTTCAGGCATTATCCCAGCATTTGGAGGCAAAGGGCGCGAATTTTTATCACATCATCCATTTGGATATGCACGGGGCGTTATTGACTTGTGAACAGGTGCAAAAACCCAGTGCAGTCAATCGTTATTTGTTCAAAGGACGCTATGGACGGGATGACTTGCAGCCTTTTGAGGGTGTGAAGGCGTTTTTGGCGTTTGAAGGGGAGAATCAAGGGAAGGTTGATTTGGTGGAAGCGTCGGAATTAGCCGCTTTGCTGACAGGTAAGGGTATTCCTGTGTGTATTCTCAATGCTTGTCAGTCGGGTAAACAGGTGAAATCACCTCAAAATAATGTAGAGACGTTCCATGAAACGTCTTTACAAAACACAACAACATCTCTACAAAATACAGAGGAAGAGGTCAGAGAAACCAGTTTAGGAAGTCGGTTGATGAGTGCGGGAATGCAGATGGTGGTAGCAATGGGTTATTCTGTCACCGTGACTGCGGCTAAGTTGATGATGGAACATTTATATAAACATTTATTTGCTGATAAACCTATCACGGAAGCTATTAGATTAAGTCGGCGAGAATTGTTTAATGATAAAGAACGGAAAGCCTATTTTAATAAGTTAATTAAATTAGAAGATTGGTTATTACCTGTGGTTTATTATAACCAGTCGGTGAATTTTAATTTACGTCAATTTACACCAGAAGAAGAAGAGAAATATTTTGAAACTGTTGGTTGTGAATATCGGTTTGCTTTACCGACTTATGGCTTTGTGGGGCGAGATTTGGAAATTCTCAAAATTGAGAAGGCATTGTTAAAACACAATGTTTTACTGTTACAAGGAATGGGAGGAACTGGAAAAACAACACTGTTAAATTATCTGCGGGAATGGTGGCAGAAAACCAACTTTGTTAAAAATACCTTTTATTTTGGCTACGATGAAAAAGCATGGACACTCGAACAAATTTTATTTTTCATTGGGCAACAGATATATAAAAAGTTTGAATTTGCTAGTTTTCAAGCAATGAGTCAAAAGGCGCAAATAGGGAAATTAGTCGCCAAATTGCGGGCTGAAAATTACGCTGTGATTTTAGATAATTTAGAATCAGTTACAGGACAACAATTAGCGATACAAAATACTTTACCAGAAACAGAACGGAATCAAATCCGCGATTTTATTGGGCGGTTGGTTGGTGGTCAAACTTTGGTAGTTTTGGGTTCACGCAGTCGGGAAGAATGGTTACAGCAGCAAACTTTTAAATTCAATCTTTATGAATTGCAAGGATTAGATCAAGAAGCCCGAACGGAGTTAGCTGAGAAGATTTTAGAAACAAATATACCTCAACACAAAATTGAGAAAATTCGCCAAGATGGGGATTTTCGGAAGTTAATGAAATTGTTAGCTGGTTATCCCTTAGCGATGGAAGTTGTGTTAGCAAATTTGCAAAAGCAAACACCACAGGAAATTTTACAGGGTTTGCAAGGGGCTGATGTAAATTTAGATGTTGCTAGTGAGGATAAGACTAAGAGTATTTTAAAATGTGTGGAATATTCTCACAGTAATTTATCACCAGAAGCGCAAAAATTACTGATTTGTTTAGCTCCTTTTAGTGTGTTTATTGACCGTAGAGATATTGATAATTATATCAAACAGTTGCAGAAATTAGAGCCTTTTCAGAATTATCAGCTTGATAAACTTGATGATGCTATTCAAGAGGCAATTAACTGGGGTTTATTATCGCCGATGGATAATGATCCACCTCTATTAACAATTCAGCCTGTATTTCCCTACTTTTTGAAGACTAAATTAGCAACTGTTGATGCTGCAACTTGTGAAGCTTTGCAAGAGGGATTTAAAAACCATTATTTAGATTTGGCAGATTCTTACAAGCAGTTAATGGACTCGAAAGATGCCCAAGAGCGACAATTGGGGATATTTTTCTGTAAGCTGGAATATGAAAATTTATATAATGGGTTGCAAATTTGTTTAGAGAATCAAGAAAGTATTAGTATTTATTTCTGTTTATTTAGGTATTTTGAGTTGATTAATGATAATCCTAGTAATCTCAAATTAGCAGAAACAGTTTGTCAGCGTTTGGATAATTATTCAACGGCATTTATCAAGAGTGAGTTAGGTTATCAAATAGCATGGGCAATTAACAGACTTGGTGAATGTCAACGTCAAGCCCAACAGTATAAGGAGTCTCAAAAATCTTATGAAAAGACATTACAAATTTATGATGCTTTAGAAAGTCAAGAAGAAAGACAAAAACAACTTTGGAAGGCTGGAACATACCACAATTTCGGAGCAATAGCCCAAGAAATGCGGGAATATGCCCAAGCACGGGACTTTTATCAACAAGCTTTATCTATCTATATCGAATTTGGCGATCGCTATTCTCAAGCTGGAACATACCACAATTTCGGAGCAATAGCCCAAGAAATGCGGGAATATGCCCAAGCACGGGACTTTTATCAACAAGCTTTATCTATCTATATCGAATTTGGCGATCGCTATAAACAAGCTAATACCTACCACCAGTTGGGAAGAGTAGCCGAAGAAATGCGGGAATATGCCCAAGCACGGGACTTTTATCAACAAGCTTTATCTATCTATATCGAATTTGGCGATCGCTATGAACAAGCTAGTACCTACCACCAGTTGGGATATGTAGCCCAAGAAATGCGGGAATATGCCCAAGCACGGGACTTTTATCAACTAGCTTTATCTATCTTTATCGAATTTGGCGATCGCTATAAACAAGCTAATACCTACCACCAGTTGGGAATAATAGCCCAAGAAATGCGGGAATATGCCCAAGCACGGGACTATTATAAACAGGCTTTATCTATCTATATCGAATTTGGCGATCGCTATTCTCAAGCTAAAACCTATGGACAATTAGGGTTACTTGCAGAAGCACAGGAAGATTATACAGAAGCTAGAACAAATTTACAAACAGCCTTAGAGATATATGTTGAATATAAAGATGAATATTGGGGGAATATTGCGAGGGAGAATTTAGAGAGATTACCAGAGTAAAATGTAAGGGTTTAGCAATGCTAAACCCCTACCCGATATGCTTGTTGTAGTAATAAATTAAATAAAAAATCTTGGCGAATTATCACGGTTTATTTTGATCGCACCCAAAGGAATAAATTATGAAAGTACATATTGATGAAGAAGCAGATGCTTTATATTTGCGTCTGGATGAATCAAAAATTATTGAATCAGAAGAAGTTTATCCAGGAATTGTGCTTGATTTTAATGAACAAAATCAGGTTGTAGGTATTGAGGTTTTACAGTTATCTAGTAGGATAAATCTGACAACAAAGAATATAAAAGTTGAAATTTCTCAATCATAAATCATCACTCCTTCTATAATTTCTGTAAAATTATCTTCCTAATTCTCTAGCTTCCCTGATTGATAAATTACCTAATGAAATTCCCGGTTTCAATTCCTTGAGTTTCGCTTTGATTTCTAATAATTCCTGGTGATTATTTCCTGTGGAACTTTCCATTAATTCAGTCATATTCTTATCTATAGACTGAGAATGAATTTTAATTTGCTGCAACATTAAATCTGCTTTGCGCTGAATTATATCATCTGCAAATAATTTAACTTCTTTTGTCTTGGCTACTGTTAATTGCTGTAAAATAGACTTTACCTCAGCTTGTAAAGAATGACCATGCTTTTGAGCGCGAGAATTTAGCCACTGGATAATATTTGGATCTAAGTCATCTAAAATAATTGGATTCATAAGCATTAAGTTATGTGAGGGTACAAACCTTCCAGGACGGGGAAACCCCGCCCCTACATCATAAACTATTTGGCTGGGGGTAAAGTTCCACCACTAGCAGCCGGGGGTTCAGTGTAATCGCAAAAGATATTGACCCCTATTTTGAGGATATATAAAACTATAACGGTCGCAATGGCAGGATCAAGAGGTAAACCACTGGATGAAGCTAAACCCACTAAGGAAACTATCACACCTGTGAGTAAAGGAGAACTGCCCGGATTTCTGGTATATTCTCTGAGTTGACCACGAAACCCATCATCACCACAAAGTTCATTTCGCAAGGCTTTGAGGGTGATTTGTAAAAGTGATTTATCTCCCCCCATCATAGCTTGACCATTTTTTTCTTGCCATAAATCTTGAAAAGCCGTTTCCATGTCGCCATTGTGCTTTTCTAAATGATCCATTGCTTCCAGTCCGGGGGTATAATCAGGCATTAATTCCCGCATAGCTTTGATTTCGCTGTTAGTTATTTGCATAGCTAATTTAGGTGGTTTACTTAGTAGTATCAAAATCAACTAAGTAGGTCAACAGGAAAATTTAAAGGTATGTAACGGTATGTAAAGTTGTCTCAATGCGATATTCTGATTGTGTTTCAGCCATTTTACAAAACGCAATACACCTCATTTTTATTTTGTTCACCTACTTACATTGATATACCCAGATTTTTGCATGGGCAAAAGTCTAGCAATCATTCCTTTTTAGTATATCTTGCAATATCTTAAATAGTTCCATTTTGTGGTAAAAAATATAATTAGGACTTACGCATTGACAGAATAACGAAATAGTGAATTGATAAATATGAGTCGTCTAGTAATAGGTATTTAGGACAGCAATTCTCATTTTGAAAAAAATAAGATAAAATTCTCTTAATTTAAGTGTAAACCCTGTATTAAATTATTCTTTTTTAATAGATAATTATCATCCGACGCTGGAGATAGATAGGGTTTTAAAAATCTTTAAAAATCTAGACATGAAGAATTAATTTCAACTTACCAATCTAGCTGAAATTCTAAGCAAATTTATAGTTTTTTGAATAAATAACTTTCTCCTCCTCTTTCAATATATTGACATTTTTTAACCAGAATTTATTTTTTTAAATGGGACATATTCCCTGAGAATAAATGAGAAAAAATCCGACCAATCTTTAAACCAAATAAATTTTAATAGGCTACGCATATCATTAAAAAAAGAAGTTCGGGTTACTAATAACTCACGAACTTTCTGATAGGTATAATTAACTAAATCTAAAACAGTATGAAATAAAAAAGCTAAGAAATTCAAAGACAATAATAACTCACACAAATGATTTTCTCCATGACCAAAGTTATGCTCTAAATTATAACCGTGATTTTTAAGAACGTTATTCCCTTCATTCTCAACTTTCCATCTGCTGCGTGCAGCCTTGACAATTTTTTCAACATTATTTTCAGTGATCTTATGATTAGTAATCCAATTATTTTGGTAGATGATTTTCTGTGTTTTTTCATTAATAACAGTTACTTCGCACCAATTAACTTCGAGACTGGAGTCTTCATCTTTTAAGGGAACTCTAGAAGCATAACGATAACGATAAATTAAATTTTTTCGTCCATCCCATTGTTTGGTTTCAACGGTTGCAACTTCTCCACTTTTTTCTAAGAAGTCTAGCCATTCATATACAGTTTTATGCGACGCTTCCAGACAAACAAAAATAAAATTATAACCTTGTTTTAGAGCTAGTTCACAAATAGGTTGGTGAGAGTACAAGTCATCCCCTAAAAGAGTTGCAGCATAACCATACTTGTTTTGATGATTCTTATTTAACCATCTTTTAACCGCTGCATTTTCACAATCTTGTTCTTGATGCCCATCTTGCTTTTTAATAAATTCTGGTTCTAAATTAATTACTTGTTTTTGATTAGGAGAAACTACAATGGGTGTGACACAGCCATGAAAATAAGTTGTAGTTCCATTTCGATGATTACGACAATTACAATGAGGGCAACTAATTAGAGGCAATGGCTAACAAATAGTTACTTTGTACTATATTTTGAATTCCAAAATCGGGGCTAATACTTTATTTTTTTCAAAATGAGAATTGCTGCATCTTTTATGCTCAGGGAGTTAAAACTAACGTCTTGTTTTTTACTCGTGGTAAGTAGGTCGGCGGAAAAGTTTATAACTATGTAACGAAAAGTTAAGAAGAAGTATGTTCGTTAAATTTAATACGTTCTGTACTGTATTGTCCTTTTTCTCCCCTGGCTTTAACCCCATTCATTACGGCATAACCCGGATTTCTCACAAAGAACTAAAAAAAAGGGGTCAAAACCTGCGAAAATGTATATGTAGAAAGCATTTCAGCAGTTATAAAGTATGACCCCATTAACAACAGATAGTACATCAAAACAGTTCAAG
>Ga0208857_1000225_pt1 | contig 12066 bp, 14 predicted proteins | sample LakMenEpi05Nov12_FD_150674 | JGI IMG/M metagenome (GOLD analysis project Ga0208857, IMG submission 150674) | Freshwater microbial communities from Lake Mendota, WI - 05NOV2012 deep hole epilimnion (SPAdes) | ecosystem: Environmental > Aquatic > Freshwater > Lake > Epilimnion/Euphotic zone ... | reverse complement strand
TAATTTTAATGGAGATAAAAGTATGGTTAGTGTTATAATCAATGCTAAATTTGATAATCAACCACCAGCACCTGCGGCTCCACAAACAACCGAGCCAGCAACTTCTCCAACAACACCTACACCTACTCCAACACCTACAGAAGAACAAATATAATATAACATCAAAAGCAAAAACGTATGAGTGATTTAATGCAAAAACTGGCAATGTCAAATGTAAGAGAAATTATGAACCAAACTAGTACTCCAAGAAGGACTGATACACCTTCACATATGGTTCAAGAATTTGATATGCCGCAAGCAAAATATAATATACCACAGGAATTCCTACAAGAGCAACCATCAATGGGACAAGGTCAACAACCGTATTTGTCAGAATTACCAAGAGTGAATACAAAGCCAGTTGGTAACCCAACAGTAGATGCAATCAAAAATTCAAAACTTCCTGACGACATTAAGAGATTAATGATGGAACATCCTATCTCACAACCTCAACAACAAGAGGCAACATTGTCTAATGATTTAATTCAAAGAGCGTCTAGATTAATGAAACAAGACCAAAGTGGATACGTTCCTGAATCGGCAAAACCTAAAACTCAATCGGCAACAACTACGGCTCCTCAACAAACAGCAGGCGCTGAAAAGATTAACTACAAACTAATTCAAAAAATGATTAATGAGGCGGTAAATAACGCCCTTAGAGAGAATGGGTTAATCATGGAAAGTGCTGAAAAATCTAACGAGATTTTTAGTTTTAAAGTAGGTAAACACGTATTTGAGGGTAAAGTTACTAAAATTAAAAAGTTGGCCTAACACCTTTTCTTATTTGACATATTTTGTTATACTTTTGAGTATATAATAAAACTTATGTCAAAAATTAAAGTACTCGTAGTACCATCCGATAGAAGCGGGGTTGGTAAATTTAGGTCAGTCGACCCACACATTTTTTTACAGAATCAATATCCCGACGAATTCCATGTTGATATCATATATGAACCACCATATGATGACGTAAACTTTTGGACTGATTACCAAATAGTTGCGTTCCATAGAAGTATTGGACCTGATTTCGAAAGGGCTCATAGACTTATCCAAATGTTAAACTCTTTAGGGGTTGCCACTGTTTGCGATATTGATGATTATTGGATGCCTGGTAAAGAACACCCAATTCACGATATTATTAAAGTTCACAAAATTAACGAGAAAATTGTTGAGAACTTAAAAGTTGCAAAATATGTTACAACTACAACTACAATATTTGCAGATGAAATCCGTAAATTAAATAAGAATGTTGTTGTGTTTCCTAACGCAATTAATCCAAACGAATCTCAATTTAAACAACCAACATTAGAGTCAGACAGACTTAGAATTGGGTGGTTAGGAGGTTCATCTCACTTACATGATATTCAACTATTAGACCAAGGGTTTGGTAAAATTACTTCATTAAAAGATAAGGTACAGTATGTACTCTGTGGTTTTGATACAAGAGGTACTGTGACCGAAATTAATGCTCAAACAGGAGAACAGAACAAACGTAACATTCTTCCTCATGAGACCGTATGGGCTCAATATGAAAAAATATTCACTCAGAATTATGGAATAGTTTCTGAAGAATATAAAAAACACTTAATGAATTACGACCAACAATCTTACTCTAATGAATTAGATGAGGCGTATGTTAGGGTTTGGACTAAACCTGTAACCTCTTATGCAAAAAACTATTCTAAGTTTGATGTATCATTATCCCCTATTAAAAACACAATGTTTAATAGAATGAAGTCTCAATTAAAAGTTATTGAAGCAGGATTTTATAAGAAAGCGTTAATTGCATCTGACTTAGGTCCTTATACTATTGATTTAAAACACTGTTTAAAAAATGGTGAGTTTGTTGATGGTAATGCGTTATTGGTTAACGAAAATAGAAATCATGCCGATTGGCCGAAATTTATTGAAAAGTTGGTAAAAAATCCTAACTTAGTAAAAGATATGGGTGAAAGATTATATGAGACCGTTAAGGATAAATATGATTTAAACATCGTAACAAAAACAAGAGCTGAATTCTATAAATCAATCGTAAAATGATAAACATACCTTTAACTAAAATTTTATTTTTAGACATCGAAACTGTCGGTATCCAACCTGATTGGACGGCACTTGAAGAACTTAGACCTGAATTGGCATACCAATTTAGAAACTACCATGATTGGTTTCAGAAAAGATTCCCTGAGGACGCTGACAAACCTATCGGTGAAATGTTTGTTAACAGAGCGGCATTAGTTCCTGAGTTTGCAAGAATTGCTTGTGTTAGTGTTGCCTTTGTTACAGATAAAGGTGAAACTAAAATGCAATCATTTAGTGACCCTGATGAAAAAAAATTGTTAGAGGATGTTCAAAAGTTACTTAAACGAGTTGGAGAATTAAACTTCTTCTTGTGTGGACACAACGTTAAAGGATTTGACATCCCTATGTTGGCGAAAAGAATGATGATGAATGGTATTCTTCCTCCGAAGATATTACCAGGTCATGACACTAAACCATGGGAAATTAAAGCTCTTGATACTAAAGAACTTTGGCAGTACGGTGGATATGGTTCTATTGCGTCATTAGAATTAATGTGCGTTTGTTTAGGTGTTGAGTCATCTAAAAACATGGAAGTAACAGGAAACAAAGTTCACGAAGCCTTTTGGGTTAAGAAAGACATTGAAGGTATCGTAGAATACTGTGAAAAAGACGTGTCGGTTTTAATCGACGTAATCAACAAACTATTAAAATTACAATAATGGAAAACAGTCAAATTAATCCCCACCTATGGGATGAAATACAGAAACAATTTGAAGAGATAAAAAAACAGTCAGGTGTTGAACCTGAAGAAGATTATATTAAAGAATTGGAAGATATGTTTGGTATGTCTCTTGATGAGATGAATCGTCAAACCGAAATAGATTTCAAATCTAAAAATCTTGGGGTTGAGTTAATTCACCCTGACGCAGTGTTTCCTGCTTATGCATATCCGTCAGATTCAGGGTTTGATTTATATTCAGTATCTGAAATTAGAATTCCTGAGTTTGGAAGAGCATTAGTACCAACAGGTATTAGGTTATCAATCCCTGAAGGGTTCGAAATACAAGTAAGACCAAAAAGTGGTTTAGCTTTAAACCAAGGACTTACTGTCCTAAACACACCTGGTACCGTAGACTCAGGATACAATGGTGAAATCAAAGTTATTGTGTTCAATACAAATAATGAAAAGGTAACCATTGGTAAAGGTATGAAAATCGCTCAAGCAGTATTATGTCCTGTAATGAGTGGAACCTTTGTTAACCTAACATCTATTGAAGACGATGAAACTAAAGACAGAGGTGATAACGGGTTCGGTAGTACAGGAATAAATAAATAAGAATGATTACAGTAGCATATTCAACAAGAGAACATAATCCCGAATTTATCGAATACTTAAAAAAGAGTTCGGGATTTAAAAAACTTGAAGTTATTGAGAAAGTTAATAACGGGGAGAAATCTCTTGCTCAAGTTTATAATGAAGTATTATCTGAATCTAAAACAGATATCGTATTATTTTGTCATGACGACATCTACTTCGAAACTAATTCATGGTATAACAAATTATTAAAACACTTTGAAAAAAGTGATTTTGGTATTATTGGTATGGCAGGGACAACTCAGATGCCAAGTAGTGGTATGTGGTGGGAGAATAGAAAAAAGATGGTTGGAGTTGTTAATCACGAGAGCGATGGAAAGAAATGGGAGTCAAAGTATTCTGAATCATTTGGTAACTCAATTATGGAAACCATCGTAGTGGACGGATTGTTTATTGCGGTTGACAAGAGAAAATTAAAAAAGAACTTTAACGAAGAATTTAAAGGGTTTCACTTTTACGATATCCCATTTTGTTTTGAGAACCACATCGAAGGAGTTAAGGTTGGAGTTATCACAAACATTAGAATTACTCACAAATCTATCGGTCAGACCAACGAACAATGGGAAGAAAATAGAAAATTATTTGAAACCAAATACGCCAAGAATTTACCAGTTAAATTAAACCACGACCCTCAAAGAAGAATTAAGGTTTTAATATCTTGTTTGTTCTTTAGAACTTTTACTGGGTCAGAGTTATATGTTTATGAACTTGCAAAAAGTTTAATGAAACAAAACTGCGATGTTACAATTATGTCTCAAATAGGAGGACCGTTAACTGACATGGCAAAAAGAATTGGTATTAAATGTGTAACCTTTGAGGAGGCACCTGGTTTTAAACTTGGTGATGGGAAGTGGGGATTCAATACTCCTGAAGGGTTTAAACCTTCAAGTGAGAATGTATTATACCGAGTTTCTGAAGTTAACTTTGATATTATTCACATGCAACACAAACCTGTTGCTCAAAGAATGATTGAGTTCTATCCTGAAATTGACAAGGTGTATTCTATTCACTCTGAAGTTATTGAGTTGGAAGACCCGATTCAACATGAGTCAATTAAGAAATACATTGCAATTAGACCTGAGATTAAGGACCATATTGTTAATAAGTTCGAAATACCTGAAGACCAAATAGAGGTAATTTACAATCCAATAGACAACGATAGATTCAAACCGAAACCATCGGTTAAAAAAGAAAATGCGGTATTGTTTGTTGGTACGATTGATTACTTGAGAAAAGAAACAATCTTGGATTTAATGGAACGAACTAAAGAAGAAGGTAAAGAACTTTGGTTAGTTGGTGAAGACAAAGGAAATTACTTACAACAAGTATTGTTTGAACCTCACGTAAAATATTTCCCACCTACTTGGTCAGTTGAAAACTTTATCCATAAGTGTGAGGAAACCGCAGGAATTCAATTAGGAAGAACAACTATCGAAGGATGGATGTGTGGAAAACCAAGTTGGATATATAAAGTAGATTCAGGTGGATTTATCTTATCTAAAGAGAGATTCGAACCACCTACAGACATAGAGAAATTCTTCGCTTCTAATGTCGGAAAACAAATAAAAGAAGAATATCAAAAAGTACTTTAATGAATAGAATTATTGATTACGAAAATCTTTCTCTCAAAATACAAGAATGGATTAAATCGTATGTTACCGAAAATAATATATCAACATTAGTTGTTGGGGTATCAGGCGGAATTGATTCCGCTGTCGTTTCTACATTATGTGCGGAAACAGGAATAGACACTGTTGTTGTTGGAATGCCAATAAACTCAAGTCCCGAAAACACTAAGTTGTCTGATTTACAAATCTCACTTTTAAGTACAAAGTATTCTAACGTAGAGGGATATCATATTGATTTGTCTTCAGTATTTGAATCATTTAAATCACACAAAGCATTTGACCAAAGGTTTAATTCTGAACTTGGATTTGCCAACACAAAATCAAGAATTAGAATGATTTCTCTTTATCAAATTGCTGCCTCAGTTGGAGGTATTGTTGTTGGTACTGGAAATAAAGTTGAAGACTTTGGTGTAGGATTTTATACTAAGTATGGTGACGGTGGAGTGGACATTTCTCCAATCGCCGACCTATACAAATCTGAAGTTAGAGAATTAGGTAGACTATTAGGTGTACCACAAGACATAATCGACGCCGAGCCAACAGATGGTTTATGGGAAGATAATAGAGTTGATGAAACGCAAATTGGAACGTCTTATGATAACCTTGAATGGGTTATGGAATATGGTCTCAAAAAGTGGGAAGATGGATTAGAGTTGACTCAAAAAGAACAAATTATAATTTCAAACTACTTGGACTTTAATACAAAAAATAAACATAAAATGGTTTCAATACCAATTTTCGATTTAAACAGTAATAACGTAATATGAAGATAGGAGTTATTGGCGCAGGTAGATTAGGTCTAACCTTTGCATTACTATGTGAAAAAGTAGGATACGATGTCTTAGTGTCCGATAAAAGAGAGGACTACGTCCATAATTTGAATCAGGGTGTTTGTAATACAAATGAACCTAAGATTCAACAGATGTTGTTTGAGGCATATGATTTTAGTGCGACTACCGATAATATTGAAGTTATAAAACAGTGTGAAGTTATCTTCACATTTGTTGCAACTCCATCAACTATAGACGGTAACTACGATACATCAAAAGTGTTTGAAGTTACCAACGACTTCTTTACCGCATCCCAATTAGATATCCCCGTATTCAATAAGAAATTTATTGTAGGATGTACCACCAATCCTGGTGACGTACAACAGATTCAAGATAAACTTAGAATGTTCAATATACAAGTCGCGTATAATCCCGAGTTTATTGCTCAAGGTGAAATCGCCAAAGGACTTGAAGAATCTGATATTGTTTTGATTGGTACCGAATATCCTGAATTAGGAGACACCTTAATTAAGATTTACGAAAAGATTCAAACAACACCAGTGAACGCCCACGTTATGTCGGCAAAGGCTGCTGAAGTTACCAAAATAGGTATTAACTGTTTCTTAACGACTAAGATTAGTTACGCCAATATGATGGGAGATATTTTAATGAAAGCTGGTTTAAATACCGAAATTGACACTGTATTAAGTGCCATCGGTGGAGACACAAGAGTTGGTAAAAAATATATGAAATACGGTTTCGGATTCGGAGGTCCGTGTTTACCAAGAGACAATAGAGCGTTAGGTCATTACGCCAAAAATTTAGGTATGGAATTAAATCTTCCCCTAACTGTGGATGAATTTAACAAAGAACACGCCAACTTTTTAAAAGACCATTATATCTCTTTGAACCCTAATAAAGAAAACCCTTTTGTAATGAACTATATCACCTACAAAAGAGGAACCGACATATTAGAAGAGTCTCAACAATTTAAATTGTGTGTTGATTTATTAGATGAAGGATATTCAGTAAACGTTATTGAAATAGATGAAGTTACCAAAAATTTACGTTCATTGAGTGAGTCGTATGACGGTAGACTTAAATTTTATAAACCAGGCACTAAACCTGAAGGATATATAATTAATCTACAATGATAAAATTCGTTTGTTGTTTTTGGAACGCCGAAAAATATATTAAGAATTGTATTAGAACCTTGAAGTCTCAGAAAGATGATGACTTTGAGGTTTATCTTATTGATGATATCTCAACTGACGGTGGGGTTGAATTAGTTAAAAAATTAATCGAGGGAGACGACCGATTTAAATTAACGGTTAACACCGAAAAGAAATTTAAGTTAAGAAACTTAGACGAATTAATTTCAACATTTGACGATGAAGACATCGTAATTGAGATTGATGGTGACGATTTTTTACTTAATAATGACGTTGTAGGTGACATTAGAAAAGTATATTCTGATAAAAAAGTTTGGTTAACTAATGGTTCATTTATGTACTCTGATGGTAATCCAGGTTTCTCATCAGAATGTAATCCTGATACAGTAAGAAAAGACGTATTTAGGTTTTCACACCTTAGAACATGGAAAACGTTCCTATGGAAATCAATCCCACAAGATTATTTACGAGATGATAGTGGAAATTATTTTAAATCCGCAGCGGATGTTGCATACACATTCTCTCTATTAGAATTGGCTGGTAAGGAAAATTATAGATTTTTACCAAACCTATATTATGTTTATAATGCGAGTTCCCCATACAATGACCATAAGGTCGGAAGTGCCACAGGTGGAGGTCACCAAGAACAAGAAAGATGTTCAAACATAATAAGAAATAAAACCAAATTAAAAAAACTAATTAGATGAGTAACTTAATATCTTGTAATCTGATGGGTGGACTCGGGAACCAAATGTTTCAAGCTGCACACGCATTAGCTCACGCAATGAAGTTGAACAGAGAGGCAGTGTTCGTACCACGTTCGTGGACTCCAATGCAAGGAAGACAAACAGACAACTACCTTAATAACATTTTTAGAAATATGAAATTTATCGATAATATCGACGGATTTGAAAAAGTTAGTGAAGGTCCATGGGAATACATTGACGTTTACGCTAAAGACCACGACACCGTATTTGACGGGTACTTTCAAAGTAGTAAAAACTTTTTTGGGTACCATGATGAGATTAGAAAAATCTTTGCTCCGACTGAAGAGTTCATTACTGAAATGTATGAAAAACACCCTGAATTAAGACAAGAGAACACTCTATCAATTCACATAAGAAGAGGAGATTGTTTTATGAACCCAGACATTCATCCAATTGCAAATGAAGTATATTTTGAAAGAGCGTTGAAGGAAATTGGTGAATACTCACATGTTTTTGTATTCAGTGACGATAAGGTATGGGCAAAAGAAAATCTTAAATTTGAGAACGTAACTTATGTTGATGATGAAGATTATAGAGAGATGTGGTTAATGTCTTTATGTAAGAATCACATTATGGTAAACTCTACATTCTCATGGTGGGGAACGTTCTTAAATCCTAATAAAAATAAAAAAATAGTTGCTCCGTCTATTTGGTTTGGACCAAGAGGACCAAGAAACTATGGAGACATATATGAGTCTAACTGGACCGTATTAGAAGTAAAATATGAAGACGGATGGTTAAGTTAAACATGCTCTCGAGAAATTTTTCTCACGATAAAGGCTCGACAGCCAATAAACCACCAGTACATATTGAGTGGTGTTTTAATAGTTATGAAAACCCTATTTCAGTTTATTTGGACAATGATTTGTTTAAAGGAATTGAAGACCATAAAACTGATGGTGGTAACAAAAAGAAGTTTCTTTGGGTTATCGAATCAAGAAAATTTGATGGTGGTGCCGTAGACAATATTAAATCTAATTTGGATGCGGTGTTAGAAACATTCGAACAAATTTGGACTCACAATGATGAATTATTGTCATTACATTCTAAATTCAAATGGACTCCCGCTTATGGAGTTTATATTAAAGACTTTGGAATACATCCTAAGACTAAGATGGCTTCAATGATAACATCGAACAAAAGATGGACCCGTCAACACGAAATTAGACACGATTTTGCAATGGCAAACAAAGATAAGATTGATGTGTTTGGTAGAGGTATTCAAGAAATTCCAAACAAAGAAATTGGTTTGGTTGATTACCGTTTTTCATTCTGTGTTGAAAATGACACTTACGACACTTATTTCACAGAAAAAATATTAGATTGTTTTGCAACAGGTACCGTGCCAATTTATATGGGGACACCAAAAGTTGCGGAATATTTTAACCCCGATGGTATTATATTTTTTGATGGAAACTTTGACGTATCGACTTTAACTGAAGAGTTGTATAACTCCAAAATAGAGGCGATTAAAGATAATTATGATAGAGTACAAAAATACAGTGTTCTTGATGATTGGATTTTTGAAAACCACTTAAAAGATTATGTCTAAAATTTGTTTAATAAGACAACCAGCGGGTATTGGAGATATTTTTTTTACACAAAAAATAGCCAAAGACTATATCTCTAAAGGGTATACTGTAATATGGCCCGTAATTGAACAGTTTGAATTCATCAAAGATTACGTTAAAGTTGATGGTTTAATTTTTGTAAATGAGAACGCCGACTTCCCACATAGAAATTTTTACCAAGAAGGTTATATAAAACCAACAATGATTAGTGAACATGATGTTTATTTACCAATACAACATTTTGATAGAAGTTTTCCTAATATTTCAGTAATGCAGGCAAAATACAAAATGATGGACATGGATTCATCAGATTGGTTAGAGTATTTTGATTTTCACAGAAACTTAGAAAGAGAACAAAAACTTATCGACCATTACGGAGTACAAGATAAAGAATTTGTTTTTGTTAACAGAATGTTTGGTTCACCTCCTCATTCAAAACCATGTCCCCATATGGGTGAGTTTGAAAACTCAGTTGAAATGGAATATTTGGGATGGGATAACTTGTTTGATTGGATTGGACTACTTCTAAAAGCAAAACACATCTACACCGTAGAGACATCAATTCTCTACATAATTTCAAAACTTGGTCTAAAGAATGTGACTGTTTATTCAAGACACGCTTCACCAAGTTTTCACCAAGTCGAACATATTTTCGACAAGGATTTAACTTACATATTATGATACATGTACCAGTAAGTGTTGGGGAATTAATTGATAAATTATCAATCCTACACGTTAAACAAACAAAAATAACTAACGAAGAAAAATTAGAATATGTTAATAAAGAATTTGAACTTCTTTATAACATGTCATCAGGATATTTTGAAAAACCTGAAATTGAATCTTTATACCATCAATTAGTTGAAACCAACGGTAAACTTTGGGATATTGAAGATAAATTAAGAGTTTTAGAATTTGAAAAAAAATGGGAGGGTGAGTTTGTAGAGTTGGCTAGAAAAGTTTATTTCACAAATGACACAAGATTCGAATTAAAAAACGAAATAAATAAATTCACTGACTCTGAAATTAGAGAAGTGAAAGAATATGTAAAATATAAATAATATGATAGAGAATATAAAAGAAGCGTTAAAAAATTATTTTGAAGACGAAAGTTTGATTAACCCTGAAGGAACTCCTGGTTCTGAAACAGGTTACCCTGAGAGGGACGTAAATTGGATGAAAGAAAATTTAATTCCAAAAATTGAAAACTTAATAGATAAAAATGTTAATAAGAATTGTTTAGACGTTGGATGTGCTCAAGGATATTTCACCAGAGTTTTAAGTGAAACTTTTGATAAGACTTATGGAATCGATTTATCTAATAATAGAATTAATTATGCTAAACAATATGAGACTGAAAATTTAAAATTTATTCAATCGGACTTAACTGAAAGTTTTGAAAATAAGTTTCCAATTAAATTTGATTTCATGTTTACGAACGCAGTCCTTCCTCACATACCTTTAGAATTTAAGTCAGATGTTTTTAAAAATTTAGCGGAAGTGGCAAATCCAGGATGTATTTTTGTGATGTATGATGGAATGTTAAATGACGATAATAAACATAAACATGACGGGAACGAACAAGCTAATTTTGAAAATTGGAGCGGTAGAGAAATAATTAGAGTTGTTTTTATAAGTGAAAAATGGATACGTGAAAATGCGACGGATTGGGAAATCGTACAAATTACTAACGTTGGTCACGCAACTGAAGAAATAATATTAAAAAGAAAATAACATGAGCTTATTCGGAGCGTTTTGGGATAAAGACCCCAATCCAGTTGGAACTGAAAATTTTGGAAACAATAAAGGTTTGTTTCATAATTTAGATTGGACACCTAAAGGTGTTTTACATATTGGTGCTTGGGATGCTTGGGAAGCAAAACAATACTCGCATTATTGTGGTGATAATTCTATTTTCTTGGAGGCGAACCCAAATTCGTACCAAAGGTTTAAAAATGAGATTGAACAGTTTGGTCAAAAGATATACAACTTAGCAGCATGGAATGTAGACGATTTGGACATGAATCTATACTGCCCACCACATAACCAAGACTCAAGTTCTTTAATCGAACAAAGAGGAGATGTGATTAAAACTAGAACGATTACAATCAAAACTTTATTTGAACGGGAAGGTCTTACCTTTAGTAATTATGACTTATTAAACATTGATACTGAAGGTGCGGAATTACAAGTTTTAGAAGGTATTGGTGAAGATATTAAAAGTTTCACCTACATTATCATAGAGGTGTCCGACTTAGGTTCAGATTTTGACAAACAAGTTAACGACTATATTCTATCTAAAGGGTTTGTTCACGTTAAAGATAGTACCAACCATATAAGTTCTGTTACAGGTAAAATGTTTTGTGATAAGTTATATAAAAGAGTTTAAATGAAAAAAACAGTAATACTAACATCAAGAAACGACAACTATGGTGGTAACTTACATAAAAGGACCACCATGGCATTAACCTCACTAATCGAACACCACGATGAGGTTATCTTTGTTGACTGGAAAACAAATAATGGAGAAGGTGTTATTTCTAATATCAAACACAATTTACCTCACACAGGAAAATTAAAATACATTCAAGTTCCAAAAGAATTATTAAAAGAGAAGTATCCACATATTGCCGACTACACAATAATAGAATCTATTGGTAGAAACATTGGAATACGAAGAGCTTCAAACGATTACATCATTTCAACGAATATTGATATTGTAACA
>Ga0208857_1000222_pt1 | contig 12380 bp, 1 predicted proteins | sample LakMenEpi05Nov12_FD_150674 | JGI IMG/M metagenome (GOLD analysis project Ga0208857, IMG submission 150674) | Freshwater microbial communities from Lake Mendota, WI - 05NOV2012 deep hole epilimnion (SPAdes) | ecosystem: Environmental > Aquatic > Freshwater > Lake > Epilimnion/Euphotic zone ... | reverse complement strand
TTTAAATAATTTTAATAATGTAACTTCAACATTTAATATTAATAGTTATAATAAAAAAGTTAATTATTTTAATGATTTGGGTGCTACTAGATTAAAATACCCATCTAATATTACACCTAAAACAATAATTTGGGTAAATGATTTTAATTTATTTATAGCAACCGGTACAGTTATAACTTCAAATAATTCAACTGGATATACTATTAATATATCATCAGATGGTATTAATTGGAAAGCTATTAATTCAATATATTATGATATTAATAGCTATAATTTATCACTTGCTTATTCACCATCATTAAAGATGGTAGTTGGGTATACAAATAATAGAATATATTATACATATAATGGATCTATTTGGTATAATAAATATAGTAGTTCCCCAACCACTTTTACTTCAATATGTTGGGCAGATACACTAAATTTATTTGTTGCAGTTTCTGGAAATACTAATCAAGTTCATACATCACCAGATGGAATAAACTGGACAACTAGAACACCGGCAAGTAATAATAATTGGACATCGATTACTTGGGCAAATAGTTTAGGTTTATTGGTTGCTGTATCAAGTACAGGTACTAGTAATCGAGTAATGACTTCTTCAGATGGTATAACATGGACTTCAAGAACTTCTGCAAGTAATAATAATTGGACTTCAATATGTTGGTCACCTAATTTATCATTATTTGTAGCAGTATCAAATTCAGGAACTGGTAATCGAATTATGACTTCATCCGACGGTATAAATTGGACATCTAGAACATCAGCTGCTGATAATAATTGGCAATCTATATGTTGGGCATCAACATTATCATTATTTATAGTAGTTGGTAATGGTACTAATACATGTTTAATGAAATCAAGTAATGGTACTTCTTGGTCAACAATAAATACAACTAATTTTAATGGATTTTATTATAGTATTTGCTATAGTCCAGAGTTAAATTTATTAGTTGCAGGATCTGATGGTAGTACTTATGCATATAATAAAATAATAACTTCAAATGATGGTAATAATTGGACTCTAAATAATACATCTAATGATGTTAATTGGTCAGATATGATATATATATCTGAATTATCATTATTTGTAACTATTGCAAATACATCTGCTATAAATTCTTATCAATTTGCAACATCTACTGATGGTGTTGATTGGACATTTGGTAAAATTAATTCTAGTGCTTCACAATTTAGAAATTTAGCATGGGCCTCATCATTATCATTATTAATTACTTGCGGTAGTAGTTTATCGACTACATTTTATAGAACTTCTGATTGTATTACTTGGACTGCGACAACTGTACCATCAGGCACTTGGTCTTTTGTAAAATGGATTAGCCAATTAAATTTATTTATAGCTGTTGCTTCTTCTGGAACTAATAGAGCAATTAAATCATCTGATGGTATTAATTGGTCAGTAATTACATTACCATCAACACAATCATTATATTCAATTGATTATTCGACTTTATTAAATATGATAATAATATCTAGTATTGGAAATCCATCTATTTATTTTACATCAACTGATGGTGGTAATAATTGGACTCAAAGAACATTAGTAGTTAATGGTACAAATATTTCATTTAGTACATCATCGATATGTTATCTTAGTGAGATAGATAAATTTATTTTATATGATTATAGCCAATCTTATACATATTATATGTCATCTAATGGTATTAATTGGACTAAATATACAATTTCTACTTCTATTTATCCAACAGGTTCTTTTTATGGATTACCAGATACAATTGCTGGTAGACCAGTATGGATATCTAAATTTAATAAATATTATGTAATATCAACAATTACTGGTGGAACACTTTTATTAGAATCATCAGATGCTATTAATTGGACTATTATTCATAAATTAGGTGGAATTACAAATTATAAAAATTTATGTTGGGCTAATAGTATTGAAACTTTAATTGGATATGGACAAGGAACAACTTCATTTCCAAGTGTTCCATTTGTATACTTAAATCAGTATCTATTACCTGAAAAAAATTATAATTTAAATTCAATAAATAAATTAAATAAATTATCATCAACTCAAATAAATAATTCTATTAATACTTGGATATCTAGAACATCTGCAATTGATAATGATTGGACTTCTATTTGTTATAGTCCAGAATTAAATTTATTTGTTGCTGTTTCTAATACAGGAACAAATAATAGAGTTATGACATCACCTGATAGTATTACTTGGACATCTAGAACATCGGCTGCAAATAATAATTGGAGTTCTGTTTGTTGGTCTTCAGAGTTAAACCTATTTGCTGCTGTATCTACAAGTGGAACTGGAAATAGAATTATGACTTCACCTGATGGTATTACATGGACTTCACGAACTAATCCTGTTGATAATAATTGGACTTCTATTTGCTGGGCCAATGATTTAAAATTATTTGTTGCTCTTTCAAATACAGGTACTAATAATAGAATTATGATATCAAGTAATGGACTTGATTGGCAAACTATAATACCTGCAAATAATAATAATTGGACTTCTATATGCTGGTCTCCAGAATTAACATTATTGGTCGCAGTTGCTAATACCGGTACAGGAGATAGAATTATGACTTCTTCAGATGGTATTAATTGGACTTCTAGAACTAATCCAGTAGATAATAATTGGACTTCAGTATGTTGGTCTCCAGAATTAACTTTATTTGTAGCAGTATCTAATACAGGTATAGGAGATAGAATTATGATTTCATCTGATGGTATTACTTGGATTTCTCGTACTAATCCAGTAGATAATGATTGGATATCTATTTGTTGGGCTTCTAATTTAGAAATATTTATTGCCATATCTAATACAGGTACTAATGATAGAATTATGATATCTATTGATGGTATTAATTGGATAATAAAAAATAATTCTATAGATAATAATTGGACATCTATATGTTGGTCTAATATGTATAATATGGCGGTTGCTGTTTCAAATTCAGGTTCTGGTAATCGAATATTAACAAGTTCTATATCAGTTCCCTATTTACAATATAAATATCCATGTTCTCAAAATACATTATACATTAATCAAACAAATGGTAATGTAGGTTTAGGAACTTATAATCCTAATTATCAATTAGAATTATCAACTGATAGTGCTGGTAAACCATCATCTGCATACTGGACAGTTTCATCTGATGCTCGATTAAAAGAAAATATTGAGGATGCTGATTTAGATTTATGTTATAATAATGTTAAAAACTTAAGATTAGTACAATATACATGGAAAGATGAAATTTATCAAGATAATAAAACAAGTGTAAATATAGTAAATAATCAACCAGATTATCCAGTTATAAACTCAGTAGATAACCCAGTAGATAATCTAGTTAATAATGTAGTTGATAATGTAGTTGATAATGTAGTTGATAATTCAATTGATAATTCAGTTAATAATTCAATTGATAATTCAATTGATAATTCAATTGATAATTCAGTTAATAATTCAATTGATAATTCAGTTAATAATTCAGTTAATAATTCAATTGATAATTCAATTGATAATTCAGTTAATAATTCAATTGATAATTCAGTTAATAATTCAATTGATATTATTTCTAATAGAACTCAATTAGGTTGGATTGCAGATGAAGTTGAAAATATTTTACCAAAAAGTATTAGAACAGTTAACGCTTATAATTTAGATAATTGTAAAACCTTAGATTCTGATCAAATTATTGCATCTATGTATGGAACTGCAAAAAAATTATTAAATGAATATGAAAATCAAAATAATAAAATTATATTATTAAAAGATAAAATTAATGAATTAGAAAAATTTATTAATGAATTAAATATTATTATAGAATAAATTAAATTTATTTTAAATATATTCTTATTATTTTTTTTTATTTATTATTATATAAGAAATTTAGTATATATTTAAAATTATAATGTCATTTTCAATACAAAAAGATAATTCTGGAAATATTATTAAAAAAGCACTTACTAGTGGTCAATCGGCAATATTAAATAATAATAATTCTTTAGCTAGTTCATATAGTACATTTACAACTACTGTTAATAGTTTAACTTTAAATAATCAACTTGTTAATGCAACAGCTGCTGAATTAAATAAAACAATAGTTACTCCTGGAACAGCATCATCAGAAAAATTATTAGTATTAGATTCAAATAAAAATATATCAAATATAAATTCATTAAGTTGTAATGATATAATTATTAATGGTATTTCATTAAATAGTACAACTAGTGGTCAATCTAATTTATATTTAAGTAATATTACATCAGGTACAGCTGTGCAATCTAAAACATTAGTATTAGATTCAAATAAAAATATATCAACAATTAATTCAGTTTCTACAAATGACTTAAATATCAATAATACACAATTAGAGATAAATAAACCCCATGATTATAATATTTCAAAATATTCAGTTAATGAAATATTAAATAATAATAATAATTATGTATCTGTATGTTGGGCAGATACATTAAATTTATTTGTTGCCATATCTAATACAGGTACAGGTAATAGAGTAATTACATCATCAGATGGTATTAGTTGGACATTACAAACAACTCCTGTAGATAATAATTGGACTGATATATGTTGGTCACAACAATTAAAAATATTAGTAGCTATTTCAAATACAGGTAATTTAGATAGAGTTATGACATCAATCGATGGAATTACTTGGACTTTAAGAACAACTCCAAATAATAATAACTGGACATCTATTTGCTGGTCTCCAGAATTAACTTTATTTATAGCAGTATCTAATTCAGGTACTAATAATAGAGTTATGACATCTAATAATGGTATTAATTGGATATCTAGAACTTCAGCAACTAATAGTAATTGGAATTGTATTTGTTGGTCTCCTGAATTAAATTTATTAACTGTCGTTTCTGATCAAATATCTTCATTAGGAATTACAAGTGTTGTTAATAATATGACAGCTAATTCAAGTCAAAATAGAATTGCAACATCAAGTTCTAAGTTAACTCAAGATTCAGGTGCAACAAATCCTAGCGATTATAATACATGGGATCCATGGAATACATTTGATAGTAATATCTTAACAGGTTGGCATAGTCGTGTTAATGTTAATAATGCATTTAATTCAAGTACTGGTATATATACAGGTAATGTAACAACTACCGATTCTACGAATACTGTACATTCTGGAGAATGGTTACAAATACAATTCCCTAGTTCTTTTCCGTTAGGTTCATTTACAATATTACCAAGATATGGATATGAAACATCTAGAGCACCTAGATCATTTGTAATATTAGGAAGTAATAATGGTTCAACATGGAATTTATTATATACAGAAACTAATAAAATTAATTGGATTTTTACACCATCAACTTTTATAATTACAAATAATACAACTAATTATTCATATTATCGAATGGTTATTAAACGAACTGGTATATTAGATTCAGGTGGATCATATGATTGTGTAAATATTATGGAATGGGGATTAATACCAAATACATTTATACCTAGTGTTATGACTTCTAATAATGGTATTGATTGGACATCACGATCTACAGTAGTTAACAATAATTGGAAATCAATATGTTGGAGTAATGAATTAAAATTATTTGCAGCAATTTCAAATAATGGAACTAATCGAATTATGACTTCTAAAAATGGTATAAATTGGACATCTATATATATACCATTTTTAAATGACTGGAAACAAATTATTTGGATTAGTGAGTTTCAACAATTTTTAATTATATGTGATAATTATACTGAATTCCCTTTAGTCTCTTCAGTAGATGGTATTTCATGGAAACCTATACAAATTAATCTTAAAAATAAATTAAATTCTATATGTTGGTCTAGTACATTAAAAAAAATATGTATATTATCTAAAAGCGATGATTCTATAAGATATTTAAATAATTGGACTAATACAAATGCTGATGTAAATTCCGGATTATTAAATAATCAATGTAGATCAGTTTATTGGGTAAGTGCATTAAATATATTTATAGTAACTGGTGTAAATAAATTAATAACATCTTCTAATGCATTAACATGGACAGCTAGAACCATACCTAATTTAACTTGGAATAGTGTAGTTTATTCATCAGATCTTTCATTATTAGTTGCAGTTGGAGATGGTAGTTCAACATCATCATCGATTATAACATCATCTGATGGTATTACATGGACTACTAGAACTGCAGCAAGTAATTGTAATTGGATATCTGTATGTTATGGTGGTCCAATAGATAGTAAAATATTTGTTGCTATTGCACAAAATGCTAGTTCTGCATCTATTGCTATTATGACCTCATCAAATGGAACTAGTTGGACTAATAGAACTGCACCATCTAATGGTGAATGGTGGAATGTTATTTGGATAGATGAATTATCTTTATTTATTTGTATTGGTTCATCATCAGGTTCTCGAGTAATGACATCATCAGATGGTATTACTTGGACTATTAGATCAGCATCTGCAGAAAATAATTGGAAATCAGTAACATGGTCTCCAGAATTAAAATTATTAGTTGCTATTGCAGATACAGGAACTAATCAAGTAATGGTATCCTTAGATGGTATTACTTGGACTAGTATTAATTGCCCAATAGGATCATGGTATAATATAAAATGGATATCATCATTAGGATTATTTATAGCAGTCGGACAACATACTAATTATCCATATAATACTATAATATATTCATCTAATGGTTATGTTTGGAATATTATACAAAATGTAAATAATTTTGCTTATAGAGCCATTGATTGGTCTCCTTTATTAGGTGTATTTGTATTAGGTTCTATTAATACAAGTAATAATATTTATAATATACTTAAATCATCAGCTAATTCATCTAATACTAATATCTTTTCAATAATCTCAAATTATGATACTCAAAATATTAATATATCTAAAATAATAAAATCTAATATAATTAAAATGTCAACTATTAGATATTCAATAAATAAATGGTATAATACACAAGCTCCTTCACAAATTTCATGGTCTGATATATGCTGGGCTAATTATCCAATAAATCGTTTTATTTTAGCTGCAAATTCAGGTACAAATAAATTATCATTTTTAACAAATGCATTAACAGGTGGTACTTTACTAGCACCAACACTAAATATTAATGCTTTATGCTGGGCTCCTGAAATTCAAAGAATGGTTGCAGTAGGTTCAAATGGTACAACATATACAAATAATTTAATATATTATAATGGAAGTAGTTGGACTTATACTACAACTCCTTCATTAAATAATTGGACATCTGTATGTTGGTCATCTTGTTTAGGTATGTTTGTTGCAGTTTCTAATACAGGATATTATAATAGAGTTATGATTTCTTATGATGCTATTAATTGGTATTTACAAAAATCACCTAATAATAATTGGACCTTTATATGTTGGTCTGGTTATTTAAAATTATTTGTTGCTATTGCTAACTCAGGAACAAATAATAGAATAATGACATCTAATAATGGAATAGATTGGGTTTCTAGAACAAGTCCTGCAAATAATAATTGGTCATCTGTTTGTTGGGCAACTCATTTATTATTATTTGTTGCTGTTGCAAATTCAGGTTCTGGTAATAGAATTATGACATCATCAGATGGGATTAATTGGTCTACTCAAAATAGCCCAGCTGATAATGATTGGAATTATATTATATATATAAGTGAATTACAATTATTAGTAGCAGTTGCATCAACTGGTAATCAACGATTAATGTATTCTAGAGATGGTATTAATTGGTATTTAGTAACATTATCTATAAATAATAGTTGGAAATCAATAACTTGGTCATCTGAATATAGTATTTTAGTTATGATTTCATCAGATGGTAATCAACAAATTAATAGATCATATTTCTTTAAACTTACTTCTTTAAATACAATAAGTAATAATTCTTACTTATCTATTGAAAATAATAAAGTATTATTCGGAACTCAAACATTATCATCGGCAACTCATAAATTAGAATATGGTCCATCAACTGTAAATAATAATATATCATTTTATAATACAAGTGGAACATCAAGATATCAAATGCAAATTACAAATACAGGTATAACATTAAATAATCTGAATAATTTAAATATTAATATTAATAATCATAATTCTATAGATTCTGGATTATCATTAAATAATAATTTAATTTTATCTAATGCTAATCAAATTAATACTTTGGCAGGAGTTACTAGTGGATATGCAAACGCATCTAAAGCATTAGTTTTAGATAATTTACGTAATATACAAGGTATTAATAATGTAGTTTGTAATTCTTATACTTTAAATTCATCATTTAATAATATAACCGAAGGAAATGCTTCATCTATAAATTTATTAACAACTAATAATAATAAAGAAATAACAAATTTAAATACAGTTGGTATTAATAATTTACAAATCAAAAACACTAATTTAACAACATATGCAAAAAATATAACTTCAAATTATATATATAACACATCTATTTTAAATAAATCATCAGTAACCAGGCTTGGAACTATAAATCAAGTTTGTTGGTCAAATGAATTACAAATATTTGTTGGACTTGGAACAAATGGAAAAGCTTCTATTTCATCAGATGGTATTTCATGGGCCTCTTATGATACAGTAATGTCACCTAATGTTAATTCTATTTGTTGGTCTCCAAAATTAAAAATATTTGTTGCAGCAGCTAATGTATTCTCTCAACTTATTTATATATCAACTAATGGTATTATATGGAATGCTATTACAGCAATGGCTTCTGCAACTAATTGGGATAGTGTAGTTTGGTCAAATGATTTAAATATGTTTGCAGTAGTTGCCCAAAGTAATTCAACAGTAAATTGTATTCATACATCAACTGATGGTATTACTTGGACAGTAAGAACAGGAGCTCTTGGAACTTGGACTCAAATAATTGCGGCAAAAAATAGATTTATTGCTATTTCATCTTCATTACTATTAATATCAACTGATGGTATTAATTGGACTTCTAGTTCATTACCATCTGGACATTCATGGAGAAGTATTGCATACTCAGATATTTTAGATTTATTTGTTATTGTTGCAAATTCAGGAACTAATAGAATTAGAACATCTTCAGATTTATCAACATGGACAATTAGAAACCATATAATTACTAATTCCTTTACATATGTAACATATGCTAAAGAAATTAATACATTTTTAATTGTTGCAAATTCAGGTACGGATAATCGTATTTTATTATCAAATAATGGTATTGATTGGTATGTACGATCAACACAAAATTATAATAATAATTATCAATGGGCTGTATGGTCACCTTCTTTATATAAATTTGTATTAAGTTCTGGTAATAATTTTGTAATAACTACAAATTCTAGTTTATTATCTAGATATTCTGATAATAATAATTTTAATTATGAAATGACTTTAAATAATATATTAGAAAGAAATATTATTTCACCAGATTTAGTTAATAATATTGTTAATAATTTTATATCTCGATCTAGTCCTGTTGCAAATACATTAACTGCCATATGTCGATCAGATGAATTAAATTTATTTGTAGCTATATCTAATACAGGTACTAGCAATCGTATAATTACATCACCATATGGTATGACTTGGACAGTTCGTACTAATCCAGTTGATAATAATTGGACTTCTATTTGTTGGTCTCCTGAATTAAATTTATTTGTAGCTATATCTAATACAGGTACAGGAGATAGAATTATGACTTCATCTGATGGTATTAATTGGATTTCTAGATCAAATCCAGTCGATAATAATTGGACTTCTATTTGTTGGGCTCCTGAATTAACTTTATTTGTAGCAGTTTCTAATACAGGTACCGGAGATAGAATTATGACTTCATCTGATGGTATTACTTGGACTTCCCGTACTAATCCAGTAGATAATAATTGGACTTCAATATGTTGGTCTCCTGAATTAACTTTATTTGTAGCCGTATCATCATCAGGTACAGGAGATAGAATTATGACTTCATCTGATGGTATTACTTGGACTTCTCGTACTAATCCAGTTGATAATAATTGGACTTCAATATGTTGGGCTAATACTATTAATTTATTTATTGCAGTTGCGAATTCTGGTAATAAACGTATTATGTATTCTGATAATGGTATTAATTGGACTAATAAAATAAATATTAATTTTAGAAATGAGTTAATGATTAAAAATATACAATCCTATAATTGGAATAATATTATATGGGTTTCTGAATTAAATATAGCTATTGCAATTTCAAGTACTGGATCTCAACGTATTATGATATCTAATGATGGTATTAATTGGTATTTAAAAAATTTAACTATATTAAAAAATTGGATAGCATTATCTTGGTCAAAAAAAGCTGGAATATTATGTGCTATATCAACAAATACAAGTAATTCAATAATACAATCTATTATTAGTTACGCAGCTGAAAATACTACAATTATTGCATATCCAGGACAATTAACTATTAATAATAGTAATAAAAGAATTGGATTAGGCTTAAGTACGCCTAGTTATCAATTACATTTATCAACAGATAGTGCTGGTAAATTAAGTAGTTCTACTTGGACTATTAGTTCAGATATTCGATTAAAAAAAGATATTATAAATGCTGATTTAAATTTATGTTATAATAATATTAAAAATTTACCATTAAAAAGATATACTTGGAAAAATGAAATATATTCTAATGATCAAATTAATGATAGATCTAAACTTGGATGGATTGCTGATGATGTTGAATTAATATTTCCAAATTCTGTTAAAAAAATAAATGCATTTGGATATGATGATTGTAAATCATTAAATAATGATCAAGTAATTGTAACATTATATGGAGCAATTCAAAAATTAATAATAATATCTGAAGAAAAAAATAATATTATTAAAAATTTAGAAAATCAATATAATTCATTAAAAACTATAATAGATAGTTTAGAAATTATTGAATAATTTAAACATTTAATATTCTAATATTTTTTTTTACATTCTTTAATATAAATTTAATTAAAATAAAAATGTCATTTAATTTTAATAGAACTAATAATAAAATTACTAAAAAATCAGTTACTATTAATAATGTAATTAATTCAAATAATTTAAAAGAATCTATTGGATCTACAGGTATAGCAACTATAGCAAACATTAATACATTAAGATTAAATGGATCAACAGTTACTGTATCTGCAAATCAAATAAATAAAACACAAATAAATAGTACTGGTACTGCTGAAGCTTCTAAATTATTAATATTAGATAATAATCGAAATATTAGTAATATTAATTCTTTAAGTTGTAGTACATTAATAGTAAATGGACAAAATATTACATCAAATACATTTCAAATATCATCAAGTAATGATATTAATAATCAATATTTAACTAATATTACAGCAGGAATAGGATCTAGTTCCAAAGCATTAGTATTTGATAATAAAAAAAAATTATCAAATATTAATAGTTTATCAGTTGAAAATTTAACAATTAATAATGTAAATATTAAAAATTTATATAATGTAAGTAAACCTTTATTATTTAAAAATTTTGAAGAATTAAATCCAAATATTCATTCATTAAATACTAATTATTTAAGTAATACATTTTTTAAAAGAATGTCTGCACAAGGATCTAATGCAGCAATTTTAAATAATTATTATTGGCCATCTGTTTGTTATAGTTCTGAATTACAATTATTTGTAGCTGTATCTAATGGTGGATCAGATACTCCAACTACAGATAGAGTAGTAACATCTAAAGATGGCCAAAATTGGATAGTACAAACGGCAATTGATAATAATTGGGAAGATATTATTTGGATAAATAAATTAAGATTATTTGTTGCTGTTTCTAGTAATGGAGTTAATAATCAAATTATGACTTCATATAATGGAATTAATTGGACGAGTCAAATAACACCAACAAGTAATTATGCATTTTATTCTTTAGCATGGTCAGATGAATTAAATTTATGTGTTGCTGTTAATACATCTAATAATGCTATTATGATTTCAAATGATTGTATTAATTGGAAATTAGTTTATAGTAATGGAACTAAACCCATGAATAAAGTTTGTTGGTCTCCAGAATTATCTTTATTTATAGCTACAACTACTTTAGTATCAAGTTATTGTAATATAATAGTTTCTACTGATGGAACCAATTGGACTCAACAAACTAATAGTCCATTTTCTAGCAATATATCATTAAATAGTATTAGTTGGTCACCTTATTTAAAAATGTTTATTATAGCATCTTCAGGCCCTGCAAACCAACAAGTTTATTATTCTTATGATGGATATAAATGGAATACAGGATTTTGTACATTAAATATGATGACTACTATATGGATTGATGAATTAAAATTATTTTTAGGATATAATGATG
>Ga0208857_1000221_pt1 | contig 12385 bp, 13 predicted proteins | sample LakMenEpi05Nov12_FD_150674 | JGI IMG/M metagenome (GOLD analysis project Ga0208857, IMG submission 150674) | Freshwater microbial communities from Lake Mendota, WI - 05NOV2012 deep hole epilimnion (SPAdes) | ecosystem: Environmental > Aquatic > Freshwater > Lake > Epilimnion/Euphotic zone ... | reverse complement strand
GGTTTTATCTTGCTCACGAGTTAAAAATACCCTTAAACGAGCACCCATATTTTAATCACCTCACTAGATTTATTTTCCGTATTTACTTATCTTTACATAGTTTGGTTTCTTTGCGCCGACTTACTTATCAAGGAATAAATAGGTCAATACTATACCACTCATGTAATATATTCTTACACCAGTTTCCATGTATTAGACCACAATCCGAGTTAATCTCTTTCTTTGCGTCTTTGCTCCTTTGCGTCTTTGCGCGAAAATACCTTTAATTTTTTACAGACTTTTCAAAGATAAAAAATAAATGCCCATTATTATTTGTCCGGGAATCCATGAACCAGAATTAACTAAAAGCTTTATCCAAGGGTGCTTGAATCAAAGTCATCAAAACTCCGTAGATATACTGATTTTCCCGGAACAGGGTTATTTAACTTTATCAACATTTCATATTTTACATTTTTTGCACAATCGCCTTGGTAATAAGCTAGAATCGCCTGTTATATTCTTATGCTTTAGTGCTGGTGTAATTGGCGGTATAGGTGCAGCCACAGCGTGGCAACTTTTGGGCGGTCATGTGCAAGCTTTTATTGCTATTGATGGTTGGGGAGTCCCTTTAGCGGGCAATTTCCCGATTCATCGTTTAAGTCATGATTATTACACCCATTGGACTTCAGCTTATCTCGGTATGGGAGAAAACAACTTTTATGCCGAGCCAGCAGTTGACCATTTATCAATGTGGCATTCCCCCCAATCTGTCCCAGGCCAATGGGTAAATCCATCATTGGGGTTCTCTCCCACCAAAAACTACCTCAGTGCATCTGAATTTCTCAATTTCCTCTTAGAACGTTATAACAAGAAATATTGACTATTTATTCCCCATTCCCAAGTATCTGATGTTTCCCACTGAACCTACTGCTGTTAATAACGGTTTTACCGGACTGCTGAAAAACCGGGGTTTTATGCTCCTGTGGATTGGTCAACTAATTTCCCAATTAGCTGATAAGGTATTCTTTGTCTTAATGATTGCCTTACTGCAACTCTATTTACCCCCGAATCAGATAGGCGGTGATGCACGCTTCTATTTGTATATGGCATTTACCGTACCCGCAATATTGTTTGGCTCTGCCGGTGGTGTGATCGTTGACCGTGTGCCAAAAAAACTGATTATGGTGGGTTCAGATCTGGTACGGGGGATATTCATGCTGCTAATTCCCTTCCTGCCACGAGAATTTGGGATACTTTTATTCTTCACCTTTTCTATCTCCACCGTTACCCAGTTTTTTGCCCCAGCAGAACAGGCTTCAATTCCCCTGTTGGTAAGAAAAGAAGGTTTAATGGCTGCCAATGCCTTATTTAGCAGCACAATGATGGCTGCATTAATTATTGGTAATGCGGTGGCTACTCCGATGTTGAATTGGTTTGAAACCTTTAATAAGGGCTTTGGTAAAGAATTGGTCGTTGGCTGCTTATATCTAATTTCTGCCGTGATTATGATGCCGATTCAGTTTCAAGAACCCAAACGGATTCACGAAGAAACAGCCGCAATTAATCCCTGGGCTGAATTTTTGTTAGGACTACGCTATCTCAAACAAAATCGGCTGGTATGGAATGCCATGCTACAAATAGTTACATTATACTGCGTATTTGCCGCCCTGATAGAATTAGCCATTGGTATGGCGGCTAGGTTACATTTAGCACCAGAAGAATTTAGCTCTTTCGTAGCTGCGGCTGGGGTGGGTATGGTAATAGGTGCGGCTATTTTGGGGAATTTTGGACATAGACTATACAATAAACCCTTGCCTTTAATCGGATTTTTGATGATGGCGGTTTCATTAGGTTTATTCATTTTTATTGATAACCAACCCCTAGCATTAGGACTTTGTATTTTCTTAGGCGTGGGTGCAGCTTTTGTCAACGTGCCAATGCAAACTTTGATTCAACAACAAACACCACCAGAAATGCACGGTAAGGTATTTGGCTTTCAAAATCATGCCATTAATATTGCTCTTACAGCACCCTTGTTAATTACCACAAAGCTAGTTAATGCCTTTGGATTATCAGCGGTATTGTTGGGAATGAGTATAGTTGTCGGGGCTGTTGGTGTCTGGACTTGGCAAAATACTCGGCGGGTATTGCAAGATGTGATCTAAAAATTGTACAATCATAATCCGTTCTCAATACTAATAAATCCGGCTTTCTCTGCAATTGTGAGAATCTTTACATTAAAATGAAGTTTTAAATACAGAATCTAAGCGTTAATTTTAGCTATACTTTGAGGTTAACTGTGGTTTCGTCTTCTCAAATCAGTCTCCCAAAATCTGAAAATAATCAGCAGTCTCCCGTATCTAATTCGTCAGTTCCCTCACCAAAACGGGCATCTGGCGGTTTCGCGTTGATAGATAGTCTCATCCGTCATGGTGTTGAGCATATTTTTGGTTATCCCGGTGGCGCGATTCTACCGATTTATGATGACCTCTATAAAATAGAAGCTGGGGGTACGGTCAAACATATCTTAGTTAGACACGAACAAGGTGCTTCCCACGCCGCCGACGGTTACGCCCGTGCTACTGGTAAAGTGGGAGTATGCTTTGGTACTTCCGGTCCTGGGGCAACCAATTTAGTTACGGGTATTGCTACGGCTTACATGGATTCTATCCCCATGATTGTGGTTACAGGACAAGTACCAAGAGCTTCTATTGGTACAGATGCTTTTCAGGAAACAGATATTTATGGAATTACCTTACCCATTGTTAAGCATTCTTATGTAGTCCGTGATGCCAAAGATATGGCGCGGATTGTGGCTGAAGCTTTTCACATTGCCAGCACTGGTAGACCTGGACCTGTTTTAATTGATGTTCCCAAAGATGTAGCGTTAGAAGAATTTGATTATGTTCCTGTGGCGCCGGGTTCAATTAAGTTACCTGGCTACCGTCCCACAGTCAAGGGAAATCCGCGCCAAATTAATGCGGCAATTCAATTAATTAGAGAAAGTCGTCGCCCATTGTTGTATGTTGGGGGAGGAGCGATCGCCGCTAATGCCCACGAAGAAGTCAAACAACTGGCAGAATTATTTAATCTCCCCGTCACTACTACCTTAATGGGTATCGGTGCATTTGATGAACATCATCCCCTGTCCTTGGGAATGTTGGGAATGCACGGCACAGCCTACGCTAACTTTGCCGTTACAGATTGCGATTTATTAATTTGTGTTGGTGCAAGATTTGATGACCGAGTGACAGGTAAATTAGATGAATTTGCCTCTTTAGCCAAAGTCATTCACATTGATATTGACCCCGCAGAAGTCGGTAAAAACCGCGTTCCCCAAGTTCCCATTGTGGGGGATGTCAAAAACGTCTTAAAAGACTTATTACGGCGATGTCAAGACGCAAATACCAAAGCCACACCTAACCAAAACCAAGAATGGTTAAACTTAATTAACAGTTGGAAACAAGATTATCCTCTGATTGTCCCCCATCATGCCGACAGCATTTCTCCTCAAGAGGTAATTGTTGAAGTTGGTAGTCAAGCCCCCCACGCATTTTATACTACAGATGTTGGTCAACATCAAATGTGGGCAGCCCAATTCCTCAAAAATGGTCCAAGACGCTGGATTTCTAGTGCGGGTTTAGGAACAATGGGTTTTGGTGTTCCTGCGGCTATGGGTGCAAAGGTGGCATTCCCGGACGAAGAAGTAATCTGTATCAGCGGTGATGCCAGTTTCCAAATGTGTTTGCAAGAGTTGGGAACACTTGCACAATATGGTATTAATGTCAAGACTTTGATCTTAAATAACGGTTGGCAGGGCATGGTGCGGCAGTGGCAGGAAGCCTTCTATGGACAGCGTTATTCATCTTCTAACATGGAAGTCGGAATGCCTGATATTGAGCTTTTAGCACAGGCTTATGGCATCAAGGGGATGGTAATTACTAAGCGGGAAGAGTTGGCAGATAAAATCGCCGAAATGCTGGCACACAATGGACCCGTAATTGTGAATGTCCACATTACCAGAGATGAAAATTGCTATCCCATGGTAGCGCCTGGTAAGAATAACTCGCAAATGGTTGGTTTGCCTAAGCCAACACCAAGAACCGCAGTTGAATCAATTTCTTGCAGCAATTGTGGGACTCAAAACCAACCTAACCATAATTTCTGTTCTGATTGTGGAACAAAGTTGTAGTTAGATTTTGTAGGGGTTTAGCATGATGCTTTACCCTTATACAGAATTGTAATTTATGATTTTAAGCAACATCAATTAAGTAGGTGAACGGAAAAAACCGTAGACGCAAAGCGGCTTCTCGAAGAGTAATATGTAACGATTTAGTCCTTTCGCTGGTTATTCTACTAGTTTGGAGATATATGAGAATTGCTATGAGACTTGTAAGCAGAGAAAATATAAAGCCCATAAAGTTTTTTGTATTGTGAGGAGTTGATATACACTTAACATACAAGTATAATAATGAGTTTAAGGTTTAGTTATCAATAAGTAATTTAAAAGGGTAACGTAAATAGACAACAGAAGGAAGAATTTACAGCATATTTCATCTGAGTTAGGTACAGAAATTAGGAGCTTAGTTTGCTTTTCCAGAAGTTTTTACAGATGATCTTCCAAGGGAAAAAACTAACACCTCAATTAACGAAGGCATCACAATTTTCCCATAAATAATGTATAATGTAATGTATACACTAAATATACTTCTAAATTGTGTCAACCAAAATTCGCAAGCAGATTTATATCCAACCACGTCAAGAACATCTACTCAAAGAGATTGCACAACAAACAGGTATAAGTGAAGCCGAGATTATCCGTCAAGCCATTGACCTTCATCTTGGTGAAATCACTGTCCCCCAAACCGATATCTCACTGTGGGAAGCCGAAAGAGAATTTATTGCACAAATCAAAACTCGACCTGTTCAAGCTGGAGGTAGAGATTGGAAGCGGGAAGACCTTTATGAACGGTAGAGTTTTTATTGATACTAATATTCTAGTGTACATCTACGATCCATTAGATACCACAAAACAGGAACAAGCGATCGCAGTTGTTGATAGGTTAATTCGTTCGGGGAAAGCAGTAATTAGTACCCAGGTGATAGGGGAGTTTTTTATGGCTACAACCCGCACTAGACGCTCGCTTTTAACTCCTGCTGAGGCATTGGTGCGAATGCGTAACTACTTAGCTATTTGCCATATTGTTGATATGACAAAATTAATCTCCCTAGAAGCGATTCGTGGCCTAGAAACCCATAACTTTAGTTTTTGGGACGCGCAAATTTGGGCAACAGCAAGACTCAATCAAATTGAAGAAATTTACAGTGAAGATTTTCCATCAGGTGCAACTGTTGAGGGTGTAAAGTTTACAAATCCTTTTAAACTGAATGATTAATTATCGAAAGTCCAAGTTTACCAGAACAACATTGATTTTTCCTGATCTTCCTTTGCGTCTTTGCTCCTTTGTGCCTTTGCGCGAAACAAAACTAAACTCATGCAACTACCATTAATTAAATATTCCATCTTGGAGATAATCAGTCTGTTATTATTAAGTATTAATATTAAACCAGTATTTTCCACTTCTACCCCGACTCTAATACTGGCACAAGCCACAAATAGCAAAGCAGCCACAGGATCGTTAAATCAAGGACTACAAGCGATTCAATTGGGACAATTAGAAGCAGCAATTACCGCTTTTCGTCAAGCTATTAAACTAGATCCTAAATTAGCAGCAGCGCACTATAATTTGGGTTTAGCACTACGACAATCGGGACGGTTACAACCTGCGGCAGATGCTTTTTATCAAGCTACCCAAGCCGATCCTCAATTTGCTTTAGCTTTTGCAAATTTAGGTGGAGCATTATTAGAAGGAAATAATTTAAAATTGGCGCAAGATTATTTAAATCAGGCTTTGAAGTTAAATCCAAATCTGGGTTTTGCCCATTATAACATGGGGTTAGTTAAGGAACAGGAAAAAAATTGGGAAAGTGCGATCGCCTCTTTTCAAAAAGCCAGAACAATGAGTCAAAATGCGCCTGAACCAGCCTATCATTTAGGGATATGTTATTTGCAGCTAGGGAAAATTGAGCAAGCAAAAGCAGCTTTTAATCAAGCAATTAAAATCAATCCTAAATACGCAGAAGCACACTATAATCTTGGTTCAATTTTATTTAACCAGGGTAAATTAACCGAAGCTTTAGCAGCTTTCAGAAAATCAGCCGCAGCTAACCCTAATTATGCTAATGCTTATTATGGTGCAGGGTTAGTTTTTATGCAGTTGAAGCAGTATAAAGAAGCTGTGCAAGTCTTCCAATATGCCAGAGATTTATATAATATTCAAGGCAATTTGCAGTGGGTGAAAAATTCCCAGCAGTTATTACAAGAAGCGCAAAAATTAAATAAGTAGCGACATTTTGACAAAACGTCTCTACTCACCAATACTGTAGCCAAATTACGAGGGTTCAACGGCTGTAGGAGCATTGTGAACACGACCAAGAGAGGTAAGCTTGGCAAAAATCTGGGCTAATAAAATAGGCTCTGGTTGTTCCGGAAGCATTTTTAACATTTCACGAACATATCGAAAACCACGACAGCCTAAAAACCTTCTAGCAATTCACGAAAGCTGCCACGATTATACTCACATGAGCAAACGCGAAAGCTAAGAACATCGGGAGCCGGATGCCGTGAAAGTGGCACGTCCGGATCTAACTGAGAGGGGCGGGAAATAATATTCCCCCTCGACTCAACCAACTGCGGTTTCCTCAAAAATTTTCAATTCTCTTGACCACTGGTTATATGAGAAGCAGAAAATGTATGCCAAACGCACTCATCGAAATAAATCTGATAGCTGGCGTAAGGCGAAATACTGGGGGAATTTAAATCTTGATAGACCATTTGACCGATGGGTTTTCGGCAATAAACAAACCGGAGCCTATCTGTTGAAATTTTCCTGGTTCAAGGTTGAAAGGCACATTCTTGTTAGGGGCAAATCATCACCCGATGACCCCAAATTAAGAGACTACTGGATTAAACGGCAGGCAGCTAAAACTAAATCCGAATTAATCAAAAGTAGGCAGAAGATAGCCCAAAGGCAACAATATGTCTGTCCTGTATGCGGGGAATCTCTATTAAATGATGATCAATTAATAAGAAATAGAATAGAAGGAAAATTTGGGGAAGGAAAAAGAAAATATGGATTAAATTTAATCAAGCTTATAAGATTGGGATAACCACTCTGGTTTTTCTAACTTGAAGTTTTCTTGAAGCATTAACTCTGTAGTTTTTAAAGCCCCTTCTACCCAAGTTTGTTCACTAGCAGCATAGGCTTCACCACAAAGATAAACATTTTCATTTTGTTTTGGTCGTCGAAGTCTTTTAGCAACCTCCCAAGGTTTAATATGAGTTTTCCAAAAATGAAACCCTCCACCAAAAGGTTTAGCTGACCAATCTTTAAACACAGCAATATAAGGTTGAGGAATATGTTCTATTTGATGTAACTCTTTTAAGTAAGTGGACGTTAAATAACCAAAATGTGTAACGATATGTAAATTCACCTCAATGCGTTATTGTGGTTGAGTTTTAGCCATTTCACAAAACGAAATATACTTTGATTTTTCTCCGCCTACCTACTTAGCTGATCTTGAACGGCTAATACCATATTTTTTGTTGCCCATAGTCCATCCAAACCAGTTGAGTTGGAGAACGGATTTTTTGTCCCTAGATAGGGTTTCCCTTCAATCAATGGTTGCCAAAAACTCATCGCTTGATTAAACCCTCGATGATAACTAGCTAAAATAAATGAATTAAGATTATTTTGATGTTCAATTTTAGGGGAATTAGCTTTTACGGTTGCATAAAAAACTTCTCTAATGGGTAAATCTGTATCTGAACGGCCATATTCTAATCCCAAGTCTTTCCACCAAGGTCTTTCGTAACCTAAAAATAGTTTGTAGGCAGGTTGTGCTATCACAGAATCAATATCTTGCTTGATATCTTCTTCAAAAAAATCAGTTTTTTCACTTAAAACTTTCAAGGGATATTGCGGAATAGCTAGAATTAAGTGTTTCGTGTAAAGGACATTTGTAGTGCCATTTATTTGATCAGTAAAAATTAATTTTATTAGTTTATTATTATCTTCGTTATAGTCTAGACAATTAAAAGTCTCTAATTGCTGATTTTTTTGGACTACTCCTCCTCGATCAATAAATTGTTCTGCTAATCGGAGGGTAAGAGATTGAAACCCCTCTAGTATTGTGCGGTATTCAGTTTTTTCACCATAAGTTATCATAAACCATTGGAGAGCTTCGGCAGCATTCCAATTAGTAAGACTTGCACAATAGCCGCCAGCATCTACTAAAAGGTTGTAAGCTTCAACACTCAAGCTTCTAAAAAGTAAATTCCAAATGCCTATATTATGAATAGATTCGCCATCTATTAGTAAAGATTTTTTTAGCTGATTCCACTGTTCTGAGGACATTTTTTTCGCATCAGGAACAAATTTTTCAATCGCTGTGGCTAACAATTCTGTTGGATTTTTTCCGAGTTCATCTTGATGGAGATTGTAAGGAATTTCTGAGGAAGAATAAAAGTCTTGATGTTTAAAGTGCTTTCCTCTTAAATACAGAAGATTTTCCCCAGAACTTGATTCAAATTTAACAGAAGTTAAATTCATCTTCTCGATTAAATTATTAATGATTAATTGATTGCTGCGATAACGCATTGCACCTAATTCGCTTATGCGCTCAGGAATACCAGGTATAGCTACAGAGTATAAACGACCTCCTAGTCGCTCACTACTCTCAAATAAGCTGATCTTTAAATCATTCTTTTCATTCGCTAAACGCCAGGCTGAGTATATTCCTGAAATTCCACCACCAATAATTGCTACGTCTATTGTATTCGATTGAACTATCATAAATAAAACGGTTTTTGATAAAGGTTAAAGTCTGTTTTTGATATTTTTTGATTACGCAAATAGTAGAGTATAAACTCTAACAAAAAACTTTTTTTATAACTTACTTTCTAGAAGTCATAAACATTTAGTTATACCGCCATCAACAGGTAGATTAATACCATTTATATAAGCAGCAAGAGGAGATGCTACAAAGGCTATTGCCCAACCAATTTCTTCGGGTTGAGCAAATCTAACCACTGGAATAGGAGATGTTAAATATTGCATTACTTCTTCTTTAGTTTTGCCTGTCTTCTCAATTTCCTCTTGAATTCGATAAGATAATCGCCTTGTTTCTACAACTCCAGGCAGTATATTGTTAACAGTGATGCCATACCTGCCAAGTTCGTTAGCCATTGTTTTTGCCCAGTTGGAAATAGCCCCTCGCATTGTAGCAGAAATTCCTCTAGCTCCAACCGGTTCTTTTGCTTCATAAGAGGTAATATTAATAATTCTACCATAGGCAACTTTTTTCATTCCTGATACCACTGCTTGTGTCAACAAATGATTGCAAATTAAATGTTGAGCAAAAGCTGCTTGAATATCTGATACTTTGGCTGTATTTGCTTCTCATTTGTGAGGTCCACCCGTATTATTGATGAGGATGTGAATAGTTTTTTTGTCTGCTAAATAGCGATCAACTTGTGTTTTTAATTGTTCTGGTTGCCAAAAATCTGCTACGATGTAATCGTGTTTTTGTCCTAATTTATTATCTAGTTCGTTAGCCATTATTGCTAACTTTTCTTCATTGCGGGCAATGAGGGTAATATTAGCACCCAAATTAGCAAGAACTATTGCCGTTGCTTGACCTATTCCTGATGTGCTGCCACAAACAATTGCGTTTTTATGGGTAAGATCCAAAAATGGAGAAAGATCGCTCATGGTTGACTTATTTTCTATATTCAATCTCTATGGTATCATAGTAAATAGTCTGATCGCAAACCTAATTCAATTGTCATCGATCTATTTGGATTTAATCGAGGTATGTCCAAAGAATTTACATTTAATCGAATTACTATTATTGGTATAGCGGAACTTCCCGAACCAATTCTTGATCGCTTTCAAGAGCTATCCCAAGCAGAAATTATTATTTTTGAGAAGATTGAAGACACAAATGAAACGATTATTCATCAAACTGATTGTTTGCTCGTTAGCATTCGCATCAACATCAATGCTTCTTTTTTAACTGAGTCCAAGAAACTCAAATATGTCGGAGTTTATGGTTCAAGTTTGAATAATATTGATTTAGATATGGCGACTCAATTGGGAATTTGTGTGTCTAAAGTTGTTGGTTATTGTGATCGGGAAACGGCTGAATTTGTTATCTTAGTAGTTGGTGCTTTAGTTCGCGGTTTGTTAAGAAATGATTGGCCAGAGTTTCCCTATTCACTTCACGGTAAAACTCTCGGTATTGTGGGAATGGGAAATGTGGGAATTTCTCTTTCTCGGTTAGCAATTAGTATGGGAATGCAGGTTTTATACTACAGCAAAAATCGCAAACCTACTCTAGAAAATCATCAGTTAAAGTACACAGACTTGCCGCAACTTTTATCTCAAAGTGATATTATTTCTTTACACGTTCCTCCTCATGTTCGAGCCTTAACTACAGAAGATTTTTCTTATCTACGTCGTCAAGCTATTCTGGTTAATACCTGTATTGGTAGAGTTTTTGATGAGCAAGATTTAATCAAATGGCTATCCTGTTCTGATAATACTGTAATTTTTGATGCAATTGCGGCTCAAACCTACCCAAATGTTTTTTCTCAGAGTAACGCCATTCGCTGCCAGCAATCTGCTTATTCTACATTAGAATCAATTTCTAGCAGACAAGAGAAATTCATACAAAATGTGCATGAATTTCTGGCAACCATTGTTTGTTGAGCGCAGTAAAAACTTTAAAAAAGCTCCACCGGACATGGACAACAAAAGACTGGTCACTACTCAAGTAAGCGATTGTAGCCAAAACTATCTTGCCCTTTATTTTGGGTTCATAAGAAACAGGTTTTTTCAGTTCGCTGTAGTAATCAAAATAAATTTTCTGACCTCCAGACTGGAAAGCTGTCCAAAACATTCGATTATTCCAATCAATTGGCAATTCATTTTTCAATTCTTTGGGTAACAGAACATGAAGAAACTTTAGTTTTGCAAGAACATAAAGAACAGTCAGCTTGCAACAAAACAAAATTTTAGATTGATTTCTCATTTTAAATTTCCTTCAGTTGAGATAAATAATAGTGATTTGATTGAATATATTGCTGTCAAAAGTAGAGAATATTATCAATTTATCATGATTTAAGGGGCATTTTTTGGGCATTTTAGAGCAATTCATCACCGGAAATTCCCCCTCGTAATCCCCAGTTTTCCGCAGGTATTTCGTTAATAATAATTCTCGTATCCGTAGGGGAAAATCCAAATGTTTCTAAACCTTGACAGAGCTTTTGGTAAAGGAGTTTTTTCGATTCAAGAGATCGCCCTGGGAACATAGAAATTGTAATAAGAGCATACTTATCCGACGCATTAAGGGGAGGATAAAAATTATTGCTATCGTACTCTATGACTCTAACTAAGCGATCGCTTTCTGGAATTTTGAGAACTTCAACCATAGTTGTATGTACAAATGTAACCATCTGTTGTTTGTCTTCGAGATTGATAGATTGACTTAATTCAATAAGGGTAACTGGCATAATAATTAATAACTTCTAATGGTTATTTTACCAAAGTTTGGGTCGATTAACAAAAGTTAAAACTTCTTCTATGAATTTGCGGGTTTTGAATTGACAACCATGCATAGATTCCTCCACTTAGGCAAATTTTTGATTTTTTTTGATGCGGATTGGTTGATCAATAAGATGATAGAAAAAGATTGAGCTGATCAATGCTAGCAAGACTAAAGACCAAGAAGTTCTCAAGCCGAGTACCGCATAACCAAAAAGAATAGCTGGTGAATGAAACAGATAAAGTGGATAAGATAAATCTCCCAGGTAGTTAAATGCTCGGAGTATAGGTTCGGAAAGTTGAATCGAACCCGAATAGATTAAAACTAAAGCGCTAATGACATAGGTAAAGCTGTCAAAATCGCCAATTCTGCCGCTGTGGAATTCTAGTAAAAGACAGCCCAAGCCAATCATCAGCGCTTTGGCTAATGGCTTTTCGGCATTCAGAAAGTAGAAGAATCCTAGTAGCCACGCCCAGAGCAGCAAAATTAGCGGTAATCCATAGCGCAGGAACGCAATATTTGCATCAGGAGGCTTTAGCTGAGAAAATAGAATGTAGGCTCCAGCGGATATACCAATTAAGCTCAAAATTATTTTGGAATTTAGCTTGATGACTCCCGGTTCGCCCATTTTTGCGAGAGTTAGAAGAATTCTACTCAGGAGTAAAAGATTGACCACTAAGCTGAGTATAAATAGTAGGGGGAAACCCAAGTAAAACAAGAATACGCTGCTGTAAAGGGG
>Ga0208857_1000219_pt1 | contig 12474 bp, 16 predicted proteins | sample LakMenEpi05Nov12_FD_150674 | JGI IMG/M metagenome (GOLD analysis project Ga0208857, IMG submission 150674) | Freshwater microbial communities from Lake Mendota, WI - 05NOV2012 deep hole epilimnion (SPAdes) | ecosystem: Environmental > Aquatic > Freshwater > Lake > Epilimnion/Euphotic zone ... | reverse complement strand
GTGTCATCCCTTTGAAACCAAACTCTTCAGCGCATTTGAGACAGATACCGCGCAACTCGGTACGCATACGAATATCGGCAGTGTTAAAGCCACAAGCGCAAATGTCGCAGTTCACTTGAACCCTCCGAGCCTCATGGCCACGATCGCATCTTGAGTTGACCGGGTCAGGTTGGACAAATAAATGCCGTTCTCTTCAGCGACATAAGCCAATTCAAAGAGTGCCTTTCTAAGCATTGCAACGTCCTCGCCAAGGCGTTGAATTTGCCATGCGGCGGCTTTCATTGCGATATCGGCTTTAGCGATCGCAACAGTCATTTCTTGCACTTGGTCAATCATGGTCGGGGCTCCCTAATTTGTCGGTATTTGCCGTCACGGTACACCAGCGGTGTGGCTAGGTTTGTGTCGGATTGTAGTTGGCGTCGTTCTTTCCATGTGAGACCCCCCCAAATTCCGTAACACTCAAGTTGGGTCGTAGAATATTTGAGGGATTCGGCTAGGCAAGACGGCCTAACGATGCAGGTCGCGCAAACGGCTTTTGCTTCAGCAATTTTTTTGCGTGAGTACCGTTCACCCGGTTCAAAGATGAACAGGTTTAGATCCATGCCTCGACAAGCTGCGTGATCCCACCAGCGTGCTAACACAGTCGCCAAGGTTTCCATCCGCAACCGCCACCCTCAGCAATATCAGAATAAAGCAGGTAGGCGAATCTGAGGTTGAGGGTTGGGTCAGACATGGCTTCAGCAAACGGCATATTGAACACTTGCTCAACGTACTTGGTATGGATCTCGTTGATCTGCGCGACGCCGTGATCGTGGCCGTTAAAACGGTCTGCTAGTTCGGGGTCACTGGACATCGGTGTGATGTTTAGGCACCTTGTTTCTTTCCAGAGCAAACGACCTAGTTTTTGCAATGTCTCAGTGTTGTTGGGCCAGCCAACCGAGATTGCTTCAGGGAACCATTCTTGGCATTTGGTTTCTAGTGGTACTTCTGCAATTCGTGGTGACGCCAAGACGGTCGTGCTAGTGGTGCTGGTTGTGGTTGTTGCTAGTAGTTCCTCTGCGCGGTCGGCAAGTTGCTGAGGTGTCAGGTCCTGCAATGTGATTGTTTGCCGGGGCGCAATAGTAAGCATCGGTGACGATTCCTGTACGTCTGAGATCGCCCAGACTGCCAACATTGCGTAAGTGGCTAAGGCTAAAAAGGTAAGTCGTTTAAGGTTCATTTAGTAATCCTCTGATAGGTCCGCAACTGATTTGCGGGTGCTGAAGAATCCCTCCAGCATTGGTTTCTGCATGATCTCTCGAGCCATAAAAGCGCGGTAATTGTTGTTGAATTTGAACTCGCTACTGGGGTCGTTAGTGATCGCGTGTTCGTAGCGCAAGACTTCAATAAGAGCTGCGATGCCGTAATGCGTGTATCCGCGGTGCATGAGCTGGTAACACATTTTGGTGAGGGTCGGCATGACCCAAGGGTTTGCCTCTTTGAAGGCTTCATATTTAAGCATCTCGGCTGGAACAGCGAGAACGTCAAAAAGGGATGGTTGCATTGTTTCCTCCTGCGGTCGGGGTCCCGCTATTACGGGACGCACTTGGTTGCCAGTCATTAGACCGACTCCCAGACCAAATGTCAAGTCACCGCACGTCGAGTGTAGGAAAAGCCGCTATGGCATCTAGGACGGCTTGTGGAAGGTTGTCTCCGCAGACGTAGCGAATATGCCACGCTTCTGCGTTAGCACCGTTTTTGACTTCCCATGAGAACCCAAACTTTAGGGCGTTGCTGGTAGAAAATCCGTCGCCTAGTAACCATTCAAGTCGTTTGCCTGAAGCTGACGCGACATCTATCGCGAGCCCCCAACCGTGGTTGCTTGTACCGGGTGTGCCTGCTGGGGCGAAACCTTGTTTTAGGAACCACACTTGCCCGTTGTATTTGCGGGTCACTTGGGGTTTACGAAAGTTGGGTTTGGCTTCGTACCGTTCATTGAACAGGGCTACTTGTTGGGCTAGTGGGCGGTATGCGCCGACGTGCTTGAGTTCTATTCCGTCAAAGTATGCGGCGAGTTGTAGCGCGTTCCATGCTGTTGCCGCGAGGCTGTGCAGTTTGCCGTTTGGGGCTTTGATGTCGCGTAATAGGGCTGGTTTGATTTCGCCGTTCTTTTGACCTTCTAGGTCGGTCGGCATGATAATCGGTAGTACCGGGTAGTTAGTCATCTTGTTTGTCTCCCTTGTCTTTGAGGCCGTTACTTGCCAAGATTCCAGATAAGGCACCGGTAAGAAACAACATCATTGGTGATAGTAACGCCCAGGCTGATTCGTCATTAGGGCTGACTTCTAAAGGTTGAATTACAAACAGCAGGCCGTACAACAAAGCTGCAGTTGAACCTAGAAACGCTACGGCTAAAGCAATACCAACGATGAGTATTAGTCGGGCTTTAATTTCTGAGTTTGTGTATTTCTTCACGGGTTGCACCTTGTCGCTGTGGGTTGGGTTTCGCAGTTGTTTCGAGTGCGGTCGCTACAGCTGGTAATGACCAGCATTAGGGCAATGGCAAGAGCGGCGATCACGGCGAGAGTTTTCACTTTTCGGCTGCTTCGGCTTCGGCTTCACGTTCGTCTGCGTCGGCTTCTTCTTCGGCTGTATACGGTCGTTCGGTTTGGTTGCCTTCAATGTCAATGTCAATGTGGGTTCGGTTCATGGTTAGTTCCTGTATCCGTAAAGTTTGTAGTTGCAGTTAGTAAATGTTGATGAAGCAAGCAAGATTCTAATTCCGTTGTAGGAAGTTGTGTTGCCAAGTTGACCCGCAAAAGTGATACCAGCGTAAGAACCAGCCAAACGGGTGTCTATTGACTGCCCGTTAACTGAAGTGTATTGCGTTGCAAAAGGGCTGTGTATTTCAAAACTTAAAGCACCCGACGCAGCACCGCCGTTTTGAACGGCACCTGTGTCAAATTGTGCAGCGTTATTTCCACGAAAAACGGAAACAGTGCCGACAGCGACATCAACCTGTGTGACACCGTAGTAGTAGCCAGTTGTCGCAGGCGTACCGCTGTTTTGTAATCGCAACTGAATTGAAGGCAAACCAGCCACAGTACGAATTTGTGTCAAAACAAGTTTGTACGATTCATAGTCAGCATTGAAATTAGTTATGTCAAACGATGAACCGCTAGTAACAGTACCACTAGTAATTTTCCACATGCCGACAGCGTTCATTTGTGCCGCTGTCAGGACTGCGCCCGAACTAAAATCTGGTGGTGTAGCCATAATGTTTCTCCTTTACCAGCCGAGTCGACTGGTGTCTAAAATACCTAAAGTTGATGAGTTAAGCGTAAAAAATTGGTAGTACGTCAACGGACTAAACGACAAATCAAAAGTGGTTTGCTCCGGCGTCACGTTAATTTTATAGCCTTCCATCACCATGTCTTGACTGTAATCGCTAAGTTGATTTGGCGGCCGATACTCAAAATTGACTGTTCTGTTGTTTGAACTAAAACATTCATACAACCATGATTCTAAAGCGTCGCTGTTTTGCGCTACATCACTAAAAGAACAAGTAAACCGTTCTTGCGTTGGGTCGTCAAAATTGTTTGCAATCCAATCAGCGTTACCACTTGCCTGCGTAGTTGTGTAATCAACTGTTGACGACGAATAAAACGCAGGGCCGTATGTTGAAACAGAAGTGGCGTTAGTACTGGTTTGGCTAGCCAAGCCGTTAGGTGAAACTGTCGCCGTGTTAATAAATTCAAAACCTGCCGCTATGCGTTCAAACTGTTGGTATGCAATCCGTGTTGTTGATGGCGTACGACCTATTTTTGTGGCAATCGGTGCAAGGGTTGAAACATAATTACGCCCAATAAATTGAAGGGCATTGCCTTCTAGAAAACAGTAACCCCGTTCTGTGGTCACAAGAAAGTTTAAATAATTGGTGACTGTGCCGGTATAAGTAGTTCCACTAGCAATGGAACCTGAACCGTAACCGATGACGCCCATATCGGCAGGCAAAATACCTGAACTACTAAAAGTGTCTAACTGGTTATCGCAAGTATCTTGAGCAATCACAAAATTAGTTGCTTGGATTCGACCAGCCCTAGAAATGAAATCAGCACAAGTAAACGTGACGGTGCTTAAACCTGTGTCGCCAGGGTAATCGTCATATGTTATTTTTTGTAACCAAAAATGGCAGTTAAAATCGCCAGCAAGGTATGTACCTTTGACCGTTAACATTTTGCCGTATTCAACAGTTGCAGCAAAATTGTCGTTGTTATTAAGTGTGATGACGCATTGACCACCCGAATAAGTGTCCAAATATTGTTCACGGCCACCAGTAATGTTTAACGACAAAACACGGCTAGTAAAACTTGTTGCGCCTCCGTCAGCCGTGACAGTCCAAGTCATCTTTGGCATTACATCGCCCTAGTGTTTACAGGCACTGGGCCCAACTGACGCACGTACTGTTGCAAGGCTCTAACGATGCTGTTGGGGTCGCCACCGTTGACATTGACCGTGATGTTCGCTCCGCCACCCATTGCGTGGTTCGGCGTAATGTTCCCAGACGACGACGGTGTAAACAACTCTGGCCCGCGCTCACCCACAAGATAAGTCGAGCCACCAGCGACCGGACCCCCGAGGGCTCTTGCGCCACCAAACCGCCGTTCTTCAATTCCTGTGTTGACTCCTCTTCCAATTCGATCAATTAAAGTAATAGCGCGATCTAATTGTTCAGTATCAACAAGGATTCGAATCTGATTCTTTTCCGCATTAGTTAACGTCACTGTGCCAGCGAGGGCTAGGACCATCAGCTGAGCGTTAATTAGGCTTTCGTTATATTCATCAACTGCCTCTTTTGAACCGCCGTAAGCCTCAACCGCTTTTTCTTTAAGACCAGCCAACTGTTCTTTAGCGTCGGTCATAGCACTCTCAAGTTTTAGCGTGCCGATCAAGGACTGCCATTTAAGATCAATGATTGCTAACTCTTCAGCTTGCTGCTCAATTTGGAGGTTCATCAAAGCCATTTCTTCGCGACCTTCTGCAAGCCTTGAATTGACATATCCGCTATACGCATCGCCAAGAGATTTTGCAGCTTCTTCAGCCGCTTTGGCGTTTTCTTCGTTGTCGTTAAATAAGCCGCCTAATGCGCCGAGAGCCCTTCCAAGGGGTCCCTCTTTCAGTTGTCTACCTAATCCTTCCCAACTGGTCAAATCTTTTAAGTCAGACACGATGTCAATAAAAACGCCGCCAGCGTTAATAACAAAAGCGTTCCAAATGTCACCAAGTTCTTGAATGGTTTCTCGGTACTCTTTAGCCTTTGCTAGTTCTTCATCCGAGATAACTTGCGCGTTCGACACAGAATCTAAAGAGGCTTTAAGATCGTCTGCGCCCATCTCAATAAGTTCGGCCATGGACTGCCAGCCCTTACCAAGCAGCTGCGCCGCAACCGTTGCTTTTTGAGCTGGGTCTTTAATGCCTTTAATTCGTTCAATGGTCTTAAGGAAAGTTGCGTTGACGTCTAACGACCCATTTTTCAAATAGACAAGGTCAACACCAAGGTTTCGCACCTTGTCTGGGTCCGCACCAATCGTTTTATTGAGTCGACCAATCGCACCTTCAACGGCGTCTACCGGGATACTCAGATCGCCCGCTACCTCAATATAACGTGACGCGTCCTCAACCGATAATCCTGTTGCATCCGCAAATTTGCCTGACGCTAACGCGATGTCTTGAAAGGCTGTGATTGCTTTAGTTGCAAAAGTTGCAAGAGCGGCCCCACCTGCAATAGCAAGGTTGCCAGCGTTGGCTTTAACTGCGTCTAAAGCAACTTTAGAGCCAGCTTTAAACTTGCCCATTCCACCTTCAGCGTCACCAACAGCAGTTTTAAAGTTACCAAAAGCGGCTTTAGCGGCCTTAATCCCTGAGTCTGAGAACTCGGTAAGAATCGGAATGTTAATTGCCATCAGAATTTAACTTTCATTAGTTCCTTGTTCGCTTCAAAGATTACCTCTTTGATAACAGGCTCTAAGGCTTTTTGGAAGTCTGGGATCGCTTTTTCGCCACCAGCCCAAACCATGCGCGACGGACCGCGACCAATCTTTTGCGTAAGTAATCCCGAAAAGTTTGGGCGACTACGCGGACCACCACGGCCTCCACCGCCAGCCTTGCCAGCCATATCTGCAATCGCGAGTGCTGCACCTTTTGTCCCTACAGTGATCGTGCCAATAGTTTCATACTGGGCACCTTTTTCAATGTTGCGTTTGCGTGCTTTTCGAGTGTTGGTCTTAACCACAATGTTCTTGGTCTGACCGTTCTTCCACCCGGTACGCCACGGGCCGTCCATGCCTCGAGTGGGCGACGACGACGGAACCAGCGGTGTAATTGCGTCAACAACGACCTTGCCTAGTTCACGGATCTGCTTGCCGTAAGCGCGACGCAATTTAGGGTCAATGGAATTGATCGTCCGCAGAGCTTCTTTAAGCCCTGTTGGTTTAAGATCTATTCCAAGACTCATTTTTTGCTCTCGTTCTGCTCGATTATCAACCTGATCATTTCGTCAATGATCTGGGCTGGTGTTTCCATCAGATCCAACGGACTGATGCCTGTACGAACAGCGAGCTGCGCGATCAGGTTAGTGGCTCTTCCTGCGGGCCCTGTTTGGCTTTTGGGATAAACGTGATATCCATGACGTTCTCTACCCAAGTGCTAAACAACGGCACCACAATTTTCTTGGTTCGTAACGCATCCCAAGCCAACCATGCGAGAGGCTTGAACTTCATGTCCTCTAAGAAACGGCCCACGGAGAGCGTGGGGTGATGATCTTCCCACCTGCACGCAACTCCGTAGGTGATCGGTGCTTCGAATGTTTCACCGTCAGCCATTTCTACTTTTAATGTCATGCCAATCATGTCGGGGTCCTTTGGTTAGTTGTTGATTACGGGCTGGTGATGTCGCGCACCCACGTGCCGCCGACATAACTTACGCTTACTTGGCTGAGCTCTGAAACGGTCGTTACGATCGGCGTAAACGAAGCCAACATAGCATTACTGATCGTGTATTCGGGGTTACTGGCGGACTCGGTTGTGCCTGCTGGTGAGATGACCAGAGTAGTGGTGCCGTCGCCGACCTGATCAAACAGGGTGGCTTCAATTTCGCCTGTTCCGTAGTTCATGAACATCGTTAAGGTGACGTTCACCATTTGGAGGCCTGACACGAAGCGGTGTCCGGTATCGCCGAAGGTCGTTGATTCGAGTGAGTCGTAACCGATCTCAAGTGAGGCGGCTGAGGTGTTCTGAGTGACGTCCACTCCACCGATGGTGACGGTTGGGTTGGACAGGTAAACGGTTTTTGTTGTGGGCATGGTTTTTCCTTTATGGGATGCGCTTGGAAGCGATTCTGATTGTTAGGTCGTATGCGGGTAGTTCTTGTGAACCGATTTGAGCAAGCGACGGTGAGCCACTCACAACAGCAATAGAACTGTTCATGATTGTGTCCACGACGCCGAGGATGTAGTCGCTTGAATCTTGGTTGCCGGGTGGCGCGCCAAGGACTCGGAGATCAACTGTGATGTCTGCAATTTGGTTGTTGAAACAAGTAAACGTCGGTAATTCCACGAACACGGTAAGCGGTCGTGCGTTGCGCGGATCGGTGACAGGCTTGAGTCCCAAGGCTGTAAGCGACGCTGACACGGTGTCAACGGTGTCCGTGAAAATTCCTGCCATTTCATGCACACTGCGATCGTTTAATGCCGAGCAACTGGTTTACTCGACCCAAGGTCATAAGCGGTGGTCCTGTCATGTCACCAAACGACGCGTAACTGTCTCCAGTGGTCCCGCGTTCACGGTAAAGCCCTGCGGCGTAAAGCGTGGTTCCTAACAGTGCAGCACTGTCAGGGGCAGTCGTCAGACTGTCGTGGTAACCAGCCTGCACGCGACGCCTGAAACACCATGAATTTGCAGCTGCGACACAAGTCGTGAGAAACGCGGTGTCATTTGCCGTGGCCGACGCGATCCCGAGAAACTCTTGCGTGTTTGCGACCGTGGTCCAACTGCACGTTTGGGTCCAAGTTACTGTTCCAGTCGCTGAAGCTCTTTGATAGTTATCGAAGTTTGATTTGACAAGTAGTTGATTCGTGATGGTGACTTCATAATCAAATAAGAAATCACCTTCAACACTGACACCAACAAACCCAAAAGTAGGGACAGCCTGAACGATGTAAGTCGCATCAAAATCGTTTCCTACTCCTGCAACGACGATTGTTTGACCGATCGTGATGTCTGTGGCCTCGAGAGTCTGGATCACGGCGTAGTCGTCTACACGTTGTGCGTGCGTGACGGTGAATACGGCCATGATCCAGTTCCTCTCTTAGTTTTCGTCTATCAGACGAAAGCGGCCTTAATGGCAAGTTCTGGGGAAACAACTTTACTTGCCCAGTACCCGCGCACTGCGATCTGCCTGCTGAGTTGTGAGGGCTGTTCTACGGAAATGAGGCCCTTATTCAATTCAAACGATTCAAGCGCACGCGGATCAAGGATGGTCATGCCAGCGGAGGTCAAGTTGCGGTCAACGACAACGCGCAAACCGAAAGCAAACGCGCCCTGTGTCGAAGCGACATTGAGTGAACCGTATGCGTTCATTGGGCCAACCTGTGGGAACAACGGACGGTCTGCGGTATCCGACAAACTGCCCATCAATTTCCAGACGTTTGGCGACACGGCGAGGACGGACGGCAAGTTGCCATTTGAGCCAGTCAAGATGTCTGCGGCGGCGGTGTACATCCACTCAACCCAGTAAGCCGGGTCAGCGATTGATGCGTTAGCAAAGTTGTTGCTGTTGGTGGTGCCAGTCTGCAATTCCGAGCAGGCGAGCAAGTCGGTGCGGTCCATGTAGACGCGCATCATGTCGTCAAGCAACGGTCCGAGTGCTTCAGGTTGTGACCAGTCAATTGCGGCTTCGCTGATTTCAACATAGCCACCCTGAATTGTCTTGGTGATCTGCACGTCATTGATTTCGAATTGTGACGCGGTAATGGTCGTGTTCTGTGTAGCGGTGCCCACTGAGTTATGGACGCTCACTACGGGACGAATGAAAACGGAGCCTCCCTGCGGCATGGGGCGCAATGTGGTTGCATCCACGAGAGGACGCGAGCCAACAAACGTGTTTACCACATTTTGAATGATGGGAGTTGGGATCACACCAGGCAAATCAGGCGTGGTCACGTTGGGAGCTGCGGCGCGGATGTTTTCGTTGAGTTGTAGGAAATCACTGCCACCGCGTACGAATGCTGAGATGTATTCGCTAACGGACGGCAATTTGAATTCGCGCTTGGCGGTTGCATAGATCGGTTGAGTCGCAACAGCGGCTTCAACGCTTGTGGGTTCTGACATGGTTTCATCCTCCTCGGATGGTGTTGTTGGGGTGGTTTCTGTTGGTATTTCTTCTTCGGGTTCGTCGGCCTGAGCCACAAGGTCGCGTATTTCTGCGCCCGAGAACGCTGGAACGGCGACAAGCGATAACTCGACAAGTGAAGCGCGAGTGACGACGGTGGCTTTTAGTTCTTTGTCGTAATACGACTCTTGGACTTCTGCGCCAACACTGACGGCATCATAGGCACCCGAGCGGATAAGTTCTACGGCATCCGCACTGGCCCTCGTCCGGGCGAACGTTGCAGTGAAGCCGAGGCCCTCATCCATATCGGCGAGAGCGTTCACGGTGCCACGCAACTGCGTTAAATCGTGTCCCTCAATAAGTTTGGCGGCTTTCTGATTGACATCAAAAGCACCTCGCTCAAACGCCACACGCTGACCGCCTAAAACGGTCGCGGTAACTGGAGCCCACGGAACTGCAATACCAGAAATAGACGCGGGTGCGTCGCTATCTGATTTTGCAAAATCCAATGTGGGGAGATCGGCTGTAAGTCGAATCATGCCATTTCCTCTGATCTGCGTTCTTCTGCTGATGGTTCGTAAGCAACATTTGCCAAATCGTTTTCGGCGAGATAGTCGTCAACATCAAATTCGACATAACGGCCACGGGGCAGAATGTTGTTCATTGACAAAGTTTGTTCAATGCAGTCCAAATACTGTTTTGCGCCGAACAAGTAAAGGTCTTGTCGTGCGGACTGTGCGTTTTGGTATGTGTAGCCCTGTACCCCGATTCCTAAAAGGTATGCGGGGACCCCGCAGACTCTTGACGTTTCGAGTGCTTGGAACTGGCGCGCTTCCACTAATTGGAGTTTATTTGGGTCCGCGGAATATTCTTTATAAGTTACGCAACTGTTAAGGGCCCCAATAGCCCCTACCTGACGAGCATTACGCCAAGCGGCCGCAAGTTCGGACAAATCTTCGGCGGACATCGGTTCGGATGCGTCGGTCTGCTGAAGCCAGCCGGCCGCGATCTCATTGACTGCAAAACGGTCGGCGGACTGCTGAAGTTTGATTGCTGTAGCGATTGCGCGGTTGCCCGTGTAGAGCAAACCTTGCGACGGTGCCAAGAACTGGATGACGTCATCAGTGTTTAACTGGATGCCATTGAACATAATGTCGTTAGACGGTCCGAAACGCTGTGCGGTCTGTTGGTCGCCAAGGCTGACCATTGCGGCGGGTAGCCATTCAAACGAAAGCGGACGGCCAGTAGCGGACGACCGTGAGGTTACATACCAAAAGCCTTGTCCCCACAAAATGAGGTCGGTTACCAGTTGCGAGAAAATGAAGTTTCGAGTCACGCGAGGATCGGGCTGATCCATCCACTGTTCGTTTGGAATGTAAATTTCTTCGTACTCGGATCCAGTCCACTGGGTGGTGTAGTGCTTAAGTTCCAAGCAGCCGACCATTGACGCGATCATCTGAATTGAACGCGAAATGGTCGGCACAGACAAAGCGAGTCGTTGCAACTCCCCGACAGAGTACGCGTAAAAATCGCCGATCTGCGCGGCTGATCCAGCCGCGGCCTGAACGGGAGCAGACGCAAACGCGGGGGTCGCATTCACTTTTTTGCTACCGAAAAGAGCCATCCCTGCGATTCTCTCACAATTTTTGTTCTGTGTTAAGTACCCTCAGCCAAAAGCGAAAGCGGCACGTGACGACCGTACTGGTTTGGACGCAAGCATGATTCCCCACACTGCACAACGCGCTAACTCGATCGGTCCGGGTGACTTTTGTGAACTGAGAACTATGGAACCGCCCGTTCTAACCGCGACGCTTCGGGCGAAATGTTCGGCCAGTGCGATGTCGCCAGTGTGGTGGACGCGATCTTCAATAATCATTGAGCGACAAGCCGCAGTCCATTTGAGCAGTTCGGCATATCCGACAATTTGCATTCGACGTCGCAAGTCTGGCGGACAGTGAATTTCTAGCGATGGGGTCACCGCAAGTTTGACCGTTTGGTCGTGCATAATTCGCACAACTTCCTCCCACATTTGCGCAGCTGACTCGACAACGAACGCGACCGACACGATTACGCGTCCGTCATCAAAAGCCGTTGACACTGCGACATAGCGCGAGTCATCAACCGATGAATCAATTGTGAGCCATTGGGTTGGTGGTGCTGGTTTGTCGGATTTGCGGTCATTCCATAGGTTGATCGGCAAATAGGAATTGGTGGAATCTACCCACAGATTGAGGTGGCCTCGAATGAACGCTTGACGGTTCGGAGAGTCAAACGCAAGTTCTAAAGCCTTGGCCGTGATAGTCGTCCCGAGGGCCGGGTTACTCCAGCCCCAATATGATCGATCCTCCAAACTCACCCCAGGCGGAAGTGACCACTCAGCGAAATAGAGCGCAGTTGGTTGACCCGAGTCAATCGCCGCAATGCCCTGCTCTCTTAGTTGTAAAAGGACGGTACTGCCCTGATCGCCAGCCGTGCTAAAGAGCATCATCATGGGATTCTTGACTGCGATCTGCGAAGGCCGTAAAGCCGTAAAAACGACCTCGGGGCTAATGTCCCAAACCTCATCCACCAGCAGAACTGAGGCGGTCATACCGTGAGCATGAGCAGACGCCGCGACAACCGAAATGCTTGAACCGTCTGGAAAGTTGATCCGCTCGTCACCGTTCTGCCAACGAACCTTGCAATCAAAGTTTTCAAGGTCTCGGACAACATCCCGAAACAAGGCCATGCTTCGACGCTTCTGGTTAGCGACAATGACGATCGTTTGAGGCTCACGGCGAGCAGCTGCATACTCGGTAGCCATAAACCCAGCAACCGCCCGCATCACCAGGCTCTTGCCGTTCTGACGTGCCGTTGAGATACACGCCTCACGAAACACAAAGTCGCCGTCGGCATCCACAGTCAACGCATCGTTGACGATCCGCTGTTGCCAGTCCATGAGATCAATTTCTAGGACGCGCTTAGCCCACAAGGTCAGGGCAGGACCAAAACTCTCACCGGGTGGAACAGGCGTTACCAACCTCGGCTCGATACGGCCAGATATGACTGAACCACCGCTGGTTCGGGCTGGTTCCTGCTGGTTCGGGCTAGTTGAGGGTATTTTTAAGG
>Ga0208857_1000215_pt1 | contig 12678 bp, 8 predicted proteins | sample LakMenEpi05Nov12_FD_150674 | JGI IMG/M metagenome (GOLD analysis project Ga0208857, IMG submission 150674) | Freshwater microbial communities from Lake Mendota, WI - 05NOV2012 deep hole epilimnion (SPAdes) | ecosystem: Environmental > Aquatic > Freshwater > Lake > Epilimnion/Euphotic zone ... | reverse complement strand
ATGACCGATAATTTATCTTCCAAATGCTTCGCCCCTACTAACAACTAACAACTGTACGGGCGAAGCATTTGGAGAACTATTTTTGGCAATGACCGATAATTTATCTTCCAAATGCTTCGCCCCTACTGACAACTAACAACTGACAAACAATGAAAAAACGTATCGGTATTCTTACCAGTGGTGGTGACTGTCCTGGTCTAAATTGTGTGATTCGCGCTGTTGTAAGTCATGCCACACGGACTTATGATTGGGAAGTAGTGGGGATTCCTTACGCTACCCAAGGGTTGCTAGAACGGAAAACTGTGCCGTTAAGTATACATGGTTGGGATTTACGCGGGATTGACCCTTTACTAAATATGGGGGGAACAATTTTAGGTAGTATTAATAAAGGAGATACTTTAGCCCATGCTGATGAAATATTAGCCGGTTATAAAGCGATCGCTTTAAATGCTTTAATTATTGTCGGTGGAGATGGTAGTTTAAATATTATTCATCAATTAGCCGTTTTAGGTAATTGGAATTTAATTGCTATCCCCAAAACTATTGATCATGATATCGCTTTTACAGAACGTTCAATCGGCTTTGATACGGCAATTAATACAATTGTTGATGCTATTAATCGTCTGATCTTTACTGCTGCTAGTCATGACCGAGTGATGATTATCGAAGTTATGGGACGCAGCGCTGGACATTTAGCTTTACACTCAGGAATTGCCGGCGGTGCTGATGTGATTTTAATTCCTGAAGTCCCCTATACTATTCAAGGAATATGTCATCATCTGACCGAATTACGCGATTGTTGGCAAAAAAAATTTGCTATTATTGTGGTTGCTGAAGGGATATCTGTTTGTGCAGAAGATGCCGATAATCCTTCTATTTGTACTACTGCTAAATGTGGTCAAGGTCAATATATTGCCGAAAAAATTGCTAATTGTAGTAATCACCTGATTGATACCAGAGTTTCTGTATTAGGACATATTCAGCGTGGTGGTATCCCCTCAGCTTTAGACCGTCTCACAGCTACTATGTTTGGTAAAGTTGCAGTTGATTTAATTGCCCAAAATCAATATGACCAAATGTTAGCTTGGCAAAATGGCAAAGTTGTCACTTTCCCCATTCAAGATGTTATAGATAAAAATCCCTCTCTTGTTAATCCTCAAGGTGATTTAGTCCAAACCGCTAGGTCTTTAGGAATATATATTGGTGATTGACACTCCCCGATCTAAATACACGGGGATTCTACATTCACAGACTCGCCGTTAGACGCAGGGGAAACGCATCTAATTTTTTTTGACAAAATACCGTTTTAATGTATAAACAAAGAAATCCCAATTTATCGTTTGATTGATTTTTTCAGAGTCATAGTGATGGACTAAAATATTGTCAATAAGTGGTCGTTAATGCGAATATTTTGGTCATTATTGAGATTGAATCGCCCTTATTGATAAGATGCGTTTCCCCCTGATCCAATGATATAACAATTTTATCTGTTGCTAGTGCTGCTGCTATTAAACATAAATCTTTTGTCATTTCTGCAATTCTTTTATTGCCAACATTAGCAGCAATACTTTCTATCTCAGTCCATAAACTATCATTTATTAATATTTCCAGATAGTTCCATTTTTTCTTTGCTACCATTTGTCGTCGCCAAGTTAGGGCAAATAAAGAGAGCCACTTGGATAGCTCTCTAAAATCATCAGGGTGCATCTACTTAGCACATTATATAATTCTAGCACCAAGGGGTCAAACCCCCTATTTTTTATTTTTGTCAGTTGTCAGTTGTTCCCTGTTCCCTGTTCCCTCTAAAAAGAAAGAGAGCCAATTTAAACTAGCTCTCCCGATAATCAAGTTGCGTCTTATTATCACACTATACCATTTTCAGGGTGAGGGGTGTCACCCTAGATTGGGGCATTGAGTTTCTCTTCTAACAATTGATTGGTGAGTTTGGGTTCTGCACGTTTATCGGTTTTTTTCAGGACTTGTCCGACGAAAAAGCCTTTGAGGTTGGTGTTACCTTTGCGGTATTTTTCGACTTGTTGGGCATTAGCAGCCATGATTTCATCAATAATCGGTTCAAGAATGGTACGATCTGAAATGAGTTCTTGACCAGCAAAAGCTGTTTCTGGAGAAACTCCATTTAATAAGTCTGTGAGTTTTTCCTTAGCTTGAGCGTTGCTGATTTTACCATTTTCAATGCGAGTAATCACGTCTGCTAGATTAACGGCAGTCAGTTTAATTTCAGAGATGGTGAGTTTTTGTTTATTCAAGTACCCAGCGATATCTTGAGTAATCCAATTAGCCGCAGATTTGGGATTTGCACCTTTAGATATTGCACTTTCAAAATAGTCCGCAACTGGTTTATCCTCAGTTAAGACCCGCGCATCATAAGCTGAAAGTCCCAACTCATTTTCATAATGATGGCGTTTTATCGCAGGTAGTTGGGGTAATTCACTTAACCATGAGTCTAATTCTGCTTGAGTGACTTCAATGGGGGCTAAATCTGGTTCTGGGAAGTAACGATAATCACTAGAACCTTCTTTAATCCGCATACTGCTGGTGCGTTGTGAACCTTCTTCCCACAGTCGGGTTTCTTGAACAATCTTTTCTCCTGATTCAATAGCAGCGATTTGGCGTTCAATTTCATAATCAATCGCTTTTTGAATCGCACTGAAGGAGTTCATATTCTTGATTTCTACCTTAGTGCCAAATTGTTCTCGTCCCACCGGACGGACAGAAATATTCACATCACAACGCAGAGATCCTTCTTGCATATTTCCATCACTGACACCAAGATAGCGCACAATCCGCCGCAGTTCTTGGGCATATTCAGCCGCTTCTTGTCCAGTTCGCAAATCAGGTTCAGAAACAATTTCCACCAAGGGAATACCAGCGCGGTTATAATCTACGAGAGAATAGGTAGAACCGGAAAGCCTATCACTACCTGCGTGGACGAGTTTCCCTGCGTCCTCTTCCATGTGTAAGCGGGTAATACCAATGCGTTTGCGGGTGGGGTTTCCCGCATCATCTACCAATTCAATTTCTATCCAACCATGTTCGGCTATGGGTAAATCATATTGAGAAATTTGGTAATTTTTGGGTAAATCAGGATAAAAATATTGTTTGCGGTCAAATTTACTATACCGAGCAATTTGACAATTTAGCGCCAAACCAGTTTTCACGGCGTATTCGAGAACTTTGGCGTTCAGTACAGGTAAAACTCCTGGTAAACCCATACACACTGGGTCAATGTTAGTATTGGGGTCAGCACCAAAAGCTGTGGAACTGTTGGAGAAAATTTTGGTGTTGGTACTGAGTTGACAATGGGTTTCTAAGCCAATAATCGCTTCGTATTCTGTTTTTACGGGTGTAGCTGTGGTCATATCCAGATTTTGCCATTTTTCTGATTTGGTACTATTTTAGCGGTTTTGGGTTGATATTAAGGGTGAGGCGATCGCGCTATTCTGTGAGATTATAAGAGACTAGGCTGAAAACCCTTGAAGTTGAGTTTTGGAGCGTGGCGGAAAAAGACTACCACTGCTTTGGCTAAAGACAATACGAGCATTACTGGGGTTGACTCGTGAGACGGTCATTTCCTGTGCCACCTCTCGCATTTTCAATGACATTATTAGCAGAAAGGATGAGTTTGAGGTTACTATTAACTGTTTGCGATGTGGTGACACCCAAATTTACCTTCACAGCAGTAGTAGTACCATTCAAGTCAATAGTCTCAATACCCCCAGTTGTTGTTTCAGTGATGGTATCTATTCCCAAGGCACTGTTAGCAACAAAGGAGTTCCGTTGGTGCTGGTAAAATCATGAAGAATTGTTAGAATTAGAAGGAAAATATGCGCGGTATTATGCTCAAAAGTTTTCCTAAAATTACTTAACTGAGGCAGATTAAAAATTAAAAAATTAGTTAATTCTTCTTAATTAATCTGTCTTAACCAATATCCTGATAAGTGCGTTTTTAAATCAAAACATGGATTTACAAAGATTGTATAACTGCTTCCTCAAGATTCTCATACATGATAATCTTAACTTATGTATAATTAATAATACTTTTAATATTCAAATAGAATAGAGATACTATGGTAACATTTTCTTAACAATTAATTGAGAATTATTTTTATTTAGCAACGAGCTTGCAATACTTTCCGCGATTTGCTACAATTATTGAGAATTTCATAATTGGGTTGTTATTGTCAATTTTACACCCTGCTAAAAAGATGATCTGCAAAAGTCTTTATTTATAGTCGTTTCAGAGATCAATTTATGAAAAAAAAATACAAAAACTCAGAAATTAGCAGTGGTTTGAAAGAGTAAATTGGCGCAAAATTATCCAACAAATAATGTACTTTGACTGGTAGAACAAATGTACTATTGATAAATGGGTTAACTTATGGTAAGTGGAGGGTTTTTGGTACTAGCTGTAACTAGGGAAAGTTGTCACTAAAGATACGTAGGGTGTGTTAGTTATCAAATCCTTTAAATTGTATATAGCATTTCCTAGTCTAATGAAGTACAAAATTATCTGTGTTCATCTGCGTCCATTCCCATCAATTACAGAATAATTTAAAGCTGTTGTAGAGACGTTTCATGAAACATCTCTACAACGTCGTTCATCTACATGATACCAGAAGCTACACTAAGGTAGTAGTAAAGTTACTGAGTCCTACAGTACCAGTTAAACCTGTCACCTCAATGATGGCATCGGTAGTGGCACTAAATCCTGCGGTAGCGTTGTTAATAGCGACAAAGGTACGGCTACCAAAGGTAAATTGAGCCGCAGAATTAACTGTAAAAGCAGCAGCAGTTAACTTAGCTGCAACCCCGGCTGTATCAAGTGTTGCCACAGATCCGACATCAAAAAATCCGGTGCGGGCAGTAGTAACAAGGAATAAATCATTGCCACTAGTAGCATTGAAGTCGCTAACGACATCAAAGTTACTCAGAAGAGAATCAGTTAAACCGCGGTAGTCAAAACGGTCTACTCCCAACCCTCCAGTTAGGCTATCTTTTCCAACTCCTCCGGTGAGGATATCATTACCAGCACTTCCGTTAAGAGTGTCATTACCAGTACCACCAGTAAGAGTGTCATTACCAGCACCACCAAACAAGAGATCATTACCATCACCACCAATAAGACTGTCATTACCGGCGTTACCATTGAGAGTATCATTACCGGCGTTACCTGTGAGGGTGTTATTAGCGCTGTTACCGATCAGGACGTTATTGCCGGCATTACCAGTACCATTAATTGCTGCTGCTCCTGTCAGGGTGAGGTTTTCTACATTCGTTGCTAGGGTGGTAGTAACGGCAGCTGTGAGGGTATCGCTTATAGTTGTAGTTACAGTTGCTGTACCCAATTGGGCATTGGTAGGAGAAGACAGGGTTAGATTAAAGGTTTCCTGTGCTTCGTTAAGGGAGTTATTGAGAATGGGAATAATGATGTCTTGACTAGTAACACCCGGAGCAAAGGTGAGAGTTCCGCTAGTGGTAGTATAGTCCGACCCTGCTATAGCCGTATTGTTAACAGTGGCATATTGAACAGTAACGGTTTCAGTGCTGTCACCAGACAAAGTCACAGTATAAGTGACATTTTGGGGACTGGTGATGCCTTCGACTACCGTTTGGTTAGCGCTCAGGTCAATAATAACGGGTAAATCATTATCAGCAATATTGACTGTGGCACTAGCAGCAGTTCCAACTGTGTAGCCTGTTCCCGATGTGACGGTGAGGATGGCAGTTTCTGCTGCTTCTACAAGGCTGTCATCAATAACGTTCAGGTCAACTAAGGCTGTGCTAGAATTTGCGGCAAAGGTGACAGTATTAGGAATGGTTGTGTAATCTGTGCCATTGGTGGCTGTTCCGGTCAGTCCGACGTTAACTGTTAAGCTGCTGGTGGTAGGACCTGTCCGAGTTAAGGTGTATTGTCCGGGATTTGGTGTTGTTCCTAGTAGGGTTTCGGCAGCATCTGCATCTGTGGCAGCAACGGTGATTACAGGTAAGGTACTTCCACCATCACCATAGATTTTGACATCATCAACGTTCCAAGAACTTACTGTATATACACCAGCGCTACCAACATTGAACCCGAAACGAATTTGAGTGGAAGCACTCTTGTAGGCACTAATATCAAATTGTTGAGGAGTCCAAGCGCTATCTTGGACTCCTGGGGAATCGTTGAAATTGCTAGGCAAAAGATTGACCCAGCTAGAACCGTTGAATATCTCAACTTTGTTCTCCATAAAGGGAGTGTAGTCAGTATTGAGCCAACGGGCAAATTCAAAGAACAGCTTATTAGCGGTGCTGGTGTTGATAACCGGACTGGTTAAATAATAGAAGTCGTGCAAAGCTGTGGAGGCATTTCCACCAATAACCACCCCCGCTACACCATTATCGGCAGTGGGAGTATTGTCCGTTCCAGGATCAGGGTTGCCATAAACCTGACCCGTAGAAGTTGTGGCAGAACCGATTTGCCATTCTGTCCCCAGAGTCCAACCCTTCGTGTTATTAGCAAAATCATCGGAGAAGTAAGTAGTAAATCCTGGCTCATTATCAGCAATATTGACTGTGGCACTAGCAGCAGTTCCAACTGTGTAGCCTGTTCCCGATGTGACGGTGAGGATGGCAGTTTCTGCTGCTTCTACAAGGCTGTCATCAATAACGTTCAGGTCAACTAAGGCTGTGCTAGAATTTGCGGCAAAGGTGACAGTATTAGGAATGGTTGTGTAATCTGTGCCATTGGTGGCTGTTCCGGTCAGTCCGACGTTAACTGTTAAGCTGCTGGTGGTAGGACCTGTCCGAGTTAAGGTGTATTGTCCGGGATTTGGTGTTGTTCCTAGTAGGGTTTCGGCAGCATCTGCATCTGTGGCAGCAACGGTGATTACAGGTAAGGTACTTCCACCATCACCATAGATTTTAACGTCATCAACGTTCCAAGAACTTACTGTATATACACCAGCGCTACCAACATTGAACCCGAAACGAATTTGAGTAGAGGCACTCTTGTAGGCACTAATATCAAATTGTTGAGGGGTCCAAGCGTTATCTTGGACTCCTGGAGAATCGTTGAAATTGCTAGGCAAAAGATTGACCCAGCTAGAACCGTTGAATATCTCAACTTTGTTCTCCATAAAGGGAGTGTAGTCAGTATTGAGCCAACGGGCAAATTCAAAGAACAACTTATTAGCGGTGCTGGTGTTGATAACCGGACTGGTTAAATAATAGAAGTCGTGTGTAGCAGTTGTGGAGGCATTTCCACCAATCACTACTCCGGCTACACCATTATCGGCTGTGGGAGTATTGTCCGTTCCAGGATCAGGGTTGCCATAAACCTGACCCGTAGAAGTTTTGGCAGAACCGATTTGCCATTCTGTCCCCAGAGTCCAACCCTTCGTGTTATTAGCAAAATCATCCGAGAAGTAAGTAGTAAATCCTTCCTCAGAAATAATAGTTCCCGTTGCTGTATTAGGAGAACCACCAATGTAGCCTGTCCCAGAATTGACAGTTAAAATAACTGATTCGTTATTTTCCTGTACGGTGTCAGTAATCGGATCAACCGCAACCGTTGCTGTTGTGGCATTAGCAGCAAAGGTGACAGTTCCCAGTTTCGTCGTCGGATTAAAGGTAACACTGCCATTGGTGATAACACTATAATCTGCTGGGTCGCTTCCCACCGGGGCGGCGTTTGCTATGCCACTCGCCCCGAAGTTAACGGTCAGGGGAGAACTTAGGTTTAAATTGGTGCGAGTAAAGGTATAAACCAAGTTAGTCGCACCGTCTTCTTGAACAGTGGCAGGACTGACACTGACAGTTACAGAAGGTAAGTTAGCTGCCGCCAAAGCGTTAAAAACATTGAGGCGTTTTCCAGAAACCGTTTTCCCTGCTAGGGCAGCAATTGGGTCACCGGTGTTCATCAAGGTATTTTTAACCTGTTGTGCCGTCCATGTGGGATTTTGAGACCAGACTAAAGCCGCAGCCCCGGCAACGTGGGGACTGGCCATTGAGGTCCCAGAATAAGTGCCATAACTGTTGTTAGGCAGGGTGCTGTAAATGTTTGAACCCGGTGCGCCTAAGTCCACACTGGTCAATCCATAGTTGGAGAAGTAGGACAGGCTATCAGTGTTTGTGGTGGAAGCAACAGAGATAATATTAGCTAGGTTGTAGCTGGCGGGATAGGCAGGGGTTATATCAGTGTTATTAGAGTCATTACCCGCTGCTGCAATAAATAAAGCTCCCTGTTGTCCAGCGGCATTAATGGCATCATACAAGGCTTGGCTATAGCCCCCACCACCCCAGGAGTTGTTGGTCAGTTTCACTCCCTTGGCTGTGGCATAGTTAATTGCTAAAATGGCATTGGAAGTAGAACCCGAACCACTATCGTTTAAAAACTTCAGAGGCATAATCTTGGCATTCCAGGCCACCCCGGTCACACCAACGCCGTTATTACCTTTACCAGCAATAGTTCCAGAAACGTGAGTACCATGTCCGTCCACATCACTGGGGTTGTTGTCATTATAGGCAAAGTCCCAGCCGCGAATGTCATCAATGTAGCCGTTATTATCGTTATCTATGCCATCGCCGGCGATTTCTCCTGGATTGGTCCAAATATTGCCTACTAGATCAGGGTGGTTATAATCAACTCCTGTATCAATCACTCCTATGACCAGGTTGGGATTGCCTGTTTGGATATCCCAGGCTTCGGGAGCGTCAATATCTGCGTCATTTGTGTTATGTAGTGCCCATTGTTGAGGAAAGCCTGGGTCATTGGGGAATGTGGCTGCTTTGGTGACAATATAATCTGGCTCGATGTACTTGAATGTGGAACTATTTCTATATGTAGCTATGGCAGTTTCTACAGAGGTTTTTCCAGATAACGTCCATATTTGAGCCCCTGTCAGCTTAATTGTCTCTGTCTTGACTACTCCCAAGGTGTTTTTAATCTCATTGGCTTGGGCGATATTGATTGTGTCATTGAATTTAACAATCAGTTTATTACTGGCATAAGCTGGTTTCGGAGTTGGATATTTTCCTACGGTATCTTGACTATTTCCGTTCGAGGTGATAGATGCAATTTCTAGTGCTGGAGATGCTTCAATCAATCCAGTGGTGTATTCTAACACCCAGTCTCCACCTGATGCCGTATTCCCAGTCAAGTCATCAGATGCAGCTACATCTGCCCCAGTCAACTGACTAATTTGCTGGACAAAAGTTTTACCTGCTGAACCCTGAGCAACATTGGAACCATACAACAGAATGTCTGCTGTGGCGGTGAGAGATTGACCCCACTGCTGCAATTTTAATGTGTAACTGCTGAGGTTTGCGGAGTTGAGGACGATTGAACCAAGTGACAAACTGCCTTCTGACCCTTGAGAAATAATCTGAAGGCTATCAATGTTTGTCAGTCCTGATAAATTCTGAGTAATTTGGTCAATACCGTCCCCGTCGGCACTGAGAAGAAACAACAATGTACCAGGTTTAACGCTATCAACTATATTTCTATAGTCTGCAACGTTGGGATCAACGAAAACAACGGATTTGGTAGATTCTGCCATAACTATCACTCTGAACCCTGTATATTTTTAGATTCCTTACTTTTTTAATCTACTCCACAAATGACCGGGTTCTGTACCGGGAAATACTAAGTTATGACTGACTTAGATAATTTCTATGACTGTTTTGAGAAATACACACATAGCGCAAACCCAAGATGTTTGCATAAGCTAATCAATTATTTTAGGTAAAGCTTGCCAATTTGCCATCCTCTTCTCTGCCCCCTACAGATGGAACATTCCTATAAAGGTTTTAAATTACGCATACTTGATTATTGTATAAAATAACAAAATTTACTAGGTTAAAACTTTTGTCATCTATCTAAAGATAGATTGTAATGACTAATTAATATTGAAAAAATTAAAGCCATAATTTTTGCAAATTTAGTAAAATACCGAATAAAGACTTGATTTTTTAGATTTTCAATCTTTATCTTTTGAAATTACTTATGCCCAGGTCACTGAGAATTCATCATAACTATATCAATGAAGCTAAGTTAAAAATTATACAATTAGGCTATCGGACTCAAAGAGCTTTAGCTGATGATGCAGGATTATGCTTAACTACAGTTAGCAACTTCCTAAATGGTAAACCTGTTGATTGTGCAACCTTTGAAGAACTATGTCGGAGATTAAGTCTAGATTGGCAAGAAATCAGTATTTCAAATACTGAAGTAATATCTACTCCTCTATATTCATACGCAAAAATACGTAAAAAACAAACAAAGATATCAAATCAAGACTGGGGAACAGCAATTGATATTTCCGCATTTTACGGACGCAACGAAGAACTGACACAGCTAGAGTCATGGATCTTACAGGATAGCTGTCGCTTGGTAGCAGTGGTGGGTATGGGTGGAGTTGGGAAAACAACCTTAGCTACTCAACTGACAAAACAAATTCAGGATCAGTTTGATTACGTTTTCTGGCGTTCAGTGCCGACAGTTCCATCTTTTGATAGTATGATCACCGAGATGCTTTCCTTTATTTCCCATCGTCGGGAAAGTACACCCAATATCAATCAACTGATCCATTATCTGTATGAACACCGATGTCTCATTATCTGGGATAATCTAGATACGGTTTTGGATGTTGATTATATCAAATATATTCAGTTAATCCGGATCATTGCAGACACGAAACATCAAAGCAATTTAATTTTTACCAGTCGAGACAAACCTGTTCAACTCACTGAATTGGAGGGGTGGTCATTATCAGTCCGTTCTTTGAGGTTGACTGGTTCATCAGAAATAGCTTTTTCTCTGCTACAATCAAGGCGACTATTGGGAACGGATCAACATAAGTATGAATTATCCCATTCTTATGGTCATAATCCCTTGAAAATTAAAGTTGTTATTAATATTATTATTGACTTATTTGATGGTAATATTGAAGAGTTCCTCAAACAAAATACATTATTAGTCAGTAATTATATAAACAGCTTACTAGAACAGCAGTTAAATCCCCTCTCGGTTCTAGAATGGCAAATTATGTACTGTCTGGCCACTGACCAGCGATTAATAAACCTGACGGATTTGGCGCAAAATAAAAATATATTACCTAATGTTTCTAAATCCCAACTTTTCCAAGCAATAGAAAGGCTATATTCACGATCTTTAATAGAGAAAAAAGCGGGTATGTACAGTTTGCAATCTGTTCTCAGGGAGTATGTCATGGAAAAATTTATTCATAAATTATGATTTTATTATATATAAGCTTTAAAAATCTGATTTCCAGTAAGATCTAATTCAGGAAAAGTTTGGTAAATAATCCGTTCATGATCTCGAAACTTGCTAATTTGATATTCTTGATCAATTAAATTACAAACAGAGATTGTCGGTTGTTTAGGATTACCAATAAAATTGACAAAAAACAAGAACCCCGACTTCTTCAAGAAGTCGGAGATATGGATATTATTTAACAGTTTTGCGTAATTCCCCACCCTCAATGTACTCATAGGGTGGGGATGTAAGCAAGTCAAAAACGAAACGTTCTTAAAATGTTTTTTACTGCAAGTAAAAGAATTTTGAGGACAGTTGAGTTTTTGACAAAATATTAGGTATTTATAATGTTAGTATAGCATAAGTTAAGAAAGTGAATGGGAGGTAATCATCAATGGCGTTACGGAGAGCGACTTTCCGACTATATCCTAATAAACAAGTCAGTGAAATGTTGCACTACCACCGCCAACTTCATAAAGATTTGTATAATGCTGCTGTATCTAACCGCATTACTTCATATAAAAAGTTTGGTAAATCTGTTTCTTACCTTGAGCAACAGAATTGTTTACCGGATTTCAAAGAAGTCTGGATAGAATATAAAGAAATAAATTCCCAAGCATTACAAGCCACATTAAAACGGGTTGATTTTGCTTTTCAAAGGTTTTTCAAGGGACTAGGAAAGTATCCTAGATTCAAGTCAATTCGTCATTATTCTGGTTGGACTTACCCATCTTTTACAGGCTGGAAAGTACATAGCACAGGGGATAACGGCTATTTAGAATTATCAAAGATTGGTCAAATCCAAATGCGGGGTAAAGCTAGACTTTGGGGCATCCTAAAGCTTTAGATATCGTTAACCGCAATGGTCAATGGTATGCTTCCATCGTCTTAGAAATTGATGATACTTTGTTAAAGAATAGCCGCAAAACTGATAATGGTGTTATGGCAATTGATTTAGGTTGTAATGATGCAATTGCTTGGACAAATGGTGAAGAAAATGGTTTAGTGGCTGCACCTCGGTTTTTCCGAAAGGCAGAACAAAGAAATAAACAATTAGGAAAAGCTAAACGCAGAAAACGCGCTCCTAACTTCAAAAAGAAAGTTAAGGCTTCTATAAGGTGGAAGAAAACGCAAAAGTTAGTTAGTAAGTTGAATAGAAAAGTTGCTAACCAACGTCAGAATTTTGTTCACCAAGAAACTACACGAATAATCAGCGGTAATAGCACGGTAGTTACTGAAAAATTAGAAGTCAAAAACATGAGTGCCAAAGCTAAGAAAGGTAAACGTAAAAAACAAAAAGCGGGTCTAAATAAATCAATTCTTGATGTGGGAATGGGGATGATAAGGGACGCTCTAAAAGCGAAATTATCAGACATTGGTGGCTTGTTTGTAGAAGTACCTAC
>Ga0208857_1000210_pt1 | contig 13053 bp, 11 predicted proteins | sample LakMenEpi05Nov12_FD_150674 | JGI IMG/M metagenome (GOLD analysis project Ga0208857, IMG submission 150674) | Freshwater microbial communities from Lake Mendota, WI - 05NOV2012 deep hole epilimnion (SPAdes) | ecosystem: Environmental > Aquatic > Freshwater > Lake > Epilimnion/Euphotic zone ... | reverse complement strand
GTTCATAAGTTTCGATAATTTTCTGTCGTAAGTCTAGAGAATATGGTTTCATTTATGATAATAAAGATTACTCGGTTTCCCTGTATAGTACATTTGATTGTATCTCACTCAAGCGAAAACCGCTATATATGATGAAAAATATAATTATCAAAGTGGATCAAAAGCAAATAGATTAAGAGCATTTTGGAAGGAAGAAGCTAATAATATAGTAGGAGTCTTGATCGAAAACTTATTAGAATATTGCAATACAAAGAACTTAATAAATAATCAAATTGTTAATTTGAAGTATCAAGAATTGTTTAATGAATGTCAAAATATTTCAAAAAGATTAACGGAAGGAATTATCAATAATTTTGAGAAAGAAGCTATAAATAAATATCAACTTTCTGTGCTTCAATCTGAGCTATTGTCAGAATTTGATAAGTTTGCAGCCTTAACAAATTCAGAAGATAAAAAGAAACGAGGATTCTTACTTGAAAATTTGTTGCAACGTATTTTTTCTCTTTATGAAATTTCAACTCACAAGAGTTTTAAGAGAAATGAAGGTGGTGAACAAATAGACGGAGCGTTTAAGCTTGAAAGCTGGTACTACTTAGTTGAATGTAAATGGACTCAACGTCTAACAGATATTCGACAACTTGATAGCCTTTATGGCAAAATTAGTCGTTCTGGTAAGCAGACATTAGGCTTGTTTTTATCAATTAATGGTTGGTCAAAAAATGTATGTCCATTATTAAAGCAGAATAACGATAAATCAATCATTTTGATGGATGGTTATGATTTACGATGTGTTCTGGTCGAGGATAATAACGTGAATTTGAAGGATTTACTTTTGAAAAAGTTGGAGTGCTTAAATTTTGAAGGAGAACCGTTTTATAGTGCAGTGCAATTCTTGGAAAATAAACAAAAGTTATAAATTTTAGACTAAAGTGCGATCGCTCATCGTTTACTTTCTCAATAAGCGATAGCTGCGCTCGCCGAAGGCATCGCTAAAAATTCGATATCATTAAAACCGAAAATAAAACCAAAGTTTCGTAACTTAGGAGATATTGACTAAAACCTTCTTTTCTTCTTTGCGCCTTTGCTCCTTAGCGACTTTGCGCGAAACAATATTTAATATTCTACGTAAATATGAATCATTTGATTAATGGTGGGTCAGATAACCCACCCTGCAAAGTATTTTATCCTTACTGTCGCGCCATAATAGTCCGCATTTCAGCTTCTCGATCTTGAATCAAATCACCACTAACATCCACCATCACACTATAAATCTTACCCGTAAACTTAAAAGGCGGTTCATAATCCGGCGTAACAGGCGCACCAGGGGCAATTCCACAGGTGACACCACTGGTCAAACCTAGTGCTAAGGGAGTAGTTACAGGCACATCAATCTGCCCGACCAATTTCTCATCAATATACAATTGGCCGCGTCCTGGCGTTCCTTTCCCCTTCGCTAAATCAGGTTGTCCTGTGACTTTAAACTCAAAACGCAACTGGTGACGACCTACCGGCACAGATGACCCAGATTCAACATGATAGAGCGATCGCCCCACATAATTATGAACCCAGTGCAGTTTACCACTTTGGACATAGAAAGAATAGCCACTATCATTACCCCCGTGAGCCAGTAATATCCCTTCAGCGCCACCTGTGGGAATCTCCACATCAGCCGTAATACTGTGGGGACGATTTAACACCCTCACCGCACTACCGGCGGGAATCGCTTGAGTATCAGGATAGTAAACATAGCGGCTACGATTGACAGCAATTTGCGGGCGTTCCTCCGCGAATCTTTGCACACCACGTCCATCCACAGGCAACACATTATACTTGCCAGCCTCAATATACCAAGTAGCAATCATCTCTATTAACTTAGGACGATTATCAGCCGCAATATTGTGATTTTCCGCAAAATCTGAAGCAACGTGATACAGTTCCCAATGATGAGTATCCAAATCCGTCAGAGTTTCCGCCGAAATCGCCTCACCAAAAAACTGCCCTGCTTCTGTAAATGAAGGACCCGGCCAAGGACAAACCGCCCGCCAACCATCATAGTAAAGAGAACGATGTCCCATCATCTCGAAATATTGGGTCAGGTGCTTAGTAGGTGCGGTACTATGATTAAAAGTATGGGCAAAACTGACACCTTCAATGGGGGATTGAGTCACACCCTTAATCGTTGTCGGTGGTTCAATTTCCAGTAATTCCAGCACCGTCGGCATAAGGTCAATAGCATGAGCGTACTGAGTCCGAATTTCCCCTTTAGCCTCAATACCTTGACTCCAATGCACGATTAAAGGGTCGCTAATTCCCCCCCGATAGGTTTCCCGTTTCCACCGCCTAAAAGGCGTATTCCCTGCCCAAGTCCAACCCCAAGCATAATGGTTAAAGGTTTCGGCACTACCTAGTTTATCCAGTGCTTTGAGATTTTCCTCTAGGGATTCTGGCACATTGTTAAAAAACAGGTTCTCATTCACTGAACCAGTCGGTCCCCCTTCCGAACTTGCACCATTGTCCGAGATCACCATAATTACAGTATTCTCGAATTCACCGATAGATTTGAGGAAATCGAGTAAACGACTGATATGGTAGTCAGTATGGGTTAAAAAACCAGCATATACTTCCATCATCCGGGCATAAAGCCGTTTTTCGGCGGCTGGGAGAGTATCCCAGTGAGGAACATCGGGATCATGGCGAGAAAGTTCGGCATCTGTGGGAACAATCCCCATTTCTTGCTGACGGGCAAAAACCTTTTCTCTGTAGGCTTCCCAACCATCATCAAACTGTCCAGCATAGGCATCAGCCCATTCTTTGGGGACATGATGGGGGGCGTGCATTGCCCCTGGACAAAAATACATGAAAAAAGGCTTATTTGGGGCAACCTGCTTGGCATCAGCGATAAAGCTAATGGCTTTGTCTGCTAAATCTTCTGTTAAATGGTAGCCTTCTGCGGGGGTCTTTTCTGGCTTGACGGTGTGGTTGTCATAAACCAAATCTGGATAATACTGGTGGGTTTCTCCGCCTAAAAAGCCATAAAAACGTTCAAATCCACGACCAAGAGGCCAGCGATCATAGGGGCCTGCGGCTGAAAGTTGGTCTGAGGGGGTTAAATGCCATTTTCCTAACGAGTATGTGTTATAACCCTTTTGGAGTAATATCTCTGAGAGAAACCCATTTTCAAAGGGAATATTCCCATTACCTCCGGGATAACCCGTAGACCCTTCTGTAATGCAGGACATGGCGTTGGAATGATGATTACGCCCAGTCAGCAAGCAGGAACGGGTGGGAGAACACAGTGCCGTTGTGTGGAGATTATTGTAGCGCAATCCATTCGCGGCTAATGTGTCTAGGTTGGGGGTTTTGATGGGACTTCCATAATTTCCAAATTGTCCAAAACCTGTATCATCGAAAACGATAAACAGGACGTTTGGTGTGTCTTCTTTTGCCCGTAATGGTTCTGGCCAAGCTGGACTGGATTTATCAACTGTGCGACCGATTACACCGGGGAAGGTGGTTCCGAGTTTGTATTCATGCAGAGACATAAATCTGACCTCTTGAGAATATTTAATTTTTAACAAAAGCCCGGAAATTTTATATCCTCTTTAGGAGGGGTTATTTCTTGATAATCCACTCTCTAAAGCTATTCATGAAAGTATTTTGCGAGATTTGCGAGAAGCACTAATCACGCTCAATAGGATATATTTTGTGATATCGCTCGTACCAAACTATGAAAAAGTGATGTTGAACTCTAACTCCCCAAATTCTTCTGCTTGTACCCAATCGTAATCTAAACAGGACTTCAAATTGTGAGATTATTTCAATATCTTGCCAACGTTCTTGAGCTTCTTCACAGATAGAATTTAGATGTTGGTATTTATTGAGATTTTTTCTATAAGTTGATGCAGCATTATATGTTTGGTTTTCAACTTCTTGCCATGAATTGTTATCTAAAGCCTGAAAATGAGGTTCTATAATTTTTGAGGCTCTTCGGTACTTGTTATGCCAAACTATTATCTATATTCATTAAACAATATTAAAAAATGTATCAATCAATGTCTAAAAGTGCTGTAAAAGTTGACATATGAAGAATATTTGTTATTAACTATAGATCCAATGCAGATTATTTTTAGATAAAATTAGTGCTATGACTGGTAAAAGAGATATTAAAGTTCTAACAGAGATTCTTGATTTAAGCGATGTAAAAGTTAGATCACATCGTCTTCACACTGGAATTGGGATGATTTTACAAATTGAACAAGAAAAGTCGTTTAGTACCTGCCCTAAATGTGGCACAACCAGCCATAAATTACAAAAGAAGGGAACAGGGAACAGGGAACAGGGAGCAAATAATAAACACTCATTTGCACCAGTTTAAAGCTCAGTCAAAAAAAGGATGTTTTTAAAAGATGCGTAGCCCGAAAAAAACAGTGTCATTATTTCAATCTCATGTTTTTAAACATGAGTTTTTCCTGTTAGAAAGTTGCCCGTTCCCTGTTCCCTTTGAAATCAAAATCATAGACATATTATTAAGGATCTCCCCTTTGGAGAAAAGGAAGTGTTTTTAGAAATTAATCGCCGACAGTTTAAATGTGGACGATGTAAAAAACCTTTTAGTGAAGATTTAGATCTTGTAAAAAAGAAAAGAACCTATACAAAGCGTCTTGCACGTAAGACGATACAAGAAGTTTTAGAAAATGATATTCATAGTGTAGCAGCAAAAGGTATAGTAACAAAAGACGAAATAGAAAGAATGTTAAAAGATGCATCAGAAGAATTACCAAATTTAAAACCTATAAACTTTGAAAATTTCCGAATTAGATGCCTATTAACCTGGCATTTTATTTAATAGTTTAGCATAACAAGTACCGAAGAGCCATTAATATTCAGAATGCTTATCAATTCAACTCTTGCTGATAGCTGATAGCTGACGGCTGAATGCTTATTATTTTAAAATGTAGGTTTACCCAGGTTTAGTTATCTGGAGTGGTACGACAAAAATTGGCACCCTAATTACTTAAATTGTCAAGCAATAAAGAGTTTAAAACTAATAACTCAGCATCATCAATAGGTAACTCTAAATAGTGATAATTCTTGTAATTTATATCATTCCCTAAATCAAGAAAGTCTAAACGTTTATAAAAATTTTCTGCTGTTTTCACAGAATGTAAACCTATCTTACCTTCAAATCCTAAGTGAATACTAAATATAGCTGCGAATGTTATTAAAGTTGTACCTGTTCCTTTATACTTAGGTGAATTGTTAATATCTGCGCGATTCCAAGGTGCTACAGTTAATATAGCCACGTAAACTAAATTTTCACCCGGTTCTAACATTGACGGACGACCAGGAATTAACCCAATTATACCTTGGGCAACTAAATTACATTCCAATACATAGAATTTTAAGGATGGTTTCTCATGTAAATATTTGCTAAATTCTAAATCTTTGTCCCAGCATTTATTCTTGTTAAGTTCAGGTTTCCAAGATAATTCTATCTCTTCAAGATGCTTCTGAGATAAAGGCAAAATTTTTGCATCAACATATTTATTTTCAGAACATTGCAAAATTTTTAAGTTTTCTTTCATCACTTCAATACCATTTATCTCAGTAAAGCTTTAACTTATGTTTGAATTTAATGGTACTAGTAGGCTATTACTGATATGCAAATTAATTAACAGTGACTGTAAATATCGTAATAATATTTATCATTATTAATCTAATTCATCCCCAACGCACCACGAGTCACACCTAATTGGTTTTGTAGTTTCAATTCTCTCCAAAGTTGCGAACCGATGATTTCTCCTTGAAGTAATTTTTGATAGCTTTGTATTGTTTTTTGCACTTGTTCCGGTGTCTCATTGATAAATTCAACCCGTAAATACTGTAAACCCAATCCTATTAACCGTTGCACGTATTCTGCTCCAGTTTGTGCAGTAGCGTTATATACTGTATTTCTACATCCTGCGTCTGCTTTAAGAATGTGTTCACTACCTACCCTGTCTCTAATTGTAACAGTTTGTGTGTCGCAAGGTCTACCACAATTGGTGTAGTCTGTTCCTTCAGATAGAAAAGCGCAAAATACACAATGTTCCATGTGAAACATGGGTATATGTTGATGTATTGTCACTTCAAAGTTTTGCGGTGGATAATTTGTAATTAAAGCTTCAAGTTGGTTAATATTTAAGTCGTAAGATGCGGTTAATCGTTCTAAATTAAAGCGTTGTTGAAAATAATCTGCGGTTAAAGGGTTAGCAATATTTAAGGAAAAATCACCAACACATCTTTCTGTGGCAAAATATTCTAATTGATCATAATTTCTAATTAAATAACCATCAGCTTGGCAAGCAAGAACTTGGTTTAAAATCCAGGTTTCTCCAGGTTTAGTTATCCGAGGTGGTGCGACAAAAATACTAATTTCTTCCTGTTTTGATTCTCGGACTATTTTTACTGCTTCTTTATAATTGCGAGGATCTTCAAATTCACAATATATAGTTTTGATATCTGCTGTTAATACTACTTTTAATTGTTCGATATTTCTCACCAAAACAATCAGGGAAGGGGAAGCAGGAATTTCTGTAGATTTAGAACTAATTAGATCTTGCCATTTTCCCTGATGATTTAATTCCCAAAGTTTTGGTCTACTTCTTAATTCCTCTAATTTGCTGACTATTTCCCGACGCATTCGGTTTAACTCACTCACGGGTAACATAATATTACCGTTGAGATTATTTATAAAAGTGTCTAAATGAAAAGGTGTATTTCCTAACCGTCCAAATTGTTCTTTTAATCTTTCTGTAGAGAGGGGTTTTGTATGGGCTTCTGCTATTAATATTTCTGATTCCACTTGAACTATATTCCAAGATTGATCACGGGATATAGCTATTAATTTTTCACCAATTTCTCCATGGACTTCTATATTAATTGGTCTGGTAAATTGGGGATGTTCTCCAGTATAACTTTGACGAATTTGTTTATCTAATTCTGGATCATTTGTTTTCCAAACTTTATCACCTATGTGAATACTATGGAAATTTAAATCATTTCTACCAAAGGTTAATATTACATCTCGACCATTGGGAATAACTGCATATATTCTTCCTCCTTCTTCTCTCCTTTCAGGATGTCCACAATCAAAAACAATTCCATCTCCCGGTTTAACAGGTGCTTCTAATTTCACTGTGATTTCTGCATTTCTAATTCGGGTAACTTCTCCCAAATAAACACCACGTTTTTTACCAAATCTCCCATGCACTAATTCTTGATTATTAATTCCCTCAAACCAACCTGTATATAGTCCGCGAGAAAATGCCATTTCTAAATTATATTGGTCTTTCTTTGAACTAGAAAACGTCTCTACATTTGTTTCTAATAGTTGATTTAATGCTTGACGATAAACGCGAGTCACGTTAGCAACATATTCTGGTGCTTTCAAACGTCCTTCAATTTTCAAAGAAGTAACTCCAGATTTTACTAACTCTGGTAAAACTTCCAAACCAGCTAAATCTTGAGGACTTAATAAATATTTGCGATCGCCTAAATTAATAACTTCTCCATCTACAATTAAATCATAAGGCATTCTGCAAGCTTGAGCGCATTCTCCCCGATTTGCAGAACGTCCTCCCAATGCTTCGCTGGTTAAACATTGTCCAGAATATGCGACGCACAAAGCACCATGAACGAAAACTTCTAAAGGTAAGGAAGTGTTTTTTTGAGATATTTGTTGTTGAATTTTATTAATTTCCGAAATCGAACATTCCCGCGCTAAAACTACCAATTGACAACCCAAAGATTTAGCAAATTCTACCCCCGCAGCACTGGTAATAGTCATCTGCGTTGAAGCGTGAATCGGAAAGTCGGGGGAAAGATGACGAATCAGCCGACAAATACCCACGTCTTGCACGATAACAGCATCAACACCGGCAGAAATGATAGTTTTGAGGTATTGCTGTGCTTCTGTTAGTTCTTGGGGAAAAATCAGGGTATTCAGAGTGATATAACCTTTCACACCCCGCAGGTGCAGAAATTCCATCAATTCGGGTAAGTCTGCTGCTGTGAAATTCTCAGCCCGCATTCTCGCGTTAAACTTTTCTAAACCAAAGTAAATCGCATCCGCACCATTTTCTACTGCTGCTTGAGCGCATTCCCAGTTACCCGCAGGTGCTAGGAGTTCGGGGATTTTGAGGGTAGGGGTGGAGATGCTTGTCATTTTGGTTAAGTAGAGGTTATGTCAGTTTATAGATTGTATCTAAATTGGGGGGTGGTTGTGGGGAGTATGGATAATTATATTTAATATAGGATAAATTTAAGTATTAAGATATGCTATATTTGTCACATATAGTTAGATTACTTTTTAGTGATATTTAAATGTGAATATCTAAACACAAGATGATTATTAACAACAATAAAACATTGACGCTTATAGATAGGGGCAAAACTATTACCGAAAATCTATTATATCAAGTTGAGCTAATACATACAGCAGCTAATAATCAAATTAGCCAAGATCATAAAAATCAAAAAGGGCAGTTTTTAACACCTTTATCAATAGCCAGTTTAATGGCAAATATGTTTGATTTTAGTTTATCAGAAATATCATTACTAGATGCGGGTGCAGGGGCTGGTGCATTATTAACAACCGTTGTAGCTGAATTGTGTCAACTTCAGAAAAAACCAAAATCTTTACATATTACCGCTTACGAAATTGACCCTATTTTGATTAATTATTTAGAAAAAACCTTAGAATGTTGTCATAATGCTTGTAAGCAATTAGGTATAAAATTTACATACAAAATCTATCATAGTGATTTTATTGAATCAGTATTTAATTTATTACAATTTCCTTTATTTGCTCCTTCAATAACAACTGAATTTACACACGCCATTATTAATCCACCATATCATAAAATCAATGCTCAATCAAAATACCGTCTGTTATTACGTTCTATAGGCTTAGAAACTACTAACATATATACAGGTTTTATTTTTGCCACAATTAAATTACTAAAATCAAATGGACAATTAGTAGCAATTACTCCCCGAAGTTTTTGCAATGGCTCATATTTTCGAGAGTTTCGGCAATTTTTTCTAGAAAATATGGCGTTAGATAAAATTCATTTATTCGATTCTCGTCAAGAAGTATTTTCTGATGATAAGATACTGCAAGAAACTGTTATTTTTCATGCAAATAAACAGCCAAAAAATCCAGCTAATATATTAATTAGCTCTAGTATTAATGCTGAAGATGATATAATCCTATCTCATGAAATCCCTTACACAGATGTTATTCATCCTGATGACACAGAAAAATTTATTCACATTATAACAGATAATTTAAGCCAGAAAATAGTTAAGCAAATCAACCATTTTAGTTGCAAAATTCAAGATTTATGTTTAAATGTTTCTACAGGTAAAGTAGTTGATTTTAGAATCAAATCATATTTGAAACTCAATCAAGAAAAAGGTACAGTTCCATTGATATATCCAACTCATTTTCATGATGGTTATATCAGCTACCCAAAGAATACTAAAAAATGTCAAGCTATAGTATTATGTAAAGAGACAACTAATCTTGTAATTCCTAATGAACATTATGTTTTAATTAAACGGGTTTCTGCTAAGGAGGAAAAAAAAAGAGTTGTTGCTGTTGTTTATGATTCTACAAAAATTGATACTCCTAGTATTGGCTTTGAAAACCATTTGAATTATTTTCATCAACAGGGACATGGACTAGATTTAATTGTAGCTAGAGGTCTTACAGCTTATCTTAACTCTAGTTTAGTAGATGCATTTTTCCGTTTATTTAATGGACATACTCAAGTAAATGCTACTGATTTGCGAAGTTTAAAATATCCTAACCTAGCACAACTTTATTCACTGGGTAAACATATAGGAGAAAAATTTCCTAACCAGTCCGAAATAGATCAACTAATAAATACCGTATTATTAAATATGACTAATTCATCAGAAAATAATCCAATTATCATTAAATCGCGTATTGATGAAGCCATAGAAATACTGACTACTTTAGGTTTTCCACGTAAGCAACTAAATGGACGTTCTGGTTTAACTTTACTAGCATTGCTTGATTTAAAACCCCATGAACCTTGGATATCTGCAAAAGCACCACTTCAAGGTATTACACCAATGATGGAATTTATGGAACAACAATATGCTAAAAAGTATGCACCTAATACGCGGGAAACAGTCCGTCGTCAAACTGTACACCCATTTATTGATGCAGGTTTAATTGTTGTAAATCCTGATAATATTGAGCGTCCTGTTAATAGTGGAAAAACAGTATACCAAATTGAATATAGTGCTTTAGAACTGCTGCGGACATTTAAAACCGATGAATGGGATAAAAATCTGTCAACCTATTTAGCATCTATTGAAACGCTCAAAACTAAATATGCTCAAGAAAGATTAAAAGCCAGAATAGAAGTAAATATTCCAGGTAAAGTAATCGCACTTTCACCAGGTGGTCAAAATATTTTAATTGAGAAAATAATTAATGATTTTTGTCCACGATTTACACCTAGTAGTAACATCATTTATGTTGGTGATACAGATGAAAAATTTGTCCATTTTGATGAATCAGCTTTGTTGCAATTAGGAATTAAAATTGATACTCATGGAAAAATGCCGGATATCATCATTCATTTCCTGGCTCAAAACTGGTTAGTTTTAATTGAAGCTGTGACATCCCATGGACCAATTGATGCTAAACGTAAAACTGAACTTGAAAGTTTGTTCAAAAACTCTAAAATACCCCTTGTTATGGTGACAGCTTTCCTTAACCGCAAAGCCATGAAAAAGTATTTACCAGAAATTTCTTGGGAGACTGATGTATGGGTAGCCGAAGATGCAACTCATTTGATTCACTTCAATGGTGAACACCTTTTACAACCTTATCAATTATAATCATAGCAATTTTCAAATCAGTGAGGTACACCTTTACTTTTTTTGGCTACAGTATTGCAAAACATCAGCGATTTTCTCTAGTTCTTGAAAACTTTTATAAGGAAGAACGCCGAAAACCCTTGAAAATGTGGCTGACTCAGTCAGCCACATTTGGGCTTTAGACAAGGGATGAAGGCTAGTACCGCAGGGCGGAAGTCAAAAGTCAAAAGTCAAAAGTCAAAAGTCAAAACTAATATACAGTAGGCTTTTTGGCGATTGAATATGGTTGCTTTATTTACGCCGTGATGTACTAGTTGCTTTCCTTTATCCTGCATTGACGTTAATTTGAAAATTTGAAATAATTTCAAATTTTCATCCATATTCGTGATACAATTAAATTGTCACTAAAGACATAAAAAGCTACCGAGGGACTCTCGGAAAGTTACGCTTGTCAGATATGATTTCGCCCGCCAGGGCCAACGAAATCAGGGCAAGAACCCAAATATTTAAGGAACCCTGCCTGAAACTGGGATAACTGAGGGATATAGACTGAAACTCTCTATAGAATCTCCGCGTCTTTAGACCAGGGAGTGTCAAAATCTCTATATATCTTTAGATAGAAATAATGCAGAAAATTGCAGTTGGTAGTCACAGTTACAGTTACTCGGGATCATCGGGTGTTAGCTTTACTGATGTAATGTAAAATTGTGGCGCAAATAAGCTCCTCAGCAGTTATGGCTCAGATATTAGATCCTCTACCACCAGAGCATTCGGGGAAGATTCTCTGTTGCTACGTCAATGCTACGAGTAAAATCCAGGTGACTCGTATCTCCAATATTCCCAATTGGTATTTTGAAAGGGTTGTATTTCCCGGACAAAGGCTGGTGTTTGAAGTTCTTCCAGAAGCACAAATGGAAGTTCATACTGGGATGATGGCCAGTGCTATTATATCAGATACGATTCCGTGTAATACCCTGATTATCCATGAACCTAGCAATGATGAGACAGAAGAGAACTCATCTCCAAGCATAAATTCTGGTAATGGTAATCCGATCAGGTCGGAAAATAATAAAAAAATTCTAGATACGACAAAATCTTTACAAGCCACTGAATTGGCATCTATTGATTAAAAACACAATACTGCTAAACATTAGGGTTGCAGCAATTCAGCAACCTTTTTTATTTGGGGTGGACTAATTAGGGCTTGCTAACGGATCTTGTTTTGATTAGTTTGTAAAATTAAGCTATTTTTGGTACATAGAATAAGTAACCCTATAAATAATTGTCCTTTATCCCATCCGTGATATCAAACAAGCGTGAGTGCTAAACGTCTGCCAGAAACTACTGCTTATGTGAAAATTACCCGCCAATCTTGGCCACAAGGCTTTCTTGAAGGTGAAGTTAGCGCTGGTAATTTTCAGTGGCATTTCCAGTGGCATTTCCGCCGGGGAGAACTTTCTGTAAAGCCTTCCCAAGGTCGTGCTTTAATCAAAGAACCTCTAGGGCGGTTTTTAGAACAACAGGACTATCAGTTAGAACCTGGGGGGGATTATGCTTTTACAATTCGGGCTGAATTGTAAATTAGTTGTCAGTTAGTCGGTTGAGATATCGTTCAATCAGGAGAATGGCTACAATGTCATCTATTGGCCTGGGCGGTTGACGCAAACCCTTGGGTAATAGTTTGATGATGCCTTGGGGTGGATACATCTGCCAGTAGCGATCGCGTGCCTGTAAAGTGGAATAACGTTCATCAACCAAAATGATATTGGTGGGTTTACTTAATTCTTGATTAAGTTGCTGTTTCCACTTTTTAGCTGTTGTTTGATCTCCCATGACAATTAAGGACACTGGGAATCTTTGCAGTTGTGTTTCAATATTAGCGATCGCCTCATTTGCCAATACAACTTGATGAGAGAATATTTGTCTATCCAATCCCATCACGGCCATCCCACATTTATCACGACCAGGATCAAATCCTAAAATTACAGGTTGTGTATTAGTCATTGGTCAGTTGTCAGTTGTCAGTTGTCAGTTGTCAGTTGTTAGTAGGGGCGAAGCATTTGGAAGATAAATTATCGGTCATTGCCAAAAATAGTTCTCCAAATGCTTCGCCCGTACAGTTGTCAGTTGTCAGTTGTCAGTTGTCAGTTGTCA
>Ga0208857_1000209_pt1 | contig 13077 bp, 16 predicted proteins | sample LakMenEpi05Nov12_FD_150674 | JGI IMG/M metagenome (GOLD analysis project Ga0208857, IMG submission 150674) | Freshwater microbial communities from Lake Mendota, WI - 05NOV2012 deep hole epilimnion (SPAdes) | ecosystem: Environmental > Aquatic > Freshwater > Lake > Epilimnion/Euphotic zone ... | reverse complement strand
CAGTATCGACTTTTACTTCTGGCACTACTACTCTGATAGTGTCATGCACGACAACACTATCAGTAGTAAGTAAGTAAGGGTACTTGGTTATAAGTCTGTTAAATCTCTTCGTCGGACCGCACGATAGTAGGGTCACTAGTATTAAAAGACTCCATAGTAACTTCTTCATTTGCTTGTTGTTGAGCAAGCGTATTTAAAAAATTGATTAATGGAAATCCTAATCTAGTTGGCATCTCGCTGATGTATCCTTCTAAATTTTGAATGTGTTCTTCATTTAATACAATTGTTCTAGGCGCTCGCTGAGTTTCTTTTGCTGTCATTTTTTTGCTATTAAATTAATACTCCGTGTATTATAAAACCCAAAGATATAAAATAAATTATTATAATCTATTATTCTACAATTTCTTTTATAGGTGATTCATTGTATTGCAATTATTTATTAACAAAATAAGCACAATTGTTCTTATTCTCCTTTAAGTGCTTTTAGTTCGTTATACATTGCAAGAAGTTCTGCCTCTTTTTGTGCAATTAATTCTTCTTTTGTAGGTTCTTCTACTTCGATGTATTCAACGGATACTAATCCGTTCTCATCATAAATTTCGTTTCTTACTTGTGCCATGTTATGCTGCTCTAAATTTTAATACAAAAGGACCTGCTCCACCTTGATTGATTAATGTTGCAGGTGGTATAGTTGCTGGTAAACTACCAAATGTCAATGAAGTATATATCAATGTAGAATATGAATTAGATGAAGTTGCAGCAACTGACCAAGATAGCATAGTATTAGTATTAAGAACAGATCTTAATCTACCATTATTTCCATTTGCTTGAACTCCAATCCAGTACAAAGTTCCAGCTGTAAAACTATATGACATTGTTACAGTTTTGTAACCAGTAGTACTAATATCAATATTGGCACTTTCATATAATTTTGAACTCGGTTTTCCGTTCAAATCTGAGTAAATTACAACTCTTGCACTTTGCCCTGCCGCTAATCCTGTTACTTCAATATTAAATTGATTAACATTAAAATTATTCATTGGTCTAAATGGGTTGAATGTAAGCTCATTGGCCCATAAATTGTGCCCATCAGTAAAAGTCATACAAGCTGTTGTCATATAGTATAATCCAGTAATTGGAGGCGCAGGTATAACATTACCACCTCCACTTGCTAAAGCAACACCATTTACTTTATATTGTCCTGTTATATTAATATCTATTGGCATCTTACTTAAGTATTACGTTTACAATATTCTTATTTAGCTTATAGTTATAAGCTCCCATTCTAACGTCTCCTAAAAGAGCGATATCAAATGAGATTAGGTTATATAAATCATCTTCTGATATCTCAGGCTTGTACTCATCATATATCGCTAATACATCAACAAGATCCTCTACAGGAACCCCGATTGGAGTACTACGAATTTCAATATCTTCGTTTAATGCAGCTTTTTCTTCTTCAGTACCATTGTTTAATGTATGAATCTCTTCATCTGTTAGGATAAGATGAGGAATCTCTACCCAACTGCTCTCGTTTATTGCTTTATACTGTTTCATAATTAATAGTTTACAACACCTGTAGTGTCAATTCCTAATACGACTCTTCCTCCTGCTGTAGATCCTACTGTAAATGTATCGCCTGTCATAGTACATCTATATATATCTCCAAATATACCTGATGAATTATCACAGCAGAATCCTAAGTTGCTTGTTATACATTCTGATACTACACCGCCATTCTGACCTAAGTTACCCATAAAAGATTTTGTACCTGCTATAGCGCTACAATTAATTATTGTTCCGTAGTTAACTCCAACATTCAAATTTGACTGAGATGCAAATGAATTATTTGCCGCTGAACAGTTACTAATAGTTCCTTGATTTTGTGCTGCATCAGTAGCTGTTCCTATAACACTAACAAAGGAATTGCTATTTGCTGTACAGTTATTGATAACCCCTGAGTTTGTAGAATTACAAGTACCCGATATTAATTCATTACCTGAACAAAATGAATATGTACCTGCTGTACAATTTTTAATAGTACCTGCATTAAAACTGCCTCTTACTGAGTAACAGAACGAATAGCTACCTGCGGTGCAGTTGTCAATAGTTCCAAAGTTTGCTACATTTGAAAACATTGTTGCTTCAGTTGATAGGAAAGAATAATTTCCTGCTATACAGTTCTTAAATGTACCAGATAAATTTGTTCCTGATGTAGATGTAGCTACTATTCCAATTGGAGCTGAATTGGCAGTATATCCAAATGAATAAGCTCTTGCTATACATGAATCAAAGGTTCCGTTTATAGACATTGAGTATGACCCAAATGAGTACTCACCACCTACACAGTCTCTTATATATAAGCTCTCATTAACTCCTCCACTTGCAGCTACTGCAAATGCACCGTGTACAAAGTAACTATTTTTTGTAGTATCAATCCCTGAAATACGCACATTAATACCATCTCCTGTGCTTAGTACCTGCATACTTGAGAAGTATACGTCAGGAACGCCACTTAATGACTCAAGGTCAATAAATGAACTGTTAACCCTAAATACACTTCCTGTAGGAGAACCTTCATCAAATGAATAGTATCCTGGAGCTAATAGTATTACAACACGGTTAGTTGCTGACAAAGCAGCTCCATTTGGTGTCATTGCCTGTGCTGCAGCATAAGCAGACAAAACTGATATTCCATTTTCAGTAGGTGTGCCAGTTGCTAATACAGATAAGTAATTGGTACCTTGAAGAGAAAAAGATCCACCACCACTTTTTATTAAAATTTGAGTACTCATAATTTTAAGCAGTTAAATAAATTATTAAAAATTCTGTACCTGTAGCATTAAATGTTGTGGCACCTATACTTTCACTTCCTGGATCAAAGTTAATAGTTTCTCCTGTTTTAAGAGTAACTCCATTGACAGCCCCATCTGCTGCTCCTACATTAGCTACAGAAAACCCTACATTTGCAGGAATAGTACCGCTAGTTGTACTACGTACAATAGTAGGTGTTAAGGTTCTACCTAATCCATAAGAATTAACTTTTACTAATAATTCCTCTTGTCCTGTTACTAATGCTGCAGTGTTATTAGGACCCCCATGTATTTTGACTTGTTTATTTGACATGACTTTAAATTTAATACTAAATTACAAACTTTTTATTAATAAATTTCTCTCCATTGCATAGATACTCCCACATCTGTAGTATTTGCCCCTAAATTAGTAACTACAATTGCATAGAGTTCTGAATCATTACTATTGTAATTTTGTACTATATAATTCTTTTTAGCAGTAGTAGGATTAGAAACGGCTGTAAGTGATTCTTTTGCTGAGTTTGATGCTGCCACATATCCTGCATCTAAAACTTCTCCTCCTGTAATTGCTGTGCCTCCTATATTGTATTGAACACCTGAATTTGTATTTACATCTACCCAAGCAGTACCTGTTGTTAAGGCAGCAGTATTAGGTAATTTAACTACTCTATAAGATAAAAGTTGGTTAGTAGAAGTAATACTGTATCTACTTAATCTAACAATCATTCTATTTAAATATGAGTTAAAAGTATTTTTTAATCTAATAACTAAAATAGGAGTAGTTGCTCCACTTGCTACAGTTCTTAATGAAGTATTTTGAGCTGCCCAATCTTGCCCTGATTCTGCATAACCTCCTTCAGAAAGTACAGTAGAACATATTTGGTCAAAATATGCTGCTGGATTAGAACCGTTACTAGAAATTTCGCATCTTACTGGAAGATTAGGATTGCTCATATATACTACAGGAAGTGTATTACTGTGCATAAATTCATGAGCTATTACAAAAGTATTATCATGTACGAATCCTATTCTTACTCTACCTACACCTAACCATTGAAAATCAATAAATAAAATTTGAGTTTTAGTAATATCTAAACTAAATTTGGAAGGTCCTGTACCATCACATTTATCAGTATTCCAATTTTCTTGAGTAATATTTTCGGCATCTACAGGAGACCCACTAGTACTTGTTCTAATAATAAATCTTAACGTGCCGTCTCCATCTTGTTGGAAAAAAATACCATTAAGATTATCAAAATATCCTGTTCTTTTAGTAACTCCCGTAGATGCTGCATAAAAGTTAAAAGTTGCATATATTAATTGACTTTTACCAGGCAAATATTGGTGATAGAATTTTGTTTGATGAATAGCAGAACTATTTGTAGATGTAGTTGTAGATAGTCTTGCGCATGCTTGATTTGGTTGAAAAGTTACCGTACCTCCTGCTGTTAAGACATCTATAAAATTAGGATCTAATCCATAAAGATGTTTATAATCTCCTAATGTATAAGGTTCAGATACTCGTTGTCTACCAAATGCATCAGAAGCTGTAGCTACTCCCTCAGTAATAATACTATTTAATGGGTTAGATGAATTAATTTTAACCAATAACTCTTCTTGACCAGTAACAGCCGCTCTAGTGTTATTATGTCCAACAATAGCTACTTGTTTTTGGCTCATGGTAATATGTAATTAAAGTATTAGTATTTTAATAAATCTTTTATAAAGATTACTTATTAATAGCGTTATTAATACTAGTTTTTTGTGTTTTTGTTAGTGCATCTAAAAACCAACTTTTAGCCATCATAATACGAAGATGTTCAACGTTTCTTGAAATCGTATCTAAGTCGTCTTGTGTTTTGTCCGTTTTTGCGTTTAATTCGTTAATCAAATTCACGCTATCAAATGCAGCGTTTACGCTTTGTAGTATTTCGTTTTCCATTATGCTAAAAGTATTTTTTGAGTTACTCCATTAATTACTACTTCCCAATATTTTGACGAAGTGTTTACTTGTGATGCTACTGTTCCTACGGGATAAGTAGTACTGCCAATTGCTATTTGTCCAGTTCCTACAACAATGTTGCACCCGATAGCTATCCCTCCAGCATCAGCAGTTGAAAAAGCACCAAGAGCAATGCTGCCTTCATTTACAAAAGTATTGAAACCTACTGCTGTTCCAAACATTGTAGAACCTGTTAAAACATTACCGCCAATACAAACATTCAATTGACCAGTTATGTTGTCAGAACCAGCACCATTTCCAATTATTATATTACTGGCAGCAGTTGTTGCAAATTTATGTGCAGTTGCTCCGATTGCTATATTATTGCTTCCTGTTGTAAGTGAAGATTGTGCATCATACCCGATTGCTACATTTGAACTTCCTGTTGTTGCAGCACCTAAGGCTTCTGAACCAATTGCCACATTGCTTTGAGCAGTTGTTGAAGCATCCGAAGCATTACGTCCTACTATTGTATTGTTTGCTCCCGAAGTATTACTTTTTAAAGCACCATCACCAAATGAAGTATTTGTTGCAATGTTTCCTTGCCCATTATTCCAAATAGTTAGGTCTGTAGCATTTGATTCTAACCAAGCAGGAAGTCCTCCTGTATTAGTTGTTGGAGCAAAAGGCACAATAATTCCTAAATCATCTTTATAAGATAATTTATTTGTATTACGATCAAAGAAAACTTCTCTTCTTGCAGCTTCTAGCGGGTTTTTAATATCATATTGTATCATAATCTAAAGATTAAAATTTTAATAGTTTAATAATTCTTTTATTTGACTATATGTCAAAGTATTGTATTCTGTAGTATCTCCTGGGATATCTCTTGTATCATAACAATTAAGAATTAATAAAGCTCTTCTTTTATTTTTTAATTCTTCTAATGCATCACAACAAGTTCCGCCAAATTGTATTAGTCTAATATAGTTTAATACTTCTTTAGCAAAAGTACATTGTTTTTGCCAAACTATAAGTTTAAAACAATTTTCTTCTTCAGTTAATGTACCACAATCTGCTGTAGAAAATGCATTAAAGTAATAAGGTCCTAAATCAGGATCTAATGTCCATTCTCCGATAGGACAATCTATATTAGTATTTGATCCTACAAATATATCATCTCCTGGTACTACCGCAAACAGTGACCATAATTCACCGTCCCAAAGTATTGTGTATTCTTGTCCTCCAGCAGTAAATGTATAGGTATTAAAACCTTCTACTATAACGCCATCTACCTGTATGGTTTCCTCAATTCCTGTAGATGCTGGAGTTACACTAATTTGTAGGCAGTTGCACATTCCTTATATTTTGTTAATTTTCATTACACCATAATTTAAATATGCTGTTGCAGGAGAAGTAGAAGTTGATCTAACATCTATAATATCTCCAACTGCTAAAGTAACATCTGATACTAACGAGGATATAGGAAAAATATAAGACTGCTCTCCTGTTCCTGTCATACTTACTCGTTTCTTAGTAAGTGTGCTAACTGCAGTACCATTTTTGTAAATATCTACAGTAACTGTAGCGTTACCACTACTTACAAAATTAAATTCTGTATCAGCTATAAATAATAATTCATACTTACCAGCGCCTCCTGAAGGAACTGTATAAGTCATATTTGTAAGAGTAGTAAATGTAGGAGATGTACCTGAAGTATTAGCTCCTAATCTTTCTTCTTCATATTTTACTAATACACAGTCACATACTCCTGCAGGACCAGCAGGCCCTGTTGCTCCAATTAAACTTGTAGTACTATAAGTAGTACCATCAGTATAATAAATAGTTAACACTCCTGTACCAGAGTTATACGAAGTATTTATAATACCGTTACCGTCAGTACCTTCAAATAACGTTATTCCATCACAATTAGCGCAGTCGCACATAGTAAAAAGTATTAGCATCCGCTGCAACCACAATCGGCGCAGTCAGAAATTGTTGTACAATATTTAGTTGCAGCATCTAAGATAGCATCTAGCGTATCAAAATCGCCACAAGAGAATGCAGATTTAATCCCATACATAAAGATTTCCATCTGATCTACTTGTTCTTTTAATTTGATTACAGCTTTAGTATCACATGCATTTAATAGCTTAACTACTAATGCATCCTTGCAATTGCATAAATTGCATAAGAATAAAACATGCTGAGTTTTATTTTTGTAAATAGCACTGCCTGCTTGTACAGTATATACTACTTGATAAACACCGTCAGGATTTGACCATGCTGCTTCATTAATGGCAGTAAACGATCCTGGTGTAGGAGCGCCTGTTGCAGAAGCATAAACATTAGTACTACCATTTTTTAAATAGTAATTTGCAGATATAGAAATACCTGAGATCGTAGTAGAAGTTACAGTTTGTGGTATATTTACCGTATAAGTTCCACCATTATTATTACCTGTTCCTGTTAAAAATCCAGTAATAGTAGTTCCTGCAGCAACACCAACTCCTATTAACGTTTGCCCAATTGCAAAATTACCAGAGAGATGAGTAGCGTCAGTAAATACATTACCTGATATTGAACCTGTACCTGAAGCATTAATAGCTGTAGGAGGAGTATTGGTAGGGTAAAATGATACATAAGCTAAAGTAATAGCGGATGTGTTAATGTTAGGAGTTCCCCAACCTCCTGGGTTTGCCGTTTCATATGGTTTAGTATTTTCAACTAAAGTAACCTTATTGCATTTGCCTGTAAAAGAAACTGATATTTTAGGAATTAGTGCCATATAAACGAGCGAATTATTTAATCAAATTTAAGGAAAATATAGTAGCCCGCCACAAAGACAGCAAAATTTTTGTGACGGGACTACTGTGGGCGGAGAATTACGCGTTAAAGTCTGATGCAGTTAATCCAAGAGATGTTACTAATTGGTTACCTGTATTAGTAGTTGCAGATAAACTTCCTGCAGTTGTAAGGTTTAACCAAACAATTACATTTCCTCTAGCTGGAGCCATAGCTACAAGACCTCTCATATCTTCTATCCATCCAATGCTTAATGCAGAGTATGTACAGTCAGCAGCTACAAGAGAACCAACACCAGGGATCTTAACATACTGATCACGAGCTAAAGATGGAACAGCCAATTGGTTGTTTTCTCCTTCGAATCCGTAAGACAAGTACTCATCCATTGCAACTTGTTGCCATACACCATTACCATTTTGAGCGCCAGTTACTGTGACCAATACTGTAGAATCAGAGAAAGTAGTAGTGAAACGGTTTGCGTAGTAATCACGCATAGTGTTTACGTTAAATGGAGCAGGAACACCTGTAAGACGTACACCAAATGCAGCAGTAGCAGCATTAGCAGCAGTAAAGTAACGAATTGCACCAGCAGTGATTGAATCACCTTGAAGTGGAATGTTAAATGTTACTGTAGTAGTAGACAAAGCTACAATTTTGTAAACTGGAGAAGTTAATGTAGTTCCCATACGAATAACATCACCTACAACAAATGTTGTAGCAGCTGCATTCAAAGTACCTACTTTACTTCCTTTAGCAATAGTAATAGTTGTAGCAGTACCATCAGTTACAGAAGCAGCATTAGAAACAACTTCAAAACGAAGGTATCCGTTAGCTGGCTCTTGAGAAAAGTTTCTGATACCGTTTTTAGCTAAAGCAAATGCAAGTTCTTCTTGAGTACCTGTAGCATCAGTTTTAACTGGTCCTGCAAATAAACTCATTGGCTGAGAACGGTTAGCTGCATCGTTATCTCTTTTACGAACTTTGATCCAGAAATCAGTGTTGTTAGCTACTGGCAAAGCTCCAGTTGTACCATTGTAACCAACATAAGTTACTTGTTGTACAGCTGCTTTGTATTTAGCAATTGTAAAAGTTGTAGAACCTTTAGTAATTGCTGGAGACTTCATAAGTGAAGTGGTTGTTCCACGACCTTGTACTACAAAGTATTGTGCTGTAGGAGCTAAAGCTGTATATGCAGTTGCATCTAAACGACGCATGCCCATGTCACATAATACTACTGCACCAGACTCAAGGTTGGCATTGGTAACTACTGTACCTACAGAAGGTAAAGCAGCTGTTAATTTAGTTACGTCACTAAGAACGACACTAAATACGTTGTTTGCTTCTCTAAACATTTTTGTTTAAGTTTTAAAATTAATAATCGTTATTTATTCTAGTTCCTTGAAAGGCTCTACTATTTGTACTTTTTGTTCTTTAATACGTTGCATCATTAAATCTGTTGCAATGTCTATAATTACTCTGTGAGTAGATTCATCAAACTCACAATTTTGTTGGTTAGCAGGAGTGTCTCTATCGACTACTATTGCTGCTGGATTCTTAAGGTATCGAATATGATAATCGACTACATTAAAAGTTCCATCAGTGAATAGTTCATGACGTTTAGCTGTAGCAGGAGCAGAAGGACTTATACCTGTTACTGTTCTACTAAACTCTGAACGCCATACTCTTGCATCACCAGTTGTACTGTAGTAAGGACGTTTGTACTTACTCCAGTCGAATCTTTGTATTTCACTGTGCGCTACAGTGATAACATACGCTATCATCGGAGTAGTTGTACCACATAGATTCTTATCTATGGTACACTGCTCAAATATAGTGTACATGTGATTTGTTGGTAAATCAAAGAACTTCCCTGTCACATTATTCGTTGCAAGTACGCCAACTTGCGACGCTGAAACTGGACAAGAAGCAGCGTCTTGTACTAACGCTGCTAGTCCTTGGTTTCTTATTTCAATTTCCTCAAAGCCTTTGCCTTTTCGGTTATTTAACTCATCGTAAAACTTTTTAACATACAAATTCTCGGCTTCTGTTAAGACAGAAGATAATTCAAAATCCTCGTATCCTGGAGAACCAAAGCTATCTGATCGATCTAACTTTAATTCTAGCTCATCGGCCATTTGATTTGCAGTCATTTTTAATTACGTTTAGTCATGTCAATTTTTGCTTTGATGCGAAGTTTAACTTCTTGATTATCTGGATTAAGTAGGTAGTTAATTACATCCGTAAGATCTCCTAACTCTGCTCCGTTATCAAGTGTATAACGCTTCTCACCTTTTCTAATAATAGCTCCTGCTTCGGTAGCTTCTTGTACAAAGATACGCTCATTATATTGTGGATGGTTCACAATCTCTAAGAAATATTTAGGATTTGTGTCAACAATATTGAGTACCTCTGACTTCAACCAATCTTCGCTAGCTGTAGCAGGAATAGTTCTACCAAGAGATTTAATAAATCCAATAGTAGATTTCTTGCTATTTGTAATCTCAGCAAATTTGATGAATGCTTGTGATTTAACATTTGCTTCTTCAAGTTTCTGAGTTGTTACTTTGCTTTCGTCTACAATCATAAATTCATAAGTTGCTTTGTTGATTCTTTCATCGTAAGATGGAGAAACTAGCATCTTATTAGATAATAAGATTAAGTACTTAAGCATATCTAGAGAGTAGTTAAGATTTAATGTAGCTCCTTCTTTAGTTAGAATTACACGTCCTCTTCTATCTGATCTCCAGAAGTTTTTATCAGCAGCTAGGGTAGGATTTAAATCTACACCTAACTCTTTTTCAAAGAACTCTTTTTGAGTCATCCCGTTTGGATGAGACTCCATGTACTTTTGAATCTTTACTCTTGATGAGTCATCCAAAATTACTTTTACTCCACCACCACGATTCTCACTGTTAAGTGGAACTTGGTAGCTTCGTTTTACTTTGTTGTACAAAAAAGGATCCTTTTTGTTATCCTGATTTGCAACTAATAGGTTACTCCATTTACCCGCGGATTCTACTGGTTTAATACTTACAATTCTATCCTGTAAGAAAGATCCGTAGACGATCTCTTTTGCTACTTTTTCCATTTTTTTGCTGTCTTAAAATTAATTCTCTCAATTTAAAAAGGACTCCTCCGAGGCGTTCAACTCCCAGAGGAGGTCCTTTCTATCGTATGTATAGGTAGATTATCTTTCTACTGCCAAACGCAAGTCAACTACTTTAGTTGGATCTTCGATCATCATTCCACCCCATTTCTGGAAATGTACTTCATAACCGTCAACACGTGATGCAACCATTTTCGGTGAACCTTTACCTGCAGGAGAGAATGGATCTCTCATACCTGGGATATATGCCCAGTTGTAATCTGGAACTCCTTTTGGTTTAACACGGTAGATACCAGCATTATCTCCATAATCCAAAGCAAGGATACGGTGAGATTCTACGATACCTTTTCCATCTGGGTGACGTTGTGGGAAGTATACATCATCATCAAAGAAATCAACGATCTCAACCATGATAACTACTCCGTTGTACCATTCGTACACGTTCCACTGTGGCTCCATTAAACCTTTAGTGTTTTTACCACCTAAGTTTCCTGGGTTAGTGTTGCTCATCAAGAACTTGTCAGAAATTACAGTGAATTTACCAGTTCCAGATTTAGCTTGGATTTGTTTAGAGATTTCAATCGCACCAAACTCACCTGTTAACAAGTGGATTGTACGTTTGCCACGCTCAATTTTACCAACTCCCATATCTAACAACAACTCTAAATGCCAATCTAAGTCATAAGTATTGTAGTAGTGTACGTTTGATGGAGCGATTTGATCAAAGAAACCTGCACCTGACTCAACTGCATATTTAGTTTTGTCATCTTTGTTCAAGTACTTGTGATCCGCTGTCCAGTTTTTCTTACCGTACATCAACATACGAGCAAACATTTCTTCACATTGGTGGTGAGCTACTAAATCTTGGTAGTTAATCCAGATAGACTCTTGTTGTCCTTTGTAATTGAAACCAAACTCTAAAGGCTCATTTTTACCTTTGTTGATTGTGTTACCTGCTACTTCATACTCCATACGAAGTGTAGAAGGGCGGTTTTCCATTCTCCAAGGAGAAGTGAAATAAGGTTTAGCACCTTGGTAAGACAATGTAGAAGGAGACAATGAGTAGAATTTAGACCAACGAGTACCAATAGCTAATTCCTCAGAAGGAATAGTTTTGTTAGCGTTGTCAGTTACTAATTCAACTTCAAATTTGTAACGAGATCCTGCATCCATAGAACGTTTTACCAATAAATGGTAATCGTCTACTTCACCGCGAAGTACGTTAGTTTCTTCGAACAAAGGCTCGTCGAAGATTAAATAGAAACGCTCACCGTTTGCTCCTACGTTTGCTGGGAATGTCCCTGCAGAGATAGATGCTCCTGAGATAGTTTCTGCGTCAACTAGAGGCAAGTTTTTGTCGTGTTGACCTTGCAACATCCAGTTGTAGAATCCGTTTTCTTGTTCAACTTCTTTTACTGGGAAGCGATCAACGAATTCACGTAATTTACCTTGAAGATTAGTTTTGTAGATCTCTTTGATCACGTTGCTAATCAACTGTGGTTTTTGTTGGTACAAAGAATGGAAGTGGTTATCTGTAACCAAACCATTGTAATCTTTAGCCTCATACCGTTGTAATGGAAGTAATTGAGCCATTTTTTTTGGTTGTTAAATTGTTAGACGGAATATATTAATTACTTATTATTTCTTAGCAAATGCACTTTCGAGCATATTGAGAAGACCTTCTGTTTTCTGCGAAGTTTCGACTGAAGTATTTCGGCCTACACCTCTTTGCTCTTCGGCTGCAATAACTTTATCAAGTTCGTTAATTGCTGCTGTCTTAGCTACTGTTTTTAATTTAGTAATATCTGGTTTAAATTTACCTTCTTTATCTAAATTAAATAATCCAATTGTGTCATAGTAATTGATAAGCATTTCAAACTCTACTGGGTTTCTTTGTTGCTTATACATCAAACTATTTAATTCTGCACCTGTCTTAGGATCTCTGTAGACAGGACTCATAATGTTTTGTTTTAATTTATCTTTGGCAACTTTGTTTAGATTTAAACCATCAATGAAAGCATCTCTGCTATCAATGTTAGCTACTAAACTGTCAAACATTTTAGACTGCGCTTCTTGTTCTGCTCTAGTCTTAGCTTCTTTAGCAGATCTTCCGTGTGCGATCACTGCGTTAGCTTGTGACTTTAATTCAGGAATTGCTTTAAAAGCTTTGTCTTGAAGTTTGTTTACTGCTTCTGCATCTGCAATAGCTTCTAACGCATCTTCATCGCTAAAGTTTTTAGACTTTAATTGCTCAAAGTAAATTTGCTTTTGCAGATTAACATCACTTTTAATCTGCTCAGCATTAACATTTTCAAAGAACTCTAGACGTTGCGCCATTAAAATCGCTTGGTCTGTTTCATCAAACGCATCTTCTATTTCTAAGAAGCGTTTCTTTTCTGAGGGCAAACTTT
>Ga0208857_1000208_pt1 | contig 13175 bp, 12 predicted proteins | sample LakMenEpi05Nov12_FD_150674 | JGI IMG/M metagenome (GOLD analysis project Ga0208857, IMG submission 150674) | Freshwater microbial communities from Lake Mendota, WI - 05NOV2012 deep hole epilimnion (SPAdes) | ecosystem: Environmental > Aquatic > Freshwater > Lake > Epilimnion/Euphotic zone ... | reverse complement strand
CCCTCGCCGATGGGTCCACCGTGATCCGCACTTGGGACGACCGCACCATGCAGGACTCGCAAGCGATCAAGAAATTCGGCAAGCCACTCACCGGACGCTTCGATTTTCACTCTCCCGGCGGCAAACAAAAGAACGATGGCATGGCCGTTGTTTCCTTCCGCAAGGCACCTACTGCTTAAAGTATGACCCCACTCATCGACGACGAGACAGCAACCCGCTATTGGTCTGAGCGCGACACCGCCCCCGAGGCCGAACGCGAAACACGCAACGCCGCCCTCATAGATTGGGCCAAGGCCAAAAAAGCCGACCAATTCCGCGCCGAGCAGCAGCAGGCCGAAAGCGCCTACACCGATCTTGAAGGTTGGTGGAAGGAGAACGGCGCTGGCCATGTGTTTGAAAAAGACGAGGACCGCCTAGAGGTCGCCAACCGCCGGTTCATCGCAAATCAGTTCCAGCAGACCCCCGACCAGCAGGGTCGCTACTACCCGACCTACCGTGACGAGTATCTCCAAAAGACCTTCGGCAAATCCGGTCTCTCCGAGACGGACACCTTCAACCTCATCCGCGATTCGCTCACCGCCCGCAAAGCCACCGAGGACGCACTCCGCGAACTCCCCGGCGCTCTCGCCAAAGGGATGTTTTCCAAAGTCGCCGAGGGCAAGACCCTCGACGAAACCGATTCGTGGTTCCTCTTCCAAGATTGGAAAGACCGACACGCCGACAAGCTCGGCAAGCTCCCCGAGGGATGGGAGTCCGCCATGCTCGACCGCGCCGTCAAGTTGCAAGCCCGCAGCGAAACGATGATGCGCGACCTCGCACCGGAATCCAAACGCGCCTTCGACACACTCATGGCATTTACCCGCCCCGAGGATGCCGAAGCCCTGCCAGAAGCAGGCCGCGCCGATGTGGAAAACATCGCCAAGGAATTCGCGAAGCTCACGCCCGAGGATCGCCAGAATATCTACTCGACCCTCTACTACGCCGCCGAGGCCGATGGCGCTGGCATGGGCAAGGGGTTCTTTGAAAAAGTGGGCGAAGGCATCGCTCGCGGTGGTGTGAATATCTACAACGATGCCGAGATGACCGCGCAGGATCGGCAGGCCCGCCAAAACATCTCCTACTTCCAGTCTCTGCTCGACAAGCCAGAGCAGCAACCCGACCGGATGCAGACCGCCGAGAGCATCCAAATGCAACGCGACATGGCGCAAAAAGGAGTCGAGGAAAACACCCAACGCCTCGCCGAACTTAAAGCCCTTCGCGAAATCCGGCAGATCGCCGATGGCACCATCGACCCCATCAAGACCGAGATGGATGGCGTCATGGGAGAGATCGTGCAAGGTGCCTACGACTACGCACCCTCGGTTGCCTACATGGGATTGGCGGCGGTTCCGGTTGTCGGATTTCCGGCAACGATGGGCGCTATGACTAACAGCAACTACCTGCGGATGCTCGATGCCTACCCGGACATGGATGCCGATGCCGCGCTTGGTATTTCTGCCGCCGTCTCCGCACCAATGGCATTCATCGAGCGACTCCAAGGCCGCGCCCTCATCGGAAAATCTCCGAAGTTTAACGCCTTAATGAAAAAGATGACCGATGTCCGCATTCCTATTGCGGGTCGTCTTGCCATCGGCTACGGGGCCAATGTTGGGGTGCAGACAGTGCAAGAATGGGCGCAAGAAGCCATGCCAGTTGCCGCTGACCAACTTGCCGCCGCAATCCGCGAAGACATGCCAGAGTTCGACGCCGAAAAAGCGTGGGGTGCTTACAGGGAGCAAATGCCGGACATTTTTTACTCTATGCTCTGGGGTGGACTCATCGGCACCGGAGCCAGCACATTCCGCGAGTTCAAGCGCAATGGTCAATTTGAACGCTCGCTCGGTGAACTTGAAATGCAAGGCGTCACCGGCGAGGCCGCGCAGGACATCGCCGCCGAGCAAGACCTCGATGTCGCCAACGCCAAATTCCAAGAAGCATGGGGCAAGCGCACCCCGGAAGACATCCAAGCAGGCATCGCCAAGCGAGCCGCCCAACTGGAAGCCGCCCGCTCCCAACAGCAAAACCCCGAACTCCCCGTTCGCCGGATCGAAGAAAACGCAGACGGCACACTCACCCACATCATTGAGAAACCGGATGGCACCGTCCTCTACCGCACCAACGATTCCGACGCCGCCGACACCGTCTACATGCAGCAATCGCAGAGAGTGACCGCCAATGATCTTTTGTCGAACATTTCGACCGTCACCGAACTCCGCAACCAATGGCTCGCAGAAGACCCCACCAATGTCGCCATCGAAGCCGAGGCGATGACCGCGCAGCAAAAGCTCGAAAAGCTCCAAGCCGCCGGGAATGTCGCGCAGATCGAGGAACTCCACCGCCGCATCGCCACTTCCCCATACAAAGACACTCCCTACGACAAGATCAACATCCTCGGAGAGGCGACCGTCGAAGACCTCGGAGAAATGGTTTTCCGTGGAGTCATCACGCTTAATAAAAACAGCAAACCCGAAGATGCCCGCGAAGAGATTCACCATGTCGCCGTCCGCAAGGCGCTGATGAAAGGCTCAGTCACGCTCGACACCTTGAAAGGATGGCTCGACGCCACCGAGACCGCCCTGCCCGACAAGTTCCCCGGCCTCGTTCGTGACAACGAAAACGACATTGTCGAATCCCTTGCGCGTGTCCAACGCGCCTACGAGGACGGCAAAATCAACGCCGATGAAGAAATGGCGTTGCCTGCATCCTTCGTGGACTACATCAAGCGAATGCTGAAAGCCTTCAAAGAAGTCCTCCAGCGGGCCGTGGCTTTGCGCGGTGCTTTCAAGCAAGGAATCCTTCCCGGTGATTACGAATCCTTCCTCGCCGACTCGGTCGGCCTCAACCAGCAGACGATGGTGGACACCACCCGGGAGCGGGTCGGCGGCGAACTGACACAAGGCACCTTCAACTACTCAATCGGGTCCATGTCCGAGAGGATTGCTGCGACTGCGGTTATTGATAAAGACGGGCAGATTTTAAGCTCGCCCCTTAAAACCCACGCCCAACTCATGGAAGAGAGCGCCTATGATTTGGATCGTGGCGAGTTTCCTCCGACTCAAAACTTTGGATTTGTCACAACAACAGGGCGATTCGTTTTGCAGCAAGAAGCACAACAACTCGCGCAACAGGCAAAACAGGTTCAAGGCAACCAACCTATTTCCGGCGAAATTGTTTCCGGGTTGGAGCGCGAAGGTCGCCTCAACCCAGAGGTCGATCCGTTGGATGGTTCGGTTTCCGAAATCAATAAAATTCTGCGCGAGGTCGGCGATCAAATGGATCGTGGTCTGACATTGCAAAACTACGCCACCCGCGATGATTTGCCAGAGTTCCAATCCAGCGCCGTGGATGACGCAGCCGATTTCGCCGACTACCTCACAAATGATTTGGCTTCGCAGTTTCCAAAAGAATTTGCAGACCGAATAAAATCAGCAGCAGGGAACATTCTCGCTCAACCAGTTTCGACTGATACCAACTACAGCATTGGGACACCGCAGTTCAAAGGATGGTTCGGAGAATGGGATGTCGATCCAACAACGGCATCCAAGGTGGTCGATCCCGATGGCAAGCCGATGGTTGTTTACCACGGCACACAAAGGGCGGATCGCGTAGGAGACCGTTTCCGCAAATCTCGCGCCACTTCCGGGCCGATGGCCTTTTTCACAAACGACCCGGCCATTGCCTCGTCCTACTCCACGAACAAACGAGACACCTCTGCGGAGATGCCATCGGACTATGCCGAGTGGTTCAAATACAAAGGCAAGGGGATGCGCTCGCCGGTCGCCATCGACCGCGCATGGTGGAACCTTTCTCCCGAGGAGCGGGCTTCGGTAAACGAACGCATCTACACAATTGGGTATGCCGATGCGGATGCTGGCGATGGGCCTATTGTCGCGGACTCACAAAGCATCATGTCCCGCGACAGCATCGACTACGAATTGCGCCAAGCCCGGGGGAACGGCCTCCGGGCCTTGGTTGAGATGTGGCTATCCAGCGGATCGCTTTTCAACCAAGAGGAAAGGTTTTTGGAAGTCCTGCAAGCGGCAGGCGTGAAAGGGGCCACGCTCGATGATCCCAACGCCGCCCGCTCGGCAGTCTACCCGGTCTATCTTTCGATCAAAAACCCGCTTGATACGGCAAACATCCCCGGCGATGTCGTCTCGGCCTTGGAACAAGCAGGCAAGCGCAAGCGGGCCAAGCAATCCGCAGGAGGCAACCCGGACGCATGGGATAAAAACACCATCAGCGGGAACGATTGGATGGCCGCGCTGAAAGAGGACATAGCGAAAGGAACGACCTATGCGTGGACTCGCATCCCCGATTGGGTCACCGAAACTCTGTCATCCTTCGGTTACGATGGCATCAAAGACACCGGAGGAAAACGCGGCGGAATGCAGCACCAAGTATGGATTCCATTCAACGAAACGCAGGTCAAATCGGCCACCGGCAACCGTGGCACCTTCGATCCGACCTCGGCGAATATCAACTACAGCATTGGGAAAGCCGCAGATTTGGCATCAAAAAACCCAGAACTTGCCAAAGAAATACAGAAAAAATCGGATGCTTTATTGAATGCTGCTGAACAAGGGAATGATGTCTTTTTTACCAAGTTTTGGCCGCAAATGCTGAAAAAAACGGGCATGAATTTTAAGCCCACAAAAGCTAATTTACTAAAAGCAGCAGAAACCGGAATGCCGGAAATTTTGGAATGGTTAAAATCTAATCCGCAATATCTGGATTACTATCACAAGGATTGGGAGCTAACCCACGACATCCTCAAAGCGGTCTTCCCAAAAATGACCGACGATGACTTGACGGGATTTCGGATTTTCACGGGCATCACTTCTCCAAACACCAAGCTCATGCACAACATGGCCGATGCCGTCCAGTTGTTCAATTTGTGGATGGACAAAGGAAGCATCAAATCCATGCGGTGGGAATGGTCCGCAAAAGGGAACCGCAAGGTTGGTGGCGGGCCTTTTACATTTTCGGGAACCACAGGCGCTGGTAAAACTTTTACCGCCCATGTTCTGGAAGATTTGCACGGTAAACTTGGGTCGTGGGAAAGCGTTAAAAATTATCTTTGGGAAGGGGTTTCGATTAAGGAACTCAATGCTTTCAACAAAGAAGCTGGCTATAAAGGAACCGTTGATGCCGGGAAAATTCGGCAAGTTGTGCAATCGGCAACAGGGCAATCGGAACTTATCCCAAGGATGTTTATCTTTGGTCCAAAAGTCGGAGCCTACACACTCAACACCAGCGGAGATGACCGATACACAACAACTGATATTTGGGAGGGGCGATTTATTCGCAGCCATTTCCCGGCGATGTTCAATGACGCAGACGGGTTGCCAACTTCGGTTGAAGAAAACAAAATTTTCCAAGAATTTGCACAGGCATTCAATGAGGTTTTCAAACGCGAATCGGGGTTAGACCTACCTCCGTCAGCGTTGCAAGCTGTTCGCTGGTTCTATATGCTGAACCATGCCAAGAAAGCAGGATACAAATATGCAAGCACCGACGACACCATCAGCGGATACACCGAACGAGCAGTCCGGCTTAAACTCGGAATCAATCCTCGACCTGCTGGAGCGGGTGGGACAGGAAGCGACCAAGCTAACAATGGAGCGCCTGTCCAAAAAGGAGACACCAACTACTCCATAGCCAGCCAGTCGGAGATCGACAGGGTGAACCGCGCCCTCGGCGGCATGAACCGAGGCCCGGACGAACGGCTCAAAGTCTACGAGCGGGCCAAGCAGAAATTCTCCAAGCTCATGGCTTGGAATTCCGATGAACTCGGCGCGATGGCCGACACCGGCTCCGACGAGACGCAAATCCGCCGCAACCAACTCCTGCAAGGATTCGGTGAACTCGACGCGATCCTAGAAGTCCTCCCGCCCGAAGTGCGCGGGCGCGTGGGCGGCTACACCATCCTCGCCAACATCGCGCCGATGGATGTCTTCAAGGACGGGGTGAAAGTCTCCGAAGCCAAAAACATGGACGGCGCGATCATCTCAGCATGGATGAAAGAAGGCCAAAACATCGGCCAAGCAGGCAAGCAGGTCTCGCTACCTCCCGGCTACACGGCCAAGGAAAACCTCGCCAGCAAGCGAGCCGACAAAGCCCTCGCCGACTTCTTCCGCGACCGCATCAAGAAGATCGACACCGAACTCGAAAAGGTGCTGGTGCGCGAATACACCGAGGCCATTGCCAAAGCCGTCAAGCAATCCCGCCCGAAGGCCGGTGACAACGGAGTCCGCAAGTCAACCCTTGGAGCCGAGACGCAGAAGTTCGCCGACATGGTTTACCGAGCCACCCTCCTCGACGACGAGGCAACGCCCAAGCGCATGGACGAGATTGATGCCGCGCTCACCAATCCGGACGCCACCGCCGAGGACATCTCCGCTCTCTCTGAAGAGCTGTCGATCCTCAACACATTTGGCGACCTCGACAACCGTTCGTCCGAGACGCTCGCACAGGGTCTCGACTGGCTCAAAGGTCAACTGCAAATGGGACGCGAAGCGTGGCGGATCAAGGAGCAGGCCCGCATCGACGAGCAGAGGGCGCGTGCCGCAGCGACCATCGAATGGCTCGGCAAAGGCACAGCCAAAAAACGCTTCGCCGACAAGGGACTCATGCAACGCATCACCGAGGTCGGGAACAACTACCTTCTCGACCACGCCAGTTTCGAGCAGTTCGTCACCGCCATGCTCCCGCCGGAGATCGCCGCGAACTTCTCCGTGCGTCTCCGCAAAGCCGACATGGCCGCGCAATCCGCAGAAATCCGCGATGGCAAAGGCATCCTTGATGCCGTCCGGGAAGGCGCGAAAGCCGCCAACATGTCAGCAGGCGATGCCATGCTCTGGCTCAAAGGAGATCAGAAAAATGCCGTAGCCTACCTTGAAGGCCGCAAAGTGAAGGACGAGCGCATCGCCATCGAACTTGCTCAAAAGATCGTCACCGGCGAGGCCGACCGAAGCAAGCTCACCGATGCCGATATCGAGACGCTCCGCAACGAACTCGCCGCACTCCCGGCGGACACGCAAAAAGAATATGTCACGATCAAGCGGGTCATCTTCCGTGGAGAGGATGTGAGGCTCGATATGTCCCGCGCCAAGGCCATCCAACTCCTGCTCTCATGGAACCAACCGGATGTCCAAATCAAGATGCGGAAGGAAGGGTGGACTGATGAAAGCGCAGCCGACCTCAAGGCGCTCGTTAACGATCCTGTCTCCCGATCCGTCATCAACTACCTGCAAGCCCTCTACGGCAAAGGCGTAAGCATCGTGAATCCGGTCTACTCGCGAATTTTCGGCATGACCATGCCGCAGGTCAAAAACTACGCGCCGACCCGGTTCCTCAACGCCAAAGACTCAAAGGACATCGGCCTCGACGGGTCGCCGACCGCCACCGGCACGACTCCGAGTTTTGCCAAAACCCGTGTCACCCACTCTGCCAAGATCGCTGCAGAGGATGCCCTCACCGTGGCGCAAGGCCACATCGCCCAGCAAGCGCACTGGGTCCACTTCGCCGAACTCGCCCGCGAATTCCGCGCATTGCTCTCCTCACCGGAAGTCCGTGAATCCCTCAAGCAAAAGCACGGAGATGGCGTCCTCAAAAGCGCCGAACTCTGGGCCGACCAACTGGAGCAACGAGGCGGCAACAAGGCTAAAGAAATTGCTTGGCTGAATCCAATCCTCGGCACGGTCCTATCCGGCAAGGCCGTCTCCTCGCTGGGATTCAGCTTGAAGACCCTCGCCATGCAGTTGGACAACACGATCCGCTTCGGCCTCGCCCTCGACATGCGACAAATCGTCTCCGCACTCTCCAACCCAGCGACAATCACGGAGGACATTCAGACCGTGTGGGAATCCAATGCCATCCAGAACCGACTCCAAGGTGGAGCAACCGCCGAGGCTCGATTCCTATTCTCACGCTATGCCGGGAAACCAAACTTCGCTGCGAAGATTGCCGAGGCATCAATGACACCGATCAACTGGCTCGACTCTGCTGCGACCTCGATCTCCAGTGCCATTGTCTACCGAGCCAACCTCAATGACGCTATTGCCGCAGGCATGCCGGAAAATCTCGCCAAGCAAACCGCTCTCGACGCTGCCAGCCAAGCCATCTACCGCTTCGCGCAGCCGGTCAGCTTCGGCCAGAAAAGCATCGTTGAAAATAACGGGAATGTGATGGCAAAAATGTTTTTCTTGTTCATGTCAGATGCCCGATTAAAGACCGCGATCCTTGCTGACGCTGCTCGCGGGCTGGCCACCGGCAGTGGTGACAAAGGCACACACATTCGTCGAATCCTTGCCATCGAAACAATGGCCGTCCTTTCCCATGTGGTTTCCAGCGCCTTCCGCGATGCCTTTTCTGACGATGACGATGATGAAATCTGGAACCCCGGCGGTTTTGCCAAAGCCATGCTCCTCGCACCGCTCCAAGGATTTTTCTTTGCAGGCACGGTCGGCGAGCTGGCGATCTCCAAGCTCACCGGACAAAAAACTTTTAACAGCACCACGCAAAATCCCTTACTCTCTTCCATGGAGCAGGGCGTGCGTGCGCTGAACAATCTGGAAGACGCCTTCGACCTCGACGACCCAGACGCCATGCTCAAAGAATGGAACAACATCTTCCGCTCGATGGCGCTCTCGCCAGCAATGGCCGCGCCTGCCGTCCTCCTCAACATGGTCAAGCCTGCGCTCGGCCTCTACCAAAACGCAACCACCGAGGACTGATTTTTGACTAGCGAGTTTTGACTGATACCATCCACAACATGAAACCAATGAACTACCTGCTCACACAACTCGGCCAATCGTCAACATGGAGGGGCGTCCTTCTGGTCCTCACGGGGCTGGGCGTCTCGCTTAGTCCGCAGCACCAAGAAGCCATCGTGGCGGCGGGGTTAGGGCTGGTCGGCGCAATAAACATCCTCCGCAAGGGATGACCCCGGGCCGGATCGCCGCTGCGATGGTCATGCTTGGCTGGATTTTCCTCGCCCTCGCATTTTTGACCTCCTGCGTGAGCGTTCCGATCCCGCCATTCGGCGACCGAGTCGGCGAGATGGGCAACCTGCAACTCAGCGTCAGCGTGAAATACATGCCGGTTCAAAATCCCGATCTCCCGAAAGACGACAACCTGTCCTATGCCTGGTCGAAATTCGGCGAGGCCAAAGCCCTCAAAGACAAATGACCCGCCTGCTCGCCGAAATCGCAGCAGCAGAAGTCGGGGTCCGCGAGATCGGCGGCAACAACAACGGATCCAAAATCCGCGACTACCAGCGGGCCACCGACCTCAAGCCCGCCTCATGGCCATGGTGTGCTGCGTTCGTTGATTGGTGCATCCGCGAGTGGCTCGCCCGCCCCGGCGTCCGCGACTGGCTCAACCTCCAATCCTCAACGCCGGAAGAGTGGCGACCAAAGACCGCGCTCGCCTACGGTTTCATCGGCTGGGCGAAGTCCCGCCCCAAAACCTCGGTCATCCTCCACGAACGCGACCTCGCCCAACCCGGCGACATCGTCGTCTTTGATTTCAGCCATGTCGGAATCGTGGAGAGCGATTCGGGCTTTCAGATCATCACCATCGAAGGAAACACCAATGGCCGAGGCGACCGTGATTCCGAATCCGGCGACGGCGTCTGGCGCAAAGCCCGCCAGAAGACAATCGCCCGGAATTTCATCCGAATCCGCCCTGTCTTGTCACTTTCTGGCACTCCCTCCGTAACTCGTTCGTAGTCAGTAGCCGTTTCTCGACTCGAAATCGAACGCAGGGCAACCTGCCGTGGGTTCAAATCCCACCCCTTCCGCTCCTCCAGTAAAGCCTCTGGAGCCTTTTCCCAAGCGGGTCTCCGGTCACCCCTCATCTTTTGCTTCGTGTTTTTTTCTGTTGCGTGGTTTTGCTTTTGAGGGGATGTTTTTGGCACTAGTTGGCACTGACTGCCAAAACACCAACCAACAGAATGAAACACAACCCCTATGCAGTGCGGTTTGAAGATTCGCGAAATCGATGGGTGCTGGATTTGAAGGCGTCCCATTTCGGGGATCGGAAACGGATGTTTTTTGAGACGGAGTTGGAGGCGCATTCGGAGGGGGCGCGGTTGGTGGATGTGTTGCGCGAGAAGGGTCGCGAAGGAGTGAGGAGCGAGGAGGGCGGGATTTCGGTGGCGGTGGCGACCCGGATGTTTGCAGCGGAGAATGGCACTAAATCGAAATCGCATTTCGCAAAGGTCGAGATGTTGTGCCGGGAACTGAACTCGAAATGGTCGGGTCCATTGTCTGCCATTGAGCCGGTGGCGCTGACGAGATGGATCAACCAAACCTCGGATTCACCGACCACCCGGGCGATGTGGTTTCGCTATGCACGAATGTTTTTCCGTTGGGCGGCACGGATGAGGTTCATCGAGCGGTCGCCTGTCGAGGGGATGCGGAGTCCGAAGGCGACACCGGCGCGGAACATTTTGACGGCTTCGCAAATGAAGGAATTGCTGAAAGCTCCGATGCCGGACGAGATTCGTGCGTTGCTCTTGCTTGGCGGGTTCGCGGGCCTGCGGACCATCGAGGTGGCGCGGATGAATTGGGAGGATGTGGATTTCAAATCGAAGCAAATCCATATTCGGCCCGAGGTCTCCAAGCAGACCACGGGAATGCTGGAGCGGGTCGTGGATATGACCGAGCCGCTGGTGAAGCGGCGGGAATTTTTCAAAGGCAAAAAAGGTGTGATCGTGAAAGGATCGCTGGAGGCGTTGCATGAGGCTCGGCGGCGCGTGGCACTTGCTCTTGGCTGGGAGGGCTGGCCAGAGAATGCGCTTCGGCATTCGTTCGCGACCTACCACCTCGGTCGCTGCGGTAATGCGGGATTGACGGCCTACCAAATGGGTCACACCTCGCCAGCGATGGTTCAGCGGGTCTATGCGGTTCCCGCCGTGCGGGCTGATTGGAAGGCGTTCTGGAGGATTTGACCTATGCCCTACGCGAACAAAAAAACGCAGCAAAAGTTCATGGCGAAACAATACTCGGATCGCTACCGCACCGATGAGAAATTCAAGGAGGCGGAGCGAGACAGGAAGGCTGATTGGTATCAGCGAAACCGAGAAAAAGTTATCGCTCGCGTGATGGAGAACAAGGCGAAGAAGGTGAAGCGATGAGCGTCTTCATTGTTTCCGGTTGGTTGTGTCTCTTTGTGGCGTCTTGCTTATTCATGGGCGAATACGCGCCAGCTGGTAATTGGTGGAACAAAACATGGTTCGGAATTTACATTTTCTGCATGGTAGTTTTAGGGGTTGCCGTGATTTATTTTAGTTTTTTTTCGGTGAAATAAAATTGCCGCGCAGCCAGCATTCATGAGGGTTGGCGGGCGGGTGGACGGTTTTGATTTGGGTCGCTGGTCAAGTCCCCTCGCCTGCGGAGCGTCTGTTTAAGCGGGTGAAAATTTATTTTTGCCTGCGGAGCCTTTGCCAATGCGGTTGTCAAGTGTTTTTATTGGGTAGGGTTTCACCTTATTGGAAAAAAATAAAAAAAATGCTTGGCGGGTGTCAGACACCAGACTTATTGTTCTTCCATGCCTGACAAACGAGCAGCAAACAAAGTCCGGGTAACGGTGCCTATAGAGGACACCTTGCTGGCAAGAATTGAGGAGTTCGCAAAGGAACAAGGCATCGACCGTGTCGCGGCCATGAAGCTCATGTGCGACTCCTACATGAAAGAGAAAAAACAAACCAAAACCAAAAAACCACGATGACAAAAATCACTTTTCCAATTGAACGCGCCATGAGGGATCAACTGGCGGAGATCGCTAAAACCGAGCGCCGGTCTCTGGCTTTTATTATGAGGGAAGCGGCGACTATTTTTTTGGACAGGGTGTCAGACACCCCCGCCAATAAGGCGCAGAAAACTCCCATGAAGAAAGCGAGGAAGGCGGCGTGAGTAAAGAGCTTCTGATGACGGTGGAGGAGGCGGCGTTAATGACCGGCTACGCTCCGTGGACGATTCGGCAGTTTTGCAACAAGGGGATGTTCACGGCGGAGAAACCCCGTGGCGACCGTGGCGGCTGGCGCATCCTTCGGCCCTCGCTGGAGAAATGGTGGGCAGACAAGCGCCGTGCGAGCCTCAACACCCGGAGGGCTTCCTAATGGACACGATCCTTCGCTGCCTCGACTACGCTTTCGATTTTATCTGGATGGTATCGCCGGTCGTGATCCTCGGCCTGCTGACATGGAGGTTGGCCCGATGAGTGCAGGATTCGCCATCGCCCTCGCCATCCTCACCCTTGGCTCCTGCCTCGCGAGCTACCACTGCGGGCAGAGAAATATGTTTATCCGCATGCGCCGTTTCGAGGAACGCCGCAGGCGATGGGCGGAATGGGAAGATTTCGAGGACTAGTCCTCACCACAAGAAAGCGCCCCGAAGGACTGGCATCCAACGGGGCAAAGTTAAACCACAAGAAAAGCAGTAATAACAAAATGAGCAATACAACACTGACTACACAAGTCAACACACAATCGGTCGCCCTCGGCGACATGCAGGTGATGGCCTCGGCCATCGTGAAATCGGGTCTCTTCGGCATGAAGACACCAGAGCAGGCACTCGCCTTGATGATTGTCGCGAGCGCCGAGGGTCGGCATCCCGGGAGCGTGGCAAGCGACTACCATATTATTCAAGGCCGCGCATCGCTCAAGGCCGACTCGATGCTGGCGCGGTTCCAGCAAAGCGGCGGGCGTGTCGAGTGGCACGACCACACGAACGAGAAGGTCTCCGCGACATTCTCGCACCCTGCGGGTGGATCGCTCCGCATCGATTGGGACATGGCTCGCGCCAAGGCGGCGGGTCTTGGATCGAAGGACAACTGGAAATCCTACCCTCGCCAAATGCTCCGGGCGCGGGTGATCTCGGAGGGGGTCCGTGCGACCTTTCCTGCGGTGCTGAATGGGATGTATACCCCGGAGGAGGTTGGCGAGTTTGACGCTCCCCGCCCGACACGCTCGGTGAAGGTGGAGGTCGCACCAGAGCCGGTGGCGGAAGCACCGAAGCTGATCGAGGTCGAGGCCGTGGCGGTTTCGGCTGATACCGAGGCAATTCCATCGGAAACCCCAAATTGGGCGGACGAATTGGAAAAGCGCATTTTCGAGCATGAGCCGAAGG
>Ga0208857_1000203_pt1 | contig 13424 bp, 10 predicted proteins | sample LakMenEpi05Nov12_FD_150674 | JGI IMG/M metagenome (GOLD analysis project Ga0208857, IMG submission 150674) | Freshwater microbial communities from Lake Mendota, WI - 05NOV2012 deep hole epilimnion (SPAdes) | ecosystem: Environmental > Aquatic > Freshwater > Lake > Epilimnion/Euphotic zone ... | reverse complement strand
TATGGGTGCATTAATAGCATTGCGCTCGGCAAAACCTCGTACGGTTTGATTAGATGAATTGATATCTGCCAACCATCTTTTTCTTCCTAAAATAGTTGCAACATAACCGTGTTGTTTTGCAAATTGTACATTGGCATCCATATATGTTTTTATTGCAGGATACTGTGCAAAATAATTTTCAATAATCGTTTTGGCTTCTGTTCTACTAATACCTAAATTTTCTGCTAAGCCAAATGCAGATTGACCATAGATGATTCCAAAATTGACCGCCTTGGCATTTCTTCTCATGTCTTTGGTAACAGCTGCTTCCTCTACACCATACACCTTAGCAGCAGTTGCAATGTGAATGTCTTTCTGATCTTTAAAAGCTTGTATCATGCTCGCATCACCACTCAATGCAGCTATTATACGTAATTCTATTTGAGAGTAATCGGCAGATACAATACACCAATCTGCATTTCTTGATACAAATGCTTTTCTTATTTCTCTTCCTCTTTCAGTACGAATAGGTATGTTTTGCAAATTTGGATTATTACTACTCAATCGACCTGTAACAGCTACTGCTTGATTAAAAGAAGTATGCAATCTTTTGCTTACAGGATGAATTAATAAAGGCAATGCATCTACATAGGTATTTTTTAATTTGCTGAGTTCCCTATGTATTAAAATAGCATCTACAATTTCATGCTTGTGTTGCAGTTTTAATAATACATCTTCACCTGTAGCGTATTGTCCTGTTTTTGTTTTTTTAGCACTTGGATCTAATTTCATTATGTCAAACAAGACTTCGCCCAACTGTTTAGGTGATGCTAAATTAAAAGGCACTCCAGCAGCAGCATGTACTTTTTCTTCTGTAGCTTTTATTTCAATGGCTAATTCTTTAGAATAGTTATTTAAGAAATCAACATCAATACCAACACCTTCTATTTCCATATCGCTTAGTACTGGCAATAAAGGTGCTTCTGCTTGTTCGTATACTGCTCGTACATGCAAAGTATCTAATTGCGGATCGAGTGTGTGTTTTAATTGCAAAGTAATATCAGCATCTTCAGCAGCATATTCCTTCACCGCTTCTATCGCTACATCTCGCATACTCAATTGGCCCTTACCTTTTTTACCAATTAAGGTTTCAATCGAAACCGGTTGATAACCTAAGTATTGGGCACTCAATAAATCCATACTACGCTTGCCTTCTGGGGCAATAACATAATGCGTCAATAAGGTATCATACAAACTACCTTTCAAGCGAATACCATGATAATGCAGGACCAATAAATCATACTTGATATTATGACCTATCCAACAAATAGTAGTTGTATTGAAAAGATCTTGCAGTAAAGCTACCCGTTCTTTAGTAGCCTGCGGGTCTGCATCAAAAGGAATATAATAGGCTGTTCCTTTTTGCCAACACAAACTAATACCAACTAAGGATGCGGTATGTGCATCTAATGAAGTAGTTTCGGTATCAATACAAATTTCTTTTTGCTGGATAGCTTCTTGTACCAATTGAAGGATGGCTTCTTTGGTATCCATAAGCATATACTGATGATCGGTATTGGTAATATTATGTTGCGCCACAATGGGCTCTTCAGGTATAGCCAATTCTTCGAGTTCAGAAGCTGGTGTTTCTGCTATACTTGGTTTTGTCTTTTGCACAATTGGATTGCCAAATAAATCTGTAGCAAGTGCAGGTGCCGCAGGTGCTGGTGCTTGATAATCAGCACCCAAAACACGTTTTCCTAATGCTCTAAATTCTAACTCATTAAACACTTGCTCTAAGAGTTCATGATTATAGGCTTCTACCCTAAAGTCTCCTTCATGAAAAGGGACTGGCACATTGGTGATGATGGTTGCTAATTTTTTTGAAAGTATTGCGCTTTCTTTTCCATTGCGCACTTTTTCTCCTAAAGCCCCTTTTATTTTATCAGCGTTTTCTAAAACATTTTCAAGCGTATCATATTCTGCTAATAATTTTGCTGCCGTCTTTTCTCCTACACCCGGTATACCTGGAATATTATCTACCGCGTCACCCATTAAACCTAAAATATCAATCACCTGATCAGTGCGTTGAATACCCCACTTTTCACACACTTCTTTAGCACCTAAAATTTCTGCTTTTCCCCCTTGATAACCTGGTTTATAAATAAATATACTATCTCCCACTACCTGACCATAATCTTTGTCGGGGGTTACCATATAAACGGTATATCCCAAGGCAGCAGTTTCTTTTGCAAGAGAACCAATGATATCGTCGGCTTCAAAACCATCTAATTCTAAGCAGGGTAAGTTAAATCCTTTTACAATACGTTTTATATCCGGTATCGCACTTAGAATATCTTCAGGTGTTTCTTGTCTATTAGCTTTGTAGGCTGTAAAATCTACATGTCGTTCGGTAGGGGCATGCGTATCAAATACCACCGCCAAATGCGTAGGTTTTTCTTTTTGTATTAGATCTAAAAGGGTAGTAGTAAATCCAAATTGCGCATTGGTATTTTTACCCGTACTAGTGATTCTTGGGCTTCTAATAAGTGCATAATAAGCTCTATATACAAGCGCCATAGCATCTAATAGAAATAGTTTTTTCTCAGACATGAAGCTAAGATACGCTGTGTAGCCTTTATAAAAAAAGAAAGCCCTTGTTCTTTATTAACAATTTAAAATTTCAACATAGGCACTTCCATCAACAAAACGAAAAGATCGGAACCAGCTTTAAAATTTATTTGTTCAAACGCTGTAATGCCTATACCATCTCGAGCTGATAGCGTATAGGTATCCACTATTAAAGTGCCGCTCAATAAAAATACATACAAGCCGTTTCCTTCTTTTTTTAAGGTATAGGTAAATTCGCTATCCTTAGTGAAATTACCTAAATGAAACCAAGCATCTTGATGTATCCAAACCCCTGCATCTTCTTTGTTAGGCGATAAAATCTGTTGTAACGTATTCTTACTTTTCTCTTGATCAATGGTGATTTGATCGTATCTAGGGGTAACATTCATTTGATTAGGAATCACCCAAATTTGCAGAAAACAAACCTCACGATCCTTATTCTTATTGTACTCGCTATGCATAATACCACTTCCAGCGCTCATCACTTGTATATCGCCAGTACTAATAACAGCCGTAGTACCAAGACTATCTTTATGTTCTAAATCACCCGACAAAGGAATAGAAATGATTTCCATATTTTGGTGGGGATGTGTACCAAAACCCATACCCGGTGATACTTTATCATCATTTAAAACGCGTAATGCTCCAAAATGCATGCGTTGTTCATCATAATAATTAGCAAAGCTAAAGGTATGGTAACTTAATAACCAACCATGGTCGGCTTTTCCTCTTGATGTAGCTGTATGAAGTATAAATTCTGGCATATTATTTTTTTGTAAAATTGGCTGTAAATAATTCAAAAACCATTAAGCTATATTAATAAAAAAGCGCTTTTAACAAAGCGCTTTTTATTTTAATCTTTTATCCAACTTTAATTAATTGAACATCAAATATTAAGGTAGCATAGGGCGGTATAGCACCACCTGCACCACGAGCCCCATAGCCCAATTCGTAAGGAATATAAAATCTAAAAGTAGCTCCTTCATTCATTAATTGAACACCTTCAGTCCACCCTGGAATCACTTGATGTAAACCAAAAGTAGCGGGTTGATTTCTTTTGAAAGAAGAATCGAAAACGGTACCGTCTATTAATTTTCCTTCATAATGTACCGTTACCATTGTGGTAGGTCCTGGTTTGTTACCAGTGCCCGCTTGTAAAATTTCATATTGCAAGCCAGTAGGGGTTTGGTGCACTTCTGCACGCTTTGCGTTTTCTGCTAAAAATTGTTTTCCTGCTTCCATTTGTGCGTTTTTTTTCTGTTGTAAAAGTTCTTGTAATTTTGAAGACGTATCCATTGGATCTACTAAATAAAGCACAAAAGTAGGGTCTTTTTTTAATTAAAGAGATTGTGTTTTAATTTTACTTATAAATCGACTAAAAAAATTATCTTTGTTATTCAAATTTTATATGCCATGCGCTTTATTGTTACCTCATCCGTATTACTTAAAAACCTACAACAAATAGGTGGTGTTATTAGTTCTAATACTGTTCTTTCTGTACTAGAAGATTTCTTATTCGAATTGAAAGGCAATACACTTACGTTAACAGCTACTGACTTAGAAACAATGATGCGTGTTCAATTAGAAGTGAACGAATCAGAGGGAGAAGGAAGAATTTGTATTCCTTCAAAAATAGTTTTAGACTATCTTAAAAACTTACCAGAACAACCGATTACGTTCTCTGTAAACACTAATGATTTATCTATTGAAATGTCGAGTGATGTAGGTAAATATAAAATCGGTGGTGAAAAAGCAGATGATTTCCCTAAAGAACCAATAGCTAACGATACTTCTTCTTTCACTATTTCTTCTATAGGTTTAATTGAAAGTATCAATAATACCCTTTTTGCTGTAAGCAATGATACGCTTCGTCCGGCAATGACAGGTGTATACTTCGAGCTTACCAAAACAGGTATCAATTTTGTTTCTACGGATGCACACCGTTTAGTGCAATATAGAAGAACTGATGTAGTATGCCCTAACGATAATGGTTTTGTAGTGCCTAAAAAACCATTACAACAATTGCGATCTACTTTAGCAGCAGATGAAACTATGCTAAAATTATCTTACAACAGCAGTCATTTATTTGTGAGCAACGAAAAATTAAGCATGAGTTGTAGATTAATCGATGCTCGTTTCCCAGATTATAAAGCGGTTATTCCTACCGACAATCCATTTAAATTGACACTTACTAGAACCGAATTTATGAGTGCGTTGAGAAGGGTGAGTATATTTGCAAATAAAACCACTAACCAAGTTGTTTTAGATATTGCTGGAAATAAATTACAAATTAGCGCTCAAGACATCGACTTCTCATACGAAGGTAAAGAGAGCTTAGGTTGCCAATACAGCGGTGAAGACATGAAAATTGCTTTCAACGCAAAATTAATGTTAGAGATGGTTAACAACTTAAGTGGCGATCATGTAAACTTAGAATTAAGTACACCTACTAGAGCTGGTATCTTTAAACCGGTTGACAAAGGTGATAACGAAGAAATATTAATGCTTTTAATGCCACTAATGGTTGGCGTTTAATTACTAACCCAGTAAAAAGAAAAATCCCGCTTCGTGCGGGATTTTTTATTGCTATTTTTTATCGTTTTAAAAATGGTAATTGCCTCCAATGCAATTGTTCTTGCTTAATTACATATACCAAGAATAATGCGAAAGCAATCAATCCACTACATATCTTTAAAAACAAAGCATCGAGTTGATGGGCAATAAACGATTGCACAAAAAACAAAACCGCTGTTAAGATTAGATAACTACTTATTTTCTTAATTGCATACGGTATAGGATAATGTTTTTGACCAATGCTATAAGATAATATCATCATCACGGCATAACAGATAAAAGTGGTCCATGCACAAGCAAACATACCATAGGTAGGAATAAAAAGATAATTGAGTACTAAAGTAATGGTAGCTCCTATTAAGGTAATTAAAACACCGTATTTTAAATTATCACTTACCTTGTACCAAACCGCCAAATTATAATAAATACCTAAGCATACATTAGCTGCTAAAAGAATTGGAACTACCCCTATTCCAGAACGATAGGTGGGGCCGATATAAAATTTCCATACATCTAAAAAGAGCGCTGTAAATAAGAAGGCCAGACATAAAGTAATAACAAACCAATGCATCACTTTTGCATATAAAAGAGGTGCTTCTTTTTCTTTAGACTGATTAAAGAAAAAAGGTTCGGCAGCCATTTTAAAAGCTTGAATGAATAAGGTAATAAAAATAGCAAGCTTGTAATTGAAATTATAAATAGCAGTAGTGGTTTTGGAAATCAATGCATCTGCAGACACTAATTTACCCAACATAATTCTATCAATCACTTCATTAATCATGCCTCCCAATCCAATAATTAAGAAGGGTAAACTATACGTTAGGATGCGCTTCCATAAATTCCAATCGATATTAAAACGAACGCTAAACCACTCTTTCCATAAAAATAAAAATGTAAATAAAGAACCTAACAAATTAGCTAATAACAATAACTCTGTAGTAGACAATGGCGTTATGCATTGTGCATAGGCGCTTTGCGCATGTGCTTTACAAAAATCCGGACTATACAATACAAACCATGCTGTAAGCAAGAGCGTTGTAAGAATGCCACCTATTTTTATAAATGCATATTTCAAAGGTTGTTCTTGCTGTCTTAATTTAGCAAAAGGGATGACCGCAATCGTATCAATAGCAACAATAGCAATAGCGTAATTAATAAACACCGCTTTGTCTACACCAATTAATTGTGCCAAGGAGGTATTGCATAAAATTAAGAGCATGCTCAGCACCATTGTGCTGAAGAAGAGTGATGTGAAACTAGTTTGAAATAAGGTTTGCTTACTGATTTCTTTATTAGCGCTAAATCTAAAATAAGCCGTTTCCATTCCGTAGGTAAACACAATATTTAGAAAGGTAATAGATGCATATAGCAAGGCCATATTGCCATTGGCTGCTTTACCAGCTGCGTCTATTAATGCATAGGACAATATCGGGTTTAATAAGTAGTTGATTAGTTTAGCACCTACATTACTTAAACCATACAATACGGTTTGACTGGCTAATTTTTTTAGTTGCGACATGCCCTGATTTGTTTATTAAACAATTTCCCAAGTGTCTTTGCCTCGTAATAAAGCATCTAAATCGCCATGACCTTTTCTAGCTATACTATCTTCCATTTGTAAATTCATTTGCTCTTCATAGCAAGGTCTTTGCGTTTGGTAAAACACACCAAATGGGCGAGGGAAATGATGTTCTAATGAAGGATCGTCAAAGAAGCGCGTTAATAATTGCGCTTTATAATAATCTGTTTCGTCGTGTATCCACAAACCTTCTGTGCCGTTTTCTGCTATATTTACTATAACAGGTTTATAACCATCTAATCGAATACCTTTTTGTTGTTGTGCCCCAAAAATTAGCGGTTTGCCATGTTCTAAAAATAAAACTTCTTCTGGCTTAGAACTTTTTTCGGTGAATATTTCAAATGCGCCGTCGTTAAATATATTACAGTTCTGATAAATTTCTAAAAAAGAAGATCCTTGATGGGCTTCACTTCTAAGCAACATTGCTTGTAAATGTTTAGGATCTCTATCCATACTGCGCGCAATAAAAGTTGCATCAGCACCCATAGCTAAAGCTAGCGGATTGAATGGATGATCTAAACTTCCCACAGGCGTACTTTTGGTAATTTTATTTAATTCAGAAGTAGGCGAATATTGTCCTTTTGTTAAACCATAAATTTGATTATTGAACAATAAAATATTGACATTAAAATTGCGTCGTAATAAATGAATGGTATGATTACCTCCAATACTTAATCCATCGCCATCACCGGTAACAATCCACACACTTAATTCAGGGCGTGTTGCTTTCAATCCGCTTGCAATAGCCGTAGCCCTGCCATGAATACTATGCATACCATAGGTGTTCATATAATAAGGGAAACGCGAACTACAACCGATACCAGAGATAATTACAATTTGCTCTCTAGGAATGCCTATTTGTGGTAAAACAGTTTGTACTTGTTTTAAAATAGAATAATCACCACAACCAGGGCACCAACGAACTTCTTGATCGGTAGCAAAATCTTTTGCAGTAAGCGTTGGCGTTATTTGTTCGCTCATAAATAATAATCTAAATTAGATAAAAAATTTAAATCAAATTTACGAGGTTTTAGTGGGAGTTTATACATTTCAGAAATCAATCTTAACTTAGCATTATAATGGATAAGAAACTTACACCAATTGGAATCTTTGATTCGGGCTATGGAGGACTAACCGTTTTTAAAGAAATTGAAGCGTTAATGCCTGGTTACGATTATATCTATTTGGGCGATAATGCACGCGCACCTTATGGTTCAAGATCTTTTGAATCGGTGTATCAGTATACACTAAGCAGTGTTCAATGGCTCTTTGATCAAGGTTGTCCGCTCGTCATTTTAGCCTGCAATACTGCTTCTGCAAAAGCGCTCCGAAGCATTCAACAAAACGACTTAGCAAAAATAGATCCGGCAAAAAGAGTTTTAGGCGTGATCCGTCCTACAGCTGAATATATTGGTGCTCACTCTAAAAGCAAAGCTGTTGGGGTATTGGCAACAAAAGGAACGGTGCTTTCTAACTCTTATCCTATAGAAATACAACATTTAGACGCCTCTTTGCAGGTATACCAACAAGCATGTCCAACCTGGGTGCCTCTTATAGAAAATAATGAATACGAAACACCAGGAGCTGCATTCTTTATAGAGCGTGACGTGAAGAGCTTATTGGCTCAGAATAAAGAAATTGATACGCTATTATTAGGATGCACGCATTACCCGATAATTGAAAAACAAATTCGATCTTATTTACCAGAAAATATTCAATTAATAAGCCAAGGTGCTATCGTAGCCCATAGTTTAGAAGCCTATTTACAAAGACATAGCGCTATGGAAATGGCAATCAGCAAGCAGGGCACACAACAGTTTTATACTACCGACGATGTGAATGATTTTAATATGCATGCGCCTCTTTTCTATGGCAAAGCCATAGCTTCCAAGCACGTTCATTTATAAGTATTATTCGTGTAGTCCTGTTGAAACAAAGTCTTTCTTTGCTTGCTTTTTCTTCAACACTTTTTCCATCCATAACAACATGGCTGGTTGCAAGGTCAAGTTGGTTATCATAGCTAAAAACAAGGTAAGCGAAGTAAGATAACCTAAAGATTGCGTGCCTTGAAAGTGTGATAAAGCAAATACACCAAATCCTACAATCAAAATCAAAGAGGTATATATAATACTCAATCCAGTATCTTGAATGGTGCGGCGTACCGTCATGGCAATATCTTCATCGTGTGTTGCTAATTCTTGTTTGAAATTAACCAAGAAGCGAATGGTTACATCAATGGTTATACCTAATGCCACACTAAACACTAATACCGTAGATGGTTTTATCGCTATCCCTAACCAACCCATGATACCTGCTGTTATTAATAAAGGAACAATGTTTACCGTAACGGAAATCAATAATATTCTCCACGATCTAAACAACATAATCATACAAGCAAAAATCATAATGAAAGAAAGTATTAAACTATCTCTCAAGCTATTGATGATAAAGGTTGTACCCTCTAAGAAAACAACACTAGTTCCGGTAAAGGTTAATTGATATTTTGTAGAATCAAAAATAGCGAAGGTAATCGGTTTGATGCTATCTAATAAAATTGGTAGTCTAGCTGAACCAACATCGGCCATGCTAATACTGATTCTCGTTTGTTGTTTATTACTATCAACAAAAGACTGCACCAATTTTTGGAAAATACTTGCTTTCGCATTTTTAGCCGTATCGGTATTTTTTGTTTTTAAATATGGTTGTAAGAATGCCGCATCAAACATACTAGGTACAGCATAATTGCTACTATCGCCACCATAATAAGCCTGCTTAGCAAACTTAATACCTTCGGTAATACATAAAGCATGACCTATTTCTGGCATCAGTTGTAACTCCGTTACTAACTCATCCATTTTTTGCATCATATCAAGCGATAGAGCTCCATTTTTACGCTTGGTATCTACCACAATTTCTAAAGGCATTACTCCTTTAAAATTGGATTCAAAGAATTTTAAATCAAGGTATAAAGGATCATTCTTGGGTAAGTCGTCTACGATATAACCCACATTTTTAAGTTGCACAATACCGGCAACGGCTACCAAACATAAAGCCGTAGTAATTGCATAAATCATTTTTCTATGATGGAATACCCATACCGTTAGTATGTCCAGCATTTTTTGCATACGTGGACTTTCTAAATAATTCGTATGCTTCGGATTAGGAGGTGCTACAAAACTAAGGAGCACAGGAATAATAATGAGCGATATAAAAAAGATAGCTAAAATATTAAGTCCGGCTACTAAACCAAACTCTTTTAAGATGGCACTTTTTGTAAAGAAAAACACACCAAAACCAATAGCAGCAGTAAGGTTGGTAAATAAGGTAACAATACCCATCTTATCTACCATCTGCAATAAGGATTGATTTTTATTACCTGTAGTTTGAAAAGAGGTATGGTATTTATTTAGGAAATAAACACAATTGGGTATACCAATCACCACTATTAATGGTGGAATTAAAGCAGTAAGAATGGAAATATGATAGCCGCACAGATGGATAGTACCCACACTCCAAATTACCCCAATACCTACTACCAACATGGAAATAGCTACGGCTACAAACGATCTAAAAAATACAATTAAGATGGTAGCCGTTAGTACTAAAGATAAAATCAAAAATAAACGCATCTCATCTTGTACTCTATCTGCAGTAATGGTGCGGATATAAGGTAAGCCTGAATAATGCACTGCAATATGTTGTTGCGCTGAAAAAGCATCTACTTGTTGGGTAATACCCGCAACAATTGCAGAGCGTTCTTTAGAATTGATTCGTTCTTTATTTAAGGTTAAAGCCATTAAATACGTATGCGTAGTAGGATTATATAAAAAGCCTTTATAGAAGGGTAGATTTAAAAATGTAGCTTCTACACTTGCTACATCTTCAACCGAATCGCTGCTTACCAAACGAAGTGATTGTAAGGTATTGCTGATGGTATCTTTATATAAATTAATAGCCGAAGGCACACTAAATACATTTTCTACTGCATCGCTTTTTTCTAATGAGCGCACTAATGTATTGTACGATCTGAAAAAAGATGGATTAAAAAAAGAATCTGTCTGCACACCCACTACCATCACATTGCCATCTTCACCAAACTTATTTAAGAAGTTTTTATACTCTTGATATTTAGGATTGTTGGTAGGTATAGCGCTAGTGAAATCATAACTCAAGGTTACTTTGCTAGCTTCAAAGCCCATATAAACCGTAATGGCTAATAATAGCGCTAATAATGAAAATCGTTGCTTTAAAATAAAGGCTGCTAAAGAATGCCACATAGTAGAAAGATTAGTGGCGCAAAATTACCTAAAAAATATGACGCCTTTTGAATAAAGTTTATTTAAAAAGAGCTTGTGCCCTGTGCAATCGATCATTGATAGCGCGACCTAAATCCTGATCTGGAAAATGTTCTGCAATTATAATATCTAAATCATAGGTATCCGCTTCGCGCAATGTTATAAATAAATGAGTAGCGGCTTCTGATAGATCTTTACTGGGAGAAAGTGTCCATACTTTTGCTACGGCTAATTCAGCATAAGTATTATGGAAAGCAATGATGCCAATTTTTTTATTTGCATAGTCCGTATACAAGTCCAAAGGGTTGCCCATTATAAGCGGGGTATGGGTTGCATAATGACTTTTTAACTGTCCAGCAGTATGGGGTGCTTGATCTTGATGTGTTTTTAATACTACTTTAGTTCCAATACAAGTTTCGATGGCTTCTATACTTATACCACCTACTCGATACACCACAAGGGCATCCTCTTCTACACCAATTATAGTACTTTCTAAACCAATTGTACAGTCTCCACCATCTAAAATGTAAGGAATTTTTCCATCTAAGCCTTGCCTTACATGGGCTGCACTTACTGGACTTACATATCCAAAAGGATTGGCACTAGGCGCTGCTAAAGGAAAAGATACCGCTTGCAATAAAGACAAGCTTAAATTATGATTGGGCACTCTTAATGCTACGTATGGACTACCTGCAGTAACCAAATCGGGAATACAGTCTTTTTTGGGCACTAAAAAGGTGAGTGGACCAGGACAAAAGGCTAAAGCCAATTGCTGAATATAAGGATGAATAAAAGAACTATATTTTTCGGCTTCCTTCCAATCTTTAATATGCACAATTAAAGGATTGAAATGCGGACGATTTTTAGCTTCAAATATTTTCAATACTGCTTTTTCAGACAAAGCATTAGCTGCTAAGCCATAAACCGTTTCTGTGGGAATAGCTACCACTTCATCTTGTGTTAAGTAATCAACAGCCGATGCAATGGAAGTATCAATCTTAGTAGTAAATCTATCCTTCATTATAATAATAGAAAATCATCGGCATCTTTTAAGAATGGCAATTGTTGTCTTACGGCATTCAGTTCCGATGCTTCCAATGCAAAGGTAATACCTACTTCTTGATTACTAAGGGGTGTCGCCCAATTTCCTTGTGGATCTATAACACCACTATGTCCTATATACTGCAAATCGTTTTGATCGCTACCTATTCTATTCACGGCCAAAACATAACATTGATTTTCTATAGCTCGAGCTTGCAATAAAGTGCGCCATGCATGATCTCTTTTAGCGGGCCAATTAGCTACATAAATAATTGCATCATATTCTTCTTGTTTATTTCTTGCCCATACTGGGAAACGTAAATCGTAACAAATCTGCACTAAAAATCGCCAGCCACCCAAAGAAACAATAACGCGTTTATTGCCAGGCGTATACGCTTTGTCTTCGCCCGCATAAGCAAACAAATGTTTTTTATCATAGCTATGCAGCTGACCATTGGGCAGTACCCACAAAAATCGATTATAATATTTATCCTGATCTTGTAGCGCGCAAGATCCTGCAATAACCGAAGTGTATTGTTTAGCTAATGTTTGTAAACACTTGATGGCTTCATGACCTGAAGGATCTAAAAGCGTCTCGGGGCTCATAGTAAAACCAGTAGAAAACATCTCCGGTAAGATGATTAAGGCATTATGAGGTTGATGTAATGCAAGAAAATTCTCTATTTTGGATAGATTTTGTCTATAATCATCCGAAATGAGGTCTATTTGCACTAAAAGAACACTTATTTTCTCCTTTTTTTCCATTTTTAAAAAGTTTGGCACAGTTATTGTATATACTTAGACAAGATTACTTTATTGGTTAAGTAATTATCGTTAGTGTGTATGTAAATACGTTATGCCTTTATCGGTTTATTGGTTGTTACTAAGGAGCGGAGAACCGCTCCTTATTTCTTTTATAAAGCTAAGGTACAAAATTGGAATTAGTTGTTGGGGATTTAAATAGCTAGTATTTGAAAAACCGAGAACGTCAATTTTATAAAAAATGAAAAACAAAATATCAAGGGCTTTTAAAATTATTGCATTACTATGGTTTGCCTATAGTTTTTGTTCCATGTCGTTAATTACTAGTAGTAACTTGAAGGCAATTATTAACATTATAGTGGGTGCTCTATTTATTGCCATGTTAATCGACGTATGCAAGAGTATGCAACAGAAGACCAATTGATTTTGGCTTTTAAAAGTATACACTATGAAATTCATGAAAATCGCTATCATTTATATAGCTTGTTTTTTGGTTGGGTATACATTAAATGGTTTTTTATTTCATCTACCATTACTTTCAACACGTAATGCGATTGTAACCT
>Ga0208857_1000200_pt1 | contig 13744 bp, 10 predicted proteins | sample LakMenEpi05Nov12_FD_150674 | JGI IMG/M metagenome (GOLD analysis project Ga0208857, IMG submission 150674) | Freshwater microbial communities from Lake Mendota, WI - 05NOV2012 deep hole epilimnion (SPAdes) | ecosystem: Environmental > Aquatic > Freshwater > Lake > Epilimnion/Euphotic zone ... | reverse complement strand
CATTACCATTTAGACCAGTCAGCGTGTTATTGGCACTATTACCTCGGAGGATATTATTACCTGCGTTACCTGTACCGTTGATAGCTGTTGTTCCTGTTAAAGTCAGGTTTTCGACGTTGGCTGGTAGGGTGGTGGTGACAGAGGTGCTGAGGGTATCGGTGATGGTCGTAGTTACAGCTTTGGTTGTACCTAAGTTGGCATTAGTAGGAGAGGATAGGGTTAAAGTAAAGGTTTCATTCGCTTCATTCAGGGAATCATTGAGAATGGGAATATTGATCACTTGACTAGTAACACCAGGGTTAAAGGTGAGAGTTCCGCTGGTGCTGGTATAGTCTGATCCTGCTATGGCTGTACCGTTAGCAGTGGCATATTGGACGGTAATAGTTTGGGTGCTAGTGCTGGAAAGAGTAACGGTATAAGTAACGTTTTGAGGGTTGGTGTTACCTTCAACTATGGTCTGGTTAGCGCTGAGGTTAAGATTAGGTAATAAGTCATCATTGGTAATAGTTCCCGTGACGGCTGTTGTTGTTCCCAGGGTGTAACCTGTTCCTGCAACGAGAGTTAAATCCACAGTTTCGTTAGCTTCAACAATGGTATCTGCTGTGGGGTCTATGGTTAAAGTGGCTGTGGCTGAATTAGCTGCAAAGGTAATTGTTTTACCTGTTCCTGGAGTTGCACCTGTATAGTCGCTAGTATTAGCTGTACCAGTGATGCCATAGTTGACGGTTAAGGCATTGGTGGTGCTTCCTGTACGAGTGAAAGTGTAAATTAGATTGGTTGTACCGTCTTCACTAACACTGGTGGGGGATACTGCTAAGGTAATGCTGGGAAGAGTCACATCATCATTAGTAATAGTACCCTGAGCTTGAGCATCTGCAATACTCGCATTTGTGGCGTTACTCAAGTTAACAAAAAAGGTTTCGTTTGCTTCAAATAAGCTATCTCCCAAGACAGAAACGGTAATTTGTTTACTGGTTTCTCCAGGGTTAACATTAAAGATTAATGTTCCCGTTGTCGCTGTGTAGTCACTTCCTGCGGTAGCTGTGCCATTAGCAGTAGCATAATTAACGGTGACAGGTTGGAAAGTTTCACCAGAAAGGGTAACGGTAAAGGTGGCGTTTTTTGTACCGCTGTTACCTTCAGTTAAGGTAACGTCATTTATACTGAGACTGAGGTTAGGGGCGGGTTGAAATTCAAATGCCCCGATATCAACTGTACCGTCGTAAATTCTTGTATATCCACTGCCTCGGTTATCAAAGGGGATGGTTTCGCTATTATTGTCATCGGCATCAATATCAAAAACGTCTGTTGTGATTAAGGCATTATTGCCTTTATTAATGGCTGGACTACCGCTCAGTAGTGCATGAGTGAAAATGCCGTTGCCATTATCTTGTAATGGTCCAAGTTTGGGGTTAGGATTGACGATATCTGTTCCTGTGCCAATTGTGCCACTTGCTCCTGAAAGATTGCCGATTAGGTTGTTATTATTGCCATTAATGTTGCCCTCAAGATCAGGAGATCCACCAATATTTCCAGCAACAATTGAATTTTTTAGGTTAACACTAGCACCCGAATTCTCAATTCCTCCAACATAAAAGTTGTATGTTTCATCAGCAGCATTTTGAGTTATCGTACTATTAAATATGTTAAGTATTCCATTAGATGCATAAATTCCACCGCATCTGTCAGATTTATTACCGCTCACGGTACTGTTAATTAAACTAGTTGTACCCGAATGGTATATTCCCCCACCAAAATCAAGTCCTTCAGCAGTGTTGTTATAAATCGTGCTATTGCTGATAGTTAAGGTTCCACTACTATAGATACCACCTCCTGACCCTGCAGTGTTATTTTTAATCGTTGTTCCCAACAGAATGGCTTGACCACTATTATAGATCCCACCACCATCATTATAAACACCATCCACTTTATTATCAGCAACAGTTGAGTTGATTAAAGCTAATACACCATCATTGTATATTCCTCCTCCGTCCGAGAAGTACGATGTACTGGAATTGTCTTTTACAGTTGTGTTGAATAATAAGGCTGTAGCATTCGAGCCAATATAAATCCCACCACCATCTTCAGTTGTTAATCCTCCTTTGACTACAATATTGCTCAAGTTTAAGTATTTAGATACCTCAAAAACGCGATCTGCATTTGTCAAACCACTAGCATCAATTGTGGCAGGTTGAGTTCCTGTTGATTGAATGGTGACATTACCAAGAATATCTAAATCTCCCCCTTTGGTATCAATGAGAGAAAAGGCAGTGAGACTATAGGTTGTTCCCCCTGTCAAATTGATAATGTATTGGTTTGCTATATCACTGTTAGCTATTAAAATCGCATCCCGCAAAGATAACCCACCCGTAGCAGTACCATCATTTTGATCTGCGGTTGTATTTACAGTTAGGGTAATAGCTGGATTGGGTAGTGAATTACCTCCCAGAATGATAGGATGGGGTTCATCATCGGTAATAGTGACAATTCCTGATCCAGCATTGGGATCAATTATGGCATTCGTGGGATTACTAAGGTTAACAAAGAAACTTTCATTAGCTTCAGCAATATTATCTCCCAAGATATTCACATTAAAGGTTTTAGTGGTTTCTCCTGGTGCAAAAGACAATTGACCACTGGTAGCTGTATAATCATTTCCAGCAATAGCGTTATTATTAGCTGTTGTGTAATTAACTGTCACTGTCTTATCAGTTACGGCATTTAATGTAACTGTTACAGTTCCCGTTTTTGTGCCACTGTTCCCTTCAACAATAGAAATATTATTGATTTTGATAATAGGAGAAGGGATTCCTTGAAACTCAAATGCACCAATATCAACAAGATTATTTGCAATTCGAGAAAAACCCGTTCCGCGTTGATCAAAAGGAATGGTTTCAGTCGTATTTCCATCACCATCAAGATCCTTCGTGTCTAAGGGAACTAGACTATTTTTACCCGCATTAATCGCTGGACTTCCATCTAATAAAGCATGGGTTTGGGTTGTACCACCGTTATTTTGTAGAGGACCAAGGAGAATATTGGGTTTAACAATATCTGTTCCTGTGCCAATTGTGCCACTAGCTCCATTTATGTTGCCTATTAAGTTGAAATCATTCCCGTTAATTGGTCCATAAATATCAGGATTGTAAATGCCCGTGTCAAAATTACCTGCAATGATGGTATTTTTGGCATAAACTTCTCCTGGATTGTAGTCATCATCGAGGTTATAAATTCCGCCACCCGTGCCGTTATTATTACTGTCTAAATCAGCAGTATTATTAGTAATAGTGCTATTATTGAGATAAGTTTTTTCTTGATTGAAAATACCGCCACCATTTTCTCTGGCACTATTACCACTAATCGTAGTATTATTCATGGTAATAATTCCCTCCGTATCATAGGAAGAACCATCACCATTGAAAATACCGCCACCATTTTCTTTGGCACTATTACCACTAATTGTAGTATTATTTATGGTAATAGTTCCCGCCGTATAAGAGTAAGTACCATCACCATTGGAAATTCCACCACCACTTTTTTCAGCACTATTATTACTAATAGTTGTATTGGTAATGGTTACTGTTCCACTGTTGTTGAATCCACTGTTGTTGAAAATACCGCCACCCGAACCAGCCGCACTATTATTACTAATAGTGCTGTCTTTTAAAAGTAGAGTTCCATAATTTGTAATACCGCCTCCATTGGGGTTAAGATAAGAACCAGCAGATGCGACGGTGATGGTATTATTAGTAATGAGACTATTACTAATTTCTGCGGTGCTAGTATCAGCGATCCAAACTGCACCTATAGACGCGCCAGTAACAGTCACACCATTCAAAATAAAATAGGCATTTTCTTTGACATCAATTGCCGCATCTCCAAAGCCTGATGCAAAACTTGTTTTTAAATTTGTTGCGTCAATAATTGCTTTTTGAGTGCCAATAGATTTAATGGTGATTTTTCCACCGGCTAAAATATCTAAATCACCTCTGACTGCTTCTTGCTCATCTCCACCATTATTAAGTGAAGCAGTATTCTTAATACTCAATGAATAAGTTTGTCCTCCCTGCAATTCAATAACGTAATCATTGGTTGTATTAGCATTGGCTATTAAAATCGCATCCCGCAAAGATAACCCACCCGTAGCACTACCATCATTTTGATCTGCGGTTGTTGTCACTGTTAAAACAATTGGTGTATTTTGCTCTACAGCAACTTGTTCACCTCCTACAGTAATATTTGCCCAATCATTTTCTGTGTTAATTCTGTCTAATTCCTGAGTTGTTAAATTCTGTCCGCGCACCAATGCTGAGAATTTTTCTCCCTCATCTCCGGGGGTGTCTATTTGATTAATTTGAGCATCAATAAAATGCCCAATTTCCTCTAACAGAACTGCACTAATAGCTTCTGCTGTAGAAGTTGCGAGAAAATTAGCTGATAAATAAATCTTATTATTGCTACTGGCATAAGCCCCATTAGCACCGCCAAGAATGTTACTATCAAGAATTTCAATTTGCGGAAGTTGACCAAAATCACCAGATAGCCACTGTAAACGCAGAATTTCCGCACCGCTGCGGTTGTATTGTGTACCAAAAGCGGTATCGAATAGATTCCAGAAATTATCTAAACCAGCAAAGGTGCTGAGTTGGTTATATGTCAGCGTCAGAGCAGAATTGAGTACAGTATTCATGGATTTAATTAATTATTGGTATTAAAATAATGTTTGAAGGCGATAGGATGTGTCACAACCTGTAACACTTTTTAGTTAAAGACTATACACGCACAAGTTTGACACAAATACTGATAAGTGTCAAGCTCTATATCTATGCTACAAGTTAGGATATTTTTTTAAATGGACAAGGTATTGCAAAATCTTTCAGATACAGTCCTACTTGTTCTAGGGCTGGGTTAAGGTACAACTCATCAGCAATCAAACCGTTAGCAAGTGTAGATGTCATAAAATTAAACTGGTTTTTGTAAGTAATTATGCCAAAACGATAATATTAAGTATAAAAAACCTTGACATCCACCAAAAGTTAGATATTTATTTCTTTTCCAAAAAATCTCACCTGAGTAGGATATTTCGGGGTTTTGCCACATAGGACTTAAAGGACAGGAAACTTTAAATATATATGATGCCTACAGCGAGCAAAGTCAATTTAAGCCTATTGATGCTCATGACGGACGAGATTTGAATCTTGACAAGACTACAATTAAAACAGATGTTTAAGGGTAAAGCATGAGCTAAACCCTTATTTAGAGAATCCAACAATTCAGCCATTTTGAGGATCAAAGGGCGAATATAATTAGCCAGGACTATTAATTATTTCAATGTTGCTGATTCTAAAGCCTGTTTAAAATCATCTAAAGAATTAACTGTTACAGCCAGTTTCAGCATTTCATCCAAAATAGATAGATTAGAAATCTGAGCCAGTGATGCTGTAATCTCTAAAGAAACCTCACCTAGTCGAGCTTGTAAAACAGTTGTGATGTTATTACGAGCGTTTTGTAACGCACCAATCTCCTTACCAATCTCTTTACCAATCTCTTTACCAATTTCTTTACCAATCTCCTTACCGCGTTCTATTGCCATTTGTTCTGTAGGACTAATAAAAGGCATTTTTCTTTCCTCCTCAAAACTGTTAATTTTCTTCACTAACTTTTGCTGTAATTGCTCAGGTAATGTCATCATCATGTCAATGATTTTAAAGAGTTTCACAATTTGCTCTTTATTTAATCCTCGCTCATAAAGTCCGCGAATTAAGTTTATCAGCAATACGTTTTTCTGTGGCTGATGAAGCCGTGATTTCTTGTAGTTCTTTATCAAGAGAACGAGGAGTTTGTGTCCAATCAATTAATTGATGGACTTCAGGAAAAAAGAAGATTAAGAAGCTTTCAAAATACTCGTTTAGTGCTTCTTTCCATGATTCATCATAATTGGCAGTGACTTCTTTCATAATCAAATTTTCTGAGGTATTAAGACGCTCATAATCAAGTTTGCAGTTGTAATTTATATAGTTTTAGCACTTCTTCATGTATAAGTTGATTTTGACACAGCAACCGTAAAAAATGGCAAATGTGGAAAATTCAATGAAACAGGAAGTAAACGCCAAAATTATCGGTGTCCAGATGTGTCTAGACCTTGGTAATTTTGGGTAAGTTTTATAGAACGGAAATCATTAAAACCATTACTCAACCTAGATTTTCTGTTTTTCGACAATTTCTCGAACCGGGAGTTGATAGAAAAGTCCAGCAATTATGTCATAATTTGTAACGTATATTTAAATTCCCCTCTGCGAGACTACGAGCTATGAGTGAACAAGCTGAACAAGCTATGGAAACTCCAGTGTTAGACCGTTATGAGTGTCGCTCTTGCGGTTACGTTTATGAACCTGAGAAGGGAGACGACAAGAGTGATGTCCCCCCAGGAACACTTTTTGCCGAACTACCCACAAATTGGCGTTGTCCAGTTTGTGTAGCTAAGAAAACTGTTTTTGCGAATATTGGACCAGCGGGTACTGCCTCTGGTTTCAAGGAAAACTTAGGTTACGGTTTGGGTGTGAATACCCTGACACCAACTCAAAAGAACATTTTGATTTTTGGGGCTTTGGCTCTTGGCTTCTTGTTTTTTATTAGTCTTTACGGACTAGATTAAAAACCGCTATCTTTATTTACCGCAATTCGGCGAAAATCTCATTAAACCTGCACTGGAAACCCTCAGTAATACTGATGCAATCAATTTTGAAAAAGTGGCAAAGTTTTGTTGCCGCGTTAATAGTAGTTATCGCCTGTATAGGGTGTAGTAGTGTTCCTTCTATAAGCAACAATCCTTGGCAGGTGATTAATGTCCCGACAAAGTCGAAGTTGTTAGATATTAGCTTTGCCAATAACTCTCAGCATGGTTACTTGGTGGGTGGTAATGCCACTCTTTTAGAAACTAAAGATGGTGGTGATACTTGGCAACCGCTAAAATTAGAGTTGGATGATCCCAGATATCGTTTTAACTCCGTTAGTTTTTCTGGTCAGGAAGGTTGGATTGCTGGAGAACCTTCTTTATTGCTCCATACTACTGATGAGGGTAAGTCTTGGTCACGGATTGCTTTAAGCGAAAAGTTACCCGGCAGCCCCATTGCCATTACAGCAATAGGTCAGAATACAGCGGAAATGGCTACCGACATCGGAGCGATTTATCAAACCACAGATGGTGGTCAAAATTGGAAAGCTAATTTAGACGCGGCCGTTGGTGTGGTGCGGACTCTGGAGCGATCGCCTGATGGTAAGTATATCGCTGTTTCTGCTAAAGGCAGTTTTTACTCCACTTGGGAACCTGGACAAAATGCTTGGCAACCCCATAACCGCAATAGTTCCCGTCGCTTAGAAAATATGGGTTTTACTAACGATGGACAATTGTGGTTGTTAGCACGAGGTGGCCAAGTTCAGTTTAGTGATCCTACTAAACCGGAAGAGTGGTTAGAGGTAGAATATCCAGAGTTATCCACGAGTTGGGGTTTACTCGATTTAGCTTATCGCACACCCGATGAAATTTGGATCGGTGGTGGTAGCGGTAATTTACTTCGCAGCACCGATGGTGGTAAAACTTGGGAAAAAGACCGTGATGTGGAGACAGTTGCAGCTAATCTTTACAAAATTGTATTTTTTAGCCCCGATCAAGGTTTTATAATTGGCGATCGCGGTGTTTTACTGAAATATAACCCCAAAACAGCAGCAACAGCAGCCCCAGCGGCGTAATTACACCCAACTATGGATGTGTTCACCAGAAGAAAGTTGTAAGTTGTAACTCTGTCTAAACTTTGTAGGATATTGACACTCCCCGGTCTAAAGACACGGGGATTCTTGGTTCAACGAGACCACTTAAACTAGACTCCTTGCGTTATCTAGGTCAGAGGTGGGACTCTCCCCAAGCGTTAACTTTCGGTCTGCCCGACCGTAGTTGCATGACTGCAAGTCCTGTTGAGGATGAAACTTTCCTGTTTCAAAATTCTGATTCGTCTAGCCCCTATAAATCTTTTACCTACTGCTAGAAGGAAACTAGAACAATGCAGTAGAACCGCATAGATTTAATTGTCAAGGCACAAATTACCGTTAGGCAGTTAGGTTTTTAGACAGGTTGATTACCTTTCCTGTTACAATTAGTATAACACAAGTCACTGGAGGAAGGCAGCCTCTAATTGGCTTTCATCCCCGGCTTAAAAGAAATTATTCCCTAAAAAACCTAAAAATTTTTAGGGGTTAATTCCGGGATTTTCAGCCTATTTTCTTATAAACTCAATAATAGTTTTTGATAAGGGAGTGAAATAAATGGCAGGTACCACTGGAGAACGTCCGTTTTCTGACATTGTTACCAGTATTCGTTACTGGGTAATTCACAGCATCACCATTCCCGCATTATTCGTTGCAGGTTGGTTATTTGTCAGCACTGGTCTGGCTTATGATGTATTTGGCACACCTCGTCCTAATGAGTATTTTACTCAAGTCCGTCAAGAAGTGCCAATTGTCAGCAATCGTTTTGAAGCAAAAAAACAAGTAGAAACCTTTATTGGAAAATAATTTGAGATCATGACTAGCGGTAATAACATCAATCAACCAGTTACCTATCCCATTTTTACAGTTAGATGGATCGCGGTGCATACCTTAGCTGTCCCTACTGTCTTCTTTTTGGGCGCGATCGCCTCAATGCAGTTTATTCAACGCTAGGAATTAATCATGGAAAGAACGCCTAATCCTAATCAACAACCGGTTGAATTAAACCGTACCTCTCTTTACCTGGGACTACTATTAGTCTTCGTTCTCGGAATTCTATTTTCCAGTTACTTCTTTAACTAACTGGACTTTTTCACGTCAGTTGCTAGTTAGGTGATAGGTAATAGGTAATAGGTAATAGGTAACAAGTTACAGAAAGAATATTCTCAACTGACAACTGACAACCGACAACTGACAACCGACAACTGACAACTGACAACTGACAACTGACAACTGTACGGGCGAAGCATTTGGAGAACTATTTTTGGCAATGACCGATAATTTATCTTCCAAATGCTTCGCCCCTACTGACAACTGACAACTGACAACTGACAATTTTTGTAAGTGAGGAAAAAACTGTGTCTGGAAGTGGAAGAATTCCCCTGTGGGTCGTCGCTACGATTGCAGGTTTAGGTGTAATTACTGTTGTAGGTATTTTCTTTTATGGATCTTACTCAGGAATTGGTTCTTCAATGTAATGCTATAGCAGGGAACAGGGAATAGGAAGTTTGAAAGTCTTTTGTAAGATGACTTTTTTAAGGGGATGTAGAAACCCCATCTTCAACGAAGTAAGATGGGGTAGTTCATCCAATCTCTGTCCTAACCTACTTGGTAACTACTATTCTGGAAGAAGATAGCAATTAGAAATACAAAAAACTGGATTTTTGCTTGATTATCATTTTTGAACTTCTTCTGCAAAAACCGCCTATCTCATGGAGTTAGGCGGTTTTGTTTGTTTTCAAATAGATAATTGGTGACACAATTAAGTAACCAATTACCCATACCCTAATTAAGCAATATCTTCGCGTTCAATGTATGAAAACAAAAACGCGAAAATAACTGCTGGTAAAACCAAGCCAGTTAGGGGAACGAAAACAGAAGGCAAAAAGGAGGAATAAGCCAAAATAGTAGGCAAAAATGAACTTGACATAGAATTAAAGTCCTGTAAAGTCTTACTACAATTCAAATTGAGCTTACTGCAAAATCCTCCCTTATTTGCTAAATTATCAAGATTTTTAACACACCTGTTTACATTCCCAACATTTCATCCATTTCTATCCTGGGTAAACTAGGGGGAATTACTGTCTTGATGATAGTGAATTTGTCACTTTCCTGCTGAGTAGTTTGATGGAGAGCGATCGCTGATAAACGGATTTCTAAGCAGCCAAAAGGAATTTTTAGGTAAATCGCTGTTTCCCATTCTCCCCAGGCATTAGAACGCAAATCTGGCAGGATATGTGGTCTATCTAGTAGACTCCGGGTTTGATAATCTTCAACCCATAACTTAACCACTACCGAAGATGAAACTTCAGGTAATTTTACACGCACCATTACAGATGTGCCAGCGACAAGTTCACCCTCTGATAAATACAATTGGGGAGTTGGTAAAGACTCCATCATCACACCAGAGAAATCTGCCGCAGTTTCATTCTCCGGTAGGGGGGAATAATGATGATCTGCTATAGCTTCATCACTCCAGCTATCCGCATCCCATTCCATAACCAAATCATCTATAACTATTTCTTGTGATAACCATCCAGGCTGGGTTGGTATTGGATTCAGTATATTGACTGTTTCCGGTTTATTAATTTCTAAAGGAATATTGTCAGCAATGGGATCTTCCTGAATTTCTTTTTCCCTACTTAACAGCACTTCCACATCTACAGTTTGAGTTTCTTCCCCAAGATCATTGTCTGAGGATTCTTGAAAAACTGCTTCAGTCAATAAGTATCCTTGACTGTCTATCCATTGTTGCAAAAGAGAGGAATTTTCTTGAGTATCCACCAAATCTAGTTCTTCACTCTGGATAATTACAGAATTTTCCTGAGAATCCACCAAATCTAGTTCTTCACTCTGGATAATTACAGAATTTTCCTGAGAATCCACCAAATCTAATTCTTCACTCTGGATAATTACAGAATTTTCCTGAGAATCCACCAAATCTAATTCTTCACTTTTAGTCACCCCCGCCACAATCTCTGCTATTAATTCTGCATAGGATGTATCATCAATCATAGACTGATCGGACTGCGGAAGATTATCTACTGGTAATTCTGGTATTTTTGCTGGTAAAGTCACTACAGTCGGTAGCTGTGGGGATTTCTGCAAAGTTGCTAATTTTTCAACATTTAACTGATCATTGGCTGTTTTCCCTGGAACAGGCTTAACTTTTAATCGTTTCAAGTAGGGAAAAATAGTATTAACTGGTTTAATTACCAACTTTTTCAAATCAATTGGGTGAATAGCCAGGGTTTTTGTGAGGGAATCTGTTTCCGAATCAGTATTAATCTCACGTGTGGAATTGTGAGGTAAATTTGGCAACTGTGGTGAAAGAACTTGCCAGGATATCAGGGGTTTAATTTGGGGTGGTAAAGGTTGGTTTGGGGAGGGCTTTAAAATGTGAAACTGTGCTAACTTGGGAGTTTTAGCCACATTGAAAAGTTCTAACCGAATCTTGACAGAGGGCTTGGGCTTAACTGGTGGATTAGTTTCTGGTAAAGAGTCACGGTAATCCGACCGAGAAGTTTGTAGTGCTAGTAAATCAGTGACATCGGCTGTAATCGTGAAAGTATGGTTAGCTAAAAGTATGACTTCACCAACATCAGCTAATGCACCATATAAATTAATATCTGCTAAAAGCAACTTAGATTCACAATCAAGGGGAATATCAATCAGGGTACTAAAGCTAAAAGGTAAGACTTGATCTGTTAATGGCTGATCTATGTGGTTAAGGATTCTTGATTCTGAAGGCGATCGCAAGGCAATTTCTAGCCGTAGCTGACTCACACCATTCATGGCAAATCTCTCATCTTCCAGATTCTCTATTTCATTGACTTCCACATCGCCATGAATGATAAAATTGTCTCCCCAACGAGCAACATAAGTATCTTGATCTAAAGTCAAATTCAGTGGTAAAGGTGGCGGTAAAGTAGGAGCATTCTCAATAGTCTCCTCATCCAGCAAAGGTTCATCTTGAGGTAAGGCTAAATCTAATAAGTTTTGTAAAATCTGCTCAGTTGTTTCCCCCTTAAACCAGACTGGAGTTCCATGATTCATAACTATACTGACTTGAGTATCAGCATTTGAAGCCAGATCAGATTCCTCAGCCAGTTGAGTTAGAGACTGGGGACTAGGTTCTGGGGGTGATACTTGGATAAGGAGAGTATGTTGCCAGGATTTACCGAGCATCTCTGACATAATATCTCCAGAGCATCGTAACTCCCAAATCCCTGGTTTAAAGTAGGTAAAAGGAATTACCGCCATCAATCCTTCACTATTAGTCCGATGCGATCGCTTGAGAATTCGCTGTTTCGGTGGAACCTCCTGGGTTGATATGTAAGTCACTCGCACATCAACATCCATATTATTCAGATAAGAACGAGCCAAAACTCGGTAATTATCCGCTAAAATCGTTAAATTTGGGGACTCCAAAATCCGCCAGTTGTGGTCTCCCTGTTTCTGTATCAGAAATTGCCAGTTTTCCATTATAAATAACGCCTAAACCTAAGAGCAGCCAATTAATATTTTGCATTAACTTGCTTGTCAGTTTAACCCAGCCATCTGCTATTAACCTAAGTTTAGTCGTCAGTTGTTAGTTGTTAGTTGTTAGCTAACCAGCAACTTACCTTCTTGAATTTTATCCACATTCATAGCGGTTTTGATAATAAGCCACTATCTGCTTACACCTTGACCGACTTTCCTCATCAGCGGCTGCTGTCCATGAAATCCATAACCCAGAAATTTGACTTTGGTTGTAATCAAACTCTGAGGATGTTTGCGGTATTAATCCCACTTCTACCCCCACCACCTGCCGGAGATGCGCTGCTATTTCCCGATATACAGCCAAGGGTAAACCAGCAAACTCTATTTTCTCTTGTGTCACCATATCTATTCTTTGCTCCCACAAGATTTTCAAGCTTGCTTAATCACAGAAATACCATTACCCACAGAAGCTGTAGTTGCTGGTTTAGATGTTTTAGAAGGTTGTTCCCCTACTTGTTTAGCAACTTCAATACCGTACTGTTCCAAAATCACGGTAGGATTAGCACCTTGGCTCATTTCAATCCGTTTTACTAACACCCCATTCACCAGCCTTTGACCTGGTTTTACATATCTACTAGTTGGCTCATCCGGTACTTTCACAATTGCTTGAGGTACTTTACCAATTAAGATTACACCACTCACAATCACTGCTCTAGCGGTTTCCGGCTGTCGTGCTACTGGTAACACAGTTTTGAGTTTAGGAGAGGGGAGAGATCCCGCTAAAACAGTGGGTAAAACTGGTTTTATAGCTATCTGTGGGGATTTTTTGGGTAACTGCGCTATCTGCGATGGTTTTGTCTTGATTGATTTTTGCTGAGTTACTGTAGGTAAAGGGGGTAATTTAGGAACTGCAATTTTTTCACCTGGTAGCTTAGTAGTTCTAGAACCTATCTTCTCCACAATTTGCCCAAAGGGGTCTGTTCGTCCTTTCTGTACCACACCCAACCGCTCTGTGCCATTTGTCGGTTGAATCAAACTACCAACTGACCCAAGACTCACTGGTGGTTTGGTAGATATCAGAGGATTATTAAAAGGTTGAGCCAAAGATGGTGGCTGTGTCGTTTGCGGCGCAGTTGCTTGAAGACTAGGAGTTGGTGCAGGACTGGCAGTATTAGTAGCTGTTGGCGGTTCACCCACCGTACAGCCAGTCAGTGCCAAGGTTGTTAAAATAGCTGTGGCTGTAATATGTGAATTTTTGCTCATTAGACATCTCCAAAACTATAGAAAAGTTTGTTTATACCCTATCCATCTTGAAAACTTGAGTTTTGCTGTAGAAAAAACTATTAGGTTTCAACTTGGACGGGGTTTATCATTTTGACACTCCCCGGTCTAAAGACGCGGGGATTCTTTAATCAAAGACATGACTTGCTCAGACAGGATCTCTCCAGCCTGAGTAGAGGACTCATCTCCTAAAGCGTTGCTCATGTCTAGCATGAAAGTT
>Ga0208857_1000193_pt1 | contig 14023 bp, 25 predicted proteins | sample LakMenEpi05Nov12_FD_150674 | JGI IMG/M metagenome (GOLD analysis project Ga0208857, IMG submission 150674) | Freshwater microbial communities from Lake Mendota, WI - 05NOV2012 deep hole epilimnion (SPAdes) | ecosystem: Environmental > Aquatic > Freshwater > Lake > Epilimnion/Euphotic zone ... | reverse complement strand
TTTTTACTTAATCTGCAAATTACGATGTGTTTCAATTGTGCATCCAGCAACTTCAACACCATCCTTTAACGCTGCCTTAATAGCAGCCTTATCTGCTTGCTCGGTTACTTTGACCACCTTGTAAAGTGATGGTAAAGCATTCACATCTTGCACCTCAACAGTTTCAGATTTTCTAAAGTTAATCTTCACTAATGGTGTTTTGATTTCTTCAATCTGGAATAAATCCATTGCGTGTTTGATGCGGTCTTTAAGATATTCAGATGCTTTCTCACGTTGTTTCTTTGCTGCCTGCAACCTCTTAATTTCAGCATCAATGATGTCCACATCCGCATCCATTTGCTTGATAACAAACGAATAGGCTACTGATTTGTTTTGTAGCTGCTCTTCGGTGATTGCTAACTGTTCACTTAACTCTGATGTTAATTCACCATCGTTGTCAATTAACTGCTCGGCTAACTGATTGTAATTTTTTTCGATGTTATAGATTGATATCTTCATTATTCTGCTGGTGTTAATTTGGTTTTCATTTCATCTTTGGCTGCTAATACTCGTAGGTCAGTTTTTTGGTTAAGGGTTAATTTCTTCCAAACCGCTTTGATTTCATCTAACGAAACACACACTTGAATGTCATTAATTATTTCATCAATAGTTGTGTCAACTTCAATGTGGGTAGCTTCTTCAGTAGTTACCACTTGCATCTCCTCTGGCACATAAACTGGACCGCTAAATATGTCTGGGCAATACCATTTAACACCATTACTGATAGCCCTTGCGAATAACATATTCTTTGGGAATTTATCAATGTTCTTGGTTAATGCTTTTTTAGCATCCTCAATTGTAAATGTGCTATTACCTATCTTTGTGTTACCTTGATAAAAATCAATGCTGCAAACCTTTTCAGATGCCTCAACAACACGATAATCATACTTGCCACTACCTTTTAATCTTGATGCAATTAAACCAGCACCTATTGTTGGCTTTCCTTGTATAATGTGAATGCCAGTCATTGAGGCAAATGGAGGTATTCCGATTTCTTGCCCTGCTTGGATTTTAACTATTGCTTGCGCTGCACTCTTGGTGTCTGAAAACATTCCACTCTCTGCAAATGCTTTCGCCAAATTCATTAATTCTGATATTGGCAACTGTTGTACTATTGAAACTTGTGTGTTCATTTTGTTAGTTTTTAAGGGTTATTAAAATGGTACTTCTTGATTATTACTTGGTGCTGCTTCCGTAAACGGATTAGCATCCACTTTCCAACATGCAATGGTGTTAAACACCTTAACTTCACCTTGTGGCGATGTCCACTCGCGCCCACGAATATTGATGTGCGCCTCAATGTCCTGACCAACTGAAAGTGAATCTGCAAGTGAGCAGGCTTTTTGTTGTAGTTCAACTGATACGATTTGTGGATACTGGTCTGCGGTTGTTAGGATTAGTTCCCTCTTTGAGAACTTTCCATCACTAACTGTTTGCGTTGCGCCTATGCGCTTTACTGTGCCTTTGATTGTCATTTGATTTATTTATTTGTTTTTGTGTAAGAAATCTGTTAATACCATTGATAAGAATGAGGTGTGCGGAATGTAATCGTTGAATTGCAAGTTGATTTCGTGCTTGTCGTTACTAACTGCAAGGTCACATAGTTGCATAGTCCAGAACGCATCTTTACGGTCAATAGAAGCGGTTATTTCGTTGTCTTTATTCCACACGTAAAATGTTTCATTGTCTGATTCGTATTCGATGCGCTCTTTAGAATTTTCAATTTGCCACGTTGTTGTGGTTGATACTTTTGTGATTACGTTGATTGAGTTCATGTTAGTTTGTTTTTATTGGGTTTGTAATTGGGGGTGTTTAGCCCCCTTTGATTTGTTATAGATTATGTTTTTCTATATAAAGCATTGTTAATGTCTTAAAACCTGCATTTCTTAATTGCATATATAATTCGTGATTTTCAGATATACAAATCATAGTTCCATCAGGTAAAGGAAAAAAACTATCTCCAGTGCCAAATTCAAAAGCCTCAGCTTGTGTTAAATAACTTTGTGGTAAATTTAATGTTTTTAAAATTTCTGTGTTCATGTTGTTAGTTTTTAGTTGTTGTTGTTATTTGTTGATGCAAATGTACATCTACTTTTTAAACCTACAAATTTATTTTAACCTTTTAACATATTTTAACAAATCGTTTCGCAAGGTTATAGACCTTAAAATGTTGTGGTTTCCAGTTTGCCACACGATTTCGCAGGATGTTTTTGACTTGTTCTTGTGTCATAAAGCACTTTTCACCAATGGTCACAAATGCGCCTTTACCAGCGTTTCTGCCATAGGTTTCGACTCGTTCAATGTTTATTTTTTTAATGGCATCGTAAATTTCTTGTAATTCTTCGGGTGCTGGTTTATTTATTTTCATAATTCACTCATTATTATTAATTGATTACTATTTTCTTTTTTTGCTTTTCTCATAGCCATATAAATGTTGTTAGCTATTCGTTGTTTGAAATCCATAGCTGCTTCAATAGTTGCGAAATCTTCGCTCCAGTCTTCAGCTAATTTGCTTTTGTTTTTTAATCGTTCAACAATGCCAGATATTATACTGGTTATTTGGTGTACTTTGATGCCAAAAACCATAGCGCATTCCACCGATGTAAGACCACTATTATACTTTAGCCAAATATCCCAATGTTGTTGCGTTATCGTTGCAGGTTTGGGGATGTGAATGTAACTATCACATATTGCTCTGCCAAGTTTGCGTTTTGGTTTAATCTTTTGCATTGCGAATTTGATATTGCATTAACACTAATGCTGAATGTATGGCTTCAGCGTTGCCACCTTTATGCGTTAATTTTGCGCCTCCTTTAGGAATGTAGGCTGCTGGGTTGTTTCGGTAACCGAAGAGTAAGCGTTGGATAAGTTGTTTCATTTTGTTAGTTTAGAAAAGTAAGTAATTAGTAATTTATTTATTCTTATTGACAAATCATATCTTTGGTTCATAAATGAATATTTTCCTGCTTTAAGTAATTTAATATACCTTAAAGATTGGTCTTCTGAAAGCAAGGATTTTTCCCTAAAATTTATTGCCACATTATTCCATATTTTAAAAATAAATATTGCATCATCAAAATTGCCCTTTGGTTTTCCATCTCCGTATTTAAAAAATTCTGTAACAATATATTCAAACATAAATGAATTAACTTTTGTACTTAAAAAACAATTTGGGTAATTTTTTTTAATAAAGTTATAGTATTGTTTTTTTGTCATTTTCATTTTGTTAGGTATTAGTTGTAATATAAATAAATCCATTTTTTCTATAACCTCTATATTCAATACCATTATAGGTAAATATTAAAGGATTTTCAACAGTAATATATCTGTTTATTTTTTCTTCAAGTTGAATGTAATACATTTTTGTGTTCATATTGTTAGTGTTTAAAAGTTTCGGCAAACCTACTATAAATTTTTAATAAAACAAAATTTGTATTTAAATATTTTATTTTTAACTTTGCCAAAATTTAAAACTAATAACTATGAAAACAACAACATTGAATTTAATTTGGGATTACGAAGAAGATGACAAAGAAAACAACATTCGTGGAGGCTGGGTGCTAATTGATGCCACCAACGGAAATAAACAAGTACATTTGAGTGCAAAACTTGAAGAATTATTAAATGTAGAATTAAATCCAGATAACTTATAAACTATGAAAACAAAACTATCACTTATCTTATGGGCAGCAGCAGCCATATTCCTTTCTTGTTGGGCAGTTGGTTTCGCAATGTCTGGAGTATTCTATGACAATTCCGAAGTGCTAACCTTCACCCTATCCTTTTGCGCCTCACTAACAAGTGCGGTGTGTGGTGCTGGTTTTATGCAACAATGGATGAAAAAATGAAACTGTTTTACAAACCGACAAAATTAACCTGCGAATTCATCGTACCCGACATCGAGAAATCAGATGGGGTGCAAAAGGTCATAGGCTTCAGCAAAGGTTGGCATCACTGGAATAGCATTAGGTTAGGCATACGCAAGGAAGACACTTACATTGTGCTATATTTCTATGCGTATATCAATGGGAAAAGAGTCATTCAGCGTTTAGGCAGATTCGAGATTGGCGAAAAGGTATCGGTTGCGTTGCAATGGGGATATTATATTGAGTGCAAAGCTAATAATGGTTACGCATTTAGAGTTGCGCCAAAGTGTTCTTTTCCGATTGGTTATCTGTTATATCCGTATGCAGAGAAAGATGGTGTGAGGGGTGTTGAAGTGCCTATTGAGATACAGATAAATAATTTGAAAATAAAATAAGATGCCCACAAAACAAATAAGCGCAGTTGAATGGTTAGCGAATGAGTTAGCCATTCCAAAAGAGTTGCTAAAGTTAGCGAAAGAAATCGAAAAGCAAAACATTATCAATGGCTACCACGTAGGCTATTCAAGGGCTATAATGCCGAAACAGTACAATGCGCAGGAGTATTATAACGAAAACTTTAATAAAGAAACAATATGAAAAACCAAACCGCAGTTGAATGGTTAGTTAGTGAACTAAATCAAAAGATAGATTTTATTCCAATGGATAAATGGGATATGATTAAAGATATTGTTCAACAAGCCAAAGAAATGGAAAAGGAGCAGATAGAGAATGCTTGGATAGAGGGAATGAAATCTAATCAAAATAATTTTCAAGGAATATGAAACCAAAAGATGAAACCAAGCCCTTCGAGTCACGTTTGCTCGAAGACCTACACCCTACACTCGCCCACGCTTACAAGAAAGCAGAGGCGCAGTTTAACGCTATACACAATGATGTTCACGTTATTATAGTGTGTACATACAGAAACAATGCAATGCAGGAAGTTTATTATGCTAAAAGACCAAAGATAACCCAAGCCAGAGCCTCGCAGTCACCCCATAACCACTACCCCTCCAGAGCCTTTGACATAGCATTTGTAAAAGTTGGCAAACGTGAACTTGACTATGCGCCTAAACATTTCAAAGAGTTTTGGGAACTATTGCAAACACATAGTAACAAGTTGACTTGGGGCGGTAATTTTAAATCATTCAAAGATTTACCTCACGTAGAATTAACTAACTGGAAAATGACTATCATATGATAAAGGGTACACGCTACACGAATGGCACAGAGGTCATCACTTTCAGCAAAATAGATTTCATTGTTATCGGAGGTCGAAAGATAGACCACGTTTACTTTCGCAGAAAAAATAAAGTAGATTTGATTATGCCTTTGGTTGAATGGAATTTAAAGGGTAAATTTGAATGGTTAATTACGAATTGATATGAGAAAAATAGCAAAGAGTTTTATTAGTAGTTTCAGCACCGATAAAATGGGCTTTTCTGCCCGAAAACTATCAGCATTTGCAGCAGTTTTAGTGTCGGTAATTATCACAATGAAGAAGATACCAGAGATTGCAATGATAGATGCTTTATACGCTTGGCTTTGCTTTGGTTTATTGTGTTTAGGCATCGTTACAATTGAGCAAATTATTAACTTAAAAAACAGTACACCACCACCGCCTCCAAGCCCTACCAAAATTGAGGATGGGAGTGTTGGTTGCTAACAATAACAATATGAAACCACAACACCAACTTATCACATTCGCTATCCTATGCCTATTGTTAGTAATAGGTCTTAACCATTGCGCCAAAGAGAAACCGAAAGTAATCCCATTTGATTACAAAGCAGAAGCCGAAATGATGAAAAAACAATTCGGTATAGAACAAGCAATATTGCTCAACCAGTTGGAAAATGTCAACAAAAGACTCCAAGTTGCTAATGATGCAAAAGACTCTATTAGAAAACGTGAAATATCTTTAACCAACACTAACATAGTTTTGATGAAGAAACTGCGCCAAACTCTTCCAAAAGAGTGCGATACTGTGTTTGTTCTATGCGATGAGATTATCAATGTTAAGGATAGTAGCTATGCAGCGTTATTTAATGCGTTTCAGTTGTGTGATTCGGTTTCAACTATTAAGGATTCTTTAATAGTTAATTACAAGGCGGAAAACGTAACGGATTCGTTACTTTTAAAAGTGAGCAAGCAAGAAACGAAACAACAACGCAAAGGTAAGATAGCAGCGTGGTGTGTTGGCGGGGCAATGTTTTTAATTTGGCTTGTTGTTGGTTTGAAATAAATTATTACATTTGCCACGTTGTGTAGGAGCAACGAAAAGAAATTTTAACAAAAGCCTTGATTGGTGCGACCTCCTACTCGCATTGATTGAGGTTTTTTAATTTAACAATATGGCAAGAATATTAATAGCTTGTGAGGAAAGTCAAGCAGTTTGCATAGAGTTTAGAAAGTTAGGACACGAAGCGTTTAGTTGTGACATTCAAGAATGTAGCGGAGGTCATCCAGAATGGCACTATCAAAAAGATATATTTGAAGTTATGAATTTAGGTTGGGATTTAATGATTTCATTTCCTCCCTGCACACATTTGGCGGTTAGTGGTGCGCCTCACTTTGCAAAAAAAATAGCAGATGGTAGGCAACAAGAAGGAATTGATTTCTTTATGGCAATGATAAATGCACCAATTGAAAACATAGCAGTTGAAAATCCTATAGGAATTATGAGTAAAAATTATAGAACACCGGACCAGATAATTCAGCCTTATTTTTTTGGTGACCCATTTCAAAAGTCAACTTGTTTGTGGCTTAAAAATTTACCTTTGCTTTATCATAATTCAGAGCCTAATTTGTTCGATGATGTAATAACCCATACAAAAGATAAAGGAGATTTTTTTGAATGGATTGATAAAAAGGGAGTAAAAAAAAGACAACCACTTTGGTATGCAGAAGCATTTAGAAAGCACGGTGCAGATGGAGCAATGAGAAGCAGATTGCGCTCAAAGACCTTTCCCGGTATTGCAAAAGCTATGGCTGAACAATGGAGTTTGGTGCTTTAATAATTATTACTATCTTTGCAGAGTTCAATGTTAGTTAGTTCATAGCCCTTGCAGAAATGTGAGGGCTTTGTTATTTGTCATCTATGATACCCAGCGTAACTAACAACGCTATTACACCGCCCTTGAATATTCTACCTACATTCTTGGCTATTTCTCTGTACTGATACAACATCGCAACAAGATAAAAAAACAAAATAATAAGTACTAATATCAATGGTTTAACTGCGACTATTTCTTGATTACTCATTCTTGTTTTTCTTTGCAACCCTATAAGATGCCCACATTGAAACTATCAATGCGCCTAACTTTGCGCAATCGTAAATGGTGTCATAAATTCCAGTTAAATGGATGTTGCCAAACCAATCTGATGTCCACACACCTGCTTGAATTATAACGCTTGTAATGATAACTAATATGCTATTGTCGGGGTGTTCTTGATGTATCATAAAATTAAATTTGTGATAGCGGTTTGTAAATCTTCCATTGTCGCATAGCCAGTATCAGACAAATAAACAAATCTAATATTATTTGCAAGTTCTATATGACAAGCCAATGAATCTAACTGTTCAAAATAATTACTTGTTACTTGTAGTCCGTATATTTCCATTTTATTTTAAAGATATTAAATTACAATTTGATGAATCTAAAATGCTTCCATTTTGGATGCTAACTATTATAAATCCAGTAGCAGATGTCCAATTAATAGCAACTGGTATTATTGCGCTGGTACTTTGTACATACGGATTATTTATACCAGATACTGGCTGAACTATTTGAGTTCCATTGCCTCCACCCCCTGCAACCTCAATACCCATATGCCTTATAAGTGCTTGAGATAAAGTTGCAGCAGTAGCAGCACCAGTACTTGCTATTAAAATTGCGCCTACTAAAGAAGCAGAAGTATTCCAATAAACTCTTATAAATTGAGTACCATTTATTAAATTTTTTGTTGTTTGAACATATAATTCTGGAGCATCTCCTGCAACAAATGAATTAGCTGGTATTGACAATGTTTTACAAAGTGTTATTCCAGTAGTTCCAGTTACCGCAGTTCCATTACCTACTGAAACTATTGGTGATTTCAACCCACTTATATCAGTTGTTAAGGTTTGCCTTGCTTCCCATAATGAAGTTGATGTGTTGTAAAACAAACCATCTTTATTTGCAGGGCTTGATGCACTAACATTATGTATCTCATCTAACTCATAGCCATTCTGCATACGATAAACTATTGCTCCTTGTGTAGCTGGACCTACATTCACAACTTTCCCAATATAAACTATATGGTCGGGTGCAGAGGGCTTTACATTAGTAACGTAACCTGCAATAGTAGGGTGTAGATAAATAGTTTCTCCTACTGCTAATGTCACATCCGTAAATGGGTTTGTAGCAATTGTTCGAGTATCAAGGTTTTCAACTAAACCTATTGTAGCTACCCACCCATTTGAATTGTTAGCTATATCAGCAATTACAACACCAAATGTACCAGCAGAAGTTGCCTCTGTATTTGCTTGTGCTTTTACAAAATTAGGTAATTGACCAGTTGCACCATTTAAATAAATTATTGTTCCCTTATACAAAGTAACTCCAGTTGAATTGCGACCTTGTGTAACCATTGATTGCGCTTTATCAACTATCCCATTATTGTTAATATCATAGGTAGATTTAAACATATCACCACCACCACTGCCACCAATGTAACTAATTAAAAATGTAGATAAATTAGTTAATACTATTCTGTCATTAGCTGGGTCATAATAGCTATGAAAGTTACTTGTACCATCTGTAAATATTTTTGCTGGATAATTTTGTCCATACATAAATGCATAACCACCACTTGTGTAATTTTGACCAGTTGTACCAGCCTCAATAGTTACATTTTGCAATCCAGCACCAAAAGTAAAACCATTGGCATATTGTTCAAAGGTATTACCGATACAATTAGTGTCAAGTATATTATTTGTTGCCCCTTGTCCAAAAGTATTATTTGAGCAACTATCAGCAAGTGTATTGCTACTTGCACCTATTTCAAAAACATTACTATTAGAACTATCTCCTACAATATTATTTTGTGCTGATTGATGAAATGTATTACCGTAGCCATCATTTGTTAAACTATTATTTGTCGCACCTTGATGAAATATATTATTAGTACAAACACCTACTAATGTTGTAGTAGTTTCAACACCACTATAAAATACATTATCATTTGCATCATTAATGTACACTCCACCACTACCACCAATGTAAGTTTCAACCAATGTAGATAAATTAGTTACAACTATTCTATCGTTTGCTGGGTCATACCAACGATGATAGTTATATACATCATCGGTAAATATTGTTGATGCGTATGGTTTATTATATAAAAATGCGTATGCTACTGGGTCACTATAATCACCACCAGATACACCAGCCTCAATAGTTACGTTTAGCAGATTATCATAAAATATAAATCCATTTGCGCCTTGCTTAAATGTGTTGTAGGAACAATATTTTCGTAAGTAGTTAGTGTTTGCACCTTGCTCAAATGTATTATAACTACCATCACCAGATATTGTATTAGAATCAGCACTTTGTCCAAATGTGTTATGAGTGCATAATGCTCCAAGTACATTACCTCCAGCCCTTTGCTCAAATATATTATAACTGCACTCATTTCCAAGTGTATTGGTTGTTGACCTTTGAGCAAATGTATTATGAGTGCATAATTCTGCAAGTTCATTAGCACTTGCCTCTGAACCAAATGTATTAAATGAACAATCATCCAAAAGTTGATTTCCTTGTGATTCTTGTTGAAATGTGTTCTTTTTGCAACCAATCAATAAAGTATTACTTGATGCATTTTGCATAAATGTATTATCTTCACAATTATCTCCAAGTGTATTAGATGTCACTTGATAAAATTGATTACGGGCGCAATCTGCTCCAAGTACTGTACTTGCAACAATAGCCCCATTCCAAGTATTACCTTGTCCATCACAAATAGTTCCATTAAAATAATTATTTGTTGTTACATCGTAAAAAACAGACCCACTATAAGTCAAATCAATTATAGTACCATTTGCGCCTATTTTATTAACCGCTTCCGCTTGCAATGCTACTTTATAAGGAGCATCTGTAACGATGTAAATAGTTGTTAAACTTAATGCTGATGCGCTTTGCAATGAATCTAATGCTGCTGCACTTATTTCAAGAATTAAAGTATTTCCGCTTGTTTGCGTAAAAACATCGGTTGTTATATCGTAAATTCCAAACAAACCACTTGTTACATCAATAGCAAACTGATAAAATTGATTTGTAACACCACCAGCAGCCATAACTTTAATAATTCTTCCACCACCATCAGCATCATCAAGAATGTAAGTTTTAAACGATACCAAATCACTCCCAGCAACAAGCGCTTGTGCTGCTACAACATTTAATTGCTCAATGTTTTCCGATAACATTAATGCCTTTACTAAAGATACTGGCACTTTTTGTGATTGGTATACACCAGCACTTACATATTGGTCAATGTCAAGGAAGGACAAATCCTTCATTTCTGAAGCGGTTACTGCATATTGGTTAATTTCCATTAGTTGCGATGTTTTTTATAATTATTATATCTTTGTCTAACCTCTAATTTTACTGGTGCTAATTTACTAATTAATGGCTTCCATACTGGTTTATATTCGGTCTGAAACATTATTTCTTTATCAACATACTTTTCTGCATTTCGTGAATTATAATCCGTTATAGTGCATCTATCTGATTGCATTATTGAAATCCTAAATAAATTGTGCAGTTGTGCAGGTATTCTTTTGGTTTCTAAAATGTAAATCGGTTCTTGTTCATCAAATGTCCATTCCCTAACACCATTTTGATACTGAATTTCTTCCTTCGTATAATCTGCAGTTGGGTAACCAAAGTAACCAGACAATCTTATCTGATTTACCCAATTTAAATTCAAGTAATTCACAGTCAATTTATCATCACTTAAGCTACCAATTAAACCATTCTGATACCATTGTAATCTAATGGTCATCTCTGCTCTATCTGCTCTGTATTCGCACAATTTAAAATCAAATGAGAATATTGATACATTGCCCAACACACCATCAGTTACTGCTAATTCAACCTTGTAAATTCCACCTCCGTGCAATGTCAACACCTTATGCCATTCTATCTTATAACCTACATATTTTTGATTGTTGACAGTTTGAAATCCAAAAGGATAGTTTACCCCATAAGTAGTTCCACCACTCATTGTAGCTAACAAAACATTGTCTTTGTAAATCTTATAAACTGCTCCAGTAGCAGTAGGTGAGCAGATGTCCATAAACGTGAAGAAATCATTCTTCATTGCATCACTACCATCACCATATGCCAATTGCAATAGTTTAAAATCAGCACAACAATCCCATAAGTCTGTGTTAGGCAATAGTAACGTAGGCACTACTGCACTTGCTGCTGGTAGTGTGTAGAATATCTGTGTTGCTGCTTCTCCGTCGAATGTTGGCATTATGCTATCGTTTTATAATTACCATCTGTTGTTGTCTTGAATGTCCCATCTGTCATTGTTTTATCAAATTCGGGGTCTGGTGTTTTTTCAACCTCGTAAATTCTTGCAACGATATCATATGTGATGTTGCCAACTGGCAGCGCATTGTGGTCAAGCACTGCCTCTGCCTTAATAGTTGTTGAATTTATTTGTGTTAACACAACTTTGTCATCTATTCCCGAAATGGGAACAAACCAAGTTAATGGAAAAGTTGTTTCCCACACGCTTGAAAACCTTACTCGCCCACCTATACCACCTTGTTGATAAATTTCAATTCCAAATACTACCTTACTTTCTTCTACTAATAGACCAGTTGGCTTGGTAAACGTAGCCCTTACAATTGTGTTGCTACCTGCTTGAATATAATTAACACCTCCAGCAGATAATGGTGTGCCTCCGCTTGTAAATGTTTCAACTTGTTTTACTGAATATGCTGGGTTACTTGCATAATCGTTGATTGGTATCAAAATGTCCTCATCAAAATGGTAGGGATTTACACTTGAAACCACATCGTAACCAGTTCTAAAATATATCTCCCAATTTGCAGTTAAGTAATGATACCAATCTTGATTTTGACCATTGTTTTGTTCAGATGGATTAAAGAAATCAGAATTCACACCAAGCAATGCTACCCACGCTTCCCATCTTATCATAAATGGATAGCTGATTTTAAACTTTGCGCTTGATGGTGTTGGAACTGCATCAACAATTGTAACTGTTATCGGCTTACGAATTTCAGTTGTTGGAATATTGAAGACTGTGTTGTTTGAATAGTTGATAAATGGTGCGCCACCTTGAAAAATAACTGGCACATTCAACTGAAAATCCTCTAACAAAAATTCAGCACCATCACTTATTCTTTTTGCAACAACTTGCTGATAAATTTTAGTTAAATAAACTGAATCTACAGTTGATGGGAATTCCTCCCAAGTGCCATAGATTAGGCTTTCCATAACACACTCATCATTCTTAAATGTAGTGATGTCATCTGTTATCCCAGCATCACTTGCATCTTCATAATGCCTCTTAAATGTTTGCAGGCAGTTGAGGTCTGCTGGTCTTACTACATTATTAAAGTTCTTAACACCACTCCAAATTACTTGTTTGTTTGAATTAACAACTTGGGTAAATGCTGGATTTGCAATGTTAGAAAAGAAGCAAAAACGTGGGGTTAAACTTTCATTTAATACTGAAATTGTATCAGCAACCAAAACCAAATAAATAGTAACGTGAATAGTGTTTGCGTTTATGAAATCTGCCTTTACACTATCAATAAAATTACCATCATTTCCATATGGATTTGTGTAAACCAAACCATCAACATACGGATATAAATCAGCAAACAAAAAGTTTTCTCCAAGTGACCTACCATTGTTTTGGTATTCAATTTGATTGTTAGGCAATTTCATTGCACCAATGGAAATTCTTTGCCCTGCTGCAAAGTCACCAGTTGCGCTGGTTATATCAAATTCAATCGTTTGGTCATACCCAATAAAACTGCTTATTTCCGTTGTAGGAATTGCATTATTAAAGTATTGAATGTTCTGAATAAAGTAATCTTGCGCCCCTTGATTAAATGACTCATCAAACCAACCACTATTGCCTAATATGCTGCTATTTGTTTCAACAACTTGCAATGAATTTGGGTCATTAATACTGCGTAAGCCAGAAATCTTTACAATGTATTTTAGGCAATTGCCATTTAAGTAATAAGCAGGGGCAATGTTGTTAGTTGCATCAATAATTTGTGAAGCTAAAAACAATGGTGTAGCAACAACATAATGTCTTACTCTAAATACTTGCCTACCATTAGTTGTATCATAGCTTACACGATATGCATCTGATGTTCCAACAAAATTAGACCTAATTTGCCATTCCAAACCTCCTTGAGGAACAAGTGTTGATGGTGTGCCAAAACTTGATGCATCGATGTTATCTGCCTTGAACCATTGCAGTTGATTTGTGGTTAAGGAATTGAATTGATTTGGCTGCCCATTCTCAATGAAATTATATTGAAAATCTAATGATTGAATTTCAGTTAAATTGTAAAGAATAGCATCTGCATTGCTTTCATTATTTGCTACTGGCAAACCGCTAACAATGGCATTAGAAACTAATATTTCATTGTTGCTATACTTAACTAATACAGTAACGTTTTGATTGTTAGCAGTAGAAAAAAAGCCTGCGCTACAAGTTATTCTTATGGTGTCACCAACGCTTACATTTGCAAATCTATTGCTGCCATATAAATGGTTTTGATTGACAACGCTACCAGTAACTAAAGGAGCAGCAGGAGTAAAGTTTACTTGAGTAAAAAATTCAACATCTATCCAAACCAATAATGATTCACCAATATTGAATAATGGAAAATTGCTTCCACTACTACCAGTAGTAATTACATCGTAAAATGTTTGACCAATAATATTTACTGCCATTACTTGTGCAAGTCTTTAAGTTTTTCTCTTACTATTTCAAATTCTTTTAAAATGCCACTTTGCTCTAATTTGTGTGCAAACATAGCCTTTTCTTCATTCGTTTGAATTCCTTGCTTTGCCTTGCT
>Ga0208857_1000190_pt1 | contig 14215 bp, 19 predicted proteins | sample LakMenEpi05Nov12_FD_150674 | JGI IMG/M metagenome (GOLD analysis project Ga0208857, IMG submission 150674) | Freshwater microbial communities from Lake Mendota, WI - 05NOV2012 deep hole epilimnion (SPAdes) | ecosystem: Environmental > Aquatic > Freshwater > Lake > Epilimnion/Euphotic zone ... | reverse complement strand
CAGGTCCAAAAGCTTGCACAACACACAGGCCACCCTGCGACCGCGCGCCTTGTCTTTGCCCAAACGCGAAGAGATGGTTTCATCCTCATCCCCGCCCGTTAAGGCATTGGCGAGTTGGTCCAGAGCCACAAACACGCGGGCCAGATAACCCCAGATGTCCTTGCGCTTGGTCAGGTATTGGTCTCGAAAATCAGTCATTGACCGCAACCCCCGCCAAGATTTGCGCCGCCCGGCCCGGCCCGATCAGCCCGGCAAATTCCAGCATGGGCACACCGTTTTGAACGTCTTGATCTTGCAGGGAAATGCGGTCGGCATTGTCGAGCCGATACTGATAGACTGCCACCGCCGGAACCGTCTTTGCCGCCTGCAAAATCGCAACCGTTTCCTCAACCTTAAAAAGCCGCAAGAAATCGATCTTGGGCATAAAGGCCTGGGGCGCAGGCGGCGTGTACGCGAAAAAGCCCATGCCAACCAAGCCTTCCGCCTCGGCAATGTCGCTAGGAACCCAAGACAAGTCCGCCAAGGCCTCTGGGCTTAGCGAGCCAACCAAACAGGCTGGTAATGGGCCGGGCACACCGACATCCACCGCCGGATTAACGGCGATGTTCTTTTTTTGGTAAAGCATTGATCACCTATGTGAAGAATACAATTTTGTCTGAGTTGAAGCCAATCTGCGCAAACTTACCATTCCCGTAAGCTAGGCCATTTGGCGGCGTAATGATTGCTATTGGCCCGCTGCTCACAGTCCAGGTTGAACCGTTTGTACTGGTCAACCGATTTGAGCTTGCCGTTACCAGGCCACCGCCAAAGCCGGTGCCGCCCGCCGCCACCAGCCTATCGGGCGCGCCTGCCATGGCAGTCCCGATGGCTGCAGGAGGGGTGGCCGGGGCAAACGAAACTCCGGCGTTTGTAGAAAACCTAGCCTCAAGGCCGTAAAAATCACTTGCGAACGCAAATACACCATTACCATAGGCTATCTGCCCTACGCCGTAGGGGGGGGGATTGGTAGCGGGCACACTTAGAACACTGGACCAAGACGCCCCATTGTTTGTTGACCGCGCAACATAGAAGTTTACGGTTCCACCATCATACCCTGACACTAGCCAAGTACCCGCGCCGTAGGCTAAAGAGGCCCAAATTGGATTTATCGCAGCCGGAAGCGCAACCTCAGTCCAGGTTAGAAATCCATCCGAGCTGATAAAAACGCTAGCATTAAACCGGCTCAGGGCCATAAATACGCCGTTTTCAAAGACAACATGGGAAAAATAGACCCCATTAGCGGCGGTTTGAGTCCATGATCGCCCTTGGTTTGTTGAGCGGATGATCCCGCCGTTTGACTGCCCGCCAACCGCCACCCAAACGCGATTGCCATAGGCTACACCAGTCCATGTTCCCGACACCGGCAGCGTGACGCGTCGCCAATTGCGCCCACCATTAATCGACCTAGCCGCGTAATTAGTCCAGCCAGAGAGGTAGATACCGCCGACCGCCACCCAAACACCATCACCATGGGCCACCGCAGTCCACTCTTGGGTAACAGGCAGGGTCGCAACACCAAGAAAGCCGACTGAGCGCGAAGCCTTTATGTCGCCGGACGCGCGGCCCTGCATACTTTGATCGCTAAGGGGACTCAGGCGGCCTAAAGACCAATCGGTCAACATACGCTGCTTTTGAAGGCCCTTAAGGGTTTGCATTAGTGCGCCGCGCCCTCAAAGCGGAATACCCAACTCCCGCCGGATATAGCCACGCGCGTAGCAACATAAAGCAGTTCGCCCGCCGCCAACTCTAAAGGCGCGTCGATTGAGTAGCCAAAATCCACGGGCTGCAAGGCCGCCGTTGCGGATATGCTACCTGCATTCATAGTCACTGATTTGACAATTCGCTTGGTGGTGCCACCGTCTATTGAGCTAAAAAGATCAAGAGCCGTTGCCGTGACATTGGCTGTCCCGACATAATTAACCGTTAGCGACGTGATCAAGCCGCCCGAAGTTAAGGACTTTTTATTGACAGGCTCAACACCCGTCAGCGCCGAAAACGTCACATCTGCGGTGACGGGGGACGCCAATGTACTTACCGCTGTGGCAACACCATAGCCCACAAAGGTTGAGATTGGCAGGGTTGTTGAGTTTAGCGCCATGGTCTGCTCCTAACGGGCAAATTGCATCACATAGAGAAAGGCCTTATCGGCCTGGTATTCGGGCAGGGCATTGAGGGTGGAATAGGCCGCCGCCGTGCCATTGCTAGCCAAGACCTTGCCAGAATTGCCAGCAGCCCCCGGAAACGTGCCCGGCGCAAACACCTGCTGTGCAATGGCGTAATCGGCATAGGCCTTGGCCTCAGACAGACCGGGCATCTTCCAGACCGAAGCGCCATCGGTTACGACAATTCCAATCTGATCCGCTGTTGGCACTGTTGCCGACGACCCGCCATTGGTCAGGGTCACGTCCTTCGACGCCGCGCGCACAATGTACCATTTAGACACAGACGGAATGGTCCACGTCCCGGTTGCGGTCGTATTGGTATAGTTCAAGATCCGATTGCGGGCCTCATTGGCCACATAATTGGTCGTGCCTAGGGTTTTGGCCCCCGCCGCACTGACGGTCAGGAACCCGTCCAAGGCCGCGTCAATCGCATCCAAGGCGGTGTTTAGTTCAACGCCCCAGGTATTGGTGTTATCGCCCGTGCCCTGCTTATTGAGCCGATTGCTGGTTGTCGGTGTTGAGGCCATTAGAGCGTTGCTCCTGTATCCGTTCTGATCCAGCTTGTGCCGTTGCAGTACGCCAAGCGGTTCAAGGCCGTGACCCAGACCAGCGCGCCATAGCTCTTGGCGGCAGGCGGCAGCTCTGCCACCGTCGCAACCGCCAAGAGCGGCACACCCGAAAGGCTTTCAAACGCGCGCCTTACGCTATCGGCAAAGCGGTGCGCCCATGGCGGAGCCGCGCTCCGATCAAGGACGGGCTCTAGGATTTTGAAAAGCATGACTAGCCCACATTGATATTGAAGCCGTGGCGGCGCGTGCTACGGCCAAGAATGCCGACCTCAGTTGAAAGGGTCGAAGACGCCTTAGACCGGGCTTCTTTGGCTTTAGCCTTGGCCAGGTAATCCTCAAACGCAGCCGACCAGCCCGCGCCGCGAATATCGCCCGTGATCTGAGCCAAATGGATCAGAGCGCCATAGAGATAAACGTTGGGATAATTAGCTAAAACCAAGTTAGTAGGATTGGCGTCTGACAACTCGATACCCGCGATCATGCGAAGGATTAGGGGATAATTGCTTGCGGCTGGCCGCTCAAAGGCGATATTGCTGCCGTCAATGCACCAAACCAAGGGGATGCCCGCCGTTGCCGATACAGTCAGCAGGTCTGGCGTGACAAACCGAAGCGGGTCTCCTCGACCATAGGACCATTGTATCCAGAGGTTTTTTTGTTCCCGAAACGTTGCGGGAAGCGCCACAAATCGACTGCCTGTAACAGCCGTCAAGACCTGGTCGGTCTCAAGCGTGCGCATATTGAAGTGACTGTTTAGGTCAGCCTCAACAAGTGAGATGCAGTCAATGATCTGTTCAGACAGGTTGTCGCGGACGGCAAACCTAGCAATAGCCGCTTGCAACTCGGAATAGGTTGAGATTGCCATTAGGACTGGATGTGTTCTTCACAGGTCTCAATATCAATATCGAGATTGGAACCCGCATTCCCCGCGCCGCCGAGATTAATCGCCAAGGTCTCTCCGGGCTGCAAAATGATAACCTTGTCGTTTTGCCACCCCCACTGAAACGCCATCCGGTCCAGGTTCGAAGCATTAGCCGCAACAAGGCGTCCGACATGGCCCGTCCCGTCGGTGTTGCCAAGGTTTGGATTAGCCGCAAACGCGGTGACAACGGCGACCGGCGCCGGGTCCGTCGAGTCATGATAAAAGCCGACCACAACAGTGGGAGTACCGCCTGTGTTAGCGGTTGTCCTGCGTAGCAACCGAACGCCGTAATTGCTGGTCGTTCCGTTAAGGCCATTGATGACAATGCCCTTGACCCGAATAATCCTGTTGCTACCGGTTGGGTTAGCGATCTGAAGAATATCTGTGGGAGACGCAACCGTCACAAGGCCCAAGACGCCGTAACCATAAGTGCAGCGCTCGGGCTCATTGTCAGCAGCGGGAATGTAATAGTTTTTGCCAAGGCCAAGGGTAACGGCCAGTTGCCGGATACCATCGCGAAGGACTGGAAAGGCTTTGGGCATCTAAGGCCTCCAAAGAAAAAGGCGGACCGAAGCCCGCCCAGAATTAGACGCTAAACGAGCCCACCTGGACCTTTTCAGGCCTCATCACGTATAAGCTGTAGGTCTCGGCTGGCGGGTCGATTGAACCCGCCGTGACATTAGCCCAAGTAATTGCGAGCGTATCCGCAGCACTTACGCGAGTGTTTACAACGCAAACACCCGCCGTCAGGGTTGGCTTGGTCAGTTCACCGAGATAATCACCGGGCCGAAGGCCGGGGATTGTCACGGTCTGTTCAACAGTTGTGGCCGCTGCAACCGCAGCCGGGTTATAGGTAAAGTTGATGACCGCCCAGCGGTCTTCATTAAGCATAACGCCCATAAACAATCTCCTTAAACAGGCAAGGCAATGAGGCCGGGCCAAAACCCAGCCCCAGGCCGATTAGTTGTTGTGAAGGCGCACAGCCAGTTGAGGCCGGATTGCTTTGTAGCCGTAAAGAATATCAAGGCGACAGGGCAGGGTGTCGTCATTGATATTATAGGCCCGAACAAGCCTGATCGACAGGTTGTCGATCACTTCACGGTAAGCAAAGTCAACACCCTTTGGCAGGATAAGATCGGCGCTCACAAAGGCGAAGGCGTCTTTTTGGTAAACCAAAGACGTGCCAACGCCTGTTGAGGCCGTGCCCGCCCATGTGATTGCCGCCGTCGCAGAAGTGGTTGGAATGACGCAGTTCTGACGCGCACCACCCAGCACGATGGCCGGAGAGATTTGGAGCGAGCCTGCGCCGCCCGCATAGGCAGCGGTAACGACAAACTGCTGCAAAATGCCCGTGTTGGCCTTGCTTTCGGGGTGGACCTTAAACACGTTGGCAATTGTGAACACATCGCCAATATTGGCCGCGCCAGTGCCCGTCGCCACGGTAATGCTTTGATAGGCCGTGCCATTCGTCGCCAAGACGCCAACTAGGGTGCTGGTTGTATAGGCAGTATTGGCAGCGCCCCGCGTATGGTTGGCCCACAGCGAGCTTTCCATAAAGTCCATACCGGCAGTGTTGCCCATATAGCCCTCGGTGTACTGCTTAGAGATCGAAGCCTGAGCATTAAACAGGCCTTTGGTGTTGTCGATCAAATCGACATTGTCTTGGGTGTTTAGGTTAGCGGTTCGGTTGTTAAGCGGGGCCAAGGAGTCCTGCAAAATTTTCCGGCTGGCCAGAATTCGGCCAAGCGTGATTGCGGAACCGTTGTTCCAGGTGCTTTGATAAACATCCCTATACATGCTCATCGCGTCGGCTTCTATATTGGCCGCTAGAACCGACATGGCGGGCTCAATGATACGGCTGCTAAAGTCGTCCAGGGACAAGGTCAGCTCCGCCGACGTGAAATTCAGGTCAACGCCCTTTTGGGTCGCAACCGTCAGATCAACGCTTTGTTCTGTGGTGTCCTGAGTGGCCAGCGTGGCACCGGTTCGCACGGTGTATTGGTTTGGCAAACGGATCTTAAGCGTCGAGCCGATTTTGCCGCTGTCCTTTGCATAGGAGTCATCATAGGACCGATTAATCGAGCCGATGAAGGTAGCTTTTTGGTGCAGAATTCGCGCGGCTTCCCGCGTGATCATCTGAGGGGTTAGAATTGTATTAGGCATTGGATTGCGTCCTTCTTGCGGTCATCGCCGCATGGGATCGGGCGTCGTCTCGACGCTCGGTCTTGTGATGGGTTAACGCCTTGCCGCTTTTGCGACTTGCGCATTTCGACGCCTCAACCACTCATCAGCAGGCAGACTGTCGTCTAGCCCGGGTTTGTAACCGCTGGTCTTGCCGCCGACCGACCGCGCAGGCTGGACGGATGCAAGCTTTTCGGCTTGAGCGGATTTGGCTTGTTTGGATTTCAGCGCGGCAAGCTCGGTTTCAGCCTTATGGAGCCGGGCCAAAACCTTGAAGGTCCTGGTATCGGGTGTTCCATCGGCATATGCTAAGCTGTCTCGCAAATCTTGGCGCGTTACACCGAATTCATTTTCGGCGAACGTCATCAAGGTGTTTGCAAGCTCCGGCGACCATCCCTCCACTTCTTTAGACAATAGCCCGTCAGCCTGGACCACTGCGTTGGCGACTAATCGCTCGCTTGCGGTTTTGATCTCGGTCTCTGCCTGAGAAATGTAACCCTCAAGGCTCGCCTTAGCGTCCCTGAGCTGTTGCCAGGTCATTGATTGCCGCGACAGCCAGGCCGCGACCTCTGGATCAGAACTGTCGTAACCGTTCCAATCAATTTCTGACATCTGCTTGAGCTGTTGGTCAATCAGGGTCAGGTTAGCCCGCTGCTGAGCGGTTGCCTCGAACACAGCGGCCTGTTGCTGGATCTCGGTTGCCCGAGATTGCACGGCCCTACGTTCTTCGGCTAGCTCTTGCGTCTTGCGGGTGTAGTCCGCTTGCCTCAGAAAACTGTCTTTTAGCGCCTTGGGGACCTTGTATTTTTGGCCCTCATAATTGACTTCCTCTGTATCGTCCTCCAGTTGGCCCTCTTCGGGCTCCTCGGACTGATCAAGGTTTTCGCTGTCAACGCCGTCATCCTCGACTTCCGATTGGTCCAAGACAGCATCGTCTTCGACCTCGACCGGATTGGTCGTGTCTTCGTTTTCCAAGATAAGCTCCATCTAAGGGAAAGGCGCGTCTCTCGACGGGCCGGGTTACCGGACTACATGCCCGGAAGGTGTGAGGGCTTGGCCAGCGTAGCGATACGCTTGGTTTCGGCATCAAAGCCCTGGATACTAACCTTCTGCGCCTCTAGCGACTTGTCAGCCTTTAAGGCTTCAAGTTGCTGGTTTAGCGATTGGATAACTTGCTGCATCTGCTGCATCTGTTGCGCGGCTTGCTGAGCCTGCGGGTTTTCGGCTTGGTCGCCAGCCGCTGGCCCCATGGCATTTTTCAGCCGCTCTGCAATTTCCTCAGCACCTGGCCAATCCAGGTTTTTGACCAATAAATCGCCAATAAGCGGAGCCGCATCAGGATAGCTGCGGATCAATTCCATCATCTGCGTTGCCGCCTCTTGGCGCATTGAGGCAAAGCTTGGGCCTGCCGATACCGTCAGATCATAGCGACCAACTGTTAGATCATAGGTCCTTTGAATTTCTTGGACCTCGCCAGTTTCAGGGTCTTTTTGCCGCTCCATGACCGGCTGGTTAATCGGTTTCATGTCCGTATCGCCGTCTTTACCAACAATGCGCACGATGCGCGGCACCGAATAGACCTTTGGGATCAGGTCAACCAAAATCCGGCCCGCATGGCTGATCGCGTTACCGAGATTGTCAATGAAATGGAAGGTAGACGTATCCGCCTCCATCTGACGGGCAACAATGGCCTTCCCGCTGGTTTCGTTAGACCTGGCACCCAAGCTGGCGTCATAGATGCCCATGGTCGCCTTGATGTCGTCAGAGGCATTTAGGGCCTCTTGGATCATCCCAGCCGGAACACCAACAAACGGTTGCCTGGCAGGCTGTTCGGGACCGTCATATTCGATATAGGCATGGTTTTGCGTGTTGGCCGTTGCCCACTTAGCCGCGTCGGTTTCAAACGCTCCTTTTCGACCAATGAATGGCGTCTTCGGAGCCATGGCGACCATCTCGGTTGAGGTGGTCCGCCAATAATTGAACATCTGTTGAGAGTCTTTGGCCGACCGGATCAGGCTTCGGAAATAGCGCTTGCCCTCAAGCGTGATCTCGGAGCCGTAAACCGGCACAATCGGGATATAGACACCAGCCCAAGGGATGGTCTCAAGCACCTCGGCACCGGAAATCACATACTGCGTGACCTTGTGCGATGCCACCTCGCGCTCGGCCTTAGCCTCAATACCGTTAAGCGCCAGTTGGTCTTTTTGGTCCTCATAGGCCTTGAGGTCCATAACACTGCTGTCAGATAGCAGCACGATCTTGCGGCGCGACGGCTCTCGAACCCAGTACTCCGCAACCTGAACCGTGTCCCCTTCAGACCAGGGCGCACCGGCCCGTTTCCAAGCGTCAGAGCTGAAATCAATCTGCTCGGCTTTGGGGTATTGCTTCTTGAACTGCTTTTTCGTCATCACCTCAGTGACAAAACAGAAATTCCAGTCGCTGCTATCTAGGGTTTGGCTGTAGCAATCGGGCACAACCGATAATGTGTTAGCGATACGCTCAAGCACGATGTCCTGATCAAAGGTGTCATCGTTAGCGTACTTGGTGTTAATCTTGAAATAGCCAAAACCGCCAAAAACGCTGCTTTCAAACGCCGTCACATAGGCACCCATGGCCCCGGACGATTGTTCGATATTGCGAATGATGCCGTTGAACACCTCAGCAGTATCAGGATCAGAGCCGTCATCGACGGGATGAACCTGAATGCCGGGCTTGTTCTTGCGGGCGTCATTGACGACATTACGGCCCATTGGAGCCAGCTTATTAATGGTCAGGCAGGGCCGGGCCTCACGTTCCCGATCCTTGCGTATCTTTTCTGGCCATTGCTCCTCAAGCAGCGAAAAGGCGATATCATCCCGATAGGCCTTGAAATTTTCGTCGTGATGCTCAAGCGCCTTTTCGTAAAGCTCCAAGGCCTCGTCTATAAACCCTTCGTCCTTGCTACCAGATCGGGCGCGGGCTGCTTTACTCATGATAGCCACCCTCCCCCGCCATGATGCTGCATTGACGATTTACGCTTGATGATCGGCTCTTCATACGCCACGGCCATCAGGCCAAACGCATCCGCGCCATGGCTTGACCAATCGTGTTCCGGGCCAAGACCAATATTGCGCGCCTCGTCTTTTTTCTCGTGATAAGCACCCAAGGCCTCGCGGCCCGGCTCTGTCGCATCCTCATTGAACCAGATCGACGGGAACAGCCGTCTAGCCGCCTCAATTCGCGCACCAGCGGCACCGCGCCCCTGATTTGGAATAACCGTCACGCTGAATCCCGCCGCCCGCAGAGCGCTCTCGTAGGAAACATCAAACACCCTGTCATTCGTCGCGCCGTCATGCGGAAGCCAAATCGAAGCGCCGTCGTATCCGTTGGCCCGAAGCCAATTAATGTGCGTGGCCAGCGGCTGGCCCTGCGCCTCGTAATAATTCAGAACCCGAACCTCACGCCCGATGAACTGCGCAACCCAAATCGCGCAGGCATCCGCCTTAGCGCCGGTTCCGCCAATATCCCAAAAAGTCCTAATTGCCATGAGCGGGTCAGCAGCAACCCGGCTAATCCGCCCCTCTTGCTTGGCCTTGATTAGGTCTGTGGCAAAGTATGCGCCCGAAGACACTTTTTGATATTCGCCTTCCCAAATATGGCCGTATTGCTCTGGCCTATCGCGCAGATCGTCTTGCCGCTCTTGTTCCAATTCGACAGGAAACCACGGATTGTCAGACCAGTTGGCCCTCACAACCGCCGCGCCCGTTGGAACGCCCGCACCGCGCAGTAGCAGATCAACCGCGTCAGACTTGCGCCTTGGGTTCCACGAAAACCACAACTCAGAGCCCGGCGCACGAATGGTTGGACGCAGCAGCGTCAGGCTTTGGCTACTCAGGCTCTGTGCCTCTTCGACCCAAGCCCGCTTGAAACCCTCAAGCGACTTGATGGTCTCCGCAGTATGATCCTGCATCCCCTGAAAGATGATTAAACCATCCCCAGGGGTTTCAATGTTTTCTCTAAAGACCTTGAACCCGTCCGCTTCACCTAAGCCGAACTGAGCAAGCTTTTGCTCAATCAAGCGCTTTGAGGACTGCGCAAGAGACTTCTGAACCTCACGGATGCAGACCGAAAGCTGGCCACGCGTTGCAGCGTGTTCCTCAACCATCAGGCCGCCGAAAAAGTGTGATTTCCCAGATCCGCGACCGCCGTCTATTCCCTTATATCGCGACGGCGACAAAAGCGGCGCAAAGACGCGCGCCGTCTCAATTCGAAGGGTCGACAATTACGCGCTCAATCTTGGTGACCGTTGCCTTTACTTCGGCGCTAATCGCCATTGGCAAAACCTTGCCGATTAGAGTGAGAAAGGCCGTTGGGTTCTCGTTTGCCTGATTAAGCAAGTAGCTTTCGCCACCGGCTTGATCCAGCGCGCCCAAGATCATCTCTTTCAGCGCTTTGGTTGCCTTGTTGACCGCTCCCTTTGGGCGGCCTTTGCCAGCATTCGGAACCCTATTCGAGCCTATTTTATTTAAATCAGGCATTGTTAAGCGTCCCCACCTGAGGACCATCACGATGAGCATACGCGTGCAAACTGAATGCATGCGCCACTGAATGACATTCTAAAGACCAGCCAACCACTCCGCCCTTAGCGGACGCATGACGCACCAACATATCAGATGCCACGTGGCCATCGTTAAAGTGAGGGCTGCGGGCGTCCATGTCCACGCTACACACTCGCTTAAAATCCGCCAAAATTTCTTTTGGTATCTCGGGACCAAGAGCGCGGTTTAAAAACTCCCGGTCGGACTCAGTCAGCAGCATGAATACCCCCCGCCAGACCCTAAGGCTTCCTGGCAATGGTGACGGCGATGAAATGGGAAACGAACCGGGCTGTTCGAAAAAGAGCGTTCTGCCCTAACCCGGCTCGCATTGGTTCAGGCCCAGTCAAGGGCCGATGATGATTGATCGGGTTGGCCACTGCCCGCCAGTGTTGCTCAGCCGTGCACAGCGAAACAAAGATGATGGATGCACCCACGGTCGGGAAACCCCAACCCATACAGACCAGTAAAGCCTAGCCTGTCCTGCCTAAACGGATGCTTGCGCAGAGCCGTAACCTAATTGTCATGATTGTTCGGTGCGCAATCCGCGCGCCTAGGGATTGGCTAGCTGATTCGTGCCACGGCGTCAACCCCCCCTTGGCGCACTATCGAACAAGGCGAACGACAGGCCTAAATCGCTTACGGCGGCGCGCACAAGAGCCGCTGTGGCGTGTGCGTCCTTTTCACGAAACACCAACCAAACAGCCGCGCCCCATGTCGGGACGGTTTCGACCGGCGCGATAAGCATTTCGAGTAAGCGGCGGTTATGCGCCCCCACCCGATCAAGCACAGCCGCCTTTTCTTTGCCCGCCCGCATGCGCCTGTCATTGGTCAGCTCATGCGATCCCGCAGCGGAGACAAAGCCGACGACGTTGTCAGCACCCCCATCCTCCCCCATGGCCACCGCATGGAGATCAAGCAGCCGCTCATAGGCCCGGTAGCCTGGACTGCCCTTGGTCAGGACCCGGTCGTACCACGCCGCGCGCTTGGCGTAGGTACTGCGTCCGATCTTGCGGGCCTCGACATTGCCGTTGGCGGGCAGGTCTAGCGCCTCGATGTTTGGCCCCGGCTCTGCGCGCTCTCGCATGGCGGCGGCATATTTGCGCTGTGCCTCACGCTCAGCAATCTTGGTCGGACTCATGGGCTTGCGGCGCGCGCTCATGGCAGGACCTCGTCCCGATACGCGATAATTGTCATGCCGCCATCTCCTGATCTTGACCCTTGTAGCGGCGTAAAACCTCACCCAGCCGCTTAGCCTCTGCCTCCGCGACCGCCGCCTCTGCCCTCAAGCTGTGCCAGACCGGCGGCATCTCTTCCGCCAATTTTGGCCTGCCGCCGCCCCATTGCGGCCCGGCCTCCTTGCGCAAATCCGCCGCCAAGATCAGCTGATACCGCGCCTTTTCAGCCAAGCTCAAAGCGCGGTAATCGCTCTCAGACAGCCGCCGCCATGCCTCGATCTTCTCCCCGACCTGGCTACGTGTGACCACAGCCTCGATAAGCGGCCTCAGTTCCGAAAACTTGGGAAAGCCCTCCTTCGTGGCCGTCCGCCGCCATTGCTGGCAACCGTGACGGACCGCCTCAGCCGGATAGGCTTTAAGGTCCGTACACCAATCCCTAAGCCATCCGGCGCGCTGATCTTCCGACATGATCGGCAATCGGCAATGCCGGGCCAGATCGTTAATCGCCTCAGAGATTTCGTCAAAACTAGCCATGATTTGCGTTTTCCCGTTCGAACATTTCCCTCGCCCGCGCCGTTGCCCGGTCCACCTCGGCACCAATCCGCGCCGGTAGCGATAGGCTAGGCGGTCCAGCACCCGACGGGACCATGGGCACCACCACCCCCGGCATGGCCGCACCCAGCCGGATATCGCGCAGCTTGATCGCGTCCTCACGAATCCACGACCAAGACCGGATCGGCTTGCGGGTTCGCTCTGACCGGGTTCGGACCATGGCAATCGCGTCCAGGACCTCGGACCACAGGCAAGGCTCCCCGCTCACGGGCTCGACCAAGGCCCGCAGCTCCGCCGCATGGGCCACGCCGGGTGATGTTCGGTCGAGCTGATCGCCCGCCGCCACCGTCGCTTCGGCAAGCATCCGCGCCCAATCGTTTGGATCATCAGGCGCGCGCGCGTTTATGGTGGTGATATATATATCTGGTTCTGGTTCTGAAGAATGCTTAAGCAATGGTTCAGCATTTGCTTGAGGCACATTGTTATTTTTCAATGACTTAGCCGCTACACCGAGTTTTCCGGCCTCACTTCTTTTTGACGATTTTTCGTTCGCGTTTTCGATCTCTTTTAGCAATCTGGCCTGTGTGACCTGATCGCCATCGACCGTCAAAAGGTCCAAAATGTCGGGCGATAGCTTGCGCCATTTGGCAACCGACAGGCCAGCAATGCGCGCCAGCTTGGCGTCATCATTGGGCAGATAGCCGCCTGCCCGCCACATGGTCATGAGGATCAGCAAATAGGCCCCATGCTGCTCCGTGGTCAGGTGACGTGTATCGCCAAGATAATCGGCAACATAAAGCTGCATGAAGGGGTGGCTCACAGCCCCATCCTCCGCTTATGCGCCCGAACGCCATGCAGAACCGTGGTGTGGTCGCGATTAAAGGCCCTGCCGATCTGGGGAATGCTCCAGCGCCGGGTTCGCCAGCATTCATGCATGGCGTCTTGCCGAGCACGAGCCAGCCGCGCAAACCGGGCTGGCCCAATCATGTCTTGATAATCAAACTCGTATTCCCCCGCCACGCGCTCGATAATGTCCCGCATGGTCTCACGCGGCACAAAGTGCAGCCGCGCAGGCGGCGGTGACCACAGGCCGTGGTGCTGGAAGTGCGAGAACGCCGTCATGGTATCGCCTCGCCCGGCAGACAGAAAAACCCGCCCTTGGACGGATCAGCCGCCGCCATCAGCCTGCACCTGGCCTTGACGCCAAGCGGCTCAAGCCATGCGGCCAAGATCAGGCTATAGGCCTCGACCGAGCGCACCACGGCGCTTAGGCCGTTGCTAGCCTCGACCGCCATCAGCCAGGCCTCTTGATCATCGGATAGCCGCCCCTTGGGGGCCTTCATCTCGATTGCGGCAAAGCGGCCATCGGGCAGGCACGCGATCAGATCCGCAACGCCCGGCGTGACGCCTAAGGTTTTGAGGATCGCCATTTCATAGCCCGCGCGGGTGCCCCTCTGGTTAGGGACGGCGAACAAGATCAGGTCTGGATAGGCAAGGCGCGTGTACTGAATACAGGCGCGCTGCAGGGCTTCTTCGGGGCGTCTCATGGCGCTATTCTTTCAGACGGTACGCCCCGCCGACGCGGCTTTACACGCGCGGCGGGGGCTCCCGATGCAGTCCGAAGGGGGAGGACTGACTGCAAAGCCTCATGTTCATTCAAAATCTCGCGCGCCTCAGATTCTAGCGACGCTAAGAGCAAAATCTGCCGATTACACCAGCCGCGCTTGGCATAGCCTCGAATTGTGTTGGGCAGGACGGTCGAGCGACGTGCCAGCTCCGGAATCCCAGCAACCTCAACAGCCGCCTGAATCAGTGCGACGCACTTTGAAATGTTTTCCATGTCCCTTTTTGTGCATAATAATTCGCAACCGTCAAGCTTTGTGTATGACTATTATCATGCCAGTCAAATCATAACCGGCTATTGTGTTTTCAGGAGGACAACCCGATGAAATATGCATTTACCGAAAAAGAGCAGAATTTTTCTGCATGGATTGAGGCACACGGCGGGGCCTATGCCGTTGCCGAAAAGTCTAAAATCGCT
>Ga0208857_1000188_pt1 | contig 14322 bp, 19 predicted proteins | sample LakMenEpi05Nov12_FD_150674 | JGI IMG/M metagenome (GOLD analysis project Ga0208857, IMG submission 150674) | Freshwater microbial communities from Lake Mendota, WI - 05NOV2012 deep hole epilimnion (SPAdes) | ecosystem: Environmental > Aquatic > Freshwater > Lake > Epilimnion/Euphotic zone ... | reverse complement strand
TTAAAATTACACATAGAGAGTGGTATCAACATGAAAAAGTTAAAGAACATTTAGGTGAGAAGACATTTAGTGAAAAAATCTTATCTTTAAGGCCTGATTGTTTTGAATTAGTAAATTATAAATGTCATCCACCGATAAAGGCTCCGCTATCAAACTAATAAAATGTTAATATATATCAGACCCGATGAATTAGAACCTGAATTTATCGATAATTGGAGATTAGGGCATATCACTCAACCGTCAATTGATTATGCTGATAATGCAATATATGCTGTTTATAATAATGAACAGGTAAAAATATTCTTTTTTGGTAAGTTTGGTTATGTAATGGATAATCGATTTACGTCATACGATATAACTGCGGGTAAAGCTGGAATAACAATAAACATTATACGAAAATAACTTGAAAAAATACGGAATAACATCAATGTATGGAAACCCAATCCATCCAGGACATATTGAATGTCTTATGTTGTCCAAAGAACTTGTGGACGAACTATGGGTAATCGTAAATAACGATAAACAAGCCGAGTTAAAGAGAGGAATCCCATCCTTCCAAGATGAGATGTATCGTAAGACGGTCATAGAATCAATTAGATATGTTGACCACGTAGAAATCGCTATCGACCAAGATGGTAGTGTTTGTGAGACTATCGAATTATTTCACGATAAGATTAAATTATTGGACCCTGAGTCTGAAATTATCTTCACAAAGGGTGGAGACCGATTTGCAAACGAAATCCCTGAGAAAGTAGTTTGTGATTCGTTAGGAATAAAAATAGTTGACGGATTGGGTTTGAAAACTCACAATTCGAGTGACATGATTAATAAGAAATAATGAAAGAAGAAAGACCGTGGGGATTTTACGAAATCCTATTAGACACAAGTTACACTAAAGTAAAACAAATCACCGTAAACCCTGGACAACGTTTGTCTTACCAATACCATAATCAGAGAAAAGAATATTGGACAATAGTTCAAGGTTCTGCAACAATAATCTTAGATGATGAAAAAGTTTTCAGATATCAAGGAGAGTCAATTCACATTCCACTTGGTGCAAAACACCGAATTATGAATGAGGAAGAATCTCCGTTAGTCTTTATTGAAGTACAAGTTGGTGAATACTTTGGTGAAGATGATATCGTTAGATTAGATGACGATTATGGTAGGGAAGATTCTTAATCGAATGTCATATAGAGTTGGACTATTTTGCTGGCAAATTTTTCAGCCAAATGGTTCACTCTACTCATGTCTTCCATATCTAAATTTTTAGATATCATATATTTCATAAGTCCTTGAACTAACTTGTCTTTGGATTTGTCTGCCATTTCTAAAACTTCCTGAAATGCTTCATTATCTTCTTGATTTTCTCCGTGGTACCTATCAATCCATTCTTTACCTGAATATAAAAATGGATGGGATTGGAACATATTTACAACACTTGATTCTCTAAGTTTATATAAAAACTCTCTAAAAAATCTCCAATCAAAGTTTTCAAAGATTTCAGGGTTTTTGGAAAAATAATCATAGTGACGGTCACCTGTAGTTACGTCCTCTTGAACTCTCTCTTTTGGTTTTTTCCACGCATCTGTAGATGAAACTAAAGCTAACGTACTTCCGTTATCCCAATTTACTTCAATAATCAATTCATCACCCTTTGGCTCAAATGGGTCTCTACTTATTCTTCTTACAGTACCTTCAGTACCAGGAGGAACGCCTGTTTCACCATCCATGTGGTAACAAACTACTCTATCCCCTTCTTTTAATGTTGGATTTAATTCACCTTTCATAACAATAAATATATGTTGTATATTTATTGTTGTATGGATTTTCTAATTAATGAATCTCAACTGAGAGCGATTTTACAGGAACAGGATGAATCAAGAATGAATGGGTACATGAAAACCATGTATTCTTTCACCAAAAATCTTGTAAACAGAGCTGGTAAAGTTTATGGTCTTAACGTAAAAATGTTATTAACGTGGGGTACCGCTGTTGGTGGATTAGTAATGCCTTTAGACCAATTCATTAAGTCAGGTGATTTTAATTTATCCGATGACCAAAGATATCTCGTTTTAGCAGGAATTGCCTTTATATTATTTTTTGATAATAAGAAAGGGTTAGTTGATGTTTTAAAAAAAATTAAAGAAGAAGGTCTTGAAGAAGTTTTTAGAAAAACTTTAAACAAGGGACAAGAGTTGAAGTCGTCATTCAAAGGTTTTCTATCCTCACTAAATGTTAGTGTTGGTAGTTTTATGGATACCGTGGCTTACGCCTTTTTAATTCCAATTATTATCGACATTCAAAACATTGCCGAAAGTTCAGTTGACCCTAAAGAGGCTGGATTGTTAATTGCGGAAAGACTTGTGTCGTCAGGAATTGTTGTTGTAGGGGCTCAGGTCCTATCTCAAGTTATCAGAAAGATAATTCAAAAACTTAAGTAAACATTTCGTCACTTATATCGGCAACCCATCCTTTTGGAAAAACTTCCATCCCATCGATTTTTCTTATATGCCATAACCCTTCAAGGTACATATCATCAATATTACTTAGGTCCATTTCATCATTCATTACCGAATACATAATATCATCCACACGACTTCTAAAAGAATCATCATTGTATAAATCATCACTGATTACCCCAGCAATATCGTCCGCAATTTTTAAGTTAGGTATTACCCTTTTATCGTCGAACTTGAAATTTGATAAGTCAATAAAGAAATACAAGTGAATATATACATCGTCTTGTCTGTAAAATTCTCTATCGTCTCTTGTCCAATGAACATCAAACGATAAAACATTTTTATTATTAGTTATAATGTCAGCACTTTTTATCTGTTTTCTTAATTGATATAAAAGTTGATTTTGTTTTTCAGGACTAATATAGATTCCATCTTTGGCAGGTTCTTTACCGTCAACTAATATATGTTCGGAATACGAAAAAGATGAACCAATGTACCCCCAAATATTATCAAGGATTTTATGGATTCCGTTACTAAAAACCGCAGTTGCGTATGATTGTCCTTTTTTAGGTAAAATAACATTTACTGTAAGGTTAAAGGCCCCATCAAATTCTTTGTCTTCCTCAACACTAACAAATTGATATTCGTAACCATCTTCAAAAAATGATTGACTCATCAACACCTTTTTCGCTATCTTGGATAGATTAGACATTCTTGTTAAGGATTTTTTGAATTACTTTTTCTTTTTGAGACGGATTCAATCTATGTTTATGGGGGTTTTTCTCAAACCACCCTCTAACCAAAGTTTCAAAATCTAATTTTGTTGTTTTAGATTTTTTATTAAATCCTGCTCTTTGAGCCTCTAACTCATGTTGTTGTGTATAATATTTTTCAGGGCTTTTAGGTTCCTTTTTAGGAAAATGGTAACCATCGTCATGTTGTCTCACATGTTCTAATTCATGTCGGACAACTTCGTTCAATTCGTGAGTTAATTCTTCTAAAACAGAATATCCCGCTTTTGGGTTTGATATTATTGTGATAATCATATCACCATCATCGTATCGTAATTCAGCATCCACATCAATAGTATCCACCTCATCACTTAATTCTAAATTCAATTTAATGGCAAATCCGTCAAACCCTGGATAATTATAAACCATATCGTCAACACCCATATCCTCAGGTAATGAAAATTCACCAACTCTTTGGTATTTGAAAAATTTAACGACATCTTGTACTAATTTTCTGGTGAGTTTGTCTAATTCTCCCTCAACTATTAATGATTCGTTCATTTTTTTTGGTTCCACTTCATTTATTACTTTAGTACATATAACCTTTTTATCTACACCAAAATATTGTAAAAAATTCTCTAATTTAGAATTCATTACCCATCTAAGATTTGCGTATTCTTGACCAGTTGTGTTAATTGGTACGTTTCTACCATAAATGTCCCCATACATATTACTCCATACGTCTGAAGTTTCATTTGTTGGGAGAATGTAGAGAGTGTACTCAACATGAGGTGTTTTATCTCCAATAGAAATGTATTCCTTAACCCCCGTTAATTTTACCTTAACGTTTGTTGGTATTCTATAATCCTCATCATGTGTTGGTTGTAAATAAACCTCAAAAGTATGAGTATCTAAAAATTGGTTAATCCTTTCTATTGGGAAATCTATCATGTTCATTAACTATAAATACTATCGAAATGGGATTGATAATCCCATACCATAATTTATTCCATTCATATAGTTAACCCCTAAAGTAAAGTCAGGCCCCCTTTCAACATTTAATAGAATTCTAAGGGGATAAATTTTAACCCAAACATCTGGTTTGAACTCGGTATTCTGTATAAAACTTTCCAAAAATACACCGCCCATAACCGATACTTTATTTTTATAAGTAAGACTTATTCCCGCACGATTAATTCTTGACTGAGGAGTTGTATACATATATGGTTGTGGGAACGATGTGGTGATATAACCACCCATATAAAATCCAAGACCACTGTAGTTGTTATTATATGTCACAACAAGACTCTTATCGTTTGGAACATACATCACATCTGAGGTTTGCCCGTACACTACGGAACAAACTAAAATTAAAAATAAAGTAATAGTTGTTTTCATGAGACAAATATACTACTTTTGTGTCAATATAAAAAGAGTATTAAAACAAACACATATGAACGAAAAATTGATTACCATGTTGAAACTATCTGCAGAGTCAGATAAAGCAAAAGCATTATTAACTTTAGACCTTTTGGGAAACAGAGCTGTTGGTATTGGTGACCACTCAACTAAAGACTTCTACAGCAACGCTGAAGAAGCACTACAAATGTTGGTAGACGCTGAAGACAGATTAAAGGTTATTGAGAAGTATTTTGGTGGAAAATAATTACACTGTAGAGTGTTGGAATAGGTTTAGGTAATGCTGGCCGTGGCATACAAGCCCTCCTGTCTCGGGGGTGAGGACCAAGAAATAGATTGATAATATGGGGTAGACCACCAGCTTGCAAGCGTTGTGTTATCAATTGAATCTCCTCGTGGTGGTTCGAATCCATCCTCTACAGCCTCAAGTTATTAACATCCCGTAAATTCGGGATGTTTTTTTTTGACTATTATTTTTTATTTACCTAAAATTATAAAAAACATTAGAACTTATGTCTCGAATAGATGAATTAAAAAAACAGTTCCCTGAACTAAACATGACTATGTTCGATTTATTTAAAAGAATCGACACCTCAAGCAGTTATAAATATTTTCCATTATTATGTAAGGTATTTGGTAAAAGATTTAATATGTTAGACCAATACGAGAACAATAAGGTAAAGAAGGATATTGCAAAATTAGAAATCCATGAAAACTTACTTAGTAGAGGAATCGCTACTGACGGATTAACAGAAAATGAACTGTATTACTTACATTACATTACAGATTATTTCAATAATGATAATTATTTCACAGTGAAAGATTTCATGCGTTACATGGAAAAAAATCAAATTGAAAATAAAGATGTTACATCTTATTCAACGATTGATGATTTAAGGGCGGCAATTACTTTGGCAAGTATTAAGGAATTAACTAAGGAACTTGAGGGTCAGGTAGTTAAAGAATATGAAGATGATAAATGGTTAGTGGTTAGACCTTTAACATTCCAATCGTCTTCTAAGTATGGTGCAACCACAAGATGGTGTACCACTTACCAAAAAGAAAAACAATATTTTGAGAAATATTGGCAATATGGAATCTTGGTTTACTTCATCAACAAAGTAACTGGATACAAATTCGCAGGATATAAATCATTAAGAGATGGTGATGAGTTAAGTTTTTGGAATGCCGAAGACCGTAGAATTGATTACTTAGATGTGGATGCTGACGATTATTTATTCCCTATTGTTAGAAGAATTCTTAGTTCCAATAAAACAAATAAAGAATTATGTTCAACTGAAATTCAAAACCAAGTTATGTCAGAATGTGGATATAACGTTTTAAAAATGTCAGCTCCTGAACCAATGATGGATATGGGTGAGGAAATAGGTGAGATGGAAGTTCGTGAACCTCGGTACATGGGTGAAGCTATGATGGGTTTCGAAGAACAAATACGAGAAGAAATTGACCGTAATGTTGTAAGACAATTAAGGGAGGTTGTAAGAGAACACTATCCTGAGGATTTAATCTCAGAAACAATGCCGATGAGAGCCTAAAATAACAAACCCACCTTTATGGTGGGTTTTTTTATTCTATGCCAAACAAATTTTGAAATTATAATTTGTTCGGCATTTAACAATTTGTTTGGCACGGATAAACCTTATTAAAATAAAGGTCTTTTGTTCCAATAAATGCGGAGGTCTTTGTCAACACCTAACATTTTGAAAAAACTTGAAATGTCTGAATTAACTACATTTATAAAACTACCTTTAGACCAATCAGGGTCTATGTCTAAGAAAAAGGCAACTCTATTAGGGTTTGCCTCACCATATCGTACTTTGTGAACCGTAATCTTTATTGGTTCGTCATCTTCACCAACTAATTCATCATTAATTTTAGGTTCAATAACATCATCAATATAAGTTTGTAAGTATTTTTCAATTTTACCTGAATCCATTATTAAGAATTTGAAGAAGAAAGACCTAATTGTTTAGAGTATTTTCCAATATTACAAGACCAATATCCTGCGGTTGTTCTGTCTGTTTTTTGAAGACAATTACTACTTTCTTTAATCACTAATTTAGACTCACCAAAAGTTACTTTTTTAAGACCTCCTGTTTTACTCTTAGTGTAGACCGCAAATTTCTTATGTCCTCTTGGAGTTTTCGATTCCGTTAAAGTATCCTCTTCAGTCTCGTTAATATAAGGTGCATCCAAATAGATGTATTGTTTACCAATTTTAACTTTCTTACCCAAATCAGATTCAACCATTAATTTGTCTTTGTAATTTAAATCGATTTTACCCTCATTATAAAGGTCTCTAACTTCATTAACTAAATTAAAATAACCTTCAGAGTAAACTCTAAAAACATTATTAGTTAATGACATATCGTTTTCAATGTGATATTGTAAAGCATCGGAAACTTCAACATTTTCTTTTAATATTAAAGATTTGTTTAAATGGTTTCCCAACGTTTCTTTTATCAATTGTTTTAAACTCATAATATTATGGCTTTAATATTGCTAATGCCTCAGGGTAATCTTTATCTAACACTTTTTCGTCTTTACCTTCATACGGTATGTTTTGCAAAACATATCTAATAGCATTTAACCCTGAAACTCTTTTATCTTCGGCATCAACAATAACCCACGGGTTATTAACGGATGAAGTTTTATCAAATAATTTTTCTTTAAATTCGGTAAATCTATCCCAAAGGTCTTGCATTTTAGAATCATTAGGTGAGTATTTCCAATATTTTAAAGGTGATTGTTGTCTAATATCAAATCTTCTTTTTTGAGTGTCTTTATCAATTGAAAACCATAGTTTAAATAAGTAATCTCCTTCTTTAACTAAATCGTTTTCAAAATCTTCAACATTTTCCATAAAGTCTTCATATTCTTCTACAGACCCGTATCCCATCACTGGTTCAATTAAACCTCTATTATACCAACTTCTATCAAATAAGTTAATCATACCTGATTTAATTTGGTTTCTATATCTTCCCCACCAATCTTTTCTATCTTCAGGAGTAGGAACCCCTAATGCAATAACATTATAATATCTTGGGTTTAAATTTTCGACAAACTTTTTAATTGTTGACCCTTTACCCGCAGAATCTCTACCTTCAAATACGATTATAACTGTCTTGTCCGTTTTCTTTAACCATTCTTGGAGTTTTAATAACTCAACCTGCATTTCATAAAGTTCTTTTCTAAAAACTTTCTTTGGTATTATTGACGGCTCTTCAAATTCGTAATCTTCACTTTCAGGTTCTGTACCGTAACCACTACGTTCTCTGTATTTTAAAGAATTTATAATCTTTCCAAGATAGTCAACTACATTTTTTTTCTTATCACCTTTTTTCAATAAGATTTTTCTTAACCCTCTTTCTAATAGTCCGAAATCAATAATTTGGTTTTTAGATAAAACAGTAATTTCCATTAACATTTTTTCAATGGATTTATTGTAAAGTCTCAAGTACTTTAAAATTTCAACTGTTTTACCTAAGTTAATGTTCATTTGAAGATTAGTTTCCTCATCTTCTTTAATGACACCCATTATACTTTGTATTCTTTCTATTTCGGTTAGGAGCTTCATAACACTAAGTGTATTTTTTATTATAAATACTTAGAAGTTAACTCCTAATCCAAATGTACCATTATTGATTATAGGGTCGTAGTCTAATTTTATTGTGAAGTTTTTATAATCATGTAACGCTCCAACTTTCATGGTTGTGAACCTATCCAAATATTTTGGAAAAGTTATAAGTCCCAAAGCATCCTTTCCTCTCCACTTTACATCTTCACTCACAGTTCCAATCATAAAATGAACTCCCGTTCTTTTGATTCTTTTACCAGCACCAATGTAAAAACTATTTCTCTGAACTAAATCGTCAACGAGTGGAAAATCTATTTGTGTTACATTTCCATATGGAAAAAATGTTGAATTATCTCGTTCTAAAGTTGCATTGTATTCGGTAATGAAATATCCTTTATTACCAATAGTAAAGAAACCTCCTATTTGTCTATCAGTAGTTTTTTGAATACCAAAACTTATAATAGGTTTTTTCCCTCTAATAGTCTCTGTCTTACCATTATCATACACATATATTCTTGATGGTTGTCTGTAACCCCAATCATTAGTGTACCAACTTGGTGACCAATGGTTCCAACCAAATCCTGGTGCTCCCCACATATCCCATCTATTCCATCCCCATCCAAAATTGTTCATTAACCATGGGTCTCTAACAATTATGTTTGAATTTGGTCTTGTTCGTGGAGGTATGTTAATATTTCTTGGAGGGTTATTTCTCCAACTACTTACTTCATTTCTTTGTGGTGTAGACGGTTGTACCGATGGTGTAGACCTTGGTGGTGGTGTTGATTGTTGAGGTGGGTTATTTCTCCAAGAAGAAACTTGTCCAAAAGTTAGCAAGGGGAAAATCAATAACGACAATAATATATTTCTCATGGTATCCTATTTTACTATAAATACCTTTCAAGTTGGTCTTTTAATATATTTATTAATACCAAGATACTATTAAATGAAAAAATTATTATTATTGATGCTCTTACCATTTTTATTGGCATCACACCAACCAACCCAAGAACCTAAGAAGGTTCACATTCAATCTGTTGAGAACAAAATTCAAATTGGTTCTCTCGCAAAAAACAGAAACTTAACATTCGGAGTTAAGAACATTCTCTTAGAGAATTTACAAGAGTTAAATTATGAAGTTACGGACTCAATTGAGAATTCGGATTACTCATTAAAAGTAGAATTATTATATTTCGATGTACTACAAACAAACTCTGGCGTTTCCGTATTTCACAAAAATAACAATGAAACTATTTTAAGAATCAAAGGTTATTTGTACGACAAAAACGGAAAAAAAGTGAAAGATTTCCTCGCGACAGGTAAGTCATCCGAAATTTCACTATCAACATTGATTATATCTGAAGGAGGTAATATAAATCAGACCTCCGTTTCTAATGTAATAAAAAAGTCCTGTGAGACATTAATTTTTAATCTATTTAGTAAATGAAAAAACTAATTTCGGTGGTATCCCTACTTTTAATGAGCATTGTAGGATACTCACAAACACCCGAAATCGGTCATTTTCAACAGTTATCAACGATTAAGAGAGGAGACACTTTAGATGTCGCATGGTACTTCAAACCCGCAGTGGGGACGGATGTCAGGACCTTTCAAATCGATTGGCAATACAAAAAGGCGTTGTTAACACATATATCGTCTTCTGTTGATGCGGCCGTGGCGGGTAATGCACCTGTATTAGATTTCAAGTCGTGGGAGAACTACAAATACGGTTCTTACTCGAATGGAGTCTACAACTATGTGTCTGATTCTGACTGGTCGATTGGTAGAAACTATCTTATTCTAAGTAATGGTAGTCAAATCAGTTCGAATGGTTATATCATTCGCAATAAGTTTAAAGTAAACGATGTTCCTTCTAATTTTGATGAGGATTCGGTACGAGTTAACTGGGCGAGAATGTTTAAACTCGATGGTACATCTATCGGAGACAATATCGCATCGTTATCTCATCAAGTATTGGACCTTAAGTTATTAGGTAACTTAACAATTTCTGGAAAGATATGGTTCCCTTCAACCATAACGACTCAGACATTACCGACATTGTATTGTTACGATAACGTAACCAATGTTTTGGTGTCTCAAACCATTCCTGATTTAAATGGTAATTACACCTTTAATAACGTTGACGAAAACAAAACCTATAAAATTGAGGTTAGGTTCCCGTCGGCACAGTTGTCGTCAATAAGAGACAATGCTGTTACAATATCTGACGCGGTGAAGGCATATAACGAATACATCAATACTGATGTAAATCAAAATATGACACGTCAATATCTTAGACATGGTTTGTCTTATTTAATTGGTGACATAAATTTGAGTCAATCTTTTGATGGTGGTGACCCTTACTCAATTTACGCATCTGTATCAGGGTTAGCACCGATAAACACAAGTAATCTTATCAATGTGTTTACAAAAGAAACCTACGACTCTTTAGTTTTAGGTACGGACCAATGGACAACATGGCAAAACCATTCGAACAAAGGAATATTCCTAACAACTACTGTGGGTACCACAAACTTATCTTTAGACATCAAATACTTTGTTTTAGGTGATGTTGACAGAAGTCACTCTTCACCTGTATTTAACGGAACAACCGAAGTTTTAGCGGCGGTTTATAAAGGTCAGTTTGATGTAAACATCGCTAACTCATACGCAGTTGGAAGTCCAATGTATGTCCCATTCAATGTTTCAACAAATGGGTCGTTATCTAATGGATTACAATTTGAAATGAAGTATGATGTAACCAAAGTTAAATTTGATGAAATAGTTTCAAACATACAAGGTCCATGGTTACAATATGTAACACATGATGACGTAAACGGAATCGTAAGATTCGGAGGAATGAATAACCAACAAAATGGGTCGCTACAAGGTGTAGCGACTCCATTTGTTTTAAAATTTTTAGCCAAAAATCCTAGTGAGGATATTAATTCAAGTGTTTCAATCAGAAGTTTAATGGATGCATCTCATAAAGATGGAGACCACTTCAACATTAACCTTTCAACAGGTATGATTGTATTATCATACAGAGCCAACAATCCTAATATAATAACCGCAACAGAACCAACGGTAACATTATATCCAAACCCTACTAACGGTATTGTTAATATTTCTATAGATTTATTACCTAAAACTAAAATGAACGCATCTATTTATAATAATATTGGTAGATTGGTAATGAATGTTGGGGATTTCACATCTGACGAGTTTAATTTAAACCATAAAGAAACCGTAGACGTGGGAAACCTGATGAGTGGAGTTTATTACATTATTCTATCAGGATACAATAAAAAAATAACTAAACCCTTTATTAAAAATTAAAAAAAATGTCAGAAGAACAAGAAATGCAAGACCATAACGACGGAACATGGTCAAGTCTTAAAAAAACAATCGTAGGTACCTTAGGTACCGTAGTTGCAGGTGGTGGTGTATGGTTAAGTACACTATTATTTGGTGGTGGGGACGCTCATGAACAACCAGTTCAACAAGCTCAACCATCAATTATAATTAACAACACTCAACAACAGCAACAATCACCCGCGGGTAAGACAGTAGTCATAAAAGAAGTTAGTCCTTCAACACCACCTGCAAAACCTGCAGAGAAAAAACCAGAACCAAAAAAAGATGATTGGACTAAAGAAGAACCAAAGTGGTAAAATAAAAAATATTAACTAATGATGAAACAAAATATTAGAGAAAATCTTCGACTTGTGTTTATCACAATAGTTTGGTTTACATTAATGTTTCTTATCGCATCAAGCGTAACTGCACAAACAATAGGAACAATAAAAACCGAACAATATAAAGCAAAGTTTGAAAAAGATATGTCAATTGATACAATACCTGAATTTCATGGTAAACCAGTTCCAATTCAACTTTTAAATATAGGAGTTACACCTGAGCTATATGAATCATTTCCTGAATTAAAGGATAAAAGAGTTGGTTTAGGGTTAACTAATATTGTTGTCGAATACCTTGAGTATACTGAAAGATTTTTATTTACTGAGGATAAAACTGAAATTAAAAATCGAATGGTAAAACAATTTCAGGCATCTGAATCGGGTATTACTGAAGATAAATTAGACGGTAGAGGAAAGATTCGATTAGCTCGTTATTTTGTTTATGTTGAGGTTTATGATTTTAGTGTTAGTGAAGACGAGACGATAAAACTTAAAGATGGTGTCAAGAATACCTTGACAACTCGTTTAGGTCTTCAGGTTAAATTTGTTGATGCAGAGACAGGGTCTTACTTCACCGCTTCAGGTTTGGGTGAGGCGTCCACAGTTAGAGAAATGACATTACTTAACGATGACAATTTATCTGAGGTTAAATTTAATCAATCAACTATTGGTATTACAACTAAAAAAGCATTAGAAACCGCATCCGCTCGTATTGTGAGAAGGATGATTTCAAAACAAATTTTTGACCACTAATGAATATTAAAAAAATCATATTATTTTTTATTTTGTTGTTCTCAACAATCGTAGTTAACGCTCAAACTTTAACCTACGCATTTATAGACCCTTGTACTCAACAGGTTACTAATTTTAGTTTTCCGTTACAACAAGGACAAAGTACTGTGATTTTTTTCTTAGGTAAACAAAGAACATTTACCGCTGGTGATGTTGCTAGCGGAGCCTTTGGAGCATGGATTAATCAGGTTTATTCTGATTATAGAATGGTGATGCCATGTTCCGTTCAATCAACAACAGTTATTAGAAACCAAATCATAACTCAAGTGATTGGTGGTACTGTTCAAAGTGTTATGGGGAGTATAATGAGTTCTGTAAGGTCTGAAGCATCATCTAATGACGCTGCGTCAAAAGGTAAAACAGGCTCAGATAAAAAAAGAAAAAATAGTAAAGATGGAAACAATGGCAATACTAGTGGGAATTCCGTTTCTAGCGGTAATTCTACTGGGGATGTTCAGTCTAATGGTGGAAATTCGAATGGCAATGTTAATAATAGTGGGACTAACACAAAAACTAACGAAAACGGTAGCGGTGGTGATGTCAATAATTCTGGCGGTAATAATAGCTCATCTTCAACTAATTCAACAAGTAGCGAAAAAAGTACTGAAGGTAATGAAGTAGTTGGTTCGGTGACTATGAATGTTGATGCCAGAAACGACAAAGGTGGTGGTGGTAAATCGTCTCAAAAAAACAACCCTATAATTGTTTCTTCTGACTACACTAACGCACAAAACTTAGACAGGTCATACACAGGTATTATAAACATAGGAATGTCACAATCTTCCTTAACAGGGACCTCAAGTTGGGGACTAACTTCAATGACTTGGTTCAACTTTAAACAATTCGCAATTTCGGGTCGATATACAAAAATAAATTTTAGTAATAATGGAAAATTAAAATTTATACATAATTTAAATCTTACAGGTGTGTATACCTATGGTAATTTTATGGGGTTTGTCGGATATAGTGGTATATTAAATGCAGGGAAATGGGGGGTTACAGGTATAAACATTAGTGCCGCAGCTACAAAAATTAATGAAGACGGAAACTTGTTTTTAAGTCCATCAATTACAGGTTTTTATACAAGACCATTTATGGCTGGTAGTAGATTAACTATTTCACCTGAAATTTACGTTATATCAACACCTTTAGTTTACTCATCATTAGAAAAAATGACTGTAACTGATAGAACATTTAGTGCATTTTTAGGTTCAGGTTTTGATTACCAAATAACTAAAAGATTTAAAATAAACATGAATTATAAAGCAAATTTGAGTACTAACCCCGAATTTCCTATACTTTCATTTTTCTTAATTGGCAGTAAGGTAAACCTATGAGAACGTTTTTAATCATACTATTAAGTTTTTTTGTCTCATTTTCTTATGGACAATCTGTAAGTGCCCCGTTAGGTAGAACTTATCAAGTTAGTACAAGTGGACAAGATGCAAGTGGATTTGTTATAAACGGATTTACCAATGAAACACTTTTAACATCTATTGGTCTTGTTAATCCTCCAGCAGGAACAACATTTTCAATTACCACAACAACAGGTCTATCGTTTGCTTCAGGTTATAATTCATGGACAAACCGAACAAGATTATCCTTCACGGGAACAATGGCAA
>Ga0208857_1000186_pt1 | contig 14449 bp, 20 predicted proteins | sample LakMenEpi05Nov12_FD_150674 | JGI IMG/M metagenome (GOLD analysis project Ga0208857, IMG submission 150674) | Freshwater microbial communities from Lake Mendota, WI - 05NOV2012 deep hole epilimnion (SPAdes) | ecosystem: Environmental > Aquatic > Freshwater > Lake > Epilimnion/Euphotic zone ... | reverse complement strand
AAAGGGTACGGATTGACCGAAAGTTAAAAATGCTTAAAAATTGCAAGAGCGATTTTCTAATTAGAATTGGTAGCGAGTGCAATGAATTAGTTTTTGACGGAAAGCATACCCTATACCAAACAGAAAACAAAAATTTTCCAAGCAAGTTTATGTACCTATTTAATTTGGTGCAAACTGATGCTAAAAAATACCTAAATAAAAATCCAATTATCGATGTTTCCCCAAAAAAGAAAGTTACCGTTTGGAATTTCGAATACGACCACGAAAAAGGAATATTGACTGGAACTGATTTAGACCATGCTTTTTGGAGAATTGCTTATGTTAAAGGCTATATATCCAAGAAAACATACGATAGAGCATTAGATGAAAAAGCAAAGGCTATTAGGCTTGCTTCACTATCTGTTTTGGGTAGCGAAAAATCTTTTCAAAGGTTTGTTCAAGGGGAATATTACGAAACGGTTGTTACAAGAAAAAATGACCCACAGCTTCAATCTATATATCACGATATTAGGTATTCCTGCTACTACATGATGCACGAAATATCGATTATGTTAGGCGATGAATTTGACTGCTATAAAACAGATTGCATATACTACCGAGATACAGAAGCCAATAGAAAAATAGTACACGACTATTTTGAAGAAAGAGAGATGCTATTTAAACAGTTGGTTTACAGTAGTATGGATAGCTTCACGATTAAAGAATAGTTATTCAATATAAATTATTATATTTTATATAATACTTTTATTTTGTTTTAATATTTTTTTACTATATTTGTTCAAATAAAAAAATCAAGATGAACTTAACAACAACCCCTTTTTCAGAATTAGAAAACAAAAAAAAATACAATTTATTTACCTTTAAAGAGGACGGTATAGTAATTAATATACTGAATGATTCAAAGAAATACAATAAAATACCAAGCGGTAATTTCTACAAGTTTGGAGCCATTATAGGTGGTCAATATTTTTGGTATTTCAAGGGTACTCCAGTTGCTAATGATAGGGAAAAGATGCGTGAAATTTTTGGCGCAATAATCAACATAACAGATTTTTCAACTACAACTCCATTCATTTATAAAGTAAAAAAAATATGGTAGGTATTTCAAAAGATGACGCAGAAAAGCTAATGGAAGAGTTTTTAATAAACGGTTCAAAAATTGACGGCTCTAGTGAATTTGCAATGGAATCAATGGACATTTTGAACGATAGAAACTTCAAGCAGGTGCTATTAGGAACTTTAATTATCAAAATAAAGGATTCTATAGACGACAAACGATTAAACGATGAAAAATATATGCGCTTATTTATGACCAATATAACAAACGCTATGGTTCTCGGCTGTACTGATAAGCAACTAAAGAGATGTTCTGTCAATAACGCAATTCCAATTAACCTAACAAAGAGTTTTTCTGAATATGTTTCAGATGATTGGGATAACCCAAAGTTACAGTTTGCATTTGACCAATTTGTATCAGCCTTTGTTGCCTATGAACAATTTGAAGAAAAATATCCTAAAATCGTAAAAATTATTTAAAGATGAAGCCAAAACAATTCAGTGATTTTAAATCGATAAAAGACAGGGTAACTTTTTTATTAGAGACTAATCCTCTATTAAGAGATAACGACAATCGTCTTATAGCCACTTACTGCTTTAATTTTATAGGTAAAGAAAAAATAAACGAAATGAGTGCCTTACAACTGCTTACAGATTTAGGATTCAATAAACTTCCTTGTTTCGAAAGCATAACCAGAGAAAGAAAGATGATTCAAAAGGAAAACGAATTATTAAGAGGTACTCAATACAAGATTAGAAAAAAGAAACTTCCGAATTGGTTTCTAGTAGACAAAAAAGATTAAAAAAAAACATACTTTTTTTATTGTACCGAAAACTTTTTACTTACATTTGTTCGTATAAATTTTAAATTAACTATGAGAGCAACAATTATTACAACAGAAGGCGAAAAAAGACAAGTAGAATTTACGTCTTTTATTGGCGCAAGGAACCTAATTTGCAACGAGGGATACAGTAGTCCAGTAGAGGTTATTTACTTAGAAGATGGTGAGATGCTATTGATAGACGAAGAAGGCAAGAACAAAAATCTTTCTATGAACTCTATTGCCACTGAAATGGCTCACAAATCGGAATCCATATATCCGAGCGATTATGTTTGTGGAGATGCAATCTTTATAAACAATATGAATGAATTTGACGACCTACCTTACGAATAGGGCGAAAAAAAAGAGAGCGAGTAACAACTCTCGCTCTCATACCAAGAAAACTTATACAACTTACTATGGACATAAGATGTTTGCATCAAAAATAACTAATTCAATTAGTAATTGCATTATATTTTACTACAATATTCTAAATCATAATGAATATATATTTTTCTTTTATGGAAAAGACGAGGTTTTACAAATATTATTTTAAAAATGTTGACAAACCAATCATCATGGAAGCCGAAAATAAAGCTACTGCTGACGACATGTTAAGAGAGCTTGCTATGAAGCCTAAAGTGGATATTGACTTCAAGAAACTAGAAGATATTAGAGTAGAAACTCCTATTATAGGAATATCCAAAAAGACTAGAAAAAAAGTAGGTTATACATGGGTTGGAAAAGTACATTCATCCGATGGTTGGATGGAAAATACACAGTTTGAATCGATGAATACAAATAAGTAGATGGAAGAAAAAAAATCAAATGTCAATTATTTATCACGGATAATAATATTTATGACAAAAACAAAAGCTGGCAGACTTTTAAATAGTTTTATTGGAAAACAGAAGGGAAGAAAGGGGCAATGCACCCCAGAACTTTGTGAAACGCTTGATGGTAAAAAAGGTTCAGCTTGCTGTAAACTTGGATATACGTGTCCTTTTCTTTGCGAAACTAGTTGCGGAATTTACAAAGTAAGACTAACAAATTGTAGAGTTTTCCCTGCTAATAAAGATGATTTGAAATTAGTCAAGAACTGCGGTTATAGTTGGAAATAATTATAGCACATTAAAACGATGCTATAACAAAAGCAATTAATTTATAAATAAATCCGATTTTAAAATGATAAACATTTCCCAAAGCTTTCTAAAAGAATTTGCAAAATATAAGAACGGTGAAGTTTGCGGTCTTCAGACTAAAGCAAAGTATATTGATGGTGTTAGATTTCCTTCAAGCGATGCAATGGAATACGGTAATTTTTTTGAGTATATGGCTACTGGCTCTATACCTCGTGACGGTCATATTCCACAAGCCAAGATAGTATATGCAGGAACAAAAAAAGAAATGGTTTCAGAGCAGTACCAAAGAGCAATAGACAGTGCCGAGTTCTTCAAGAAAATTGTAAAAAATTACGGAATTGAAATAATTGAAATAGGCAAAGTGTGTACGCAAGATGGTATGACTGGTATTTTCGATATTGTAGCCAAGTGGAACGATAGGATTTGTATCATTGATACCAAGTACAGTGGGCTTATGGATGACAAATGGAATGAATTAGGTTGGAACCTTGATTCATTGACTGAAAAGCATAATCTAATGCTACAGCCAGTTCAATACAAGATTCTTTTGTCTAAAGAATTAGAATGTGAGCCTGATGATATTGATTTTTTCTTCTTTATATTTTCTACCAAAGCTACGCATGATGTAAAGATAATAAAGGTTCACGTTGAGGAAAACACTATTGCTACGCATTTGTCAACTGTTGAGTGGGTAAAGGGCGAATTACAAAAGCCAATAGAAAAGGTTTTCAAGGCTAAACCTTCTCTTATACGATGCAATGAGTGCTTCATAAGAGATAATTGCTCTAGCAGAGTAGAAATGCCCCACATTGACGAAATAGTTTATTAAACTACTACAAAATGAATCCAGAAGAGTATTCGCTAACTAAGATTAACCTAGAAATTCACGAAGTAAATATTTACAGAGTTAACTTGAGAAAATTTTTGCTGAAGGAAGCTAAAAATTACACTATAAACTCAAGAAAATTCCAAAATATCTTAGATGAGTTAGAAAGGATTGCAATTGAAATAAACGAACTTGAAAATAAAAAATCCGAATACCTAAACTTAAACAACTTATAAGATGAGCAAAGAATTAATCAGTAGCTTCACAACTACAATCGAAAAGTACGAACAAAAAAACCTTGTAGAATTACTAGAAGGTAGTTCGTTAAGTCCTGCTAAATTTAAACAAATTGTAATTAGCGAACTAAAACGCTCTCCTAAGCTTCAAGATGTGTTTTTGAAAAATCCTGCTTCGCTATTTGCTAGTATATTGCATTGTGCTGAAATTGGTCTTAATCCAAGCCAAATGATAGGCGAATTTTACTTTATTCCTTATAACGATAGCATAACTGCCGTTTTAGGTTATAAGGGCTTATTGACGTTATTATTGCGTTCTGACAAAGTAAAGAAAATATGGTGTGAAATAGTCTATGAAGAAGACGACTTCGAATACGAACTAGGTCTTGAGCCAAAGCTATACCATACTCCTAATCATTCTGCTGTTAGAAACTCTTCTACGCTGAAATATATCTACGCTTGTGCCAAAGTAAACGATGATGTTGTCTTTAAAGTTATGTCTAAACTAGAGATTCAACAGATTGCTAATATGTCAAAATACAAAAACGATTTATACTTCAACGACAAGAAGGATTCAGAGCAATGGATGGCTAAAAAGACAGTTTTGAAGCAGTTGGCTAAGCTAATGCCTAAAGAGGACGATAGGTTAAAGAAAGCAGTATCAATGGACGATAATATTGAGGGCGGAGGTTATCTTATAATGGACGAGAATGACACGGTAAGATTTGTTCAAGGTACTGTTATAAAGGATAAGAGTAGCATATATCAAAAGCTACTGCAAAACAACGGTACTAGTATTTCGACACTTACTGGCGTAACTGCACACAATGGCATACATTCTTTGCCAAATGTTACTACAAATTTTACATAAAAAAATTTGCACAACTGAAAATATTTTTTTAGATTTGTAATTAGTCAATGGGGATTGATAATTTTAATTTTTCTAGTAAAAAAAAGCGACTGCATTATGTGTAGTCGCTTTTTTATTTTTAGTAGGGTAGTATTATGGAGTTATTTTGCTTACATTATCACTCCCTTGATTTGAAGTATAAATATTACCATATACGTCAATAGTTATTCCTTGTGGTTGCGAACCAGTTACATTTAAAATTGTAGATACCCCAAGCGGTGTGATTTTGCTTACATTATTACTCCCTTGATTTGCAGTATAAATATTTCCTAAAGAATCAATAGTTATTCCGCTTGGAGCAGAGCCAGTAGTTCCTAATATTGTAGATACCCCAAGTGGCGTAATTTTGCTTACATTATCACTCGATTGATTTGCAGTATATATATTTCCAGACGAATCAATTGTTATTGCAACTGGGGTTATGCCAGTCGTTCCTAATGTTGTAGCTACTCCAAGTGGTGTTATTTTGCTTACTATATTAGTAAAGTAGTTTGCAGTATATATATTTCCAGATGAATCAATTGTTATTGCAACTGGGGCTTGACCAGTTAGGATTGCTAAGGTTGTAGATACTCCTAGTGGCGTAATTTTAATTACTCTGTTACTCCCTCCATTTGATGTATAAATATTTCCTAAAGAATCAATAGTTATTCCCGTAGGAGAGCCTGCTGATACCCCTAGTATAGTTGATACTCCCAAAGGTGTTATTTTACTCACATTATCAGAACCATTACTCGTATAAATATTTCCTGAGCTATCTATTGTTATTCCAACGGGCTGTGCGCCAGTCGTTCCTAAAATTGTAGATACCCCAAGAGGTGTAATTTTAGTTACATTGTTACTTATTCCATTTGCTGTATAAATATTTCCTAATGGGTCAATTGTTATTCCCGAAGGGTTATTTCCAGTAGTTCCTAAAATTGTAGAAGTTGAAATTGACGAGTTAATTACTAAACTACCATAACTATAATAATCGTTACCAGAAACATAAACCGTAGTTCCATTGTTTAGAAAAACGCCTTTATTTAAACTATTTAAAGCGCTTACCACACCAGCAACATCATTGGATTTTACTATTGCATTGTAAGCAATAAATGTAGGGTTTGGACTCGTTGCGATAAGTATAGATATTGATGTAAGGCTTGAAAAAGATTCTGTAGCCAAATTGTATTCGTATAATTTATTAGAATCGTTGGAAAACCCTTGAGGAACTAGTGTTCCCATAATGTTAACAGGCTGAGCAAGGGAAGTATTATTTGTAACACTTAAACTTATTTGAGTTGACATATTTTTTAATTTTACTTTATTTTTAAATTGAAAATCGTATAGTTAAACTATTTCTGTATAATCACTAAAAAAGTCATCATTAAAGAAATTGGTTGGTTCTAAGAAATCTTTATTAGAAAGTTCTTCACTTGAAAAAACCAATAAAATATTTTCATTAGGTAAAATATTAAAAGTAAAGTTATTTCTACCGTTCAAATATATATTTTTTTGATTAAAATTTAAAAAAATAGAGTTCTGATATTGATATGGGTCAATTGTTTGAATTTGATTACGACTCTCAATATTTCCATTAACATCGTACTGTGTAAATACCAAAGGCTCTATTAATTGAGAGCCACTGTTTGCGCTCATATAAATTTTATCGATTGCATAAATAAAACTACCCGCAGATTGAGTTATCTGACTATAACTAGTATCATCTGTGCTTGCTACTGTAACCACTCCATCAGGAAATATCGTGACTATTGGTGAATATATTCCTGCCATAATTAATTTTCTTCTGCTAGAACTTTGCCTTGTTTAGACATAGCTCTTAATTTAAGTGTTTTTTTATTTAATAAAACTTTAACTCCATAGTCTTGTGAAATCATAGCATTAAGTTTATCAAGTTCTCTTTTTGGCTCTTTATTTTTAATAGCTTCTCTCATAGCTTGTAATGCAATTACTGCATTGTCCTTTTCCTTTTTAGTTGATTCAGATGCGATTTTAGGCTCTGCATACTTATCATTACTTTTATTACTGTTATTACTGTTATTACTGTTATTACTGTCGTTTCTGTCAGCATCCTTATGTTTTTCTTTTCCTATTATATTTGTTCCTTTTGGCTTTAGCAACCATAACAATCCTAATGCTACTGCTATTGATAAAAATAGAGTTTTTGTCTCGTTATCCATTTTTTACTTTTTTTTATTTTTTATAAGTAATACTACTACAGCCAATGCCAATATTCCACCTCCTAAAATAGAATAGGAAAGGTATCTTCTACCTTGTTGTTTAGATAGCATTTCGTCATTATTCTGAACTGCTAAATATTTATAAATTATTTCTTGCTTCGCTAACTCTCCTTGAATATTTTGCAATCTTTCTTCTAAATCTTTCTGTTGAGACAAAGACAATCTACCTAACTCGGCTTCCATTGCTCTTTGCTTTTTAGCATCAGCCTTTGCAAAAGCTCCTCCAACAATAGCTTGTATTCCTGCGCTTATAAAAGCGCCTCCTAATTGCGCACCAGTACTTAATCCTCCTGCCGTACTTGCGCCTCCTGTTGGTATCGTTCCCATATTAATCAGCTAATAAATAAATTCCATAAATAATTCCAATGCCTATACCCAAACCAGTTACATAAAGCCAAGTATCATTTATTCTAGCGGTTCCTTCTTTTTGAAGAGTTGTACGGTATGATTCTAAACTATTGACTAATATTCTTGTTCTTGCCGTTTCGGATTCAGACCTAATCTTCTCCATGGATAATAACTCATTTTGAGCAAAACCAGCTAATGCAATATTTTTTTGAAGTTGTCTGTTTCTTTCAGCTTCCTTTGATGCCATAGAACCGCCTAACAAACTAGTCGCTAATGAAAAAACACCAGCTATTACCAATGGCGCTATATTTAAGTATCCATCGTTAGCCATTGCATTATCAAAAGATAATGCAAATTCAACATTATTATCAATAATAAGCGCTTTGTAAGTTAATTCGTTTATTTTATGAAGTGTCGCAGTATCCATGTCGATGTTATATCCATGGTCATTTAGAATTTTAACCACAACATCTGGGTAATAGTATATGAACTCTGCTATTTTTTGTTCGGATTCTGTTAATTTTTCCATTTAAGAAAACTTTTATAATTAACAACAAACTTACAAAAAAATATTATTAATAATTTTTTTTTAAGTATTTTATCTTAAATTAGTTATTATTTCGTCAACATTAAAAACTTCTTCAAATGAGTTATAAGGAAATGTAGAAATATCTTCGAATAATAAATTTTTAGAATAAGCATTATGCTCTATGTTTATTTCTTTTGTAAAATCGTTAGCAACTATATTTGTGTGCATCCCATATCCAAAAACTTTTGGATTAGTTCCAACCCAAGTTACTACGCTAGGTAGGTTAAGGGCTGTGGCTATGTGCATAGAGCTACTATCAATAAGCAATCTTTTTGCGGACATCGTTAGCATTATGGCAATACTTCTCCAGTCATCCATTGCTCCAATGGTATTTTCATATATCAATTGGTCTTCTCTCTTAATGTGTAAAATAGAATAATCATTTTTAAAATAGCTTACAACCTCATTTACAACGTAAGAAGGAATATCTCTAGTCCAACTGTACTTCAAAGGCTGTCCAAAGCCTCCTCCATTTGGTTGGATAGCCATTATTGGTTTATCTAATTTGTAGAATGGTGCAAAATATTCTTTTTCTCCTTTTGATAAAAATATTTCAGGCATTTCGCCTTTGTACTCAAGTCCATACATTTCACACCATATTTGAATAAGGTGTTTATTTTCGGTAATGAAATCATTTTGATGATAAGGGTCTGCAAAAAATACTTTTACGTCTTTTTTTTCAATGTAGCTTTTATATAGCCCATTCGTTTGATTTGAGTTCAAAACCCTATTAGCATTTGGGTTGTTTATAAAAACTTGCGGATATTCTGTAACCACTATTATATTTGCCTTTGAGTATTTTTTCTTAATTGCTTTTAAAACTGCTGTTCCTGCTACACTTTTACCAAGCCCACCTTGAATTTGAAATATTACGTTCATCTTATTTTTTTTTGTTATGTTGTGTTATTTTTTCCATTAATTCATTTACGGATGTTAGTTCATCTACATCGGTTGTGTCAATATCTATGTAGTCAAAGTTAGGCTTTTCATAGTTTTCAACGTGAAAATTTTCTCTCCCCCTTATGTTTGTTGTGTGTACAAATATCTCAATACAATCGGTAACAAATCTAAATTGGTCTCTTTGGTCTTTGAAAGGCGATACTAGAGCTAAAATAACATCAAAATTATCGGTTTCATTTAGGTATTTGGCAATAGAATATGCTTGTTGAATATTATCCATTCTTCCCTTTTCAGAATAATCCTTGTTGTTGAGTATTTTTCGTAACACATCACCATCTACAATGAACACCTTTTTTTTAGGGTTGTTTACTTCTAATACTTTTTTAAGATAATTGGCTAGGGTTGTTTTGCCTGAATGTGGTTGTCCACAAATATTGTAAATCATCTTTTGTCGTTGTTAGTTTTCTTGAAATTATTTCTAAAGATAATTAAAATATCTATAAAACCACGGATATGAATTTTTTATTGATTGACAAATCTCAAAACCTAAAATATCTTCGTAATCATTTGGAAGCTTTTCAAATTTTGGTCTAATCTTATGGTCTCCGTATATGCCATGAATAGCATCGTTTTCGTGTGTGTGTTGAGTTATATTTACAAATTGATGCTCGTAGTAAGGAAGTCCTACAAACTCATAAAATCGTCTTATTTCGTTTTCTGGATTTTCCATTAAATCCTCGTATCGAATGAATAAAATATTGTTGTGGATTCCTTGGTCAATCATATCTCTCAGTCGGTCTAGAGATATGCCTACTGGCATACCATCAGCCCATATATCTACTCTTTTTTTCAAAGTAGTACCTACCAATTGACTAGGATTTTGAACGTGATTTTCCTTTGTTGGATTTTTTCTGAAGTTTTTTTCCATAGAAGCAAATACAGCTCGTAAATCCCGAACCATACATACTATTTTTGGGTTTGGATAGAATTTATTCGCTAATCCATAACTTATACCCCAACCTCTATTTTTATCTAAAATGTAAGGCTTGTTAGTTAAGCTAGAGAAATAACCCTCCATTCCCGAACGACAAAAAGACAAAAAAGCATCGTCCATTTGTTTAGGGTCTTGAGCTTTAAATTCTGGAGAAGCATTATAATTCCCCTTTGCTCCATAGATTAATTCTAAAAACCCCGAAGTAGGAGTTACATAAAAATCAGGATTGTCTCCAATTATTGACTGAAGAAGTGTTGAGCCAGCTCTAGGCAATGATGAATTAAAGAAAAAACGCTTTTCCATATTTTATAATTTGTTTAGTTTTCTTGGTTTTTTTTTATAGCCCTAAAGACACATCTTCCTTATGCAGGAAGATTGTCTTTTACAATTTGAAGTTCTGCAATCAAAGCATCGATTAAAGGTTTTAAATCTGCATCTTCCTTTACATCAAATCCGTCTTTTTGCAACCATCTCACATCATCATATCCAAATATGTTGATTGCATGAAATTTTTTCTCTATTGTGCTGTCTGCTGGCTTTTTAGCCCATATAGCATCTACTAATGGAGTTACATTAGTTAAGTCAGCAGTTGCTGTTTTTACAGATAAATCTTTTGAATTTATTTGTGTTTCTCCGTAACCGAAGATGTGAATTGTGAAATTTTCCATTTTTTTTATTTTTAGTTTTTAGTTTTTAATTTTTAATTAAATCAATCAGAATACAAATATATATATATTTTTTTATTTATTTTTATTTATTTTTATTTTATGTCACAATATTTAATACACCACTATTATTCCACACAGAACCACTAGGCAAACCTGCTGATGATGTTGGGATAGATTTTATTGACAAGTTATTTACAAATGTTGCACAAGCTCTGTCTGCCGTAATATTAGAACCTACAATCATAGCACAAGCACAAGTGTTTGTGGAATTTGACATACCAGCTAAAATACCCGAACTATCTCCAGAAGCGGTATTACAAAGACCTCCTCCAACTGTTGAATTAAGTCCAGAAGCACAGTTTGTAAAACCACCTCCCACTGTTGAATATAAAGCAGAGGAACAATTTCTACAACCGCCACTAATTGTTGACCTTGTTGCAGAAGCAATATTACTTTGACCACCCCCAACTGTTGAATAAGCACCAGAAGCAGTATTACAACGACCTCCTCCAATTGTTGAAAAAGTTGCAGAAGCAGTATTTGCATCTCCACCTCCAACTGTTGATGAACCTCCAGAAGCAGTATTACTAATACCTCCAGCAATTGTTGAAGAACTTTCAGAAGCAATATTGGAACGACCACCTCCAACTGTTGACCTTATGCCACAAGCAGTATTTAATTGACCACCTCCAACTGTTGAATAGCAATTAGAAGCAGTGTTCTGACGACCTCCTCCAACTGTTGAATAAGAACCAGAAGCTAAATTAATTTGACCTCCACCAATCGTTGAATAGCAATTAGAAGCAATATTTGCAAAACCACCTCCAATTGTTGATATAGCACCAGAAGCACTATTACTTTGTCCTCCTCCAACTGTTGAAAAATATCCAGAAGTAGTATTTACAATACCTCCTCCAACTGTTGAACTATATCCTGAAACGGTATTACAACAACCACCCCCAACGGTTGAAAAATTTCCAGCAACTCTATTTCTAAAACCACCCCCAATAGTTGATAATCTACCAGCGTTACAACAAGTAATTGCGCCAGTTAAATCCCCAGTAGTAGCGTTAAAAGTTCCGCCAGTTGTATTATGACCAATACCACCTCCTATTGTTACTCCAAGAGAACAACATTCGTTTGTAGGCGATTGAATTATGTTTCTTTGCCCTCCAGATATAACTGAAAATCTTGAATTTGTTATGTTGCAACAACCTCCTCCTGCTGTTGAAAGGCTACCAGAAGCCGTATTATTTCTACCACCTCCAGCAAATGAACAACTTCCAGAAGCTATATTATAATATCCCCCAACAACTGCTGAACAACCACCAGAAGCACGACTTCTATAACCACCTCCAACTGTTGAACATTGACCAGAAGCAGTATTGCATTGTCCACCTGCAACAACTGAATTACCGCCAGAAGCAGTATTTAAACAACCACCTCCAACTGTTGATAAAGAAGCACAAGCACGATTAAAATGACCCCCTCCAACTGTCGCATAATCAGTAGCAGTATTACATTGTCCTCCTCCAACTGTTGAACTAAGTCCACAAGCAGTATTGCAAAATCCTCCACCAATTGTAGCCCTTATGCCACAAGCAGTATTTGCACAACCGCCCCCAATTTTTGAAGCACTACCAGAAGCAGTATTAAAACACCCCCCCCCAACTGTTGAAAAAGCGCAAGAAGCTTTATTTCTATACCCACCACCTATTGTAGATAATCTACCAGCATTACAACAAGTAATTGCACCACTTAAATATCCAGTAGTAGCGTTAAAAGTTCCGCCAGTTGTATTATGACCAATACCACCTCCTATTGTTACTCCAAGAGAGCAACATTCGTTTGTAGGCGATTGAATTATATTTCTTTGACCTCCTCCAATAAATGAAAACCTTGAATTTGTTATGTTGCAATAACCAGCTCCAACTGTTGACGAACTTGCAGAAGCAGTATTTTCACGCCCACCACCAATTGTTGAAATACAACCAGAAGCCGTGTTTAAATAACCTCCACCAATAAAAGATTTATCAGCACTTGCAATATTAAAATCTCCAGCTCCTATAAAAGAATGGCATCCACTTGAAGTATTTGTATGTCCACCACCTATTGAACTAAAATAACCAGTTGCTTGATTACAATATCCTCCACTTACTGTTGATGTATTTCCAGATGCAATGTTGCAATAACCACCACTTACAACCGAAGCAACATTTGATGCAGTATTAAAATAACCACCACTTACAAGACTTCCATAACCAGCACTTGCAACATTTCCAATACCTCCACCTATAAAAGAATATTGACCACGAGCGCTATTTCCACAACCACCTCCAATTACAGAAAAGCTACTACAAGTGATAGTATTATATTTACCACCACCAATTGCAGAATAATTAGTAATGACTTGGTTTGAAGTTCCGCCTGCAACTGTTGAATTGCATCCCGAAGCATTATTAATAGCTCCACCTCCAATGGTTGAACAATAACCAGAAGCAGTATTTAAAAAACCACCTCCAACTGTTGAACAACAACCAGAGGAAGTATTATTTATACCACCCCCAATTGTAGCGTAAGTTCCCGAAGCATTATTAGTGCCTAGTATTGGCTCTATACCCGTTGCGTTAGCATTATATTCAAAAGGACTACTTCCTCCACCTCCAGAAGTATCGAAACCTAAATTTGCTTCTGCAAATGCAATAAAGCTATTTACATCAAAAGGAGTTCCTAACGAATCTTCGCAGTTGGATAAAGGCTGATTAAAAACACTTGTTGACGTTCCTAAATATTTATTGTAAATAGAAACATAAGGTATTGATTCATATAGAGTCAAAACGTCTATTGCACAAGAGTTTTTCGGGGCAACTAATATTATAGAGCCATTTATTGATATTTGTAAACTACCATCTACTATTTGTAATTTTATCATTATTTTTTTTTAAAACCCTAAATTAGCTTCGGCAAAAGCAATAAAAGTACTTTGTGTAAATACAGTATTAGTTGAATCAACACAATTTGATAAAGGCTGATTAAATACTGATGTAAAGTTCGCTAAATATTTATTAAAAATTGAAGCAATAGGAATTGTATTTTGTAAAGCTAACGTATCAATAGCACACGCATCTTTTGGAATAACAAGTATTATTACACCTCCATTTGATATTTGCAAACTTCCAACTACTATTTCTAGTTTATTCATTTTTTATGTTTTTATTTACGGAACTATTGTCAAAATTCCTGAATTACTCCATACAGAACCAGTAGGTAAACCTGCTGATGATGTTGGGATGTTTGTAATAGAAAGATTATTTACAAATGTAGCACAAGCTCTGTTTGCTGTAATATTAGAGCCTACAATCATTGCACAAGCACAAGTGTTTGTGCTATTTGATTCACCTCCTAAGATACTAGAACTAATTCCAGAAGCAGTATTATAACAACCCCCACTAATTGTTGAAATACAGCCAGACGCAAGATTTCCAAAACCACCCCCAATTGTTGCTAAACCAGAAGCAGTATTGCTTGAGCCTCCTCCAACCGTTGATAGAGAAACAGAAGCAGTATTTGTACAACCACCCCCGATTACAGAATAACATCCAGAAGCAGTATTACTATAACCACCACCAACTTTTGAAGCAATTCCCGATGCAGTATTTCCCTGACCACCACTAACTGTTGATGACGTACCAGAAGCAATATTTGGAGCGCCATAAGTA
>Ga0208857_1000178_pt1 | contig 15269 bp, 27 predicted proteins | sample LakMenEpi05Nov12_FD_150674 | JGI IMG/M metagenome (GOLD analysis project Ga0208857, IMG submission 150674) | Freshwater microbial communities from Lake Mendota, WI - 05NOV2012 deep hole epilimnion (SPAdes) | ecosystem: Environmental > Aquatic > Freshwater > Lake > Epilimnion/Euphotic zone ... | reverse complement strand
TCCATAACTTCTTGCTCAGTTCCTCAATCTGCTCAAAGTATATACCATTTGTTTCGAGTCCTAAGAAAGCATTCAACTCGGGGTCATGGCTTATGTTCTCAGCCATAAAAAATATCTTTGATTTGGTCTTAGTATTCTCTAAGAAGTAGTTTGACTTATCGCGACTCCATCTAAAGTGTGGTGAGCCATCGATTATCTTTTCAAAGGTGGGTATGATTGTCTTTACTAACTTTGGAAAGTCAGAACGGATAACATGCCACTTACTATTTGGATACATTGAGGCCAAACGCAAACAGATCGTGGCGCAAATGAAAGACTTGCCACCACGAATTGCGCCGCCGTAAAGTAAGTTGCGCTTCTCTGTCGCGCCTTGTGCCGCTGCCATTGCTTGAATATAGAAATCATATTGCTTTGGGTTGGCTTGTAAATCGACATTCATTAAATTTCAATCTTAGTACCATCAGGCATCGTGACAGTTGATGGTGGTCGCGTGTCTGTGATGGTTGTTTCGGTTTTAGTTATTTGCTCCTCAATTCCGTTATTCAATGTGTCAATTGCCTTAGCATTGCCCATCTTAGCGTTGTTAAATAAACTATCGACATACTCTTCCAGGTTGTTGGCGCCCGTTAACTTTTCGATAATCTTTTGAGTCAGCAATCTTTCAGCGCGCCTTGCCTCCCATCCTTTGCTCTTAGCTTCGGGTGTTGGTTGGTTGGTAGTTGTAAATGGTGTCCCATCAACTGCTCCTTTAAACGGTTTTAATGGACGTTTTTTGGGCGTTTTGTCATCGGCTTTCATAGCACAAAGATAAGAATTATTTTAATAAGTTTAGTATTTCAGTTTGCAGTTGCTCAAACGATGTAGCTACTATGTAATTACCTCCATCGGATTCAATTGCTTCTTTGCGTTTAAGTTGTGCTTCGCTTATCTTATCCGTTGGGGATTTTACCTCTATGGCAAACAATCGACCTCTCAATATACATTGTATGTCCTCCATGCCTTTGTTAAGCCCTGCAATGTAACCGATACCTTTTCTATATCTGCCCTCGCTACTTATGCGCCTTGCACTATTGCAGCTATGTACTGCTTTAAGGTAGGCAATAATAAGGTCAGTAAACTTATTGGTATTGAAAGCATCTTTGGTTTCTTTATGCTGCAGGATATTGTTTACCGGTAAGTCTAAATGGTTTGTCGTGAGCTCCGCTTTGCGCTTCTTAACCACTTTCTTTTTATTCAGGTTAAATCGCTCAATCGGTAAGGTGTTCCAAAACGCTTGATTCATGTTTGACCGTTTGTATTGATTGTGGTAATAAAGTTCAAATTCTGGGATTGTGTAGATTGTCATATTAATTACTATTACTTATTAATTACTTAAAAATTACCAAAAAATTACCAAGCGTATGCCTTACTACCATTGCTCTATATTATTATTATTATTAAAAAGTAATAAAGTAATAGAGAAATACAACATTTATACGTTTTTTGTTTTTGATATGTTTTTGCCATAGCTTTTGGATTATTACCGATATTTATTACTTTGTTGATTTTCAGCATATTAAATAGTAATTAGTAATTTTAGTAATATTACTACGCAAACCTTGGCATCTCTTCATTATAGTCATCAACTGAATCGTTTTGTTTATTAACTACTTTATTTTTAATATGATACGGATTTTTAAATAGAAAAGGAAGTCCAGTTTTGCTCACTTGTGGATAGTTCTCATTTGGAAATCCTTTATACTTTTTATTTTTTAAACATAAGATTTTCATTTCATCATTTATAACTTTACGAATATAAGACATTGTAATTTGATTATTAGTATTAAACCATTTTTCCTTAACATCCCTCGCAGTTACTTCAATAAATTCTATGCCATCATTATTCATAAAGAAATCCTCAAAATTCATTTCTATTTCTTTTCTCAATGTTGATTTGCTTTCCTCCATTACAACGTGCAATGATTCGGTTAATATTTCATCCTTGGTAAAAACCATACGCGATTTGCTAAAGTCTATTGCAGGCAATTGTATAAGATATTTAAGAAACTTTGGAATCTCATTAAACAAATCGTTTTCAATGTTAGTATTCTTTTTGCCTTTAATAAGTTTAATTTTGCGCACCCAAAAACGAATTTCCTCTTCATCAATTCTCATAAAGTCTGATTCTTTGTTGGTGCAAAAAATAACTTTGCCAAAAAATGGCACACTATAATGACTAACAAACTTTTGTGAAACCGACATTGTTTTGGCAGTTGCAATTGATTTTAACTTTTCAATTGCGTGTTGTTTATCGATGGTCGTTTCATCAATCATAATAATGTTTTTTGTCGCGTAAGCATCATTAAAATTGCTTGTAAGGTCACTTGGGTTAATAAGTGTAGTATTTTCTCCAAACAACATTTGAATCCAATTAAGAAAAGTTGTTTTACCCGTTTCGCGCTCGGTAGAAACAAGTGCTAATACTGGCAATATTTGGCGCGGATATTCGTATAGGATTTTCATATACTTCAAACCAAGCTCCCATTGCTCACCAAATATGTGGTGTATCAATCCCATAGTTACTGGTATATCGTTTTGGTTAACCTCATCAATAACAAATTTATGCGAAAACTTTGCGTAAAGGTTATAACAGTTGTTAAGCACTGGAGTATATTCAACATTGTCGGGGTAAATAGTAAAGTCATCAAACTTATAAATCATTCCAAGTAATTGTTTGCCATGGTCTTGCTTTATTTCATCTTTTTTCCAAGGTTTAAGAAGTGTGTTTTCAGATTTGTATCTGTCTTTTTTAGCTATAACTTTAAAGTAATCAGTTCCAACACGAATGTAAGGTATATCGGATTTCATTATTTCAAAATTAACATAAGACATTGCAGCAAATGAATCGCCTTGGAATTTAACTGCGGCTAAAACCATAAATTTAGAAACCTTGGCGCCAACACCGAGTCGGTAACTATTTTTTTTCATCACATCAATAGTGTTTAACTTATTGAGAATAAAAGTCGGTTTGTTAAGTTCCTGCGGATCTAAACTATCGGGATTAAGTAGGCATACTTCGGTTTCAGATTTTACATTGCATTGTTTGATGCCCTCAAATATTGACACGAATGAGCCAAAGAAATTAAAGTAATCCACTGCGTTTAAAAGCGGGTTTGATTCAGGTTTTTTAAATTTGTCCATTGTCAATTTGTTTTATCATTTCTTTTGCAAACATAATAGCTTCAAAACATATACTTCCAATATGATGTTTATCACTATGACCAGAACTTTGTTTACTTTTTGCAATTAAACTTTGCATTGCTATTACTGCAATGTACTCAAATCTTTCTTGTTTTGTTTTTGGGTTTTTCATAATAAAAAATACCTATCAAACACAAAGGCTTACCCACTCGTTGCGGTCGCAACAATTGGCAATGTGAATGATAGGATTTTTAAATATTTTCATAAGTGAGTAAGCGATGCAAATATAACTAAATATTTTTAATTGCAAAATTTATTTAGATAAATAAGTAGGAAAATTTAAACCCTTATCTACCATTTCTTTGGCAGTTTTTTTATAAACATCAGGCTTTTTTGATAGGTAACTTTGCGAATCAATTAAATTATTAATAAGTGAAATGGCATCATTATAATCAATATAATTCGCGCCAACAAACCCTCCGAGCAAGTACGAAGTTGCACGTAAAATAATATGCCCAGTATCGGTTATGGTGTTTATACGTTTCGCAATTATCTTTTCAATAACCGAAGTTTTGTCATCAACAATATACTGCTTAACTGCAGGCCTTACAATTTCAATATGTTTTGTTGACCAAGTTTGCGCATCGTTTCTGTGTAGGATGTCGGCATCGTAACTAATAAACATCGGTAGTATGCAGTTCTTTGGCGCGGTATCGAAACCATTATAACAGTTGAGGTGTCTTTCGATGCCTGCGAAGTAGTGTTTAAATTCATCAACTGAAGTGCAAATAGGAATCTTAACTAAAGCCCTAACACCATGCCTTGAAGCCGAAAGCCACGCGGTAATGATGCACTTATATTCATTGAATAAATACTCTTTAAATTCAACCGCCACATCACTTGCTAAATGGTCGAAATCCAAAACAAGTAAGCCAGTCCAATGTTGAATATTGGAATACTTACGCGGCCCGTTAACATAAACACATGGAGTAAACGAGTATAGTTTTGACTTTAAAGCTTGTTTTTTGGCCATGTCTTTATTTTCCTCTGCAATACGTATCTCCTCAAATACATTGCGGATGTCTTTTTTAGGTGTTCTAATAGCGTTAATTAGATATTCAAGAGTAACACTACCAAGTGGAGTGCTACGTTTGATATCGGCCTCGTAGTAGTTGAATGTTATTGGTTGCATAGTTTATCCATCATAAACTCATAATTGGCTATGTGAACATTTGTATAATCAATACCGTTTGGATGTATCTTATGCTCAAATACTGGTTTATTGTTAATACTAAACTGATAGCCTAATGGTTTCTTTCGCACTTCACCAATGTTGAACACACCAAGAAAACCGTTAAAAGAATGGTGATCATGTAGCTCCTCATGTCTATCGATGTGCAATTCTACTCCATCAATAATTGTTGATTGCTCATTTAAAATAAAATAGCTATAAGATAAAGGTGGGCAAATTAAAACAATAGCTTTAACAAATTCGCCTGGTTTATATTCCCATTCTGCGGTTGTGTATCTTTCGGCTTGTTTAATGTACTTGCCTATTTCCTCGCCTCTTTTTTTGTCGGGTATTTTACATTCAATTGCAAAGTGATATTTGCCATCAATAGTTAAAAGCAAATCAATTCTATTTTTCTTGCACTTGCTTACTACTTCTCTTTGAACTTCAAAATACTTTTTAAATTTTAATTCAAGTTTGTTTACAAATTCTTTTTCTGTTTTCATGTTATTTTTTTTTAGGGTTTAGTTTATTGTACTCGGTTTGATTGTAATTAAAGCCATCGACAACCATTGCTTTTTGGATAGCGTGATAAATTGTTTCGGCCCATGTTGGAAGGATTTTCCCGCTTGGGGATTTTACTAAAAATATTTTCATACTTATAAGAATTAAAAAAGCCCGCTAAACTTTGCATAGGATTCCACTTCTATACTCGGTTAAACGGGCCAATATTATTATGTTTCTATAATGTGGAATCGAAACAACTTGGTAAATATAAGTAATAATTACTTAATCTGCAAATTACGATGTGTTGCTATACTGCAACCAGCAACATCAACACCATCCTTTAATGCTGCCTTAATTGCAGCCTTATCGGCTTGTTCGGTTACCTTAACCACCTTGTAAAGTGATGGTAGTGCATTTACATCATTAACCTCAACTGTTTCCGATTTTCTAAAGTTAATCTTTACTAAAGGTGTTTTGATTTCATCAATGCTAAATAAATCCATTGCGTGTTTAATGCGATCCTTTAGATAGTCCGATGCTTTCTCGCGTTGTTTCTTTGCTGCCTGCAACCTTTTGATTTCAGCATCAATGGTATCAACATCTGCATCCATTTGCTTTATAACAAAGGAATAGGCAACTGATTTGTTTTGTAGCTGCTCTTCTGTGATGGCAAGTGCTTCCTCAAGAGAGGGGGTTAACTCACCCCCATTCTCTATAAGTTCCTCTGCTAATTGGTTATAGCTTTGTTCGATTTGATAGATTGTTAGTTTCATTATGCTTCTGTTTTAGGTGTTAATGAAATAGTTGTTAATTTAGCTTTCATATCATCTTTGGCAGCCAATACTCTTAAGTCAAGTTTAATGTCTTTAGGAACTGCTTTCCAAATAGCTTGTAATTCATTTAAACTAACGCAAACTTGAATGTCATTGATAATCTCATCAATAGTTGTGTCAACCTCAACGTGTGTAGCTTCTTCAGTTGTTACTACTTGCATTTCTTCGGGCACATACACTGGACCACTAAAAATGTCGGGGCAATACCATTTAACACCATTACTGATTGCTCTGGCGAATAGCATATTCTTTGGAAATTTATCAATGTTCTTGGTTAGTGCTTTCCTTGCATCCTCAATAGTGAATGTGCTATTACCAATCTTTGTGTTACCTTGATAAAAGTCAATGCTGCAAACCTTTTCTGATGCCTCAACAACACGATAATCATACTTGCCACTACCTTTAAGTCTTGATGCAATAAGACCTGCACCAATGGTCGGCTTTCCTTGTATAATGTGAATGCCAGTCATTGAGGCAAATGGAGGTATTCCGATTTCTTGCCCTGCGGATATTTTGACCATAGCCTGCGCAACACTTTTGATGTCGGTAAACATTCCTGATTCGTAAAATGCTTTACTGATATTCATTATATCAGTAGTGTTAATTGTTGTTACTGTTGTTACTTGTGTGTTCATTGTTATTATGTATTAAGGGTTATTAAAATAAATCATCGTTTGAAATTGGCTTTGCATAGCTTGCTTGCGGATCTTCAGTCTGTGTAAACGGATTCGCATCAATTTTCCAACACGCAATCGTGTTAAACACCTTAACTTCACCTTGTGGCGATGTCCACTCACGACCTCTGATGTTAATGTGTGCCTCAATGTCCTGCCCTACTGAAAGCGAATCTGCAAGTGAGCAGGCTTTCTGTTGTAGTTCAACTGATACTATCTGTGGATACTGGTCAGCAGTAGTAAGTACTAATTCCCTTTTTGAGAACTTTCCATCACTAACTGATACTGTTGCGCCTATGCGCTTTACTGTGCCTTTGATTGTCATAATTGTTTTTTTATTTGTTTTTGTGTAAGAAATCTGTTAATACCATTGATAAGAATGAGGTGTGCGGAATGTAATCGTTGAATTGCAAGTTAATTTCGTGCTTATCGTTAGATACTGCAAGGTCACATAGTTGCATAGTCCAGAACGCATCTTTACGGTCAATAGAAGCGGTTATTTCGTTGTCTTTATTCCACACGTAGAATGTTTCATTGTCGCTTTCATATTCGATGCGCTCTTTAGAATTTTCAATTTGCCACGTTGTTGTGGTTGATACTTTTGTGATGACGTTGATTGTGTTCATGTTAGTTTGTTTTTATTGGGTTAGTAATTATGAGTGCAAATATAGTTTTAATTAGTTTACCTCAAAATAATATTTTTAACTAAAGTGTTAATTTATGTTAAATATGCTTTAAGAAAATCATAAATCATAAAATGTTGAGGCTTCCACCTATCAACTTTACCATTCATTAACCGCGCAATACCTGGCCGAGTGTAGCCGAATTGTTTAGCGGCTTCGGTTATTGGATTACATTTCGCTGGCCTTGATCCGTTATGCTCAACAAGTGCCAACATCTGTTTGTATTCTTGTTTAAGTTGGGTGTTGCTTGGTTTGATTCGTGGTTGCTCTGCGGTTATGTTCATACCTCTGACATTATTAATAACTGATTTGTATTTGTTTTTTTAGCCACCTTATAAGCGGCATGTAGTTTGGCCCTTATTTTATCGCGAAACAACTGCCCATCAATCCAAACACGAAACTCTTGAGTCCATTCCTTTTCGATAATTTTCGGTTTGTACTTTAGAAGCTCCACAACCGTTGCCAATATCTGCACAACTTCATACTTTTTTACGTGAAATAGCATTGCGATTTCAACTTGGGTTAGTCCTGCATTATGCTTTAGCCACATATCCCAGTGCTTCGGGTCAATTGCTTCAGGTCTTATGATGTTAACGTAAGCATCACTAATGTAGCGGCTTATCTTACGGTTGCGTGTCTTAATTGATTTTTTCGGCATTGCGTATATTATATTGCATTAATACCAGTGCAGAATGTATGGCCTCTGCATTGCCACCTTTGTACGTTAATTTTGCGCCTCCTTTGGGGGTGTAGGCATCGGGGTTGTTTCGGTAACCGAATAGTAAGCGTTGGATAAGTTGTTTCATTTTGTTAGTTTTTAAAAGTTTATATTACATTTCTTCGTATTGCGTTATCGGTTTCATAATTTTATAACCCAAAGATTTTAAAAGATTAATAGCATCCTCCGTATTTGTATTTTTTTCGCTTTTAAATAATTTAGGAATAAATACTTTAGGCTCGTTTTCAATTGTGTTTTTTTTCCAAACTCTTCTGCTTCCACATTGTTCGGCATAATAACGTAAAAAATCAGAAATACCTCCGTTGTTTACAAAGCTTTTTGGAATCCCTTTTTTTTGTGCAAGTTTACTAAATTGATTTGATGAAAAAATGACTGGCATTTTTTCTAATGTTTCTAAAAGTAATTGTTTCATTGTGTTTTGTTTTTAGTTGTTAGTATTAATTATTTCGACCGCAAACCTACTAATAATATTTTTAAAAATAAAATTTGTATTTAATTATTTTTATTTTATATTTGCCAAAATTTAAAACTAATAACATTATGGAAACAACACTAACATTACATTGGGAGTACGAAGAAACCGACAGAGAAAACAACATCAGTGGCGGTTGGGTATTAACTGACATTACTAACGGTAACACACCAGTTTATTTATCACCGAAATTAGAACAATTACTTAACGAAGAATTAGATCCCGAAAACTTTTAAACTATGAAAACAAAAGCATCACTTATCCTTTGGGCAGTATCAGCCCTTTTTATGTCCTTTTGGGCGGTTAAATTTGCTATGACTGGCGTAAACTATGACAATTCAGAATTTATAACCTTTACTCTTTCACTATGCGCCTCACTAACAAGTGCCGTGTGTGGTGCAGGATTTATGCAGCAATGGATGAAAAAATGAAACTGCTATACAAACCAAAAAGATTAACGTGCGATATTATCATCCCAAACCTTGAAAAGTCAGATGGTGTGCAAAAGGTCATAGGCTTTTCACGAGGTTGGCATCACTGGAATAGCATACGTTTAGGTATTCGCAAAGAGGAGAACTATTGCGTGTTGTATTTCTATGCATACATTAAAGGGCAGCGCATTATACAACGGATAGGCAGATACCAAATCGGTGAGGTTGTGAAGTGCGCTTTAAGTTGGGGTTATTACATAGAATGCAAAGCCAACAATGGATACGCATTTAGAGTTGCTCCGAAGTGTTCTTTTCCTATTGGCTATCTCTTATATCCTTATGCTGAAAAAGATGGTGTAGAGGGCATAGAAGTGCCTTTAAATATTGAGATAATGAATTTAAAAATTGATTAATATGAAACCAAATAGTTGTGCGTGTTATGGCTCAAATGACATACACGAATGCTATTGTAATAAACAAAACATTATGAAACCAAAAGATGAAACCAAGCCATTTGAGAGCAGGCTATTAGAAGACCTACACCCAACACTTGCCAACGCATATAAGAAAGCCGAAGCGCAGTTTAACGCTACATACAACGATGTTCACGTTATTATAGTATGCACATACAGAAACAATGCAATGCAAGAAGTTTACTTTCATAAGCGACCAAAGATAACTAATGCCAGAGCAGGTCAGTCACCGCATAATTATTACCCATCAAGGGCTTTCGATATAGCTTTTGTAAAAGTTGGCAAACGTGAGTTAGACTACTCCGCAAAGCACTTTAAAGAGTTTTGGGAGATGCTGCAATCGGTAAGCAATAAGCTAACTTGGGGCGGTAACTTTAAATCGTTCAAAGATTTACCCCACGTGGAGCTTACTAACTGGAAAATGACCATCGTATGACAAGAGGAACACGCTACACTAATGGCAAGGAGGTAATAACCTTTGTTAAGATTGATTTTATTGTCATCGGTGGTCGCAAGATTGACCACGTTTACTTTCGCAGAAAAGATAAAGTAGATTTGATTTTACCCTTGTTGGAATGGAATTTAAAGGGTAAATTTGAATGGGAAATAATTAATTGATATGATGCAAGAAGAATTAAAATCTAATTTTCGTTATAGATTTAAAATAACCAGTAAACAAAACGATTCTACTTTAGGTACTGGATTTTTTACAGTTAGCAAAAAGATGACAAAAGAAGAACAAATTATTTTTTTACATCAATACAATAATGGTCGTTACTTGGATAAAGAATCATTTATAACTATTGACATTGTTGAAGCTAACTAATAGATAAAAACAACTATGAATCTAAAACAAAAATACCGCAGCCCAGACAACAAGCAGTTAAAAAAGATTGCAGACTACTTAATTTACGTTTTGCTGCCATTTATTCAAACATCTTTAGCACTTGCAGAAACGCAAGGTCTTATCAGTTTAAAGCAAGCGTTTTGGGGCGGTTTGGCAGCGACATTTTTATTGATTAATACCAAGTTTTTAACCAAATTCACAACCGAAAAACCTACCAGAAATGGCAACATTGATGGGGATGGGTGCTAATAATAACAATATAATATGAAAAAAGAATTTGCAGTAAGAACACTTAAACGAATTAAAGAAATTCAGCAAACACACGATAAGCTAAAGGCTTTGGGTGTAGATTTAATTGATTATGAAAACGGTATTAATTTGCTTGAAGAAAGCATTGCGCTAATGTTTACCGAAAATGAAAATGACTTTGAAAAGGCTATTGATGATGTTCAATGGTGGCTTTATGAAAATGTAGATAAAATTCTAACGCTTAAAGATAAGACTAAAGTTGATGTCAATACACCAGAAGCGTTTATTGATTGGCTTAACAAATGGTATAAACAATAACAATATGAAACCACAACACCAACTTATAACATTCGCAGCACTATGTTTACTGCTAATTATCGGTTTAAATCATTGCGCCAAAGACAAACCGAAAACGATTCCATTTGATTACAAATCGGAAGCCGAAATGATGAAAAAACAATTCGGTATTGAGCAAGCAATTCTACTCAATCAGTTAGAAGCAGCAAACAGAAGATTGCAAACTGCCAACAACGCAAAAGATAGCATTAGAAAGAGGGAATTATCATTAACGAATACCAACATAGCTTTGATGAAGAAACTGCGTGATAGGCTACCAAAAGAGTGTGACACTGTGTTTGTTTTGTGTGATGAGATTATAAATGTTAAAGATTCAAGTTATGCAGCGTTGTTTAATGCGTTTCAATTATGTGCTGATGGAAGCAATATTAAGGATAGTTTGATTACGAACTACAAGGCCGAAAACGTAACAGATAGCACGTTGTTGGTTATCAGTAAGCAAGAAACAAAGCAACAAAGAAGAGGTAAAGTTGCAGCGTGGTGTGTTGGTGGGGCAATGTTTATTTTATGGCTTGTTGTGGGATTAAAATAATATACTATCTTTGCCTCGTTCAATGTTAGTTAGGTCATAGCCCTTGCAGAAATGTGAGGGCTTTGTTATTTATCATCGACAATCCCAAGCATTACCAATAGAGCTATAACACCGCCCTTGAATATTCTACCTACATTCTTTGCGATTTCTCGGTATTGATAGAGCATTGCAATCAAATAAACAAACAAAATAATCAAGACTAATATCAATGGCTTTAGTGCTACAATTTCTTGATTAGTCATTTTTATTTTTCTTGGCCACACGATACGATGCCCACATTGATACTACTAATGCAGCTAACTTGGCGAAGTCGTAAATAGTGTCATAGATGCCAGTTAGATTGATGTTTCCAAACCAGTCTGATGTCCACACTCCTGCTTGAATGATGACCGATGTAATGATTACTAATATGCTATTGTCGGGATGGTGTGGATGTATCATAAAATTTAATTTTGTTTTTGAGTATAAGGTATCAAAGGTACATCTTTTAACCACATAAATTCTGGTGCTATTGTTTGTTCAATTTCTTCAATTGATATTACCCAATTATCGTTAAAATCTTGGATAGGATTATAATATGAATATGGCGCATATAACTGCCCAACTAATTCATCTTTTTGTAATTCAGTAAGCAAACCGACATAAGTTAGCTTCTGTTCTTCTGTTAATTCTGTTAGCTTCATACTGCTCTTGATAAACTTGTTTGAAATGCTTGAATTAGTGTATACAACGTGCTGATTTCACCACTTGTCAAACTTGTACCAATAGTAGCCATTGCACACTCTTTGTCATCCCATTGAACTGGCAATCCAACAGTTGAATTTCCCGATATAAATATATTTGCAGATGGGTATAATGTTACTGTTGGAGCAATAGTGTTAGCGCCTAATGATGTGGCATTTCTGCTAACAGTTAAACCGCCAATTGCATTTGATGCTTTGTTACCTATAAACCAACCTCTACTATCTGTGCTTGCGCCTTGTGGAAATTGATTACTAAAACTTGATGCATTTGAATAAATTGCATTTCCAGTTCCATTTACTTTTAAATATAATAAAAATGTCCTTGTATTTGTTGCTGCTGAATAAGCACCAATTGATACTTTAAAATTAGGAGAAACACCAACTGGAGTGTTAGAACGTGAATAAAAACTTATATGATTATTATTTACAGTTAAAACTGTGTTTGCATTTATCCCAGTATCTGCATTTGCATTTGTTCCATTTGGCAATGCTCCATTTGCAGAATGTGTCCAACCTCCGTTGAATGTTAAATTATACAAAGAAGTATTTATAAAATTAAATGCGTGTTTGCCAGATGTACCACCAACAAATGGATACAAAGCATTAAACTTTCCAGTTAAACTATTCGCAATTAAGCCTGCCTCAAAAGTATTTAAAGCATTTAAAATAGTTGTATCGGTTTCCGATGTTGCAGCTATCCACGCAGTTGTTAGAGGTAAGTAACCAGCAGCAGGTTTTATATAAATCAGTCTTCTACCCATTATATTCTGGTTGTTTTTAAAGATGCTTGTAAATTAGTCAATGCACTATTCGATGTGGTTACTAATGTTATCTTATCACCGATTGCAACTGTGTTTGCTGCACTTGCATTAGCAGTTGCTATAGTGCTACTTACCGATACTGCACTTATGCCAGTTACATCTACTCCATTTATCTTTACCGCTACTGTGCAAGTGCCAGAAGCAGAGATAATTTTTAGTTGATTAATAGTGTATGCATATTGGGCATAAAGTTCTAATGTATACGTTGTTGCTGCTATGCTTGAACCACCATCTTGTAGTGATAGATTTTCAACTTTTAACGCATTAAAAGCAGACCAATCAGCAGATGACAATGCGCCTCTATTAGATGCAGATGCAGTAGGTAAATTGAAGTTATGAATTCCAGATGCTGAAGAGATTGCGAAATCAGTTCCACTTGTTCCAACTGCAAATGTTTGAACTTGTTCAGTAAGACCATTTAACGCAGTTAAACCAGTTGTGAATGTTGTTATTACTTGGCATAGATGACTATTTTCCGTGTGCAATGTTATCGTGCGACTACTATTGTTAACATAAATTCTTATTGCTAATCTATCAGTTAATGCAAGTGTTGTCTGTGGGACTGCAATAGCGCTTAAATACAAGTCAATAGTAGTGCCTCCAGTTATTGCTTCTGGTGTTGCTGAATTCGATGCAATCAAAGTTAATGTTGCCCCATCCCACTTATGTAATTCAATATAAAATGATGGTGAACCACCGCCACTTGATGCGCTGAAATAGGTTTCAAAGTTCCAATTGCCTGCTGGAATTACTAATTGATTTGGGTCATTGGCATCGGTAATAAATGATTGAATGTAACCATTTGTTGCAATAGTAAAATCAGTACCAGTGCCAATAATAGGTGTTCTATTAACCTCACGCATTGATACACCACCAAATGTGCCTTGAGAAACTGAACCATTTAAGTAGTAATTAACTGATGCACCACCGCCATTACTTGATGGGAAATTAGCTAATGAACCATCACCTCTCACATATTGGCTTGATAATCCTGCACCAGTTACCGCTATTGTTCCACTTGTTGTTATCGGACTACTTGCAACGCTGAATGCTGATGGCATTGATAAACCAACACTTGTAACTGTTCCACTACCAGCACCAATATCACTCAACATCGCAAATGTTTGTGTCCCTGCTGCTTTGTTTGGCAATTCAAATGTAACATTATTAGCTAATGCAGTTGCCTTAATTGTACCAGCACCAAATGATGGGTTTTGAATGGTCATAGAATCTGGATAAACACTTAATGCATTCCCAGAACTATCTTCCATTAATATATTAGAAGAATTAACTTGAACATAATTGCCAGTGCCATTGTCAATTTTAATTGCAGTTGTTGATGTGTTTCCCTCATCTAATACTTGTTGGATGTTAGGTGTAGCACCAGCACCACCACCAATGTAGCTTACTGCCAATGTGCTTAAATTAGTTACTACTATCCTATCGTTTGGAATGTCAAAGTAACGATGAAAGTTAACGCTACCATCGGTAAAGATTGTTGCTGGATAATTTTGGGAATACATAAAATTATAACCAACCGCAGTATAATTTGCGCCCGTTGTGTTTGCTTCAATCGTTACGTTTTGCAAACCACCACCAAAAATAAATCCATTTGCGTATTGCTTAAAAGTATTAGCACCGCAATTTATTCCAAGTTCATTGTTTGCAGCATCTTGCTCAAATGTATTTAGGTAGTTGCCAGTTCCAAGTGTGTTGCTTGTTGCACCTTGGTAGAAAGTGTTTTTAGTTGAGCTTCCTCCTAATATCACATCACTCGGTAAACAACCATTCCATGTATTACCATCAATGTCCGACATAGTACCATTTACAATTGTGTTGGTAGCCAAATCGTAATAAACAGAGCCACTATAAGTCAAGTCAATTATTGTTCCATTTGCGCCTATTTTATTAACTGCCTCTGCTTTTAATGCTATTCTATAAGGTGCATCTGTAACTATGTATATTGTTGTTAAACTTAATGCTGATGCGCCCTCTAATCCTGCTAAATCTGTTGAGGTTATCTCTATGATGTAAGCATTGCCTTTGTTAACCCAAGTGCCTAAGGCTGCATCTATGCATTCATAAGTATCTCCATTATCCAATGTCCATAATGAGCCATCTTGATAGCCTAATGATGCATCATCACTTGTTGTTGGAGTTGTGGTCAAATTATACAAAGATTGTCTAATGGTGTTTCCCGAACTGCCCATTACATACAACCTACCATTCTCCCACTTTAACTCATAGCCAGCACCACATATTTGAGCAATTCCTTTTAATCCTCCAAGCCCCGCATCAATTGTGCCCTCTCTTAACCTTGATGCGTTGTCAAATAACAAACCTTGTGTAGCATCGAATTCAATATCGTTTGCGCCCGAAGTATTGCCTAATATTAATGTTTGTGCTAATGTTTGTGCGCTGCTAACGATAGGCGAAAACACATCGGTTGTGATGTCGTATGTGCCTATTTCGCCAGTTGTGGCATCGATTCCAAATG
>Ga0208857_1000176_pt1 | contig 15338 bp, 8 predicted proteins | sample LakMenEpi05Nov12_FD_150674 | JGI IMG/M metagenome (GOLD analysis project Ga0208857, IMG submission 150674) | Freshwater microbial communities from Lake Mendota, WI - 05NOV2012 deep hole epilimnion (SPAdes) | ecosystem: Environmental > Aquatic > Freshwater > Lake > Epilimnion/Euphotic zone ... | reverse complement strand
TGTAGAGGTCTAGATTGCATTGTGCTGTCGAGGGTTTAGTAATTTCTCTCATTTTTCAATACCTATTACTAGACGACTCATATTTATCAATTCACTATTTCGTTATTCTGTCAATGCGTAAGTCCTATAAGATTAAACCACCTTGCTCAGTAATTCTTTTCGCTGCACCTAAAAGATACTCATAATAGGTATGAGCAATAATGGATAATTGCTTACCAGCAGGATAAACCATATACCAAGTGCGTTTAATGGGAAAGTGCTGGACATCTAAAATGCTAAATTCCGCAGTGTCCGTGAGTAAAGTATGACGGGATAATACGGATATACCTAGACCACCAGCGATCGCTTGCTTAATCGCTTCATTACTCCCCAATTCCAACTTCACCTTCACTTTTACCCCATGTTCCTCAAATAGACTTTGGACAGCGCTGCGAGTTCCTGAACCCGGTTCACGCATAATAAACAGTTCATCACCTAAACGTTCAATAGGAATATTTTTTTCCTTCGCTAAGGGATGATTAGCTGGTGCAAAAACTACTAAAGGATTTTCTAAAAATGGCTGAAAACTGACATCGAAATGATCGGGAATCTGACTCATAATATACAAGTCATCTAAATTACTCATCATCCGATCTAAAATCAGTTCATGATTTGTGACTTGGAGAGAAATATCAATCCCAGGGTAAAGCTGACAAAAAGGCCCCAACAATCTGGGAATAATATACTTTGCTGTGGTAATTGCTGCCAGCCTTAATTGTCCTTGCTTTAGTCCTTTTAAATCTGCAATCGTCATTTGAAACTTGTCCATAGTCTCAAAAATTTGCCGACAAGTAGCAAATAATTCCCGTCCTGCTTGTGTCAAATATAAACGCTTTCCTACCTGTTCAAATAATGGCAAACCTACGGATTTCGTCAACTGTTTAATTTGCATGGATATGGTAGGTTGAGTCAAAAACAACTCTTCCGCAGCGCGTGTAAAACTACCATGCCGGGCAGCAGCCTCGAACACCTTCAACTGGTGCAATGTCGCTTGGTTCAAGCTGATTCTCCTCTGATAACAATTTTTATATATAATAATATAGTATTCTGTAACACTAATAAAATTTTGAGTGTTATTTATACAAAGTTCTCAAGTCCAATCTTAAATCTCTCACATAAAAACAAAAATCTATAACTGAAGATTATCCAGAAATTTTCTGTCTTTGGGCTTCATATAACATTAAAGCAGCAGTGATTCCTACATTCAAGGATTCCACCCCAGGATTAAGAGGAATTTTTACTTGAATATCTGCCAACGCGGCTAAATCCGCTGATAATCCTGCCCCTTCGTTACCCAATAATATTAAACTAGGTTTACACCAATCTACCTGCCAATAAGTTAAATCGGCATGAGGTAAGGTAGCTACTACCTGCATTCCTGCTTGCTGACTTTGTTGAACTGTGGCTTTCAAATCTGCACTTACAGCCATATTCAAACGAAACCATTGCCCAGCAGAAGCGCGTAAAACCTTGGGATTATCTAAGTCTACACTATCTTCACTTAACCACAAACCTGATGCACTTGCCGCTGCGGCTGTGCGAATCATCGTTCCCAAATTACCAGGATCTTGGACAGTTTCCAAAGCCAGAACTAAACCAGTAACCGGAATTTGTCTTGCTTGTGCTTCTCGTTGAGCTATCGCCACTATACCATCAGGATTGACAGTTGTTGCCATTGCTGCTAAAACTTCTGGACTAACAATTTCAACACGATAGCATTGACCACAAATAATTTTCCACAATTGGGGATGGGTTTCCTGCCATTGAGGAGTGCAACATACCGCATCTAAAGGATAGCTAACCGCACAAGCTTCTTCTAATAAATGCGTTCCTTCCAATAAAAAAAGCTGTTGCTTATTTCTCTCCTTGGTGGAGTGCAACTTGCGGATTTGTTTAACTAGGGAATTTTGTAAACTTGTTAACACAATCTTAGATTTGAAATTTCGGATTTGAGATCAATCCAAAATTGATATACTGATATGCGGAACCCGGGACTTGAACCCGGAAGCCCGTGAAGGCACTAGAACCTGAATCTAGCGCGTCTGCCAATTCCGCCAGTTCCGCTGGAATTGAATCTTATTTACAATTCATCATTATGTCCTAATCATTTTCATTTGTCAAGAAAAAATTTGCCAGAATAGACATCTAGCTAATCCCCATTTTTCCAATTAAGCTGACATACTGCATGATAGAATTTAACGACTTTATGGCATTTGACAACTTCAAGAAAAATCTTCCGGCTTTTAGCTAGATGATTGTCGAGATAGAATCAAAACCAACATCAAACCTTTATAATTACTTACTTTTGGAGGTAGGCTTATTAATTCTTCTAGCAGCTTACCAGATGCCAAATCTTCACTAGAAGCAGACTCCTCAGTCTTGCAAATCAGTGGCGGGCATTCTTTGGGCGGTCATGTAAACATTAGCGGGGCTAAGAATTCCGCACTGGTAATCATGGCGGGAACGTTCCTCTGTTCCGGCGATTGTCGCATTCGCAACGTTCCTTTATTAGCGGATGTAGCGCGAATGGGACAAGTTTTATCAGCTTTAGGATTACGTTTAAATAGAGAAGGGGACATTTTAGATGTTGATGCGCGGGAAATTACCACATCTAAAGCCCCTTATGAACTCGTTACCCAACTGCGAGCCAGTTTTTTTGCCATTGGTCCAATTTTAGCCCGACTAGGAGTTGCACAAATGCCCTTGCCGGGTGGTTGTGCCATAGGGGCTAGACCGGTAGATTTGCACGTCAGAGGACTGCAAGCAATGGGCGCAGAGGTGCAAATTGAACATGGTATTTGTAATGCTCATGTTCCCGGAAATAATGGTAGGTTAAGAGGCGCGAAAATCTACTTAGATACTCCCAGTGTCGGTGCGACGGAAACATTGATGATGGCTGCTACTTTAGCAGATGGAGAAACCATCCTTGATAATGCTGCCAGAGAGCCAGAAGTAGTTGATTTAGCTAACTTCTGCAACTCAATGGGAGCAAAAATTCAAGGTGCGGGAACAAGTACAATTACTATAGTTGGCGTACCTAAATTACACTCAACCGACTATACTATTATTCCTGATCGCATTGAAGCAGGGACTTTGTTAATCGCTGGAGCAATTACCCGCTCTGAAATTCTTCTATCCCCAATTGTACCGGATCATTTAATCCCAGTTATTGCTAAACTGCAAGAGATTGGCGTGTCAATTATTGAGGAAGGAAAAGATTGCTTACGGATTTTACCAGCGAAAACTCTCAAGGCTATAAATATTGATACCTTGCCTCATCCTGGGTTTCCCACGGATATGCAAGCACCTTTTATGGCTTTACTAGCTGTCGCAGAAGGTGACAGTATCATTAATGAATCAGTCTTTGAAAATCGCTTGCGTCATGCTTCCGAATTGAATCGTTTGGGTGCAGATATCCGTGTTAAAGGTAATACTGCTTTTGTGCGGGGAGTGCCAATGTTATCAGGCGCACCAGTTATAGGTACAGATTTAAGAGCTTCCGCAGCCTTAGTTATCGCCGGATTAGCAGCATCTGGAACAACAACAGTGCAAGGATTACACCATTTAGATCGGGGTTATGATCGTCTGGATCTGAAGTTGCAGCAATTAGGAGCAAAAATTATAAGGAAGAACGCCGAAAACCCTTGAAAATGTGGCTTCCTGAGTCAGCCACATTTGGGCTTTTGTCAATCGTGTAAATGAAGCGTCAATTGTTAATAACATTAATCCTCCAGCCTCAGTTTCTATCTAAGGTTCGAGTATTTTGTTTTTGTAAACTTAATGGCGATCGCTCTCCGTATTGTGCGAAGTGCGATCGCTTTTGGCTATTGATTAAATTTGACAAAGTTGCTAAAATCCTGGACATCCTGATCCGGCTTGCACCACGCTAGGCTATCAGACAATTTCACCATCTATTTTCCCCTTTCCCGATGATTAGCAGCTTGTAATAATAAAGATTCAGCAAAAGAAATTGCCTCATTTGCCGATTTACCACCAGCTAACTGAGCCAATTCTTCCCGACGAGTAGTTAAATTATCCAAACTTGTCACCCTCACCACAGTCCGCTGTTCATCATTACTATTTCTGGCTTTATTAATAACTAATTTATCAACGCGAAAATGACGATCTGCCATTGCGGCAACTAGAGGTTGATGAGTTACACATAATACTTGATGTCCTTGACTAAGTTGGTGCAATTTTTCCGCTATAGCTTGGGCAACTCTACCAGAAACTCCCACATCAATTTCATCAAATATCATTGTTCCCACTTCATTTCCTTGATGGAAACAAGCTTTTAAAGCTAGTAAAAACCGACTCATTTCTCCACCAGAAGCAATTTCTGTTAATGGTTGAATAGGTTCACCGGGGTTAGGACTAAACATAAAAGTAATTTTATCTGCACCTGTAGCTGCGGGAGAAATGGGGACAATTTCTACTTTAAATTTCACCTTATCCATCGCTAACGGCTTGAGTTCAGCTAATAACCGAGATTCTAAATTAGCCGCAGTTTGCCGCCGTAATTGGCTTAATTGGTGACTAATTTGTTGGAGTTCTTGTAAAGATAATTGTTCTTGTTGTTCTAAAGTTTCGATAGATTGTTCACTATTATTTAATTCAGCTAATTCAGTTTGAATACGTTCATAATAAGAAATAGCTTCTGTCAGAGTCGGTCCATATTTGCGACAAATTTGTTTTAATTCCCGTATCCGTTCATCCACCTCTTCCAACCGTTGCGGATCTGCTTCTAACCCTTCTCCATAAATACTAATTTGTCTCCCCACTTCCATTACCGCTGCAACGGCATCTCGCACCAATTCCAACAAAGATTGTAATTGAGAATCATACTCCACCATGTGAGTTAATGTCATCTCTCCATCGGCTAATAAATCAGCAGCAGTCCGAGTTTCCTGATCATCTTGATACAAAGCCTGATAAACTTTGTAACTCATTTGTTGTAAATCCACAACATGATTCAGGCGTTCCCGTTCTTGATTTAATTGTTCCATTTCCTGGGCATCATCAAGATTAGCAGCGCCCAATTCTTGGACTTGATATGTTAATAAATCCAATTGTTGCAGCCGTTCCCGTTCCGATGTCCGGCGTTTTTCCAGCGCTTGCCGGGCTTGTTGATATACAATGAAAGCAGCAGCGACATTTTGGCGTTTGTGCAACAAAGCATCACCACCATATAAATCTAACCAATCTCGAACTTGGGCAGATTGTCCCACCTGTACGGTTTGCCCTTGTGCCGTAATTTCTACCAAACTATCCCGTAATCCTGCCATTAAGGGGCGATTCACCAGTACCCCATTCACCCGTGACCGACTGCGGATATTACTGGTAGTAGTGGCAATTTCTCGACTAATGATCACAGCATGATCATCGGTTAAATCAATTTCTTGTTCACTCAACCAAGCTGCTAGGGGCGGAGTAACGCTAAAAGTCGCCTCCACTATAGCGCGATTTGTGCCAGTTCTAATCACCCGACTAGAGACTTTACCACCTAAAACCGCATCAATAGCATCTAATATAATTGATTTTCCTGCGCCGGTTTCTCCCGTCAACACATTCAAACCCGCACCAAAATCCAATTCCAAATGATCAATTAAGGCGAAATTTTCAATTCTTAAATATAGCAGCATTTAAATAATCCTTACTATTGCAGATTTCCCCGGTTTCAAATTATGTTTCGCTCAAAGGCACAAAGAAGCAAAGGCGCAAAGGTGAAGATTTTTAATTTTCCTTTTTTCTACTTGAATATGGCTATTAGCAACGCTCAAAACTTAGAGGTGTAAGGGTTTAGTTCAGGCTTTACCCTACCTGTAGAATCAAAGTTATGCTATGGGAAACATAGTAATGGTTGTATCTCCACTCCCAGCCGCTAATATTTTACCATCTGGACTAAAAGCAATTGAGTAAATTACAGAATCGGTACATTTTACGCTGGAAATTTCTTCTCCACTAGCGACTGACCATAATTTCACTGTTTTATCTTTACTAGCGCTCGCTAAAATTTGTCCATTGGGACTATATGCAACGGCACAAATATGATCAGAATGTCCTGATAAGGTTTTAATTTCTTGACTAGTTTCTAGATTCCAAAGTTTAATAGTTTTGTCTTGACTACCACTAATTAAAGTTTTTCCGTCGGGACTAAATGCTAGAGAAGTAATCCCTCCAAACCAATCAGAATGTCCTGTTAATGTTTTCACTTTATTTTCAGCTAATTGTAAAATCTTGATAGTTTTATCATTACCACCTGCACTACTAGCTAATAGTTTACCGTCGGGACTAAAAGTTACAGATAAAACATCATCGGTATGACTTTTGAAAGAGTAAATTTCTTTTCCTGTTTCTAGTGACCACATTTTAACTATTTTGTCCTTACTCCCACTCGCTAAAATTTTTCCCAAGGGACTAAATGAGACAGCATTAACTCTTTCTTGATGTCCTGTAAAAGTGAAAATTTCTATTCCTAGATTTACATCCCATAATTTAATAGTTTTATCATCACTGCCACTTACTAAAAATTTACCATCTGGACTAAAACCTAGGGAATTAATCCCTCTAGACCAAGAATATTCTCCATGTCCTGCAAAGGTGCGATGTTGCTGAGTTGCTAAATCCCACAATTTAATGATTTTATCATCACTACCACTTGCTAAAAATCTACCATCTGGACTAAAAGCGACAGAGAGAACTTTATGTTTATGTCCTTTGAGATTACTGAAAAATACTAATTTTCCTGTTTTGTCATCTGTTATAGATGTGGTAGGAATTACTTCCAATGTTTCTTGATAATTAGCTGGTTCTTTTATATTTGATTCATTTGCTAACTGTGACGGGTTAAACCAAGTATTTAATTCTGTTAATACATCCAATGTTTTCAAAGATTCGTTAATAGAATTACCAATAGAATCTAAGTTATTAATTCTATTAATTTCTTCTCTTTCTTGACTTGCTGTTTCTGGTATTGGATTTGTTTGCGAATTTGATTTATTTTCAACCTGTAACGGTTGTACCAAAGCTGTAAATAAACTATCTAATTCTGTTAATCCATCTGTCAACCGTTGGTTAATAGAATCAAGGATATCATTATTTTTGGAAATTTCACTTTCTTGCTTTTCTTTAATTTCACCTATTGATTGGTTTTGTTCTAAAATTGTCTGATGTAATTTTTGTGTTGAATTATCAATTTCTGCAAATCGAGAATTAACAACTTCGATTTGTTGATGAATTTGGGTAAATTTCTGACTTTGATTTTCTTGATTATCCCGTAATTCTGCTAGTTGTTGATGACTGCTTTCATTGCCATTTTTGATAGAAGGTTCAATTTCTGCAAATCGAGAACTAAAGACTTGTAGCTGTTGATTAATTTGTGATAATTCAGTTTGCAATTCTGCAATATTTCTCAAATATTCATCTTTATCAACAGTAGAACCTAAACTTTCTAGAGAAATATCTAATTGCTGTACCCGATTATTGACAATTTGCATTTGTTGATGAACTGCATTAAATTCTGTACTTAATTTTTGCATTGATCTTTGAATTTTCTGGTCAACAATTTGACTAATTTCCTGTTTGTAAACTTCAATTTTTCCCAAACGTTCATTAATAGCACTTTCAATAATTTGGTCAATAATTTGGCTGAGTTGTTGTCTCCAAGCTTCGATTTGTTCCAAACGTTGATTAGAGGTATTCATGGTTTTTTCTACCTGGTAAAATTCTTCAGTGATATTTTGCAAACTTCTTTGTAATTGCTCAATTTGTGATTGGGAATAATTAAACTTAGGACGATTAACTAAATTTAAAGCTACACTTAAACTCAGGGGAATAACTGCATAAACCACCTGTTGCGTCGCTGTCGCTACTATTGTTCCTAATACTGATAACCCCAAACATACATACTCGCTAACTTCTAGCAACTGACGATTATTCATAAGAATACCCGGTAAGTGGGAAACGAGCGTGGCTTGGCTCCCTGAGAGGGAAACGACACGAGCGGTTTTAACCGCTGTGGATATTAAAATTGAAACCAGATTTTTGATTGGAATCTGGAAACCAACTCCCATTTCTGGGGTAATGTTAGCCAGATGCCTCCGGCACGCTGCGCGAACGACCTGTTATAAGAGCTTGTTAAGCTTGCAACACTGTTCCAGTGACCTTAGAACTGTTTAATCACAAGCGACAGAGCAGGGAACTGGCTTCGCATTCCAGGGTGTCGTGACTCAAATAACGGCTACCATGAGAGTAAACTCAGGGTGGTCTGGTCAGTACGGCTTGCTTGATTACTCTTGCAAGCCCAGTCCCTTTAGGGCTGGGTTACTGACGTTAACTGGTATTACTTGTCAAGTCGTGATTACTATATCACAAAACATAGTCAATAAAATTCAGAAAATAAAACTTTATACTCTTTGCGCCTCTGCGTCTCTGCGTGCAAAAAATTCTTTCCTTCCGCAACGCTAATTTTTAGATATGAGAACTTTCAGATTGTATATCTTGACAATAGCATAAAATTTCCAGATGTCAATACCCTAGTAAAATCCTTGGCTTATTGATTACATGAGATTCTCAGTAGAAAAAAGACACAAGAGCCGCTATGAATTACTAAAAATGGTATTAAAATCCATTGTCAGGAACAAGCGGAAGGTGGGTTCTATTAAGATAGCATTAGTATTATAATGTATCAGTTACACTAAGACATAAGACCAAGTTCTCATTAAGAGGGAACTAGGATGCTTGCGGAGTTTGATTTTTACGATATTGAACCATTTATGTATACATATCAATGGACAAGTAGTAATAGAGCGGGGAGCAATTCTTCAAGTAACTTGTTAACAGATTTTCAGCGACAAATGCTGTTAAAATCATTACAAGAGAATTGCTCTCAATGCCAGCGGCAACGGATTCAAATTATGTTGTTAGCGGACAAAGGGATAACTCAAGCAGAAATTTGTGAAATTTTGGGGTGTTGTCCCGCAACCGCTAGACATTGGATACACATAGCTCGTCAGGGAATGGCGCATCAATGGCAAGATTGTCCGATTGGTCGCCCTAAATTAGTTAGTAATGAATACTTACAACGATTAAAAGAATTATTTTACAGTAATCCTCGTAATTATGGTTATGGTTCTCAACACTGGACATTGAATTGGTTACAGAAACATCTATGCGAAGAGTTTGGCTTTGAAGTGAGCGATCGCCACTTTAAGCGACTTCTCAAACAAATGGGCTTATCCACTCGACCGAAACCCAGTCATGATGGACAAAATAGCCCGAAATCAGCTACAGAACCCAAAATATCAATTGCTGACATCAAAAAAGCAAATACCACCGATTCCTCAGAAATTATACCTATTAATTTTCACAAAGCAGTAAAGGATTTAGACATTTATGGCGCACAATATATCCGCTCAATTAGTATCTCTGCAACAAATCAACAATACATTGGGGTATTCACTAACCGCAGAAGAATTTTATCACTATCTTCCCGAACTTCAATCTATCAACCCTAAAGTCGGCAAATTCTGGACAGGAAAGAATGTTGAACCGGGCATTTACATTATCATTACGGGAAAAGTCAGACTATTAGATGATAAAGACGAATTAATTGCTACTCTAGAACCTGGAGCATCTTTCAGTGAATTTACTTTGTTTCCCCAATCTAAATTTGAGCCTTATGCAGCCAGAGCTTCAGCAAATTTACAGTTATGCTTCTTGCCAGAAAAGTTACTATTGCCATTAATAGCCAAGTATCCCCAAATTCGAGAACATTTATGGGAGAAAGCATACTCACTCCTGAGAAACACAGATTATACACCCATAAAACCAAGCTCTCCAGAGAACGACAATTCAGATTCAACCCCCTATTTGACCTCAGAATCAAAAATTAGTAAAGCCTATTTTCCCAGTCCCAGACAACGGGTGGGGCATTTATGGCAAAAGGTAATGGGGCGCTATCCATTCTTTGCTCAACAAAGTGGTTCTGACTGCGGGGCAGCTTGTCTAGTCATGGTGTCCCGGTATTGGGGGAAACGTTTTAGTGTAAATCGCTTGCGTGATATTGCCAATGTAGACCGCAATGGTGCATCCTTGCGGGGGTTATTAACAGCAGCAGAAAGTCTAGGTTTTGCCACTAGACCTGTCAAAGCTAGTTTAAAGCAGTTAGGAAAGCAAAAATTACCTGCTATTGTTCACTGGGAAGGCAAACATTACATAGTGGTCTACGAAATTACCCCTAAATATGTAATTGTGGCGGACCCTGCTATTGGTCAACGCACCCTCACCCATGAGGAATTTAACAACGACTGGACTGGTTATACATTGTTGTTACAACCGACAGCAATGCTCAAAGAAACGAAAGAGACATCTACACCTTTTTGGCAATTTTTTGAGTTAATAAAACCCCATTCTGTAGTCATGTTGGAAGTATTTATCGCTTCCATATTCATCCAGATATTTGGCTTAATTACCCCCCTATTTACCCAATTAATTTTAGATCGGGTAGTGGTACAACGGTCAGAACTGACCCTGACAGCAGTAGGAATAGGATTGTTGATTTTTAGCCTTTTTCGGGTGGCTATGACTGGTTTAAGACAATATCTTTTAGATCATATAGCTAATCGGATAGACTTAGCATTAATTGTCGGTTTTATTCGTCATACCTTGCGTTTACCCCTGAGTTTTTTTGAGACTCGTTATGTGGGGGATATTATTTCTCGTGTGCAGGAAAACCGCAAAATTCAACGCTTTTTATCGGGTGAAGCATTATCAATTCTCCTAGATTTATTCACTGTCTTTATCTATCTAGGCTTGATGTTTTGGTACAGTTGGAAAATGGCATTATTAGCTTTAATAATTGTCCCACCTTTTGCCTTATTAGCCTTAATTGCCACACCCTTTTTACAAAGGATTTCTAGAGAAATATTCAATGCAGTTGCCAAGGAAAGTAGTTATTTAATAGAAGCTTTAACTGGTGTGAGAACTGTCAAAGCTACAGCAGTAGAACAAACAGTAAGATGGCATTGGGAAGAGTTATTAAATAAAGAGGTAAAAACCAACTTTTCCGGGCAAGTTATCGGCAATCGTTTACAAATTTTTAGTAACACAATTGAAGCAATAGCTACCACAGCTTTATTATGGTTTGGGGCATATTTGGTAATTCATAATCAGTTAACAGTGGGACAACTAGTAGCATTTAATATGCTGCTGGGTAATATTATTAATCCCTTCCAACGGTTAATTGTCTTATGGAATGAATTGCAGGAAGTTGTGATTGCAGTAGAAAGAATTAACGATGTTTTAGACACAGAACCAGAAGAAGACTTACAAAATCAATCACGGCAGAATTTACCAGCAATTCAGGGGCATATTCGCTTTGAAAACGTCACATTTCGCTATCATCCAGAAAGCGATATTAATATATTAGAAAACCTCAGTTTTGAAATCAAACCCGGACAAATGGTAGCCTTAGTGGGACGCAGTGGCTCAGGAAAAACCACCATTTCTAAATTAGTTGTGGGCTTGTATCCCCCCACAGATGGTAAAGTTTTAATTGACGGACAAGATATTACCAGTCTTTCCTTGCGTTCTTTTCGACAACAAATTGGTGTAGTTGACCAAGACACATTTTTATTTGGTGGAACAATTCGAGAAAATATCAGTTTAGGACATCCAGGAATACCTTTATCAGAAGTAATTGCAGCAGCAAAAATGGCTGGTGCTGATGAATTTATCAAAAAATTACCAATGGGTTATGAAAGCCAAATTGGTGAAGGTGGAGGTTTATTATCTGGTGGACAAAGACAGAGAATAGCGATTGCTAGAGCATTATTAGGTAATCCCAAATTATTGGTTTTAGATGAGGCAACTTCTCACCTAGATACCGAATCAGAAAGGATAATTCAACAGAATTTTAACACAATTCTCAAAGGAAAAACTACTTTAGTAATTGCCCATCGTCTTTCCACTGTGCGAAATGCTGATTTAATTTTGGTACTAGATAGAGGTGTGTTAATTGAAAGTGGCAGTCATGAGGAATTAATGGCTAAAAAAGGACATTATTTCTATCTAAATCAACAGCAATTGCAAACAATAACGTAGGTTGGGTTGAGCCATAGCGAAACCCAACAATGATTTAATAATGATTATAGTTGGGTTTCGTTCCTCAACCCAACCTACCATAAATTCATACTAAGAAAAAGGTGCATTATGACAAATTCATGAGAATCTAAATCAACAGCAATTACAAACACTAACGTAGGTTGGGTTGAGCCATAGCGAAACCCAACAATGATTTAACAATGATTATAGTTGGGTTTCGTTCCTCAACCCAACCTACAATAAATTCATACTAAGAAAAAGGTGCATTATGACAAATTCATGAGAATCTAAATCAACAGCAATTACAAACACTAACGTAGGTTGGGTTGAGCCATAGCGAAACCCAACAATGATTTAATAATGATTATAGTTGGGTTTCGTTCCTCAACCCAACCTACCATAAATTCATACTAAGAAAAAGGTGCATTATGACAAGTACATTAAATGGGAATATCACAAAATCTGATGATATCTTATCACCAGAATTACCAGAAATTACCAATGAAGATTGGTCGGAAATTACTAAAGAATCACTTGATAGTTTACCCCAGGTTTGGACACGGGGACTATTATATCTTTTAGTCTTCATTGTCTCCATAGTTTTACCTTGGTCTTTACTATCTAAAGTAGATGAAACCGGTACAGGAAGAGGACGTATTGAACCTAAAGATAAAACCGTGAAATTAGATGCGGCTGTAGGGGGAACAGTTGCGGAAATTCAAGTTAAAGAAGGTGAAACAGTCAAAGCCGGACAAACTCTATTATTATTAGAATCGGAATTAGTCAAATCAGAATTACGTCAAGTTCAAGATAAATTGGAAGGACAATTAAACCGAATTTCTCAGTTAAAATCCTCCAAAAATCAGTTAATTGTCTCCTTAGCAACCCAACAACAACAAAATCAATCTCAACAATTAGAGAAACAAGCACAAATTGATCAAGCGCAACAGAATATTAATACCCTAAAAAATGCCTATCAATTTCAGAAAGAAGAAAGATTATCTCAACTTAATCAAGCGCGACAAACCCTAACTAATAGTCAAACTACTAATCAATTAGCAGAGAGTAGTTTATTAAGTAGTCAGCGAGAAGTAAAACGCTATAGTCAACTCAGACAACAGGGAGTAATTCCAGAAATCAATTTAGTAGACAAGCAAGATATCGCTAAGGAAAAGCAAAAATTGTATGCACAAACCCAATCAGATGTTCAACAAGCTAAGTTACGTTTAGCAGAACAACAAAGTAGTTATGAGCGAAATTTGCGCCAAGCTCATGCCGATATTGAACAGGCTAAATTGCGACTGGGAGAACAGCAAAGAAGCTATCAAACTTTAACCCTTTCTGGTCAGTCAGCGGTGTTAAAAATCGCCGAACAACAGAAAAGTTTAGATACAGATATTAGTTCTCTTAAATCAGATATTTCTCAAACTAAACGCCAAATTGATTCCTTAAAATTTCAGTTGGGACAGCGAGAAATTAAAGCTTCTGTCAATGGTATATTATTTCAATTACCAATTCAAAAACCTGGTTCGGTTGTGCAAGTAGGGACAATGGTTGCTGAAATTGCTCAAGATAATTCACCCTTAATAATTCGAGCGCAAATGGCAACTACAGACAGTGGTTTTTTGCGGTTAGGATTACCAGTAAAACTCAAATTTGATGCTTATCCGTTTCAGGATTATGGTATTATCTCAGGAGAGTTAATTAAAATTTCTCCTAATACGATAGAGATAGATACAGCTAATGGCAAAGTAGCCGCTTATAACTTAGAAATTTCTCTCAAAAAAAGTTGTATTCCCTCTGCTAATAAATGTATTCCTTTGCGTCCAGGGGATACAGCAACCGCTGAGGTAATTGTCCGTCAGCGACGAATTATTGATTTTCTACTTGACCCCTTTAAAAAATTGCAACAAGGAGGAGTGAAATTGTAGAAAATTTATCGAATTATCCCCCTTAGTCCTCCCTTGTTTCCCTCGTTCCCATACTCTGTATGGGAATGAATTACGGAAGGCTCTGCCTTCATTAATACTAAGTCATGGAGGCAGAGCCTCTAGGTAGCATTCCCAGTCAGAGACTGGGAACGAGAAAAAATTCATCGAATTGTCTCCTCCCCTTAGCAAGGGGAGGGTTAGGGTGGGGTATAATTTATTTATGTATTTAAGGAGCAAATTATGTCCGAACCTATCACCATTACCCAATCAGATATTTTACAACAAATTAAATTATCCTGTAAAATACCTGAGTTAGTTGAGCAAATTGTCAACCGAAAAGTGATTATAACTGCTGCAGAAGAAGCAGGGATAAAAGTAGAAGTTGAAGAATTACAAAAAGCAGCGGATTTTCTGCGATTAACTAATGATATGACCAGTGCTAATGACACTTGGAAATGGTTAGAAAAACATAGTTTATCTATAGATGATTTTGAAGATATAGTCTATACTGGTGTAGTTACTGCTAAATTAAGCAAGCATTTATTTTCTGATCAAATCGAACCTTTCTTCTTTGAAAATCAGCTAAATTATGCTGGTGTGGTCATGTATGAAGTTGTATTTAATGATGAGGATTTAGCAATAGAACTTTTTTATGCAGTCAAAGAAGGAGAATTGAGTTTTTATGATGTAGCTCACCAATATATTCAAGATATAGAATTACGTCGTCAGGGGGGATATTTAGGAGTATTAAATCGTCGGGATTTAAAGCCAGAAATATCTGCTGCTGTCTTTGGTGCGAAACCCCCACAGGTAATTAAACCGATAATTACTTCTAAAGGGGTACATTTAATTTTTGTTGAGGAGATTATTCAACCGAAATTGGATGATAAATTACGACAGCAAATTGTTAGCGATTTACTATTAAGTTGGATCAAAAAACAGGTTAATCAAACAGAGATTAATGTGAATTTCGAGTGATTTAATCACAAAAATGTTCTCGTTCCCATACTCTGTATTTCTCGTTCCCATACTCTGTATGGGAATGAATTACGGAAGGCTCTGCCTTCATTGATACTAAGTTATGGAGGCAGAGCCTCTCAGTAGCATTCCCAGTCGGAGACTGGGAACGAGAAAAAAATCCTTTTTTACACAGCAACAGACTTTCTTGATAAATTAGCACTAATTTCATCGCTACTGGGTAATGAAACTAAAGGACAACCTAATGTTTCAAAATCAAGGGTTTCAATTCCACGAACCCAAGGAGCA
>Ga0208857_1000175_pt1 | contig 15348 bp, 13 predicted proteins | sample LakMenEpi05Nov12_FD_150674 | JGI IMG/M metagenome (GOLD analysis project Ga0208857, IMG submission 150674) | Freshwater microbial communities from Lake Mendota, WI - 05NOV2012 deep hole epilimnion (SPAdes) | ecosystem: Environmental > Aquatic > Freshwater > Lake > Epilimnion/Euphotic zone ... | reverse complement strand
TTAGGACTTACGCATTGACAGGAAATACCAAATAGGGGGTATGACTTTCAGGGATTTAAACCCGATTTTTCGATGATTTTTTAGCGATCGCTATTTATCTAGACTTCATCCGCAAAGCCTGAAACGACCAAATATCGTTCATACACATGATAGTTAATTTGTACAGTGCGTAAGTCCTAAAACTAATAAACTTTGTTGCTTGCTATCTTCTAATTTCTGGGCTATGGAAATAGCTTGTTTATATAAAGCCTTGGCTTTGGTAAAGTTATCCATGTTTTCAGAGATTTCCCCAGAGACGACTAAATATTTTAAATCTTCTGCGGGATTTCTATTTACGTCTGTAATTGCGACACGGTTTTGTAACATTATCTAAGAAATTCAGCCCTAGCATTTTCCCTTTGGTTTTGGACAGTAGATGAGCTATTGTAATTATTATAGCTAAAGTTAGGACTAAATCCCAGCCTCGCCTAAGTAAATAGCCCGAATATCAGCAGGTAATTTATCTTCTAGCATCAGATAACCTTCTTGGAGAGAACTTGCTACTTCAGCGGGGGAAATTTGTTCTCCTTCAGCTTGCAAATATGCAGCAATTCTGGTTTCACTCCAGTGGAAAGTTTGTGCCATTAAGACGATTAATCGTGATCTTGGTGGGAGTTGATCTAATGCCTGTTCTACATAGCACCATAGCGGTGGTGATGTATCCTTGAGAGAATAATGAATAGCTTCTGTGGGTGGTAGTTTAATCTCGTTAATATGGAATGCTGTGATATTAATTAACCAATTTTGTAAGGTTAAAGATTCCGTCTCTGTCGCTGCTTGGTTTAAATTCAGTCCACCTAGTTCATAATATATATTGCGCCAAATCAGAGCAAACAAATAATCAGCTTGCACAGGCGATCGCGCTGAATGCCGAATTAAGGTGTAAACTATGGGGCTATAACGGCAGAAAATCACCGTAAAATACTTGCCATAATCAGGATATTGCTGAAATAGACTCAGTAGTTCTTGATCACTGTGGTGAAATAGCGACTTCACTAATGGGTGATTAGCTTCGGGAAAGTGGGGAATTTGCACAATCTCTGGACTAGATAACTGTTAAAATATACCAAGGAATGGTGATGTGATAGCTAACAATATTTGCAAGTCAGTTAATTTGTCAATGTCAGACAACCAGACTATTGATAAACTAGAAACTAGGACTTAATGTTAGTCTTAACTGACAACTAAAAGCGTCTCCTTTATTGTGATCTTGTTTGTTCATGGTTATAGAAGCTAGTTCCCTAATGTTCCTGCCAAGTCCACTAACTTTCGGCTCGTTTTTGCCTTCCCTACCCTTGGATAGCCTGTTCTCCACCCAGGGGATTATGATTATGCTGCTGGCAGCTTACGCGGGCGCTATGTGGATGTTTTTGAGTAGCGCACCTAAAGTTTATACTGTCATGGTATCAGATTTAGAAGTTGCCCGACAGTTATATGCAGGTTTGCTAGATTTGCCAGTAGCGGAAGTCCCTTTGCACTATTATTACAACTACGAGCAAACTATCGGTGCAACAGGTATTGATCCGCTATATATGTCCGCTAGTCCCAGTTGGTCTAATAACACCATGAATAATGGTAATGACGGGCTGTGGTATCAACTCAAGAAAAATACTCAATTACATATTATCACTGGTGCAAGTTTAGGCAAAAAAGATCAGCATCGTCATGTTTGCTTTGATCATGATTGTCTAGAATTAATTTTAATGCGGGTAGAAGTCAGGGGTTTAAAGTTTAAAATTCGCAACCAAAAGCCTTTGAATTTTTTAGTTAAGGATTATGAAGGGCGCGTCATTGAAATGGCTGAAGTTGCTAATTAGTCATGGGGGTGCTGGGTTTTCCTGACGCACCCCGAATATTTTTTATCTGATACTTTTAACCGAGCTTTAAAGCCCTATGCCCTAGGGACTTTTTGAGATAATTTTTAACTTTTTTGATAGGCTGCTTTTGGTGCATTTAATTGAGTTACACCTACTGTTGAAAACTATATCAAATATTTGAAAAAAATCAAGAAAGTGTTCATTCCGCACTTCGTGCCGCTGCGCTAACATCGCCCAACAACACTGATTAAGCTGCGCTTAATTTTGCTCGTTGGGCAATTCGTCACTTCCGCTTATTCATCTCATCACCTCCCTATCGGGTAGGTGAGAGGCTTCTACTGTTTAAACTAAACAAGATTGTTTTAACCGATCTGAATTTTTTCTATAAATAATTTTGTTGCTAACAGATTTTTCCGGATAGAGTCGGAATATTTAGCACCTATATTTTAGGGGGTTTTACTTTTTACTGATAGCTGAAAGATTCTATATATCTATGATTACCAGTTAGAGGTATTCAAATTTAACATGAAGTAAATGCAATAATTGATACCTTAACAAATGATAAGAAATATGTCAGTAACAACGGTGAAAATAATGGGAATAAATGCTATGACTCAGATTCCAAAATTACTCATATTTTCTGGCGATTTGGCACAAAAATAGCCCATATTTAGAGTATTCTAGAAACAATAGTTAGATTTAACAACTTTCCGAGTAGTTTCTGAGTAATCTCTTGGGAAGATAACTGATAAATTATGACTATATTTGATTATGTGGATAACTCATCTAGCACTGATAAATTCCAGAAAATTAACCGATAATTGGCAGCAAAATAAGTGATAATTTGATAGTTTTGTTAACCATCTGTTGGATCATTTCTAGAATAACTCAGAATACTTATTAAATCAAGAATAGAGAGAAGTGAGATTTTAGAAAAATAACTCAAGCTAACTCTAGAATTCGTGATTATTCTGACAAATCTGAATGCTCACAAATTTAATATTTAAGAGAGGAATGAGATTTTTTTTGAATCAACAGAATCTAAAAATCCTATTTCTATATACAGCAGAATTCAGTGGGAATTTACCAGTGCTAAACCCATACAGAAGTAAAAGCCTTTTATTGAATTTAAGATAATGCCCTAATTCCAGTTAATTTATCAAGCTTAATTATGGAAAATATATCACAACTAGGGTCACAAGTTAGAGATAAAACAGCTTACCCAGATATTCTCGTTATTTCCCGAATATTCCGCCCAGAAGAGGCTGTAATTGGTGAATATGTCTATAATCGTTGTTTACAAGATCCAGATCGGGTAATTGTCTTAGCTGGTGGTTGTCATGGAGATAAAAAATTTGATAAATCTCAGCAATTTCCAGTTTATCGTTGGTTTCATTTTCCGGCTTGGTGTGATAACTGGTTAGGAGATATTTGTCAATCTGGTTTCAATATTATTTGCTCTTTGCTACTAGCTATTAAATTATATTTTCGCTATCATTACCGCTACATTGAATGGTGTCATGGTTATGATTTCCCAGCGGTGTTGGTACTCAGTTATATTTTACCAATTCGCTTTTTTATCTATTTACATGGTAATGATTTATCACGTACAGTTAATAACCCGTTGTGGAAATGGCTGTTAAAATTAACTCTCACACGTGCTGATGGAATTGTTTGTAATAGTTCTTATATTCGGAATTCTTTAAGAAATACTTTTCGTTTAGATACACCTACTCATGTAATTAATCCGGTAGTGAGGCCAGAAAGATTTGGTAATCCTACTAGTCTTAGTCATATTAATGTTTTACGTAACCGCATCCGTCAGACTTACAATATTTCGGAAACAGCAATTGTAATTCTTTCTGTTGGTAACTTGGTTAAATATAAAAACTTTGATCGAGTAATAGACAATATTCCCGTATTACTAACTATTGGTGTGGATGTTCATTGCATTATTTGTGGTGAAGGAAATTGTGAAACTCAGCTAAAATCTCAAGCGGAAAGGTTACGAATAGATAAACGGGTACATTTCGCTGGTTATGTACGAGAACGCGATTTAGCTGGTTATTATGCAGCCTGTGATATTTTTGCGATGTTGAATTCCGATAATTATGAAGATGCAACCACAGATAACTTTGGTGTAGTTTATTTAGAAGCTGGTTACTTTGGTAAACCTGTCATTGCTTCCCGCTTGGGTAGTGTTTTAGATGCGGTTCATCATGAAGAAAATGGCTTATTAGTAAATCAAGATTCTGGTTATGAAGTTTTGCAAACTTTCAATCGGATGTGCCAAGATTCACAGTTACGGGAAAAACTTGGCCGTCAAGGTAAGGAATTAGCGAAACGGAAAAACTATCATCGCTGGTTATATACTCCTGAGTCTTCCTATTCTTGTTTGTTGAACTAATGTCAGCACGATAAAACAAAACTAACTGTGCTTCCATAGCAATAGGTAATAATTAGGCGCGTTTTATTACATTCCTAGAACCGTCAGGCGTTCGGTGAAGCGTTCAACTTAGATGATGTCGAAGTCTGAGTCGAACCGTCGAACGCTGGCCATTCCACAAATTAATTAATTTTGAGCAATACCTTCTTCCCGTGCGGCTTGTTGGACAGCAGCAGCCACAGCAGTAGCCACCCGCTGATCAAAGACAGAAGGGATAATATGCTCTCGATTCAAATCCGCAGGTTTAACTAAAGAAGCGATCGCACTGGCAGCTTGTAAACACATATTAGTAGTAATCGTCCTCGCCCGACAATCTAAAGCCCCACGAAACACCCCAGGAAACGCCAGGACGTTATTGATTTGGTTGGGGTAGTCACTTCGACCCGTAGCCATAACAGTGACGTTTTTAGGCACTAATTCTGGCTGAATTTCGGGAATGGGATTAGCCATTGCAAACACAATTGCATCCTTCGTCATTCCCTGAACCATTTCTGGTGTTAAAACTCCCGGTGCGCTGACACCAATGAAGACATCTGCACCTTGGACTGCACCGGCTAAAGTTCCTTGGGCTTTAACAGCAAATTCCAGTTTTTCAGCGGTCAAATCAGGACGATTGGTGGAAATAATCCCCTTAGAATCACACATCAAAATGGTTTCTGCACCGGCTTTGCGGAGTAACCGAGCGATCGCAATCCCCGCCGCACCAGCACCATTAATCACAATGCGGATATCTGCAATGGATTTTTGGATAAGTTTGAGAGAATTAAATAATGCTGCTAAGGTGACAATGGCTGTCCCATGTTGGTCATCGTGAAAAATGGGGATATTTAATTCGGCTCGCAGTCTTTTTTCAATTTCAAAACAGCGCGGTGCAGCGATATCTTCCAAATTCACACCACCAAATACAGGGGCGATATTTTTAACTGCTTTGACAATCTCATCTGTATTTTGAGTATCTAAACAGATGGGAAAAGCATCAAGTCCAGCAAATTCCTTAAACAGCATGGCTTTTCCTTCCATGACGGGTAAAGCTGCCTCTGGACCCAAATTACCCAAACCGAGGACTGCACTGCCATCAGTGACGATCGCCACCGTGTTCTGTTTGATTGTTAGATTGTACACTTCTTCGGGATTTTCAGCGATCGCTTTACAAATCCGCCCCACTCCTGGAGTGTAAGCCATTGCTAAATCAGAAACACTTTTGAGCGGAATTCTACTGACAATACTGATTTTACCACCGCGATGTAAATTAAAGGTGCGGTCATAAACATCAATTACCTGAATATCTGGTAATTCCTTTACCGCTTGGACAATGGTTTCTGCGTGTTCCGTACTCGCGGCATCAACTGTAATATCACGGGTAGATTCTTGACGGCTTTGTTCAATTAAATCAATTTGTCCAAGATTACCACCAGTGGCAGCGATCGCTTGGGTAACAGATGCTAACATCCCCACTCGATTGGGAATCTGTAACCGCAGGGTAACACTAAAACTAGAATTAGGAGTAAGATTTGTCATGGTGCTATTTGGATTTTAAATTTTAGATTTTATATTGTATTGCTACGGGAAATTTTATTTTCACAAAAAAACCGTGTGATCCAAATTAATTAGATTTTAAGAATTATCGAACGCTGATAAACGCCGATAAACGCCGATAAATATGGATGAAATAAGTACCAAGACGGTTATGGTGTTGGCGACAAGTTCCCAAAAAAGTCATAATGATCTAAAGCTTCCAAAATCCCCCAAGCATAATTTCCCCCAGCAAAGTAAATTTGTGGTAAGCCTCGGAGCTTCTCAATTTCTTGGCTGTGATTTCCCACCACAACTGCCAGAGTATTACCAGCTAACATTGATTCATCATTACCTGAAGCGCCAGCAACCAAGAAACGGTGAACAGGTAAACCCCATTTTAAAGCAGCATAACGGATAGCATCTCCTTTAGAAGCGCGAATAGGTACTAAGTCTAGATACATATTATGGCTATAAAATCCTTTGACATGGAGGCGATGTTGGCGCAGACGGCGGGTAATTTCTCGAAAACTAGGTGATTTCGTCTCATCCACAAAATAGCTAATCTTAAACTTACCCTGAGCATCAGGAGGTTGCAATTCCACCCCAGGTATATCTTGCATGACTTTGCGAATTTCTGACCGTCGCCAATTATAGGCAATGTGCCTTTGCCAACTTGTATCTGTGACTATCTGGGGACCGTAGTAGATCTCACTTCCCGCTGATGTAATCAACAAATCTGGCAGAGGGAAACGCCATTCCTCTAACATACTTAATGTACTTTTGAGACTGCGCCCGGTGGCAATACCCACTCCAGTTGTATTCCCTTGATCACGAATTCTCTGAATTAACTTTTCTAAAGCTTCCTCATCACCTAATAGAGTATGATCAATTTCACAAACTAGAAACCGATCAGCCGTTGGTAAGTGATTGGTATCCGGTACATTCCAATCTGGATGTTCATCTGCGGGAGATTTAACCAGGGGACTCAACAGAGATTGAATGCGTTTTTGGGGCAATAATCGGCGGACTTGCTCTAAATACTGCTCTACGTGACTATCCCAAGAGAAATGTTGACAAACATTAATCAGTCCATTTTTAGACCATTGTTGCCATTGTTCTGAATTGGTGAGAGATGCTCGCAAAGCATTTTGGATATCTTGAATATTCAAAGGATCAATCAATAATCCATTCTGACAAGCTGCTAAAATATCCCTTGGACCACCATCAGCAGTAGCAATTATGGGGACACCACAGGCACTAGCCTCAATTAATGTCAGTCCAAATGGCTCTGTCAGGGCTGGGTTGATAAATACTCCCTGGGTTTTTGCCGTGAGCCGATATAAATCTGGCACATCATCAGCATTATGGTGTTTAGGATAAGCAATATGACCATAAAGATCGTAGCGATCTATTAACTGTAATATCTCCACAAATACCTGACGCGGACCCGATTCCATCGCCAAAATATCCTCTCGTTTGCCTAGTATTAGTACCAGATTGGCCAATTGGCGCAATTCGGGATCTTCGCCATAAGCCTTAATGAGACTACTGACATTTTTCCGGATAGCCGGGCGAGAAATCGCCATAATTATCGGCTTTTGCAGGTCTTTGAGAAACTTTTCTAATTCCTTTTGAATAGGTGGATTTTGCCAATTATCCGGGGCTGGGTAAAAACGCTCTAAGCTGACACCTGGGGGGATAACGACCATCCGTTCTGGTTGATAGTGATCATAAACGCCGTACTGCTCCTCAACCTCTTGATGAGTGCTGGCTATAATTAAAGCTGCACTACCAAGGGTAATTTCTTCAGCTTCAATTCTGGTACTGATGTGAAAATTATCTTCAATAGTTTTCTGTTTAGTACCATGTTCTAATAATCTTTGTTGCTTGATGCGTCCTAAAGAGTGACCTGTATGGACTAGAGGGATGCCTAGCCAACCGGCAACTCTAGAACCTACGTATCCGGCATCAGCATAATGTGTATGAATAATATGGGGAATTTTGCCAACTTTGCGAATATGTCTGAGCAATTCATCTGCAAAGGTATCTAAATGTGGCCAGAGAACTTCTTTGCGGAGGTAGCGTTTGGGACCACAGGCAATACGAACAATTTGGACTTTATCTGCAAGAATTTCTACTGGTTGAGCATAATCACGGCTAACTTTTGGGTCATTTACCAACCGCGTTACTAAGTCAACTCTTGCTACTTGGGGATTTTTAGCTAATGTGCAAGCAAGTTCAACTGCGTATTTGGTTTGCCCACCAGTATCAGCATCTTTGCCTAACTCTAGATTATTACCGCGAATTAAACCATGAACGCTGACGAGTAAAATATACAACCCTGAGTTGTTTGACACAGTGCTGATTCCTCCATTATTAGCAATAAATCCAACATTTTTGCCTGATTTATTATAGTTATATCACCACTAATGCACTAAAGGTTACAGGTTTTTCCGTCAGCGTCAAGATCAGGATCATCAACAAGTCAATTCTTGATATCGGTTCGGGAATGTTACGCAGCACCATTAAATACAAAGTTGAGTAAATTGGTGGTGTGGTTGTGAAATTTCCGACTCAGTAGGGGTAGCGCCCCTGTGCCTACCCCAGTATTTGGGGCAACCACAGGGGGTTGTCCCCCTACAAAATTGATTGGTTTAGGGATTTTTTAATCCCCAATCAATTAAAATTTTATGTGTAGCCACAAATAAATTACCAATTGTCCTGTCCCATATTGAGAACTGTGTTACCAAACAAACAATGTGTTGGCAATTTCTGGAGTTTCAGCTAAATTTTCCCTAAAAAAATGAATGAATGTACATCAATTAGCAGCGCAGTAGTGAAAGCAAAAGCCAAAGAGTTGGGATTTCACGAAGTGGGTATTGCTGCTGTCGGTAATTTAGAGAGAACAGAGACAGAAAAATTGCAAGCTTGGCTAAAAATGGGTTATCACGCTGACATGGAATGGATGAAAAATCCCAAACGTGGGGATATTAGTTTAGTTATGCCAGAAGTGCGATCGCTCATATCTGTAGCCTTGAATTATTATACTCCCCAGGAACGGCCGCAGGGGGATGAATACGGGAAAATTTCCCGTTATGCCTGGGGACGGGATTATCATCGAGTGATGCACAAAAAGCTGAAGGAATTGGCTATTTGGCTAGAATCCCTGGGCGAAAATGTCAAAGCCCGTTATTATGCAGATACAGGGCCAGTCCAAGATAAAGTTTGGGCGCAAAAAGCCGGCCTTGGTTGGATTGCTAAAAATGGGAACGTTATTACCAGGAAATATGGCTCTTGGGTGTTTTTGGCAGAAATATTAACCAATTTGGCACTAGAAAGCGATCGCCCATCTACCCAACATTGCGGAACTTGTACTCGTTGTTTGCAAGCTTGTCCTACAGGTGCAATTACTGAACCATTTGTAGTAGATGCTAATCGCTGTATTGCCTATCATACAATTGAAAACCGGGCTGAGGAATTACCCGCAAACATTACACCTCATTTACAAGGATGGGTAGCAGGTTGTGATATTTGTCAAGATGTTTGTCCTTGGAATCAGCGATTTGCTCAAGCCACTGATGTCACTGATTTTCAACCCTATCCTGGAAATTTAGCCCCCAAGCTGGTAGAATTAGCCCAAATATCAAACGAGGAGTGGGATAAAAGATTCACCGCATCAGCCTTGCGACGCATTAAACCAGAAATGTTACGACGTAATGCTCGCGCTAATCTTGACGTATCCAGGCATAATAATGACCCAGAAAGTAATAATTTTTGATTTTGATGGGACGATTGCGGATACAGTAGATGCTCTTGTGACTATTGCCAATCGTTTAGCCCTGGAATTTGGATATGTGCCAATTAATTCGCAAGAACTAGTTCTCCTGAGAAATTTAACAGCCAGAGAAATTATTAAATATTCTGGTGTTTCCCTATTCAAAATTCCTTTTATGGTTAAAAAAGTCAAAGGAGAATTAAAACATAAAATCCCAGAATTAACACCTATTGAGGGAATTAATGCCGCATTAATAGAACTCCATAATCAAGGTTATCACCTGGGAATCATTACTTCTAACTCTCAAGAAAATGTCAATCAATTTCTCAAGTTCCATAATTTAGATTATTTGTTTGACTTTATTTATTCAGGAGTAACTATTTTTGGTAAAACCACAATTATTAATAATGTGTTACGGCAAAAACAGTTCAAACCAGAAGTAGTAATTTATGTAGGAGATGAAACTAGAGATGTAGAATCTGCCAAAAAAGCTAATATCAAAGTGGTTGCAGTCAGTTGGGGGTTTAATTCTTCCGAAGCCCTAGGTAAACAAAACCCAGATTTCTTAATTCATCATCCTCGTGAATTATTGGATGTAATTAAAAATTGTTAAGAGGATCTTTTTAGATCATATTATTGTAGAGATGTTCCATGGAACGTCTCTACTTTTTCTCCTGACTCCTGAATTCTCCTATGTTTATTCTTCTTCTAAATCAGTTTCTTCTTCCTCTTCAACGTCATGAGGTTGAACTACAGAATTAGCGGAAACTACAGCCCCCTTATCGAGTTTTTCCAGAACTTGTTCCTTAACTTTGGCCGCAAATTCGGGTTTTTCTTCTAAATATTTAATCGCGTTATCTCGACCTTGGGAAATATTTTCACCACTGTAGCTATACCAAGCACCTTTGCGAAGAAGAACACCAGTTTCTTCGGCTATATCCACTAAACAACCAATGGTAGAAACTCCTTTGCCAAAGATAATGTCAAATTCGGCAATTCTAAAAGGTGGTGCCACTTTATTTTTCGCTACTTTGACTTTGACCCGGTTGCCAAATTCATCAGTTCCTTTTTTTAAAGTTTGAATTCTGCGAATATCCAAGCGCACGGAAGCGTAAAATTTCAGCGCATTACCACCCGTTGTAGTTTCTGGACTACCATAGGTGACACCGATTTTTTGCCGCAACTGGTTAATAAAAATAACTGTGCATCCAGATTTACCAATATTACCAGTAATTTTCCGTAGAGCTTGACTCATTAACCGAGCTTGTAAACCTACGTGAATATCCCCCATATCCCCTTCAATTTCAGCGCGGGGAACTAAAGCGGCAACGGAGTCAATAACAACAATATCAACCGCCGCAGAACGCACAAGTTGGTCAACTATTTCTAATGCTGATTCGCCATTGTCTGGTTGGGAAACAAGTAAGTTGTCAATATCTACACCCAACGCAGCGGCATAGGTAGGATCTAGGGCGTGTTCAGCATCTACAAATGCGGCAATACCCCCATTTCGCTGCACTTCTGCGAGGGCATGAAGGGCGACGGTAGTTTTCCCAGAACTTTCTGGTCCGTAGATTTCGATTACCCGTCCTTTAGGTAAACCACCACCTAAAGCTAAATCTAGGGTGAGCGCCCCGGTGGATATTGTTTCTACCTTCATGCGGGTGGCATCACCCAGGCGCATAATTGCTCCTTTCCCGAAGCTGCGCTCAATTTGTCCCAGGACGATATTTAACGCTTTTTGCTTGCCAGAAGTCTCGGTATTAGCTGCCATTCTTGCCTCTAAGTATAGGATTTTTCAAAATTACTGGGACGGGAGTTTTAATAGAACGGATATACTATCCTAACCGGAAAGTGTGCCAATTAGGAATATTTACAAAATTAGGTTTGCCAAGCTCCTAAGGCGATCGCTGAAAGATTATAGCATTTTAGATTGAGAATTGCGAAAGACTGACTATATAGGCAATTCATATTTTTAGGTATCGTCATTGGCAAAGCCAATTGGTATAATTTTTGCAATAAATAATAGCAAGTCTGGTGACTATATAGGTATGGAACGGGTCATTAAAAGTGGGATTGGTTGGCGCATAGGTTGGAATCCAGTTGCACCAGAATTTACAGGATTAGTCGGTACAGAAGATTGGGCGATAGAATTAACAGAAGCAGAATTAAACGAATTTTGTCGCCTTTTTAATCAGCTTGCAGATACGATGAAGCATCTAAGTGCGGAGTTAATGGACGATGAAAAAATTGCCTGTGAAGCCGAAAGCGATTTATTATGGATGGAGGTGGAAGGTTATCCTTGTGCCTACAATCTCCGCTTCATCCTCAATACGGGAAGGGGGACAGAAGGTAAATGGGTTGCTTCAGCCGTCTCAGAATTGTTGCAAGCAATCAGAATGCTCAAGCCATCAGCCTGAGTGCGGATCTATCGGCACGAGTTGGTAAGTTCATAATATCTAGGACTTACGCACTGTACAAATTAACTATCATGTGTATGAACGATATTTGGTCGTTTCAGGCTTTGCGGATGAAGTCTAGATAAATAGCGATCGCTAAAAAATCATCGAAAAATCGGGTTTAAATCCCTGAAAGTCATACCCCCTATTTGGTATTTCCTGTCAATGCGTAAGTCCTAATATCATATTTGCGAAGTTAAAATTAAGTTGTGCGTTTTGAGGAAATTTTCTCTACTTTTAGGACTTATTAATTGCTCATCAATCCAGTTCTATCCGTAAACAACGTTCAACGGCCAATTCCTAATTACCAATTACCAATCCCTGTGTTAGATTGGGCATACTTGATATATATTTTTTCCTTTGACACAGCCGCCATTATGGTAATTACAAAAAGTAAACTGGTTTTGAGTGCTACGGTGGTAACGCTTTCTACAATCGCCGTTACTGGTCTGGGTATTCACTCAATTGGTAAGGCTTCATTTAAAGATAGTCACAAGGATTTGGTAGATGAAGTTTGGCAAAATATTTACTACCGATATGTAGATGGCACTTTTAATCAGGTAGATTGGCAAGCTGTTCGCAAGGAATATTTAAGCAAGTCCTATACTGATGATAAGGCAGCCTATAAGTCCATTCGGGAAATGCTAAAAAAGCTGGAAGATCCTTACACCCGGTTTATGGACCCAGAAGAATTCAAGAATATGCAAGTTGATACCTCTGGTGAACTTACGGGTATTGGTATCACTATCAGTCAGGATGAAAAAACTAAACAACTGGTTGTAATTGCTCCCATTGAAGATACACCAGCATTTAAAGCCGGTATTTTAGCTAAAGATATTATTCTCGAAATTGATGGTAAAAACGCCAAAGGTATGGATACTAATGATGCAGTATCCCTAATTCGTGGACAATCAGGCAGCAAGGTGAGGCTGACAATTCTGCGGAATGGTCAGAAAAAAGAATTTAATATTCAACGAGCGCGCATTGAAATTCATCCTGTCCGCTTTTCGGAAAAGAAAACTCCAGCGGGGAATCTTGGCTATATTCGCTTGAATCAATTTAGTGCTAATGCCAGCAAGGAAATGAAAAATGCTATTCAAAGTTTAGAAGCTAAAAAGGTTTCTGGATATGTTTTAGATTTACGTGGTAATCCTGGAGGGCTGTTATACGCGAGTATAGAAATTGCTCAAATGTGGATGAATAAAGGCACGATTGTCTTTACTATTGACCGCCAAGGTACACAAGATAAACAAGTTGCCAATGGCAAGGCTTTAACTGATAAACCTTTGATGATATTAGTAGATAAAGGGTCAGCTAGTGCTAGTGAAATTCTTTCTGGGGCATTACAAGATAATAAACGGGCGACTTTGGTCGGAAATCAAACTTTTGGGAAGGGTTTAGTCCAATCGGTGCAACCTTTAAAATCTGGCGCTGGTTTGGCTGTAACTATTGCCAAATATCATACTCCTAGCGGTAAAGATATTAATAAACACGGTATTGATCCAGATGTGAAGGTAGAATTAACTGATGCCCAACGTCAAAAGTTATGGTTGGGAGGAAGGGATAAATTAGCGACTCTTGAAGATCCTCAATTTGCTAAGGCTGTGGAATTGTTAGGTAAAAAATCGGCTCAAAACACCAATACAATTCAGAAGAATTAAATGATTTCTTCACCCATTACCAAGAAACCTGGCTTTTAATTCTTCTAATTCTTTATCTATGGGATTATTGCTAGAAGATTGTGGTTGAGAATTAGGGTTTTGTGGTTGGGGTTTACCACCTGTAAATTGAGTTTTTAGTTCTTGTAATTCTTTCTCGATTTGGGTGGAAGTTTTAACCACAGCGGGAGGTTGAGACGTGGGTGGAGTTATTTGTTTGGGTGGTAAAGATGATGGTTGAAAATTCAAATCTTTGATCACTTCATCAACTGTTTGATAGCGGTGACTGGGGATGGTTTCTACCATTTTGTCAATGATTCGGCTCAATTCTTGACTAACAGGAGTTTTTAGATATTGTCCCCATATCCAAGCTGCGTTATGGGTATCGTAGGAGTCGAAAGGCGATCGCTCTGTTAACAGATTAATACAAGTTACTCCTAAACTATAGATATCACTGGCGAAAAGTGCCTTCCCACGCATTTGTTCCGGGGCGACATATTCGAGACTACCTATACTGGTTCCCGTGCGGTTTAGGGCTGTTTCTGTGGCGGATTTCGCTGCCCCAAAATCAACTATAACTAATTTGCGATCGCTATTGCGACGAATGATATTTTCTGGTTTAATGTCTCGATGTATAACTCGTTTACCATGACAAAATTGCAGCACTGACAATAAATCATGCAGTAATTGTCGAATCTGCGTTTCATTGAAAGCCCCATTTTGTTCTAATTCTTGGTGTAAATTTAGTCCATTAATAAATTCCTGAACTAAATACTGTCTGTCATCTTGGTTACAATATGCCAAAAGTGCAGGAATTTGGGAATGTTGTCCCAATTCATCCAACTGAACAGCCTCTTGATTAAATAATTCTACTGCCTTTTGTACCGTATTTGTCCCTTGGGATTGGGGGAAAAATTGCTTAATTACACAGGGTGGCTTTGAGGGTTTATCCTCATCTACAGCGAGAAAGGTTCTACCAAAACCACCTTGTCCGATAGGTTTAATAGCGCGGTAACGTTCTTTTAGGAATAATTTCGTCCCACAGGTTTGACAAAACTTAACATCATCAGTGTTTTCTGGGTGAGAACAATGGGGATTAAGACAATAACTCATAAATAAATAAATGATACTTGTCTTTATTGTGCCTTATGCTTTGTAAAAACGTGGTTATTAACTTTTATTTTATTTTTAAGTAATGTTAAGAGATTTTTTTAATGCTACTTCTAACTGATTAAATAGATCAGACGGTAAAGTTCCTATTCTTTTGTGAAAAACTGAATTATGGACAGTAGCAATTTTATCAGCCCTAATCAATGATGTTTTTTTTAGTCCTGTTTTTATGAAGTCAGTGTGTGTCTCTGACATTTGCACTTTGAAAAGTTTAAGAATTTTAATAGCAGTTTCCGCGTCTTTATCCCCCTTAGCAGTCCACCAGGTGTGAATTGAACTTCCCCCTGTTCATCCATTGAGTAAATGCGAGATTAAATTATATAATTTGAGTATCTAAGTCCTTATAGCGGTTTTCGCTTGAGTGAGATACAATCAAATGTACTATACAGGGAAACCGAGTAATCTTTATTATCATAAATGAAACCATATTCTCTAGACTTACGACAGAAAATTATCGAAACTTATGAAC
>Ga0208857_1000171_pt1 | contig 15631 bp, 20 predicted proteins | sample LakMenEpi05Nov12_FD_150674 | JGI IMG/M metagenome (GOLD analysis project Ga0208857, IMG submission 150674) | Freshwater microbial communities from Lake Mendota, WI - 05NOV2012 deep hole epilimnion (SPAdes) | ecosystem: Environmental > Aquatic > Freshwater > Lake > Epilimnion/Euphotic zone ... | reverse complement strand
TCTACAACTATTATCGAATTTATACGGTGATATTTATTTTTTATCATCGCCACACTTCATGTATCAAATAAATTCCACTTGCGGTGGCTTTTCATCAATGATTTTTTCCTCTTGTGAGAAATCCGGGAGCTTAGTGGTCAATCTTTTACTCCTGAGTAGAATTCTTCTAACTCTCGCAAAAATGGGCGAACCGGGAGCGCTGACTTGTCAGTTCGCTAATATTGGGTTAGTGCGATAGCGAAGCGCTCCGCAGGAATCGCTCAATTTCCATTTCCTTGTGCTTCCTTAACTGCGATAGCGTAAGCGCTGACTTGTCAGTTCGCTAATATTGGGTTAATGCGATGGCGAAGCGCTCCGCAGGAATCGCTCAATTTCCATTTTCTTGATCAACCAGGAGGAAATTTAACTTAAATAGAAATATGGGGACTTGATTAACTGATGCAAAAAACAAAGGAGGCTTTATGAAAGCTGTTGAGTTAGTAGGGACAGTAAACACAAATGGGCAGATTAATTTAGACCAAGCATTAACATTTCCTTACGGCAGTCGTGTTAAGGTTATTGTCTTATTACCTGAGTTGATTGATCAGGTAGACGGTGATCAAGAAATATTCCAACCAATAGGCCTAAACAACCCTAAACTAATTGATACATTGAAAATGCGGACTTTGATCGAGACAAGCTTAACTGATATGGCAAACGATCCAGAGATCCAAAGAGAGATAGGTCTAATTAATGCTGAGTTTGAAATCTCTGAACTGGATGGAATAGAAAGGTTATGAGCGTTCAGCGATCTGAAATTTACTTCGTCAATCTTAATCCAGTTCAAGGTAGAGAACAAGCAGGAGAGCGTCCTGTTTTAGTGCTTTCTGTAGATGCTATCAATCAATTACCATTAGTTGTTACAGTAGTTGTTGGTACAAAAGGAACAAATATCACCAAAAACTACCCAACGAATGTGAGGTGTTTACCTGAAGAAACTGGATTATTAATCGAGACAGTATTTCTTTGCTTTCAAATTCGTTCACTTGATTTAAAGCGGTTTCCTAGCCAGCCTTCTGGTAAACTCTCAGATGCTAAAATCCAGGACATAGAAACCGTAGTTCGCTATTGTTTGGGACTTTAGTCTCGTTTCAACAGCAGTCTGTGAAGTACGGGCTAACGGGGCTGTTAAACATCCAATATCCATTATCTTGTGCTTCCTTAACTATTATTAAATGCGATAGCGTAAGCGCTGACTTGTCAGTTTGCTAATATTGGGTTAATGCGATCTGTGAGGTACGGTCTAACATCTTTGAGAAAAGCGATTCCTAGGTCGCGCTTCGCTATCAGTCAAATAGCTACCATCTAATGGCGTTTCAATGTCAAAGCAAGATTCTCTTTGATAAGTGACTTGTGTGATGAAATATGTTCCTCCAGAAACATTAGGTCTTCTATAATTAGGCATAGGGAGTTAGTATGGGTGAAATTAAATTATTTTTAAATTATTTATTGTATTGTCATATTGATTTGGTAAGAACATTTTTCACTAAACTATAATCAGGAAAACAGCAAAATGAGATTATGAACTTAGATACAATTCAACAAGATATTGCGTCTCTTCCTACCGATGCACAACAAATCATAGTCGAACTCGTAGAAGTCCTGAAAAAACGCTATCTTCTGAATCAATACCAATCTTCATAAAATTCCTTGCCAGACTGGTCAGACTTTATCGGTTGCATAGAAGCTGAAACAGACCTCTCAAAAAACTATAAAAACCACTTAGACCGTGAACTTAATCAAAAATATGATCATAGTTGATACAGGCTTTTGGTTAGCTATTGCCAATAAAAAGGATGCAGTTCATATAGCCGCCAAAAAACGATTTCAAGATTTAGCTAATCAGCAATTTATTACAACCTGGTGTGTCGTCACAGAAACTTGCTATCTATTACAAAAAAGAGTAGGAGTAGATGCTCCAAAAATCTTTATTCATAAAATTTCTACAGGAAAGCTACAAATCTTTGATCTGAAACAACATCATTGCCAGCGTATTGCAGAACTGATGGAAAAATATAAAGACTTACCGATGGATTTAGCAAGCTACTTTTTGCCCATTTTTTCTATTTTCTCTATCACTGCTAATTTCATTAACGATTTAACTAATAAATATAGACAAAAAGCACATACACAAAAAATTGCGATCGCCCAATTATGATACTTGACGATGATCAAAATTAACCCTGTCAACAGACTGAACCCTGTTAAACAAGCATAAATTAATGTTTTGACTGCTAGATAAATTCGTCCTAATATGCGATCGCTTTCAACATTTTTAACTCTTAATTGTAACTCTCCTCTTTCAATTCTTTCCTCTAATTTCTTAACTAAAACTTCGGTTTTATTCGGTTTTGTCAGTTGATATTGGATAAAATCCCTAGCTTGATGGCTTAATTGAGCGATTGTACTTCCTTTACTTTTTGTGACTGCCATATTTTTGATAAATGCCTGGGATAATACTGTAGGATTATATTGAGGCTCTAAAGTCCTGGCAATACCATCTAATGTAGTTATAGCTTTTAAAATAAATGTCATTTGAGCAGGTAAGCGAAATGGTTGCTGTTCAAACATTTCATAAAGTTCAATTTTTACCTCACCCAATGCTTTAATATCTAAAGGTTTATCGGTGAATTTATCTAATAAAAATGTGACTAATCTTTTTACTGGAGTCATATCTGGGACAGGTTCAAGTAATCCCATACTCATTAAAGTATTTACCACCTCATTACTATCCTTTTTTAAAATAGCAAAAAAGGTTTTAATCATTTGATCTTTATCCAAAATTCCGATTTCTGCCATCATGCCAAAATCATAGAAGATAATACTACCATCTGGATTGACTGCCATATTCCCTGGATGGGGATCAACTTGGAAAAAACCATCTTGTAATAGTTGCTTTAAATAACAACAAATCCCCGTTTCATTTACCTGATGAATATTGATTCCACAAGCTTCCAAAGCCGCCTTATCATTGATTTTAATTCCCGGTTTATATTCTAAAGTTAATATCTTCGTTGTCGTATATTGCCAATAGACTTTAGGGACAATAATTCGTGGATATCCATGAAAATTCTCTCTGAATTTATCAGAATTTTTACCCTCTTGAATATAATCAATTTCTTGAAATAACAAATCAAAGAACTCATTGTAAATTGATTGTAAATTATACTTTCTTACCCCAGCAAAATATTTATTGCAAAACTTAATTAACTGTAATAATATTTTAAAATCTAAATTAAATAAAGCCTCTAAACCCGGACGTTGAATTTTAACAACCACCTCTTCGTTAGAGTATAATGTAGCCTTATGAACTTGACCTAAACTAGCAGCAGCCAAAGGATTAAAATCAAATTCTTTATAGATAAATTGGACAGGTTTACCTAATTCTAATTCAATCATCTTAATTGCTTCTTGACTACTAAAAGCCGGAACTTGATCCTGTAAAGTTCCCAAAGCTTCTATATATTCTAAGGGCAATAAATCGGCACGAGTGGACAAAGTTTGACCAATTTTAATAAAAGTAGCACCTAAATCAATTAAAGTATTCACAAACCAAGTAGCGCGGTTTTTCTTATGTTCTAAAGAATCTTGAGGAAAAATACTATCCCACCACAGAAATAACATAAATTTAGCCGCAGCCGTGAAAATGTCTATTTTTCGGGCTAAGGTAGAATATTTAGTTTTTTGCCAACGAAACTTTTTAGACTTTGCCATCATAAATATAAACAAAATTTGATGTTTCCATGATTAATTGTTTATAATATAGCGGTAATTGTTGGCTATTTCTTTCCTAGCTCCTGAATAATTACACTGCATAGTATAAATTATTAAACACCGTCCCAATGAAGACTTGTAAACTAAGGGACTCCCAAATAAAAAAATGTCCCAAAACTGACGCAAAAATTCTCTCTCTGTGTTCTCTGTGCCTCTGTGGTTCGTTTATTGGGATAGTTTATTTCTTGCAAGTCCCTAATCGTGTAGTAATTAGCCTGTGGTATACAGCGGTTTCCGCTCTTATGAGGTACAAAGTTGAATCATGAAACTCTTGTAGTGTGGGCATACTTCGACCCTTCGACAGGCTCAGGGCATCGCAAGCTCAGTACAAGTCTTGCCCGCTAGATATGTACCTCATAACACCGGGAAGTGCTGTATATAAGCAATTAACACAATAGTCTAACTCTCCATACTAAACACGGTTGGGAAATGGACTTTTGCAAGATTACAAAAAACCTGGATTTGTAAGGGTTTAGCATTGCTAAACCCTTACCTATTGAGCCGTATTGAGTATAACAAAATTAAATCTTGTAAATATTCCGACACAGGAATCATCAAAACATCAAAGGTACAGAAAAATAAAAATTCTTTTTCTATCCCTTTTATAATACCCCCAAGGGAATTCGAATCCCTGTTACCTCCGTGAAAGGGAGGTGTCCTAGGCCTCTAGACGATGGGGGCTTGTTTCTCTTCACTTTCAATAATATAGCGAGTTTTTTTGAGAATGTCAAGAGGTTTTGGAAAGATTTTTTTAGAGGAGGTGAAAAAGCCACAAAGTAAGGAGCAGGGGGAATATTTCTGGACTATTAACCCTGTCCTTTTGCCAAAAACAATAAATTCTTGAGAAATTTCTAGTAGTCTGTCAAATTTATTTTGACGGGTTTTTGGTAGTGCGGGCATCTTGCCCGTGTCGCTTATATCTCAAGGCTTTAGCCCCTGAGCTTTACGCTTACCGGATATTTCTGTAAAGTTAATATTTATGATTCTTTAGAGAGGATTTTGAAATCAATGGCTCAAAATCTACAATATGGAAGCACCTTTTGAAATCACCCTCCAGATGGTGATCACTGTTTTTGCAGGCATTAGCGCCCAGGTAATGGCTGCATATTTCAAATTACCTAGCATCGTGTTACTACTCTTATTAGGCATCCTGTTAGGTAAAGACGGGCTGGGAATATTACAACCGCATTTACTAGGCACAGGATTGGAAGTGATTGTTTCCCTAGCAACAGCAATCATTTTGTTTGAAGGTGGACTCAAATTAGATCGGCAGGAGTTGGGCAAAGTTTCCCTCAGTCTCCAGTTACTCGTCACCCTGGGAACTCTGATCACCCTACTAGGGGGAAGTCTTGCCGCCCACTGGCTAGGCGAATTTCCGTGGAATATAGCAGTTCTTTATGCGTCCATTGTTGTTGTCACCGGACCGACCGTAATTGGTCCATTAATTCAACAAATTAACGTAGATAGACAAGTAGCAACGCTATTAGAAGGAGAAGGAGTTTTAATAGATCCAGTGGGAGCTATCCTGGCTTACGTTGTCCTGGATACGATTTTAAACGGTGATACAGACCCCATTAATGCCATTATTGGTCTAATTTTACGTTTCGCTGTGGGTGCGGGCATTGGTGGCGTTGGTGGATATTTAATGAGTTGGATGTTTAAACGCGCCAATTTCATTTCCTTTGAACTGAAAAATCTGGTTGTACTGGCAGTTTTATGGGTGTTGTTCGCCCTAGCGCAAATGATTCGCTCCGAATCGGGAATTATGACCACAGTAGTAGCAGGTGCGGTGTTTGCTAACTCTTCAGTTCCCGAAGAGCGTTTATTGCGAAGCTTTAAAAATCAACTCACAATTCTCAGCGTTTCTGTATTATTCATCCTCCTAGCGGCTGATTTATCCATTGCCAGTGTCTTGGCTTTAGGTTGGGGGAGTTTATTCACCGTTTTGGTGTTAATGTTTGTCGTTCGCCCCATTAACATTATTTTGTGTACTTGGAATAGTGATCTAAATTGGCGACAGAAACTATTTTTAAGTTGGGTTGCACCCAGAGGTATAGTTTCCGCATCTGTAGCGTCTTTATTTGCGATTTTACTGACGCAGAGGGGCGTTAATGGTGGTGATTCAATTAAAGCTTTAGTCTTTTTGACAATTATCATGACGGTTTTTTGTCAAGGTTTAACCGCTGGCTGGTTGGTTAAATGGTTACGAATTACCTCTAAAGATGCAACTGGGGCGGTAATTGTGGGCTGTAATCCCTTGGGTCTATTAATTGCCCGCTTTTTTCAAGAACGGGGAGAAAGTGTAGTGATGATTGATACTGACCCGGAACGTTTAGCCCAAGCTGAAGCCCAAAATCTCCGAGTAATTGCTAGTAGTGCTTTGGACGGGGAAATACTGGAAGAAGCTGGGATTGGTTCAATGGGGACTTTTTTAGCCATTACCAGTAATGGTGAAGTGAATTTTGTTTTAGCTCAACGGGCTGCTGAGGAATTTAATCCTCCCCGTGTTCTAGCCATATTCCCCCGACATCCTCAAGGATCTCCTTCGGAGAATAGTAAAGTTGATCAAGCTTTTGTCTCTGATTTACCAGTAAAAACTTGGAATGAATATTTGATGAATGGACAGGTGAAATTGGGAACAACTACATTAAATGCGGCAGAATTTGACTCTCAACAAGAACATATACAAGAAAAAATTCGAGATGGGATTTTAGTACCACTGTTGTTAGAAAGACAAGAACGTTTACAGGTAATGTCGGCTACTCAAGAATGGGAAATAGGCGATCGCATTATCTATCTATTATATGATTCCCGTCCTAATCTTTTAAAACTTCTTTCTGGTGCTAGTCAGTCTACACCGCTAACTATGGAAACATTAGCAGAAGTTGAAGAAGTAAAAGTTAAATAACTTTAGATTTTAGATTTTGGATTTATCCCCATAATCTTCTTCCTGCTTTCCCCTGCAATCTTTCATGGGTATCTTTTAGCAAAGTAGGAATATCTAAATTTTCTGGACATTTGGGCAAACAATCACCACATTCTGTGCAACGGTTAGCTTTCATACCTGGAAACCAATGACCGGCATTTTCAAACATTCCATAACGGTATTCTCCATAATCTTTCATATCATAAGCTAGGGCTAAATTTCGTAATCTTAAAACTTCGGGAATATGAATATTTTCTGGGCAAGGTAAGCAATCATAACATTGACTACATTTATCAGTTAGTAAAACATCATTTTGCTGATTTTCTAATTTTTCAAAAATATCAATTTCAGCTTTAGTTAATTCATTTGGAGGATCAAAAAGTTCTGAAGACATTACTAACTCTTCTGGTTTTGCTGGTCCTATACTCAAAGTATTAATGCGGTTATCACTTAGCAAAAAACGATAATTTAAATTTAATGGTGTGAATGGATAACAGAGTTCTTTTAAAGTTTGGGGTGGAGTATATAATTTTCCGCCCTTATCCGCAGGAGAAATAATAAAAACGCCCATATCTTTTTCTGTTGCTAACTGAATTGCAGGGGCATTATGTTGAAAAAAATAGTAATAATGAAGATTAACAAATTCAAAAAAATCTGTATTTATAGCTGCTAAAATTACATCTAATGAACCGTGAGTAGAAAACCCAATATGTCGCACTCTCCCATCATTAATAGCTTCCTCCACAGCTTGCATACAGCCATTTTTAGCTTGTACCCATTCTAAATGTTGCCAAGTATTTAATCCATGAATTCCTAAACAATCCAGATAATCTAAATTCAAGCGATTTAAAGATTCATCAATATACCGACGCATAGTGTCAGCATCTGGTGTTGGGGGAATTTTAGTAGTAATATAAATTTGATTACGGGGTACTGATAAACCAGCTTTTATAGCTTTACCCAAATATGCTTCACTATCACCATAACCTCTAGCTGTTTCTAAATGATTAATTCCTAAAGATAAAGCTTTTTCAATGGTCTGTTGGACATTTTCACTATCAGTTAAATAGCGCATTGTTCCCAAGGAAAAAACAGAAAGATGTAAATTAGTTTTACCAAAACGACGATATTGCATATAGCAGGTAATCAGGAATTATCTTATCTTATCTAATTGATTGAAATAATATCAACAGATAAGGTGATGATATTGACTAAAGCAAATAATAAAATTGCTGTGACACTAGTAACACTTCTTATCATAATTTCTAATTCCTTTGAAACGAATGTTTTATGAGTGATAAGGTATATTGCTGATAGCATGGCTATAGCTATACTAGATGTAAGTAAGTGTACATAATAAAAGCGAAATTTATTGCGTTTTGTAAAATGGCTGAAACTTAATCAGAATTTTGCGTTGAGACAACTTTACATACCGTTACATACCTTTAATTTTTCCTGTTCACCTACTTAGATGTTTAATATCCTCCACAACCTATATACGGAGTAGGCACACCCTGTGTTGCAAAAAGGTGAAAAAATTTTCAAGATTGTGAAAACTTCCTCCTGACTCCTGTATAGGTTTAGCATTGTTAGCCTCCTAAATAAAGATAATAATAAAAGAGCGATCGCTTGGGTAAGTTAAGCTAAACTTGGTAAATGCTGGAGTGTGTGGGATGCGATCGCTCTATTAATCAATGTTATGATTCATAAAGATAAATGTATTCTTTTAATCAATTAACTCATCAAGAATTTCAGGTTTTAATCAAGTAAACATATAGTCCGGCCATCAATGGAAAACTGATGATACCACAGTAAAAGCTGAAGCGATGTGGAGGACGTAAATAGCTAATACTTTCCAATATATAGCCTGGAATTTCAGCTAGGGAGGTTTCCATTGACATACCTGTGTGACTACCAATAAATAATTTGAGTGGTAGTACAAGAATTAGGTTAAAGATAAAGCGAACAATAGATGTTATAGCTGTCGTAAGAGTATAGCCTATACCATCGCTGGGAGTGAGTTCAAATTGGCTATTATAGTTAGTGTAATTATCACCAATTCCTATACCTCCTAGTGCCAGTCTGGACATAGCAGAAGCAATGGCAAAAAAGATATAAGCCATGATTGGGATGATTAGTATGACTACACCTACACATATCATCAAGATAAGATAACAGAAAATCCAGATAATATATGCTAACCAGCCAAACCAAGATATGAAGCCTAGAATAATGTCTTTAAGCTGGGAAATTTTCATAAATTTAATCCTGCATCTTAACAGATATTGCTGGTAATGTTAGGCTGATAAACTTTTAATTTCGATTAGGTTTCAAGTAAGAATTCAGGAGTCAGGAATCAGAAGTCAGAATGCTTATGAAATCAAGAATAGCGAGAAGTGAGATTTTATCAAAATCATCAAAGTTGACTAAAAAGCCTTTACTCTCCTCAACCGCAGGTCTGCATAGCGTCTTCTGTATTCTCTATCCTGAATACTTACGGTTTCAACCCCTATTTTCCTGTCAACTCTCTGACTCGCTTTTGAATCAAACTGTGTTTTTCTACCCCTTCAAAAGCATAACGATTGTAACCATTGCTAGTAATTAAATCTTCCAAATAGCGAACCCGTTCTTGAGAAGATGGGTGAGTTGAAGCATAACTTTGACTACTAGAACCATAGCGTTCCTGTAGAGTTTGCATAAAGCCACGCAAACCATCAGCAGCATAACCATAACTAGCTATAGCGCGAGAACCAATAATATCAGATTGGCGTTCATTACCACGACTATAATCTTTACTAACGAGAGTAGTAAAAAAGTTTCCAAAGGGAATAACTGCCTTTAAATTAGCTAGTAAGCTATCATTAGCAATACGTTGATAGCCATGAGACAGAACCGCATGGCCAACTTCATGACCAATTAAACCTGCTAATTCCGCTTCAGAGTTGGTATTAAGAATAGAACCAGTGTTGATAAATACTTTACCTCCTGGTAAAGCAAAGGCATTGAGAGAATCATCTTGGACGACATAAAACTCATAATTAAATTCACTTCGTCCCATCAACTTAGCAATATCCTGACCAATGGTATTGATATAACTTTGAACTATTTCATCTTCTACTAAGGGTAATTTCTGTTTATATCCATTGGCAAATTGCGCTCCCATTGCTGATTCACCTTTAAGCATCAATTGGGCAAGTTGTACAGATTGAAAAGCACTAGATTTAAAATCACCTGTCAAGAAACCACCAAGACCACCCAAAATTGTTGTAGTAATAATTTGATTATTCAGATCACCACGAAACCGCCCAAAATTTTTGTCAGCAATATTTACAAATTCCGCCTTTTCTGAATGCTTGGAATTAACAATAGCAAACTGACGAGCAGCAATAGAAGCTTCTAACCACTGTTCATCAGCTTCTAAAGTTTTAATTCTTGCCTTAGCCACATCTGGATTATAGGGAAATAAACTAGAGGCTCTTTCTAAAACTTCTCTTGCTTCTTTTGGCTTATTATATTTTTCCAATGCTTGCGCGAGTAAGATATGACCAGGTACAAATTCAGGATTTTTTTCGCTCAACAATTGTAGTGATACGAATATTTTACTTTTTAACCCCTGCTGCAAACCTGCTTGTGCATTGCGCCAACTCACTTTACCCCCAGGTGACAATTGTTCTGGATCTGTTATAGGTTCTAGGAAATTGCTATTATTGCTATCTTTAGCAAAAGGTTTCTTAACTTGACGATAAAGTTTTTCTGATTCTGTTCTTTTCCCCTGTTGGTAGAGTCTATCAGCTTTAACTAAAGTTTCAAATTCTTTCTGGGAGTATTGGCTAGATTTGTTAGTATTAGCACTGATCAGATAATTTTTCCGATCATTTTCAGAAAGTTCATCTAAATTATCTTCAACTACCCTCAAATTATAATTACCTTGGCTTTGAGGTTTGTAGCTATTGACAACTACACGATAAGTATTTTGTTTGGGTAAGGTAACATGAAGAAATGAATTAGAACTATCTTCTCCTTGATCGTCATTTTCAGCAAATTTATTACCTTCGGCATCAAGCAGCATCACATAGGTGTCAAAGTCTTGGCTTTCTAAGTAAATTTTGATTGATTGATTTTTAGAACCTGAAAAAGTGTATTTGTCATACAAACTGCCATCATCAGTAATTACTGAATCACCTGATTTGAGGTTTCCTTGTTTTTGTAATAAGGTGGCTAAAATTGGTGATTTAGATTTAGTGAAATTTGTAGTATCTTCAGGTTGATTTCCTAGTTTTTCACCTTGAAACAGTTTGTGATGTTGAAAGATTGGTGACTTATGGATATTTTCTGATTTAGTTGTGGGAGTAGCTGCTACCGATGGTGATATGGATAGGATTTTGAAGTTGGGTAGTAGTAGGCTGGTGCTGGTGAATAGGATGCAGCCGAATAGGGCTAGTAATAATTGGTGTGTTTTTTTCATAGTTGTTTAGAACATGACAGGATAATTTCAGAATCCAAAGTAGTGAAAATTTTCGTTGTAATTTATATTTGCAAAATCAAATTCCTCTCTGGTAATTTTTTTTCTGATTACTTTTTACGTATAAATGAGTCCTTGGGAAGCCCACAAACTCTATTGGGGGTCCAAACTCTGTAATATTCCTTCCATCCATCTTTGTTCTCCCATCCATTTTCCCTATTGTTAGTCATGGCATCAAATGGCTTTGTATCCCAGTATGTATGAGAATTTTTGTGATCAATCCAACCTTTTGCTATATAAGTTACCTCAGAAGAATATGCGTCTGGTGTTCCTGCACCTGGACCATCAATTATTAATTTACCTCTATTATCGTAAGTACATTGTTGCCCTGGTCTGATCGTTTTTCCAGATCGAAGTTTAAAGTAACCTACTCGACTTGAATGAGAGCGAAAAGCATAAGAGGCACCAGGATGATAGCGACGCTCAACGAGGAAAGCAGCACGAGATGACTTAACAAATATTGGGTCTCTGACAATCTTGACTCCCGCAGGCAAACGAGAACTGCTAAAACTTAATTCTTCACTCTCCTCAGCACTTAAAACTTTCCCATTAATCGAATATATAGGTATTATCAATTTCTTGGCATCTTCTAAAGTACAAGGACAAGGATCAAGCCCTGCTTTCCAAGCTGGTTCTGCTTCTAGCTCTTGTGCTATTTCACGAGCTTCTTGAAGTTCTCTAGAACCAGAACAAGATATTACATACTCCCATCTGGTATTTACATTGTCATTGCCAATTAACTTCACCCCCACATACTCTGCATTAGTTGGTAAATTAAAAGTTTGATTACCTTGACCAGATTGAGGTCCAACTCCAAAAATTTGTTTACCATCAAAATATAATTCTATTCTGTCGGGAATTACATAAAATTCAAATTTTAGGTTGACTTTTCTATTTGCACCTTTAGCAACTTGAAATAGGTCAGTTCTAATTTCACTACCTCCACTTACACGCTGTTCTTCACACTGTACAGGTGGTCTACAATTTACCTCTTGTAACATCGGATTTTTGGTACTAATATTACTTTTGTAGGACTTACGCATTGACAGGAAATACCAAATAGGGGGTATGACTTTCAGGGATTTAAACCCGATTTTTCGATGATTTTTTAGCGATCGCTATTTATCTAGACTTCATCCGCAAAGCCTGAAACGACCAAATATCGTTCATACACATGATAGTTAATTTGTACAGTGCGTAAGTCCTATTTTAGATGAAGCCACTTCTAGTCTCGATTCCATTACCGAAAAAGCGATTCAAGATACTCTAGACACAGCAATGAATGGAAAAACTGTCATTGTAGTAGCTCATCGTTTATCTACTATCGCTCATTTAGACCGGATTTTGGTGTTTGATCAAGGTCGCATCATTGAAGATGGTACACACTCTAAACTATTGGCTAAGGGTGGAGCTTATCACAGATTATGGCAAATGCAAGCAGGTGGATTTTTACCAGTAGCAGCTATAGCAGGTGATAGTTGAAACAGTTAAAAAGATGATGGTATAAGGCTTTTTAGAATACAAAAATACGGATTCTGCAATTGTTTGACATACGGCATATTGCCGTATATAATATATTTTAAGAGTCCATCTAAAATTATATTGATATGGATGTTGCACCTATTCCAAAACAAATAGCGAGACTTGAAGCTCGTATCAGTCCAGAAACTAAAGCTATGTTGCAGAAAGCAGCGGATCTGGAAGGACGCACTTTAACTGATTTTGTCATTGCCAGTGTTCAGGCAGAGGCTTTGCGAGTCATTGAACGACACCAAACCCTCAAGCTGAGTATGGGCGATGCTGAAGCTTTTGTTGATGCTTTACTCAATCCTCCCCAGCCGAATGATGCTCTGAAAGCAGCAGCATCAAGATATAAACAAGTAATTACAGTGTAATGGTTTTCAAGATCGAGCTTCTAGATAGTCGTAGGCATATCCGCACTGAATTTTGTTGTGGGAAAGATAGTTTAGATAATTATCTATCTAAACAGGCATCTCAGGATCTCAAAAAAAGAGTTGCAACTGTATTTGTTTTGATTGATGAGCCTGATTCCCATGTTTTAGCTTACTACACACTGTCTGCATATACTGTTGACATTACAGTTCTGGATGAGGCTTTTGCGAAACGATTACCTCGTTATCCTTATCTACCAGCTACGCTGTTAGGTCGCCTTGCGGTTGATAATAGACAAAAAGGGCAGGGATTTGGTGAGCTAATGTTGGTGGATGCTCTGAAAAGGGCGTTTAATGCCTCTAGACAGGTTGGTTCTTTAGCTGTGATAGCTGAAGCTTTAGATGAGCAGGTTGTAAATTTTTATATAAAGTATGGCTTTGAGCAATTTAAGCAAAATCCGATGAAACTCTATATTCCGATGCAATCAGTTGAAGAGCTTGTTGAGAATTTGGGTTAGCGATAGAGCGATCGCTTATTCTATTTTCCCATAAAAGTTTGAACATGGCGATCGCTTATCTTGTTGCTTGAGTTAATAAACACAAACCAACACATTTTCATGATTTCTTTCTTTTACTTCACACCTGAAATAACCTGGCCAATATCTTGAGGAGTTGCACCAGTGGCTAAAATTGCCCGAACTAATAATTCAATTGAAACTGAAGCATCGCCATTTTCAGCTTTAGCAATTCGAGGTTGGCTGGAGCTAATTTTAGTAGCAAGTTCACTTTGAGTCATCAATTTTTGGCGACGTTCCTTCAAGTTTTTACTGAGAGCTAGTTTAATTTCCACAAAGATACTTTCTTCAGTTGTTAACTCCAAAAAATCGGAAACTGTGCCAATTTTCCAGCCCTTGGATTCTAAACGTTCTTTTTTAGCTTGATCCATCACATTACTCCTGTTGATCACTATCGTATTTGCTCAAGCGCTTTTTACAAATTTCAATCACTTTCTTGGATGTTGTTCTGGTTGTTTTATTAAAGATTTCAATAATCAAGATTACATCATCATCAATTCGATAAATTATCCTCCAGTTTTTATCTGCATCTCGAATACGTAATTCATGACAGCGAGTTCCTATACTTGACATAGGGCGTGAATGTGGCAACCCAATGGATTCACCTTCCTGTAATTGCCTGAGCAGAACACCAGCTTCTATTCGTGCTTCTTGACTGAAAGGTGGGGTTTTAACTTCACCATGCAACCAGATTAAAGGCTTACTTTGATCTTCCATATTGTTTTTATATCATATTTGATATAAAAAAATGTCTCTGTTGTCTAACGTGGTACAATTAAGATTGTGATAAAAGCTACAGCCATAAACTATGGATAATAGATTTTTTGATAGATTATATAAAGGCTAAGTAAGTCGGCGCAAAGAAACCAAACTATGTAAAGATAAGTAAATACGGAAAATAAATCTAGTGAGGTGATTAAAATATGGGTGCTCGTTTAAGGGTATTTTTAACTCGTGAGCAAGATAAAACCCTGTTGAACCTAAGAACAAGGGATTTGCCGCAAAAAGTCAAAGATAAAGCCGAGGTAATTAGGTTAAATTCACATGGTTGGTATGTAGAAAAAATAGCTGCTCATTTTGGCTGGACTCCTCAAACAATCAGAGAAATCTTACATAAATGGGAAAAACAGGGTATAGAAGGACTTTGGGAACTACCTGGTCGAGGGTGTAAACCAAAGTATGGTGAAGAAGACATAGTATTTTTGGAAGAATGCCTGAAAAAAGAACCACGAACATATAACAGTGTTCAATTAGCTCAAAAATTAGAAAGCGAACGCCAAATTCAATTGAGTCCCGACAGATTAAGACGGGTACTCAAAAAAAGGGGGTGATTTGGAAACGAGCTAGAAAGAGTCACAAAGGAAAACAAGACCCCAAAAACAGAGAAATTAAGCAAGCAGACTTAGAGATGTTGACACTATCTGCGGCGGCTGGAGAAATAGACTTGAAATATTTGGATGAATCAGGGTTCTGTATGTGGAGCGAACCAAGTTATACATATTACCAGCGAGGTGAGCAAAAACATTTAGAACAAACAAAGCGTCGTGGACGGAGATTAAGCATTATTGGGCTGATTCAACATGAGGTTAGCTTTGTTTACGGTTTAGTTATTGGTGGTGTTAATCGCAAATCTTATATCCAAATGATGGAACAAGAAGCGCAAGAAGCCGAAAAAAACGGACGAATAAGAGTGATAGTGCAGGATAATGGTCCAATACACCGATGTAAGGAAGTGCAACAGTTATGGTCAAAATGGGAGAGTCAGAACTTATATATCTAGGACTTACGCACTGTACAAATTAACTATCATGTGTATGAACGATATTTGGTCGTTTCAGGCTTTGCGGATGAAGTCTAGATAAATAGCGATCGCTAAAAAATCATCGAAAAATCGGGTTTAAAT